>Ga0070708_100005381_pt1 | contig 10161 bp, 15 predicted proteins | sample KBSK5503metaG_FD_65469 | JGI IMG/M metagenome (GOLD analysis project Ga0070708, IMG submission 65469) | Corn, switchgrass and miscanthus rhizosphere microbial communities from Kellogg Biological Station, Michigan, USA - KBS K5-50-3 metaG | ecosystem: Host-associated > Plants > Roots >... | reverse complement strand
CCGAAGGAGGAAAGGCGCGGCGATAAAAGGTCGCAATTTCCTGATAACCGGGCCCAGTGGAGCGTCTGGCTATCTCGTGGCAGCCAGCGCATTGCCGCTGAGAAATATCGGATCCGCGATCGAACAATGCACGCTCGTCTTGCGTGACCTGAGCAACGTCGACACGCCCGGCGGCGACCGGTGTGCGCGGCGATTCCCCAAATAGTCGGCGATCGTCGCGTGTTCCCCACCAGGCAAGGAGCGTCCCGAGCAGCAGTACTGAACCGAGCAGGCGTATCGGCAGCCGTGACGGCGACTGCCGCCCAGGTGCGAGTCTATTCTCCATAACGTGCGTGTTTTCGAGCGTGAGCAGCGTCAGCCGTTCCGTTGATAGACACCAGATAGTCGGTAATCTTGAGAACCTGATCGTCAGTAATATGTGCGCCGTAGACGTCTTTCATCTTGTGGACTTCGTCCATCCACGTCGTCCTTGAAAATCTCGGCTGCAACGTGATGTATCGGGGCGAGTGGCACACGACGCACGCGGTCACAAATTCATCACGGCCTGGCCCCGGCGGAAACACCGGCTCGTCGTGCGGCATCACGATGGTATGAACCGATATGTCCGGCTGGAAATCGCGCATCGATTCCATTCGGGCATTTGCCTCGTGATCTCCCTCCTTGACGACGTGTGACGAACTTCCACAGCCAACGAGAAATGCGGCAAGCGCGAATAAGAGAACCACACCCGTTGGTTTAGGCGTCATCCGTTGTTACGCCACCTTTACGTCAAGTTGCTGGATGACATTCCACATAAAACCACTGCGGTTCCACTGGTGCTCGCTTTGAGTGTCTCCCACCGCATTTGTCGCGCGGGCCATGAGTCGATATGCCCCGCGGCTTCTTGGTGTCCAGGCTGCCCGCCAACGCCGCCACGAATACTTGCCCATGTCGGGGTCCAGTCGAGCATCCGCCCAGGTCGCTCCCCCGTCCGTCGACACCTCCACCCGTCTAATCCCGTAACCGGAGTCGAAAGCAATGCCCTCCATTTCGGTCGATATTCCGGGATGCAAGGCTTCATCAAGCTCTGGCCGAACGAATATGGAACGCACGTTGAATCGATTGATGGGAACCGTATCGTTGGCCAAGTGCTGTGGAGATTCTGTGCCATTTGGACCGTTGGGGATGCGATACGCTTTGTCCGTCCAGAAGTTGCTGAAGACATGCGGCAACACGGTGATGTCGCTGAGAGCTTTCACCCAATAGGTTCCGTACCACCCAGGCACGACGAGGCGGAGGGGAAAGCCGTTCAACATGGGCAGCAGTTGGTCATTCATGGCGTAGGCGACCATCACCTCGCCATCCCGTGCGTGGTCGATCGAAAGGGATTTCACGAAGTCAGCCACCGAAGGCAGTGGTGGTGCGTCGAGCCCATTAAATGAGACGTCCACAGCACCGGACCTCACATTGGCACGATTCAAAATCGACTTCAGCGGGACACCGGTCCACTTGGCGTTGCCGACTGCGCCATGCTTCCACTGACCGCCTGGAACGCGAGGCTCGAAGAAACTCCGGGAATTGCCGGAACATTGATTGACGGCGATGATGGAGATCGGCTCGAACTGCGAGCGAAGATCACCCACACTGAGCTGCAACGGCTGCCGGACGTGGCCGCTGACAGCGAGCCGGAATGTTCGAAGATCCACGGAAGTCGGGACTCCTTCGAGGTGCCACCGAACGAAAAACGCTTCGTTCGGCGTGAGGTCCTGTCGAAAATAGTGGAGGGGCGTTTCCAATTGTGGGGCCCGGTCGGTGAGCAAAATCATCTCGGTTTTGTCCGGGAATCGAGCGAGATTCGCCGGACTCGAGATCGTCCCCGCCACCGACGTGAATCGATTGCAGGAAGACGTCAGCGCCGCCGCACCGGTCGCACCGATGAGTTGCAAAAATCCCCGGCGGTTCATGCGATAGCCTCCATCGCGGCGACAACGTAACCGTGCGGCAAATCCGAGGCCAGCGGTGGATCGCAGGCTGGCATCAAGATTCCGGCGTCCGACACACGAGCCGATGTGCAGAAACGCTCAAACGTGTTCACGCCGTCACATCGCAGGCGCGATCGCGGGCACAGCGGCACACGCGGCTGACCCTTCGCGGTGCCCGCGCCGATTCCCGCTTAACGCCTTGAAGAACGCGACCAGATTGGCGTCTACCCGGCCTTGTGGCTGCCGGAAGGGCCAACGCGGGCGTACCTCCTGGTGATCGACCGCGCTTCTCACGCCGTTCAGAAGGCGCTCCGCATCGCGTGAGCCCGTCTGGCCGACGAGGCACGTGATGCGTTGCTGGGGCACAGTTGGCCTGGCAACATCCGGGAGCTGCGCAATGTGTTGGAGCGTGCCGCGATTCTGAGCGACGACGGCGTCATCGAGCGCCGTCACCTGTCGCTGCGCGCCCCGACGACATCTCGGATGGCCTGCTGGATCTCGGCGTTGGAGTCGTGACGAAGGGCCAGCAGGCAACGACTGATTCGTCTATCGGCTGCAGGATGCTTTCACCTCATCGCTCGGACGACCGCGGACAGATCATCATCGACGTGCGCGGCCGTTTCCCGCGTGTGCTCGGCGGCGGCGACCTGCGCTGCTGCGGCCGTCGCCGGCATCGCGACGGCGAGCTCTAACGCCCGCTGCATGATCAGCGAGAAGTCCTTGAACATCAGCCGCTGCGGAAACATCGCGGGATACTCGTCACGCTGAATGTTATCGAACTTGGATCGTTGACTGAGTGAGAGAACCGACGTCTCGGCGAGTGCCTCGAGGAGGCGTCCGCGCGACAACCCGGCGCGCTCGCCCAACGCAATCGCTTCGGCCAGCGATTGCATGCCCAGTCCGAGCAGTGCGTTCACGCACAGCTTGGTCATCGAGCCCGATCCGGACGGACCCATGAACAGTGCCGCCTTTCCCAGCACCGCGAACAGCGGTTGGCAACGTTCGTACACCGGTTGCTTTCCTCCCACGAACTGGACAAGTTGGCCGTGTTCTGCTTGTGGGAGGCTTCCTGACACGGGAGCGTCGAGCACGTCGACGCCTTTCGCGAGACCGGCCTCGGACAGCCGAACCGACGCGCGCGGATGCACCGTGCTCAAATCGATGAAGACGCTGCCGGGCTGTGCGCCCAGGAGCGCGCCCTCGCCGCCGAACATCACCTGCTCGAGCGCGGCATCGTCAGCAACCGACGACAGCACGATCTCAGCGGACCCAGCGAGCTCGCGCGGCGACTCCGCAATCGAAGCGCCCAGCCGTTCGAGGTCTTCGGCGCGGCGTCTTGTCCGGTTATGCACCGTCACGTGATATCCGGCGTTGAGCAGCCGGGAGACCATGCGCGATCCCATCCCACCAAGACCGATGAAGCCGATGCGAGGCAACGACAGGCGATTCGAATCAGACATCACATTCACTCCGGCGATCACTCCTGCCCGGACGCGGCTCCCGACCCAGGCGGAAAGTTGGCGAACATCTTGTCGATGGCCTGCTGGGTCGCTTGCGCGTTCGAGCTCGCGTTGTTCGACAACGCATCGCTGGCAAAGCCGCGCCAGATGGCCTGTTTGGTCTTCGCGTCGAAAGTCGATGTCTTGATGCTGTAACCACATGCCACGGTCAACAACGCCAAGCCACCGGCACTCATCAAGTGTTTCGCGTTCATGACTATCGTCCTTCTACGAATGCGGGCAAACTCCGGGCCAGGGTCAATCGCCGGCTTCTGTCAGGGGACCGCGGGCTTCGGCTGTATTCCAATTTCAAACCCCTTGACCGATGCGCAGAAACACCCAGACTTGTTCAGGCTGCGCACAGGACAGGTTCGCGTTGCGCGGTCAGGTGTCCCTCTCTTTCAAGGCATCACCCCATTTAACGCACGTGCCGTGCTGAGACAGGGTGTTGCTCGGCCGATGTGTTTTCTCGACTGATTCTCTTCTCGTAGCGTGACTCGACGACTTGGCTGCCGCTCTCGTTGCCCTCGTCAAACAACGTCGCCAGGAAGTAGCGGCTGCCGTACTTGTTGAAGATCAATTCACTCTGAGCCGGTGCTGACTTGGCCCTTGCAGCCTGGACTTCGAACAGAGCAGACGTAGAGCCATCCACGCTGGTGATTTCCATGACTGTTAAATCAGAGTCGTCTAGCCTGTGGATGAGGTATTTGCCCGCCGGAAGTTTGGCGTCGCCAGCGTGGAACTGGAATGGAACGTTGACTTCCAGGCTCCCAACGATCTGCGCGTGCGCTTTGCCAGCGACCATCGTGAGAGCCAGGAGCGACAGGATGAACGACGAGATGATTTGAGCGCTGACTCTTCGGAGGCTTGCGTGCGATTCTTGGGCGGTTTTCGTGAACATGGCTGCTTCTCCTCAACGCTGTCTAACTGCTTGAACCACTCAAGCGACACGACAGGCAAGGGAGCTGCCAAAATGACGAGAGTCTCTAACTGCTGGAAAGACGAGACAGCGGGGCACCTTGGGCGGTATCGTCGCGTACACTTTTGCGGATTTCTGCGCACAACTGGGTGATCAGCTCACCGTCGGGTCTCCGGCGCCGACGGACGTTCGATGTCGTGTCACGCGCTCGGATAGACGTAACGCTCGCCGGCGCGAGTTCCTGTCGCCAACGTCCAATTGCTGACCCTGACCTCAGATGCGTCGTTTTCGCTCGTCATCTCGAATCCCTCCAGCACCTGGGTCGTCCCGATCGCAGGGTCAGTACCACATGAACCTGAACCTCGTCACGCTTTCGCGCTCCCACGGTGCATGCTAAGGCATTCCTCGCTGAGCCAATCCGATTGGCGCTGTCGCATATAGGGATGAGACGTCGTGGCGCCATGGTCCGGTAGGAGCGACGTCGCGTGACTCCGCTGAAACGTGAGGAGGTTCCGATGATGAAGACGCTTGGAGTGGTTCTCATATCGGCGTTGGCTGCGCCGTCCAGTGTGCTGGCACAGGCCGTGACCGTTGGGGCGGGCCAATCCGCAGTTGCCCAAGTTGTTGCCTCAAGCGCGTCGTCCAGCGGGCTGCGCGAATCTATTGACCGAGAGGCCGCCCGGCTGGCGCAAGACCAGCTTGGCGCTGCGGCTGTCCAGCCGCAAAACCTGCCGGAACGAAGCTGGGCCGGCCGGCATCCAGTGGCCCTCGGCGCGATGATAGGCGCGGCCGGAGGAGTGGTATGGGGCGGGGCCAGATGCTCGAACTCATGTGACGGGGAGCCTTATCTGGCGATGCCGGCAGGCGCGATCGTAGGAGCAGGGATCGGGGCTGGGGTCGGCGCGCTAATCTCGTTGATCACACGTTGACGGATCCCGCAGGCTCGATTTGCGTGACTAGTTCGTCGACTTTCACCAGTTCGGATATTTGGCGCGAATCTTCTCGAATAGCGGCGACGGACTCGCTCTTTTTTCACCCGTGAGCAGGGTTAAGAGATAGTCGAGCAGTCCCATTGTTCTTCCCAAAGGCCGAAGAGCACTCAGGGGGACGGTTGAAAAAACGAACCTCCGCTTTAGCGGCAGGTAATTCCATCACACCCATCTACAGGCAGCCGCCCTCTCCCACCGGCATCGTTGACTGCTGCTTCTGGGCACGGAGAGAAGTCTGGCAGGTAGTAGTCGATAATCGCGACGTTTCGCACTCCTTTTTCAGGAATTCAGTAACACGACCGAGCGTCTCGAGCTACTGTTTGTCGTAGACTGCCGTGCTGGAGACTTTCTTGCCTTGCGGATCAGTCCCCGTGATTGTCACAGTGCGTGATTTCCCGTCCGCCGACACAACAATACGGCCCGTCGTCGTGACCTTGCCGTCCTTCTTGAGCGCCAACGTCAACGTGCGGTCGTTGACCTTCGTGTACGACCGCATGTCGGAAGCCGGATCGCCGGTTACCGGATAGTCCTTACCATCGAACTTCCCCGTCCACGTGTTGTGCGCCGGCTTGCCATCGCCGTCGGTGCCATCCACAGTGACCTTCATGCTGTCGCCCGCGACCTCAACAATCACTGTGTCGTTTTTCGGCGTTCCTGGGGTGATTTTCGACTTGGCCGAGTTGAGCTTCCAGGTGCCGACGTTCGCGTCGACCGCCAGAGCCGCTGCCGCTCCAACGAAGCACGCCGCGAGCGTTAGCAGAATGGTTCTCGTTCTCATGTTCCCTCCTCACATCACAAGTAAGCCGGGATTTCCATTTTGGCGGTCCGGGATGGACACCCTTATACACCGAAGCCCGCCACCTACGGCTAGATCTTTTCGTCGCACCGTCTTTCAGCGCTGCGTCGCACTCTTGTCGAGCGTGCTCGCCATCGCGTGCTTTGCCTTAACCACTTCGCCGTCGAACGTCTCGAGGACCGCCGCCACGGACTTGGCGCCAAAGGGCTTGTAGGCGGTGAGATCCATATCGAGCTCGTCCGCCTCGCACAGCCTGACCTGGCTCGTCTGGCCGACGTCGTGGCTGGGCCACTTTCTCGGCAGCTGGCCGGCGTCTAATGCGCACACGCGTCTTCGGATCACTCCCGCCACGCGTGATGCATCTTGCTGGCGTGTAATCACTGGCCTTTCTTACCCTCGTCTTTCAAAATCCGCACGATCGCAATTATTGTGTTCCAATTCCGTGTTGTCGCCCGCACACCGAACAGTTTGTCGATCTGGCCAAGATAGCTGATCGTTTTCATGTGACGACGGTGCATTCCGAAGACGAATCGGTTCTTCGACGCGATAACCCGCAAGAGCCACTCCCGGCCTGGCGGAAGAGTGATTGGAATGGAAGCCCGGAGGCGGCCGGCTTTCGACAGGATGCTCACGAATCGAACAATATCGGGGCGTGCCGGCTCAGTTCCAAACGGATTGTCGATCTCCAGGCGGATAAGATCGCGGGCGTCGCAGAGCACAACTTCCGCTTCGAATGGCAGCCTCCGGAGCAATTCGGCACGGAACTTTGCTCGAGATCCAGGTTTACGAACGACAAACGTGCCTGCAGCACCCACATTGACGACATCATAGTGGCTCAGTTCTCTTGCGAGGATGCTTGGGCGAAACGTCCTGTGTCCGCCAACATTGACACCTCGGATGAAAACAATCAGAGCCATGCCGGGATTATAGGAAATCCTCTAACATCTTGCATTCATGTGCGGCGCGCCTGCACTACGGTACGATGGCCAAAACGTATCGTCCGTACGTGCCGGACCTGATGGCGGAACTCGCCGTCGCGACGCCCCAAAGACACCTGATCTCTCGAGACGGGGAAGCCTACAAGATCGACGATCTTGAGGGCCCGGCGGCGTGATGAGCTGCAGCTCTTCGCATCGCGTTCAGATGCGCCGGCCATCTTGCCGCGTTGGCATTGGTGACACAGGCGCTGAGCATGCTCTTGGTCTGCTTCTTCACGGCCGCGGTCCGAAGCCCGCGGCCCGAACAGCCGCGGTATCATGAATTTGACGAATTCGCGTAATCCTTCCATCACCGACCGTGAAGTGCTCAGCGACCCGCAGTGTCCCGAGCCGCTCGACATCCATGTCGTAGAGGAGCATCGCCTCATAATCCTTGGCGAATTCAGCGAGCAGCGTGACGTTCTTGACCATGCCGCCGAATCCGACCAGCGCGTTCGCGAAGGACTCTGTCGTCGGGTACTGATTGATCGGGACCTCGACGGTCAGGTCCTGAGCCAACAGGTGGATCGCTTCGTCGAACTTCTTGCTCGTCCAGCCGTGATAGTACGCGCGCACTACTGCAAGGGCGTCATCCTTCCCCATGATTTCCCTCCTTAAGTACCCCTCGAGCTTCGTCAGTGCCCCCTCCCAGCCTCCGCTGTGGGCGCGGCCCACAGCGGTGCCGGGATCGAGATCGTGCGTGAGCGTCAGCTCGGTCAACGCTCCAGACTCCTTGAGATCGACTGTGACAACGCTATTAGTGACATTGACACGGCCCTCCGAACTCCACGTAAACACCAGTCGATGTGGCGGATCGACTTCCAAGTACTCGCCCGACGCAACGCCAAGCGTGTCATCGCCGCATCGCATCTCGATCCGGTACTTGCCACCGACCCTGAAGTCGTTCGTCGCCGTTGCCGTCCAGCCTGGATCGCAGGCGAACCACCGTGACATCGCGTCCGCACGTTTCCAAGCGTCGAACACGCGGTTCACTTCCGCGGGCAGGAGGCGCTTGACACGGAGTGATGGTGCTTTCATCGTCGACCTCGCCTTGGCCGCGGTGCGCGGCGCACTCGGGAGCGTTCGCTCACGAGGAACTGTTCGAGACCGTCGAGCCGCTTGTTCCAGAACGTACGAAGCTCCTCGATGGACGAGCGAGCGGGATCCAGCGTCTCTGGATTCAGCTGGCACCAGTGCAGCCGCCCTTCATGCGTTGGGCAGAGCAGATTCGCTTGTTCGAGGACACGGATGTGTTTTGACACCGCAGCCAGTGTCATGTCGAAGTGCTCGGCCAGTTGGGTGACCGTGCAGCGTTGATGTGCGGCGCGCCGCAAGATCTCCCGGCGAGGTGCGCTCGCTAGCGCCCGGAAGACACGATCAAGCGCACTCGCGGCCATGTCAACCATATGGTTAAGGGTACGCTTCGATGCACATTATTGTCAACCGAGTGGTTGACACTGTTCAGCGATTCTCCGAGGCTGCTGGAGGTCGAGTTGACACGCTCCATGAGATGATATACAACATCTAAAGAGCGATCGCGATGAGGTACAGGCCCGAACATAAACAGCAAACGCGGGAGCGGATCGTCGGAGCAGCCGCGCGACGGTTCCGCAGCCGCGGAACGGAGGGCGCGGGCATCGGGGATCTGATGCGCGATCTGCGTCTCACGCACGGCGGCTTCTACCGCCATTTCGACAGCAAAGAGACTCTCGTCGCTGAGGCCTTTGAGCACGCGCTCAAGGACATCGCTGACCGGGTCATCTCCGCTGTTGAGCATGGGCCTCGTGGGAGCGAATTGAAGACGCTGATCGATACGTACCTCGATGTCACACACTGCGAGGATGTTGCCGGCGGATGTCCAGTGGCCGCGCTCGCCTCCGAACTCGCTCGACGTCCACGGACCGCACGCACGCCGTTTCTGCAGGCGCTGAGAGCGCACGTCCGCCGCATGGAGCAGTATGTCCCGGGTACGAGCGTCGATAACCGGCGCCGGAAGGCGATTGCGCTCTTCTCGGGGATGGCAGGCACATTGACACTGGCGCGGGCGTTCACTGACCCGCATGAACGGCGAGCGATTCTTGATGGCGCGAAGGAGTTCTACCTCGCGGCCGCTGAACGGTAGGCAGCGTCTTTTTTCTGCCTCAATTGGATGATATATATCATCCAATACGTGATGGAGGGAGTTGGATGGAATACCTCGTCGACATGAGAATCGCCGATTCAGCGCGTTCGACAAGTCCTGCCGCCGGCGTGCAGTTTATTCACCCACCGGGGCGCACCGTCGACCTACGCTCGAAGAGTCTGGGAGGAGAACGCGCATGAACTTCGTCGCCCTTCGCATGCTCACCGGCGACCGTGCCAAGTACTTCGGCCTGGTCTTCGCCATCGCGTTCTGCACGTTTCTGCTGGAGAACCAGACGACGATCTTCGCGAACATCATGAAGCGGACCGCGAGCCAGATCCTCGATGTGACCGACGCCGAGGTCTGGGTGATGGATCCACAAACCGAGTATTGGGAGCAGACGAAGGCGCTCAAGGACACCGACTTGACGCGCGTCCGTGGTGTGCCGGGAGTGCAGTGGGCCGTGCGGCTGTTCAAAGGCAGCCCTGTGGCCCGCACGCTCGACGGCAAGTTCGCGGTGTCATTCCTCATCGGCATCGATGACGCGACGCTTGCAGGCGCCCCGCGGAAGATACTGCTCGGCTCGTGGGAGCGCTTGCGCGAACCCGACTCGGTCATCATCGATCAAGCCGGCTACGTGCTCCTCTTTCCCGATGCGCCGCTCGTCCTCAATCGCACGCTGGAGATGAACGACCACCGTGTGACGATCGTCGGCATCTCCGATGCGTCGGCGCCGTTCGCGAGCCTGCCTGTGATGCACACGCGTTACAGCGAGGCGGTCAATTTCCTGGGGCGCGAGCGGACACAGTTGTCCTTCGTGATTGCTCGCCCAGAACCTGGCGTCAGCCCGACAACGCTGACGTCTCGCATCGAAGCCGCGACGGGGCTCCGCGCTCGC
>Ga0070708_100005380_pt1 | contig 10161 bp, 8 predicted proteins | sample KBSK5503metaG_FD_65469 | JGI IMG/M metagenome (GOLD analysis project Ga0070708, IMG submission 65469) | Corn, switchgrass and miscanthus rhizosphere microbial communities from Kellogg Biological Station, Michigan, USA - KBS K5-50-3 metaG | ecosystem: Host-associated > Plants > Roots >... | reverse complement strand
CAGCGAAGGGCATGGACTGGGCAGCCGCGACGTAGGGGTGCTCCGGGCCGATCAGCACGCGCCGCCAGCCGTTGGTGGCCGCGCCCGGCGTACTGTCCACCACGTTGCCCGGGTGCATCTCGAGGCAGACCCTCACGTCGTGGTCGGCCGCGAAGGCGTGCACCTTCTTCCAGAAGGGGATGGCCACCTCGTTCCACTGGTAGTCCCGGATCCTGAGGAAGGCGCTGTGCCACGGTACGACGTTCCACACCGGAAGCCTCGAGGATGGCTCCGAGCCTGGCGCTCCGGACATCGTTACGACGCGCTTCACCCCCAGCAGCGCGGCGAGCTCGATGGAGGTGTAGATGTCCCGTGCCTGCCTGGCTCCCTCCGGGTCGGGGTCGAGCGGGTTGCCGTTGCAGTTCAGTGCGGTCAGCGCGACTCCGGCCTCGTCGAAGAGGGCGAGGTACTCGCTGCGGGCGGTTTCGCTGGACCGCAGCTCCTCGATCGGCAGGTGGACCGGGGGCAGGAACCCGCCGGAGTTGATCTCGGCGCTGTCCAGGCCGAGTCCGGCGAGGATGCCGAGCGCATCCTGCAGAGGCATGCCGTGCAGGCACGCGGTGTAGGCCCCCAGTCTCATGGTGAGCTCCTCGTGACGATGGCTTATAGAACGTTCTAGTAGAACGGTCTAGAGTAGACTCCACCGCCGGATGCATAATGTCAAGACATACTGTGTCTTATCAAAGTTCGCGTTATGCAAGAACCCCGCTGAGGTTACTGTCCGTGCCATCACGCTCACGGGAGGCGATGGACCGCCGATGACCGAGCCGCAGGCCCGGCCGAAGCCGCTGACCATACGTGACGTCGCCCGCGAGGCCGGTGTCTCCACGGCGCTCGTCTCCATCGTGCTCCGTGGTGCGCCGGGCGCGAGCGAGGAGACGCGCGCACGGGTCTTCGCGGTGGCGGAGCAGCTCGGCTACCGTGCCAACCGCACCGCGAGCCTGATGAAGCTCCGCCGCACCAAACACCTCGGCGTCACCTTGAACGTCCGCAGCGCCTTCCACGCCGAGCTGGTCGAGAACATCCAGGCGGCGGCGGCCGGGTCCGGCTACGAGATCGTGCTGTCCCTCGTCACCGCCACGCACGACGAGAGCCGCGCCATCGAGACGCTGCTGGGCTTCCGCTGCGAGTCCGTGATCCTGCTCGGCTCCCAGCTGCCCAAGGCGCGCCTGCGCGAGCTGGCCCGCGAGCTGCCGCTGGTCCTGGTGGGATGCCGGGTGGATCTCGACAACGTCGACGTGGTGCGTTCGGCCGACCACCGCGGCCAGGCGCTGGTCGTAGCCCATCTGGCCGGGCTCGGCCACCGCGACATCGTGCACGTCGACGGCGGTCACCATCCCATCTCCGCCCTGCGCAGGCAGGGCTACCGGGCCGCCATGCGACGGCACGCCCTGGGCGACCGCGTGCGCGTGGTCACCGGCGGCGACTCCGAACGCGGTGGTCATCGCGCCGGTGCCGAGCTGCTGCGGCACGAGTGGCTCCCCACGGCCGTATGCGCGTTCAACGACCACTGCGCCCTGGGTGTCATCGACGCGCTCGCCAGGGCGGGAGTGCGGGTGCCCGGCGACTGCTCAGTCACCGGCTACGACGACTCGCCGGTCGCGCAACTGACCGCCGTCGACCTGACCTCGGTCAGCCAGGAAGCGGCGATGCTGGCGGAGTCGGCGGTCCGCGCCGCCGTCGACCGCCTCGAGGGCCGCGTCGCGGGCACCACGGACGCGGTCCTGGAACCCCGCCTGGTCGTCCGCGGCAGCAGCGCCCCGCCGAACCTGTCTCGCTGAGACGGCGGTCCACCGCTGCGCGGTGGCCGGGCCGGTGAAGTGCAGCACGTAGTGGCAGAAGGTGGTCATCACGTCGTCGCCTCACGGCTGGCCCGGTCACCGCAGCCACATTGCCGGTTCCGGCATCGAGAAATTACGGTTGACCTTCTCCTGGGCTGGAAGGTGGAGAATGGGGGTATGGGGATCACCCGGGACGAGGTTCAGCGGCTCGTCGAGGCCGACGCGCAACTCGTCGAGGTCCTGCCCCGGGACGAGTTCGATGACGAGCACCTGCCGGGCGCCATCAGCTTGCCGCTCAAGTCACTCACCGCCCAGACATCAGCCGTACTCGACAGGTCCCGGCCGGTGATCGTCTACTGCTGGGACGGCCTTTGCGACATGAGCCCGCGAGCCGCGTGCCGGCTCACGCAACTCGGGTTCGCGCCCGTCTACGACTACACCCTCGGCAAGGTCGACTGGATCGCTGCTGGCCTCCCCACCGACAGGGCAGGGCAGGCCAGCCGCAGGGTGATCGACGCCGTCCGGCGTGACGTGCCCACCTGCGCTCCCGACGCCCCCGCCGGGCCGGCGCTGCAGCAAGCACGCTCCCAGGGATGGGACCGCTGCGTGGTCATCGCCGGGCAGCGTACCGTGGTCGGGATGCTGCGAGCCGACCGGATCGGCGCCGGCGAGCAGGCCCCGGCTGCCGAGGTGATGCAGCCCGGCCCGACCACAGTGCGAGCCCATGAAGACCTCGACGCCACCCGCCAGCGGATGAACGAGCATCACGTCGCTCACCTGCTGGTCACCACCCCAGACGGCACCCTCCTCGGCGTCGTGGACGCTGCAGACAGCTGACGTCGGCTGCCACCCTCACGAGACCTCGCCTGATCTTCAGGGCGTGATGGCGGCGGACTGTCAGCGGTGTCCGGCAGGCTCGGCCTCGCTTGCGAGATAGCGGTGCAGCGAGGTCTTTGGGAATGCCGGTCCTGGCCGCGATCTGGCCGAGTGATCTGCCCTGGCCTCAGTCTTCCGGCTGGAGGGGCGTTTGCGTTCCCTGGCCATAACGGCACGCAATGTGCCTATCCTGGCCAGTAGGTAACGGAACAAGCGTCACGCCTGCACGCCGGTAGCTGACCTGGCCGTGGCCACGGCGGCTGAGCGCAGCACAGGCGTTACGGTCGAATGGTGAGCGGTCCGGTGGCGCGATACGACGAGATCGCCGATTTCTACGAACAAAGATCAGGCAAGACCGTCCGCGACCCGGCCACCGCGGCCCTGCTGGACCTGGCCGGGGAAGTCGGCGGGCTGCGGCTGCTGGAGGTCGCCTGCGGGCAAGGCCGGGTGGCGCGGGAACTGGCACGCCGCGGCGCCGCGCTGACCGGGCTGGACATCTCCGCGGCCCTGCTGGCCAGGGCGCGGGCCCGCGAGGCGGCAGAACCGCTGGGCATCCGCTACCTGCACGCGGACGTGACCGCCAGGGGCGTGCTGGAAGGCCAGATGTTCGACGGCGTGGTGTGCAATTACGGGCTGTCCGACATTGACGACCTCGACGGCGTGCTGGCCAATGCCGCCCGGCTGCTGCGTCCGGGCGGCTGGTTCGTGTTTTCGCTGCTGCATCCCTGCTTTCCCGGCTGGGACAGCGATGCGCCCAGTAGCTGGCCGCCCGATCAGGGGTACTACCGGGAAGGATGGTGGCTGGCCAGCAACACCGGGTACCGCGGCCGGGTCGGCTCCAGCCACCGGATGATCTCGACCTACCTCAACTCGCTGACCGAGCACGGGCTGGCGCTGGACCGGGCCGCCGAACCGCCCCCTAGTCCGGAGATGGAACAGCGGCGCCCGCCGGGCGCTGTGCCCGTGCCGTTCTACTTCGCCGCCCGCTGCCTGCGCCGGTAGACGACAGGTTCACTCGCCCGTCTGACCGTCGATCGACTCGCGAATCAGGTCGGCATGACCGTTGTGCCGGGCGTACGCGACACCGCGAAGGACTTGTCCGGGGTCAGTTCTCGGACGTCGAGACGCGCACCTCGGAATGCAGCGTGCGATGAACCGGGCAGCGCTCGGCCATCTCCAGGAGCCTGGCGCGCTGTTCGCCGGTGAGCTCGCCGTCGAACTGCAGCTCGCGCTCGATATGGTCCAGCTGGCCGAACTTGGTATCGCAGTCCGCGCAGTCCTTGGCGTGGATGCGCGCATGACGGAGCTGAACCGTGACGTTCCGCAGCGGCCATCCCTTGCGGTTGGCGTACATGCGCACCGTAATGGCGGTGCAGGCGCCGAGGCTGGCCAGGAGCAGTTCGTAGGGGGTAGGGCCGCTGTCGGTGCCGCCGACCGCGGCCGGCTCGTCGGCGGCCAGCACGTGATCGCCGATGGTAATGCGCTGACCGTACGGGCGTGCCCGCGACTCGGTCACGACCACGACATCGCGGCCGGCGGCCCCGGCTGGCGAGGTCCCGCTGCCCGGGCCTTCGGGTGCGGGGAGGTAACGCGCCGCCCAGGCGGCGATGACGCCGGCCGCCCAGGCGGCATCATCGATGCCGACGACCTGGTCATCTGGGGCGTGCATGACCAGCAGCGCCGGCCGCAGCGAGGCGATGCGCTCACGAGCGCCATCGGCGGGCGCGCCCACGGTGGCGACGGCGCGTGCCTCAGGCACCCGGTCGGCGATCGCCAGGATCGCTGCTCCGGCTAGTGAATGGCCGACGAGGATGCTCGGCGCGGCCACGGCCGAGCGCAGCTCGCCGGCCGCGATAACCAGGTCATCGCCGCCCAGGCGTGGCGCGTCAGCGGGCCCGCGGTCCAGGCTGAGCACGGCCATGCCCAGTTCGGTGAACCCGCGCGCGAACTGCGCCGCGGCGGTGCCCGCGTCACCATCGCCGAAACAGTGGGCGACCAGCACCACCGCCCGCGGCTCACCGTCCGGCAGATCCAGCCACCCCGCCAGACGGTCTCCGCGCGCACCGGTAAAGGCAAACATCCGGGTCTCGGTCACCGGGCCACCGTCTCAGCGGAGCTCAACGGGCGATTCGACGTGAACTCGGGAATCCCCGGCATCTCAGCTCCTGGTTTTCGCCGCAGGCCCTGCACAGCTTCTGCGCAGAATGGTACCCACCGAGATGCGGCCGGCACGATGGAGCAGCGTGCCGGTCCTATCCGGCTCAATGTTGCATCGAGCCGGTTGGGAACGGGACTGGCGCGGGGAGCAGGAGGCTTGTGCGGCACCTGGGACTCCAGGTGCGACGGCTGCAGTCGGCCGGGCATGCACCCGGCCCGTTCGGGTCGAAATTCTTGGTCCCGAACGGGCCGGGTTGTCACTACGCCCGGTACAGCGGCGACGGCCCGCACGTCTACCGCTCCGCGAGCGAGGACGTCCACGGCATGCTGCTGGTCGGATACCCGCCCGCCTGATCCGTCGGGATTCGGGTGGTTACGATAGGCGATGGCATGGGTACTAAAAGTGTCAAAGGCATGTTTCGGTGAAATATGCACCGAGGAGAGGAACGCCCGATGACCGCGCCAGCAAGTCCCACGGTGCGGCGGCGCCGTCTCGCCGCCGAACTGCGCGGAATCAGGGAGCACAAGGGCAAGAGCGGCGACGCCGTCGCCGCCGCGCTCAGGTGGTCGCCCTCCAAGATCAGCCGGTACGAGCGGGCCAGGACCGGCTTGCTGCCCCGGGAGGTCGAGAGGCTGCTCGACTACTACCAGATCACCGGGCCCCGCCGCGCGCTGCTGCTGGAACTGGCCAAGGACGCGGCCCGGAAGGGCTGGTGGGAAGAGTACGGCGACAGCCTGTCCGATGACTACAAGCAGTTCATCGGCCTGGAGCACGAGGCGACGTCCATGGCCATCTGGCACGTGGACGTGGTCACGGGCCTGCTCCAGACGGAAGGCTACGCCAGGCACATCATCAGCAGTTACAGCCGGGTCGAGCCGGTCACCCCGGGCATGATCGGGCGGATGGTCAGCGTCCGCATGCGGCGCCAGCAGGTGCTCAATCGCGAGGGCCTGCAGCTGTCGGTGGTGCTCGACGAATCGGTCCTGAGACGCCGGATCGGTAACGAGTCGGTGATGTACGAGCAGCTTCAGCGTCTGGTCGAGGAGGCTGACCGGCCGAACCTGACGTTGCAGGTGCTGCCCCTCGACGCGCAGCACACGGTCTTCGGGGAGTCCTTCGTCATCTTCGGCTTCAGGGGCGACAGCGACGCGATGCTGGAAGACGTGGTCAGCACCGAGCACATGAGGAGCAGCGTCACCCTGGAGGGGGAGCGGGAGACCTACCTGCACCGGATCGCGTTCGAGACGATCGCGCAGACGGCGCTGGACCCGGCGCAGTCCAGGGCGCTCATCCTCGAGACCGCGGAGTCGTACTGGTCGGGAACCTGGCGGCAGGCCAGCGCGTAGAGCCGTCCGCACGGCATGACCGGCGTCCGTTCGCCACGTCAGGCGAACGCGGCGGCCACCGGGGCGAGGCGCAGCACGTCCTCGGGGCGGGCCAGGTCGGGGAGGGAGACGAATACCGTCGACACGCCGCGGTCGGCGAGCAGCCGGTAGCGGCCGATGTGATCGTCGGCGGTGCCGACGTGGTGGCTGCGGGCGTAGGCGGCGGCGGTGGCCCGGCCGCGCAGCCTCTCCACGATCGCCGCGGCGTCCTCGCGGTCCCGGCCGATGACCGGGACGTCGAGCACGGTCACCTCGGCCTGCGCCGGGTCACGCCCGGCCGCCGCGCAGTGCTCGCGGAAGACGGCGAGCTTGCGGTCCAGCGTGCCGAGGTCGGAGGGAAGATTGCAGCCGTCGCCGAGCCTGGCCGCGATGGCCAGCGTGCGCTTCTCGCCGTTGCCGCCGACGATGACAGGGATCGGTGACGCGGGCCGCGGATAGCAGGTGGTTTCCGGCAGCCGGACCCGCTCGCCCTGGTAGGGCCTGGTGCCGGGCTGCCACAGGGCGCGGAGCGTCTCGATGGCCGACTCCAGCTCGTCGAGCCTGGCCCGGGCCGGCGGGAACGGCAGGCCGAACGCGGCGTGCTCGCGCTCCCACCAGCCGGCCCCGATGCCGCAGAACGCCCGTCCGCCGCTGAGCGCGTCCAGCGTAGCGGCGGTCTTGGCCAGGATTCCCGGCGCCCGGAACGTCACGGGGGTCACCAGCGTGCCGAGGCGAAGGCTCGGTTCAAGGCCGGCGAGCATCCCGAGCGTCACCCACGGCTCGGGGATCGGCTCCCAGGCCCGCCCGACCTGCGGGATCTGGATCAGGTGGTCCATCAGCGCGATACCCTGCAGGCCTGCCTCGGCGGCGGCGCGGGCCACCGCGGCCAACCAGTGCGCCGGGCCGGCCGGGTCCTCGTCCCAGGGGAACCGCGAGAGCTGCAGCACCAGGCCCATCCGGGCCGGCCGCTGCCGCTGCTCGCTGGCCGCGGCCCCGGCGCCGGGGGTATGGGAGGCCTCGGGACGCGCCGGCCCGGCGGTCGCGGGATCGGGAATCGGCACCGCCGCCCGCTGGTGCGTCCCGGAGCCGGTCACGGTCCGAGGTACGCGAGTACGGCCTGCGCGGTCATGATGTGATTGTCGTCGATGATGCGGCGTGCCTCACCCGGACACGCGGACCTCGTACCACAGGCCGCCGTTCAGGTCGAGGTTGTTCCCGCTCGCCTGGCCGGGGCGGCTGTCGCCGACGTAGGTGTAGAGAGGATGGCCGTCGTAGGTCGCCTGCAGGCCGCCGCCTGGCCTCCTGATCGTGCCGAGCTTGCCCGTCACGCCCGGGCCGGCCCTGGAGGCGCCGGCGACCGGCGGCCAGTACCCGGCGCACGACCCCGTGCACTTGGAGGTCGTCGGGGTATCCGGCGCGAACCAGTACAGGGTGAGACCCCGGGCGTTGGTGAGCACGACGACACCGCCGATCTGGGCGGCCTTCAGGATGGCTCCGGCGCCCGCGGCCGGAGGCGGCCCGTCCGCGTTGGCCTCGGCCACGCCGAGCAGCGCCAGCGCGGCCACCGACATGGCGCCGACCACGCCTATCACCCGTGACAGGGCCGCCTGTACCTGCCGGACCATCCGGGCCGTCCGACTGAACGACCCGTCGGCCTGAACCGCCGGACCGACGGCGATCGCGGCCAGGGCCAGCACGCCGAAGGCGGCGACCTCGATCAGCCCGGCGGCGATCCCCGCCCTGGTGCGGATCTCCCTGAAGCCGAACAGCCCGCCCCACACCGCCAGCAGGTAGGCGCCGAGCGTGGACAGCGCGAACCCGGCACTCGCGGCCGCGGCCAGCCAGCTGTGGGTCACCAGTACCGCTGCCGTCAGCACGAAAGCCACGATGACCTGCAGCAGGAACAGCCAGCCTATGGTCGGGATCGACCGGTACCCGGTCACGTACAGGTCCAGGTGGATGACGGCGGACACGGCGAGCAGCAGCGCGCCGGCGACCTGCAGCCTCAGCTGCACCTGGCGGCCCGGCCTGTACCGCCTATGTCTGCCCACGACCGTAACCTCCGTCCCCTATGCAGTAGACGGCACGCACTTGCGGCGGGTTCATCGATTCCCGCTTTCGGCCGGATCTGTTGTAGTCGCGTCCGAGCGGCACATGCGGCCGCCCGAAGCGGCAGCCGCCCACCATGGCGGGCCGGCCCTCGCCGCACCGGTCACCATGTCGGCTCCCTACGCAAATGTAGGGGAATCGGTAGCTTGATCACCTTCGGTTTCCCGGGGTTTCGTGAGCGTCCCTCGCCCCGCCGGGGCGGGCGGCGCCGCGCGCCCCGCGGGACAACGTTGCCCTGCCGGGCTCACGGCCGCAAACGCTGCGCGTGCCCTCATGGCGTGGGCCCGGTCGTGCCCGCCCAGGTCAGAGCCCATCTGGGTGCGTTCGGGCGGTCGTTCGGGTGGGCCGGGAACGCGCCTGTAGGAACCGGATGTAGTTGGCCAGGTTGCGGCTAGTTGGCCACACGACTGTGTCCGCCGTCAGCCCGGGCCAGCATGTTGAGTACCGGGACGACGTCGCGGGCGAATTGCTCGCCGTCGGCGGTCAGGGTGATTGTCCTGTCCGGGCCCGCGCGCAGGAGCGTGATGCCGGTGACGTCTTCGAGCTGGCGGATCTGGCTGGCCAGGGTGGCGTGCTGGATGCCGAGGTGCCGGGCCGCGTGGTGGAGGCTGGGCTGTCCGGGGAGCGCGAGGAGCCTGCGTATGCGCTGTTCGGCGTGCGGACGGGTGAAGGCGTTCCAGACTGCTGGCGGGAATGCGCCGGGTTCGCCGGTGCTGGCCAGGGGGTGGGGGTGGCCGTTGATGCCGTGCCGGACGGGGATGCCCGTGTTGCGGGCCGCGGCGGCGAGGGCAGTGGCCGGGATGCCGGTTTCGGCGGCGATGTCTTTGAGGCTGCGCTGCCGGAGCTGATACTGCTCGCGCAGCCAGTGCGGGCCGATGTCGCCGTGTGGGCGGTTAGCGGCTTGCCGGGGCGCGGTCTGGGTCAGGGGCTGCCTGATGGTGCGGTCGCTGCATCGGGTGATCCGGGTGATCTTGCGCGGGCCGGACCCGTGCGCGGTGAGTGCGCGGAGCTGGCCGGTGCCGGGTGCCTGCGGTCCGGGCGCGGCCTGTGCGGGGGTGCCGGCCGGGGGCTGGGGTGCTGGGTGGCGGGCCGCGGCCAGCCGGACGTGGTCCGGGGTGGTGCCGAGCCTGGCGGCGATGGCGCGGACGGGCAGGCCGCAGCCGATGAGCGGGTGCAGGTCACCGGGACTGATGTCGCCGGGGTGGGGTCCGGGCCAGGTGATGCCGGTGACCCAGCCGAAGGGCGGTTCCCAGGTGACGGGTTCGCTGATGCCGGCGTGGCGGAGCAGGAAGCTGGCCCGCTGGTGCAGGAAACCGGCCATCGGCTCGGGCAGGGTGAAGACGAACTCGGCGTAGCCGGGGCCGCTGCGTTCGGGCAGCCGCAGCGGCCCGGGCAGGTAGCAGGGGTGGGTGCCGGTGAGCAGCTCGATCAGGCGGAGCCGGGCGAGGTGTTCCTGGGCCGGGGCGGCGGGCAGGTCCGCGTGGTTGAGGTGACGGCGGTGTGCCCGGGTGTCTGGGTGGGTGAGGAGGTACCGCTGGCGGCGCCAGCCGGTGACGTCGAGCTGGGCCTGGGCGAAGCGGCGCAGCCGCCGCCGGCGGGCGTAGTCGACCGGGGCGCCGTGCTCGTCGAGCTTGCGGGCGAGCTGGCAGATCGCCGCCGCTACCGTTTCCAGGACCCGGTGCTCGCGCAGCCGGGCGGTGAAGCTGGCGAACCTGTTGCCGTGGACGGGCTGCAGGCCGAGCAGTTCCTGGGCGGTGCGGTAGCCGTCCACGCCGGCCGATGCGACGGCGAGCATCACGCCGAGCCCGGACCGGTAACGGAGGAAGTCGAAGCC
>Ga0070708_100005378_pt1 | contig 10162 bp, 9 predicted proteins | sample KBSK5503metaG_FD_65469 | JGI IMG/M metagenome (GOLD analysis project Ga0070708, IMG submission 65469) | Corn, switchgrass and miscanthus rhizosphere microbial communities from Kellogg Biological Station, Michigan, USA - KBS K5-50-3 metaG | ecosystem: Host-associated > Plants > Roots >... | reverse complement strand
TACGTGTTCCACATGACGGGCACGAGCAAAGCCGGAACGCACGATGAATACAATTTCCGGATCACCGACTGTCTCGAGAAGCGGAAGGGACAATGGGTGATCGTGCACGAGCATCTGTCTTTCCCGGTCGACCTCACGACGGGCAAGGCCGACGTGCTCGCGAAGCCCTGACGCGCCGGCTCCCGTAGCGCGCGCTCGGTCGCGTTCCCGCACCTCGGGCGGACGCCGGGTAAGAGGTGTTCGGAGCGCGATGACTGAAGTGCCTCACCACGCGCTCAGTCCCGAGGGCTGCGCGGCGTGATCGAGGCGGTCGGGACCGACGGTGGCACCGATCCGACACGCCATCCTCCAGGACCAGTGGGTCGCCTTCGATCTTCCGTGAGTGATAGGGAGCTCCCGAGGCTTACGAAGCGGACCACGTTCGCTACATCGTGGTCAGTCGCAATCACAACGCTCCGGCTGAGCATCCAACAGGAGAATGACCATGCAGAGGACACTACGATCGTTCATGCGCGAGCGCGCGTTGCCGGCCCTCGCCCTGGTGGCGTTCGCGATTCCGGCGCTCCCAGCGAGGGCTTCCAACGACGCGCAACGCTACCTCGTGATTTCCAAGCGCGGGCATCATACGGGAATGCGGCGCGATGCGATCGACGCTGGGGGGCGCCTCGTGCTCGATCTTCCGCAGATCCATACGCTCGTGATGACGTCCTCGGACGCCGCGTTCCAGGAGGCCGTCGTTCGGAGTTCGCACTTGCGGCACGTTCTGCTGGACCATGTCGTGCCAGTGGCGCCGCCGTCACCCCTTTTGGACGATCCAGTGCGATTCGCGGTCGGGAGCGGGGGCGGAGCGATCGGCAATCTCGTTGTGATTCCCGACCCAGCGTTCGGCGAGGCGGGGTTGTTGTGGAACATCGAAAGCATTAACGCGCCCACCTTCTGGCAGAAGACGCTCGGCGATGCCGCGGTGAAGGTCGGCATCGCCGATACGGGCATCGATTCGACGCACATCGAGCTGTCGGGTCAGGTCGCCTCGGTCGTCGATTTCACGACGACCGAGAATCCGATGCTCTGTTCCTCCGTGAAAGGGCTTCCCACCGACGACCAGCTCGCGACCGCATTCTCCGCGCCCAGGACGACTGATTTCCACGGCCACGGATCGGCGGTTGCGGGGATCGTCGCCGCCGCCCTGAACGGCACCGGCGTAAACGGAATCGCGCCCGCCGTGCAGCTCGTGTCGCTGAAGATCGCCCAGAACTGCGGCCTCGCGTACGACAGCACGATCCTGAGCGCGATCGTGTACGCCGCCGCGAACCAGATCGACGTCGTGAACTTCTCGTTCAGCGAGTACCTCGATCCGACCAATCCGGCCCAGAAGCAGCTGTATGGACGCTACGTCGCCGCGGTGAAGTATGCCCTCAGCCAGGGCACGTTGATCGTCGCCGCCGCGGGTGACGATCACACCCGGCTCGGGGCCGGCGGCAAGGTCGTCAGCCACGGGCTCCTCGCCGACGCGCCCGGCGGCGCCGACGCGTTCGGGAAGTTCGAGGTGCCTGGGGGGATTCGCGGCGTGCTGGCGGTCGCGGCGACGGCGAACGTGGTGAACGCGCCGTCGGCGAGCTGCCCGGCGGACTCGCTGGCGGCGGGAAGTCACCAGTGGTGCAAGCGTCGTTCCGCGTTGCAGTTTTCCTTGACGTTGCGGTCGCGTACCATGTCCTCATGGGTGTGAATCGAAAATCGATCATCGCCTTCGTCAGCGTGATCAGCCTCGCGCCGGCGGTCGCAGCGGCGAACCCGGTCGGCGTCGTGAGGGAGTCGGGCAGGACTGCCGGCCACGCCGTCCGCGATAGCGTGCAGACCGTCGGCCGAACCATCGGTGCATTCTTCGTGCACGGGCCGCGAACGGCGAAGCGCACGTGGAAAGCGAACGCCGCGCGCACCAAGGCCGATGCGCACGCGGACAAGGCCCGCATCGAGAAGGAAGCGCACGACGAGCGGTGACGCGCCGCGCGCGGCAGTCCTGACTATCTAGCGGGCGTCGGCAGGCCCGGTCGGAGCTCTTGCGGTTCGTCGATGTCGGTTGCCGAACGGCTGGCTGAACTCGGCGCCAGCCGCCGTCGTAGCCTTAGCGAACGTGGACGGTCGTCCGCGACCGTCAAGCTCGTGGGAGCAAAGGAGATGCACAGGGCTCTCAGTACCCACCCGACGGATGGGCTGGTGGCGAGGGTGCGCGCTCCTGGCGGAGCAGGCCACGAACGGTCGAGGATTTGCGAACAGTGGTGCAGCGGGCAACGCGAGTCGTGAACATGGAACCACGAATGGTCGGTGCTCTTGAGCTTCGCGCCACCGGAGTTGGCGGCATAGGTGCGGAGGCTAGCGTCCTTGTTCCTGTTGCGACGTTGTCCGAGCACCGAGCCGCCTCATCCGCCCCGTATGTAGCAGAGGCCGCACGTCCGATAAGGGAGGGTTATCGGATCTTCACGCATTTGCTCAGTCCAACGACCGCTAGCACCGCTACCCTCCTGACCACGTTGCCTACGGCCGAGTGCTCCATTCTGATGATCCTTCTTTCAAAGGCCGCCCGTCGGGAGGGCAGCCCCAGAACTGGAGGCGCTAGAAACGGTGTAGCAATCTGGCAGAGGCCTGCGTGTCGCGGTGGTGTGGCCCGCGCGACAGGCGAAGTCGGTTTGGATGCCGTGGTGCACGGGCGCTCGTGTACTACTACTGCAGGGTACCGACGGAGTGCACGCAAACCCCCGCTACATACGAATAGCCCTCGCGCTGGTCGGATTGGCATTGATCGCGGTCGGCCCAGTGGCCGTACTCGCGCCTGCCACGGCGGCAACGGCATTCGGCATTCCCGCCGCGACAGCGAGTGCGCGAGCATATCTGCTGGCGAGCGCAACACGCGACGTAGCGCTCGGGAGCTGGCTGCTGGCGCTCCTCCGTCTTCGTGCAGGTCGGCGGCTTCTCGCGTCGTCCGTGTTCGCGGTCGCGCTCGTTGCCGCCGGTGACGCGGCGAATGTCGCGGCGTACGCGGGATCGCAAGCCGCACCGGCACTCGTCCTTCACATCGGCGGTGTCTTTGTGCTTCTGGTATTGGGACTGTATCTCTGGCGTACCGACGTCGACCGAATCTGAGTGATGACAGCCTTGAAGATCACCGCGATCGCTGTCCTGGTCTACATGGCGGGCGTCGCCGCCTTCGAATCGTTGCTCGGATTCCTGCAGCCCGCCGGCGGGTCGACTCTCGTCATCACCACCTTCGACAAAGACGGAACCCCGCACGACCGCGTCGTGTCGCGTCTCGAGAGCGATGGGCACGTCTACGTTGCGGCCAACCATTGGCCCCGCGCCTGGTACCACCGCGCGTTGCAGAACCCGGAGGTGCAGGCCACGATCGATGGTGAGAAGCGCGCCTATCGGGCTGTCGCGGTCAGCGGCGCGGAGCACGACCGCGTCGAGAGCGAGCACAGGCACGGTTTGGGTTTCCGGATCCTGACCGGCTTCCCGCCGAGATACTTCGTCCGTCTGGACCCGCGATAGGCACCCACACCGCGAGCGTCGCGCCGCTGTTCGCCGCGTCTTCGTCGTTGGTCCTCAAGATGTTGGACGCGATCGCGGCCCGAAAGATGGCGAAGCGTCCCCGACGGGATTTGAACCCGTGTTACCGGCGTGAAAGGCCGGTGTCCTGGGCCGAGCTAGACGACGGGGACGACGCGAGAGCGCGTGCGCTGCCGGTGCTCAGGCACCGCGCCGGCGCACGAACGGACGGGCTTGTATCAGCGAACCGGCGGTGCCCGCAACGTTCGGGATGAAGCCGAGGAGCTGAGGAGGCAGTCTTGCGCACCAGCGCGGCGGTGACGTTCCGCACGTTTTCCCTTGACTGTCGCGGTGCGACGGGCGATCCCTGGAGGCCGTTGGGTTCCACTCTCGGCAACGGCCGGGAGACGCATGCGTGGAAGGGCGGCGTGCATGAGAGTGCTCCTCGTCCATCCGAGCGCGCTGATGTACTCGGAGATCTATCTCCGACTGGAGCCGCTCGGGCTGGAGCGCATCGCGGCCGCGATTCGCTCCGGGGAACACGAGGTCCGCCTCCTCGATCTGCAGATCTTTCGACACGAGGACTTTCGCCGCGAGCTCCGGGAGTTCGCGCCCGACGCGGTCGGCTTCTCCCTGAACTACCTTGCCAACGTACCGGAGGTGATTGACCTCGCGATCACAACCAAAGACGTTTGCCCGCGCTGCTTCGTGTTCGCCGGCGGTCACAGCGCGTCGTTCGTTGCCGCCGACCTCCTGCGCCACGCCGGCGGCGCTCTCGATTGCGTGCTGCGCGGCGAGGCCGAGGCGAGCGTGGCCCGATTGCTCGCGGCAGCGCACTCCAGCGCCGTCGCCGGCGTCCCCGGCGCAGTCACGCTCGACGGCGCGGGTCCGGCCCCGGAATTTGTCACCACGCTCGACGACTTCCTGCCGGCGCGCGATCTCGCCCGCCGCCGGCGCAAATACTTCATCGGCGTGCTCGATCCATGCGCCTCGATCGAGTTCTCCCGCGGGTGCCCCTGGGATTGTGTTTTCTGTAGCGCCTGGACGTTCTACGGTCGCAGCTATCGCCAGGTCTCGCCGCAGGCGGCGGCCGAGGACATGGCGAGGATCACGGAGCCGAACGTCTTCATCGTCGACGACGTCGCGTTCATTCATCCCGAGCACGGGTTCGCAATCGGTCACGAGATCGAGCGGCGCGGGATCCGCAAGCAGTACTACCTCGAGACGCGCTGCGACGTCCTGCTCAGAAATCGCGAGGTCTTCTCGTACTGGAAGCGCCTCGGCCTCCACTACATGTTCCTCGGCATCGAAGCCCTCGACGCCGAGGGCCTGAAAACGCATCGCAAGCGCGTATCGCCGAGCGCGAGCTTCGAGGCGCTGGAGGTCGCGCGCGCCCTCGATTTGGAAGTGGCGATCAACATCATCGCCGATCCCGATTGGGACGAGGCGCGCTTCGCGACGATTCGCGAATGGGCGACGACGGTCCCCGAGATCGTCCATCTCACGGTGAACACACCTTACCCAGGCACCGAGACGTGGTTCACGGACGCGCGGGCGCTCACCTCGCTCGACTACCGGCTCTTCGACGTGCAGCACGCGGTCCTGCCGACGCGGCTACCGCTCCGCCGCTTCTACGAGGAGCTGGTGAAGACGCAGGAGGTGTTGAATCGCAAGCACCTCGGCTTCAAGGCCCTGCGCAGTGTGATCGCGCTCGCGAGTCGGCTGGCGCTGCGAGGACAGACGAACTTTCTGCGGATGCTCTGGAAGTTCCATTCCGTCTACAATGCCGATCGTCAGTTCGCCGATCATGCGCGCCCGGTACACTATGCGATGAGTGCCCCGCCCGCGGAGCGGGCGCGCCCTGCTCCCGCCGAGCTCTACGTCCACGTCCCTGCGGCCGGACGGAAAACTTCGCCTGGGCGAACACAGGCCGCCGCAAGCTGAGACGACCGCGTACGGACACCGGGGAATTTCTTCCCGTCACGCACATGCGTGGACCTATTTTCACCTCTGCCGTTCCACGTTAGATCCCTCGGGTGGATCATCGACCATCGCGGCCTCTCCGAAGCCGACCGGCGCTGGCGTTCGCGATCGCAGTAATGGTCGCCACCTGTGCCCGGAGCACCGACGAGACGAGGACGCACGCCGATCGCTCGCCGACGACGTCGGTCGCGAAAGACGCGCAAGGAAAGCCGGAGGCCGGCACGGACGTGCGTCCACTGCGCCTCGACGCGACCGATGAACGCATCGCATCGCTGAAGGTGCCGCAGTCCTTCGCCGTCAACGTGTTCGCCCGCGATCTCGGCCACCCGCGCATGCTTGCGACCGGCGACGATGGCACGATCTACGTCTCCCGGCCGGATACGAGCGACGTCGTCGCGCTCAAAGACGGCGATGGCGACGGCCGCGCCGAGCAGAAAAGGGTCATGGCGGGGCCGCCGGGCGTGCACGGCATCGCGGTCCGGCGCCGGGAGCTCTGGATGGCGAACGCGACGGAGATCTACGTCGCATCGATCGAGAGCAACGGCTCGCTGGGGCTGCGACATCGGCTCATTAGAGGGCTCCCCGGCGGCAAGGAGCACCTCGAACGGACGCTCGGCTTCGGGCCCGACGACATGCTCTACGTCTCGGTCGGCAGCAGCTGTAACGCGTGCGCGGAGGTCAATCCGCAGCACGCGACGATCCTGCGCATCGGCGGCGACGCCAAGCCGAAGATCTTCGCGCGCGGTCTTCGCAACACGATCGGCTTTGATTGGCACCCCGACACGCACGAGCTGTGGGGCATGGACAACGGCACCGACGGGCGCGGCGACGACGCGCCGCCCGAGGAGCTGAACCGCTTGAGGGAAGGCGCCGACTACGGCTGGCCGTACGCATACGGCAAGCGCGAGGTCGACACGGTGATGGACGATCCACCGTCCACGACCAAGAAGGCCTACGCTGAGCACACCGAGCCGGCGGCGCTCGAGTATCAAGCCCACAGCGCGCCGATCGCCATGGTCTTCTACCGGGGCACACAGTTTCCTCCGGACTACCGCGGTGACGCGTTCGTCGCGATGCACGGCTCGTGGAACCGCGACCCCCCGACCGGGTACAAGGTCGTGCGCATCCGCTTCGACCGCGGCGCACCGATAGGGTTCGAGGACTTCCTCAGCGGGTTTCTCGTCGACGCCCAAGGGGCGTTCGGTCGGCCGACCGGCCTCGCTGTCGCGAAGGACGGCGCCCTCCTCGTCTCCGACGACAGCAACGGCCTGATCTATCGCGTGAGCTACGAGACAACCGGCGCCCGCGCCGACCCGTAATGAGCTACGAGCGAGCCGGCGGCGCCTCGTCGGAGTGAGCTACAAGCGATCCGGTGGCGCGCGCCATGAAGCGAGTGATCTCGGGCGCGACGGCGCCGGCTCGCTCAGTACGCGCCCTGCCGCTCGAAGACGCGCCGGGGATTCTCGACCGTCATCGTGACGATTTGCGCCTCGGTGACGCCGTCGCGGCGCAGTGCCGGAAGCACGTCGTCGGGAATGTGGCGAAAGCTCCAGCGCGGCGCCAGACGGCGGATCTCAGCGGCGGGAAACCAATCGATGTGGCAGCACGCGTCGTGCGAGAGGACGAGCCGGTCGACCCATCCGCGGCGGCAAAGCTCGGCGATCACGCTGACACGCTTCTCCATCGGCAGGATCAGGTCGAGGCCGAAACGGTCCATGCCGATGAAGCTGCCGCGACGCAGAATCTCCTCGAGCAGCGCGATGTCCTCGGTGTCGCCGCAGTGACCGATCACGACCCGGCTGAGATCGACGCCCGCTTCGGCGAAGATGTCTTGCTGCGCGAGGCCGGTGCGCTCCTGCACGGCCGTATGCGTCGAGATCGGCACGCCCGTGGCGCGGTGCACGCGGGCGGCGATCTGGAGGAGCTTGCGGTTGAGCTCGGTCACACCGAGGTGGTCGGTCGCGGCCTTGATGATCCCCGCTTTGATGGTCGTCCCCTGGATCCCTTCGGTGACGTCTCGTATCAACAAGTCGGCCAGGGCGGCGGGCTCCCACCCCTGGAGCCAGGGCTCTTCCGTCCAATAGAAACCGGTCGCCGCGATGATCTGGATGTCGGCCTGCTCGGCGACCTCGTGGATGACCCGGATGTCGCGGCCGAGATTGATGGGCGTGAGATCGACGAGCGTGCGGATGCCGCGCGCCTTGGCCGCGCGCGCCTCCTCGACCGCGCGTGCGATCACCGCGGCGCGGTCGATCCAGTCGGGGAAGGCCTGCCGCATCGCCCAGTTCGCCACCAGCACGTGCTCGTGCATGAGCGTGAACCCGAGCGTCCCGCTGTCGATCGGCCCGCGGACGCCGTTGATCGCCGCCATGAGCTATCCTCCTCCGGGTCGTCTGTACAACGATTCTCAGCCGGCGCGCAGCGGCACGCAACGTGGGTTGCCGGCGGTCCGAGCTCGGAGCCGTCAGCGCGCCGGATCGAAGCGGTGGACGCTGCCGTCGAGCGAGAGCAGGTACAGCTCGCCGGCGGCGTCCTCGCCGAAGGACGACAGTTCCGCCAGACGCCGGCGCGGATCGAGCGCCGGGCGCCAGTCCCATACGTCCGTCACGCCATCGCCGGTCCGGCGGAGACTCCGCACGATCGCGCTGCAGTAGTCGGCGAAGAAGTAACGCCCGACGAGTGCAGGCAACGCGCTCCCTCGATAGACGAATCCGCCGATGATCGAGCACCCGTCGTCGTGCCCGTACTCGGCGATCGGCAACACCAGGCCACGCTGGTCGCACTCGGGCGTCCTGAAGCAGTGGCGGCCCTCCATGACGTTCCAGCCGAAGTTGAGCGCCGCGGACCCCCCCGGCGGCGCTGCCGTCAACTGGCGCGACGCGACGACGTCGATCTCCTCCCAGTCCTCCTGCCCGACGTCGGCGATCCAGAGATCGCCGTTGGCGCGATCGAAGCTGTAGCGCCAAGGATTGCGCAGACCCTTGGCGACCACCTCGACCCTCGCCGGTCCCGTCCTCGGCTCGGCGTCGACGTCGAGCCGCAGCATCTTTCCGAGCAGCGCACGATCGTTCTGCCCGTTGCCGTGCGGATCGTTGGCGGCGCCGCCATCGCCGAGGCCGACGTACAGCCTGCCATCGGGACCAAAGACGAGATTCCCACCGTTGTGATTCTCGTAGGGCTGCTGCACGAACAGAAGCTCGCGCTCCGATGCGGGGTCGGCGCGATCGGGGTCGTCGGCACGGGCGCGCAGCTCGACGACCCGCGTGTCGCCGTCGCGGTCGGTGAAATTGACGTAGAAGCGCCCGTTCTGCGCGTACGACGGATGGAACGCCAGCCCGAGGAGTCCCTGCTCGGTCGTGGTCGAGACGCGCGGCACGATGTCGAGGAACGGCGCGGGCCGTAGCGTTCCGTCCACGAGCACGCGGATCCGGCCGACCTTCTCGACGATGAAGAGCCGCCGGCGCGGATCGCCCGGCGCGAAGGTGAGCGCGACCGGCTTCGCAAGCCCGCTCGCGATCACCGTCAGCTTCACGCCCGCCGCGATCTCGGACGGTGCGGGCGTCGCGGCGCGCGCTGGGACGCGCGGCGCGGGTCCGACGGCCGCGAGAAGTAGCACGCACGCGACGAGCGCGATCCGGATGAAGCGCGCCATGGCGTGCACGGTGGGTCGCGGACTCACCGCGGAGGTCGGGAGTCCAGGCTCAACGATTCTCGCGCGTCGCCTCGTAGACGACGTCGTACAGCGCCGGGCTCATCGTCGCGAGGCCTACGATCCCCTGGGCGGCCTCGCGAAACTCCGGCGAGGCGAGCGCGGCTGCAAAGGCCTCGTGGCTCTCCCATTCGCCGACGTTCACGAATCGCGCTCCCGTGGATACGGCGCGGTGCAGGCGCGTGTGGATGAAGCCCGGGCGGCGCTCCATGACTTCGCTGACTCGCTTCCATCCCGCCAGAAACGCCTGTTCGTTCTGCGGCTCGACCTCGAAGCTGTTGATGAGCACGATCATGGGTCGTCGAATGCCAGAGCGCTCGGTCCTGCGTCCGGCTCACGTCTTGAGCCGCTGCTCCTCGAACCTGGGCTTGCGCTTCTCGACGAACGAGCGGATCGCCTCGCGACCGTCGGCGGTGAACGCCATCATCGCCATCACCTCGGAAGCGTAGGCGTAGGCGTGCGCCTGATCGAGATCGATCTGGGCATAGAACGACTGCTTGCCGGCGCCCTTCGCGTGGGCGCTGCCACGGCTCGCGGCGAGCGCGAGCGCGAGGGTCTCCTCGTCGAGGCGGTCGGCGGCCACGACTCGGTTCACGAGGCCCCACTCGGCCGCCGTCGCGGCGTCGATCTCGCTGCCGGTGAGCAGCATCTCGAGCGCGCGCTTGCGGCCGATCGCGCGGCTCACCGCGACCATCGGTGTCGTACAGAACCATCCACCGCGGCCGCCGGGAGTTGCGAAGCGCGCTTCGTGCGCGGCGACCGCGAGGTCGGCCGTCGCGACCAGCTGGCAGCCGGCCCCGGTGGCGATGCCGTGGACGCGCGCGACGACCGGTTGCGGGATGTTCTGGATGGTTGCCATCAGCTCGGCGCAGACGGCGAAGAGCCGGCGCATGCCGGGGAGGTCGCGCTCGACCATGTCGCCGAAATCGT
>Ga0070708_100005377_pt1 | contig 10163 bp, 6 predicted proteins | sample KBSK5503metaG_FD_65469 | JGI IMG/M metagenome (GOLD analysis project Ga0070708, IMG submission 65469) | Corn, switchgrass and miscanthus rhizosphere microbial communities from Kellogg Biological Station, Michigan, USA - KBS K5-50-3 metaG | ecosystem: Host-associated > Plants > Roots >... | reverse complement strand
GCGGCCTGGCCCGGTTCTTGCAGCGGATGACCGCGGGTTGGCCGTCCGCGCACCGGCCGGCGTATACCGGCCTGTTCCATGCCCTGCCGCTGGCGTGGGGCGCCGACCCGCCGCCGGACGAAGCAGACCTGGCGGCGAGCATCGTCTACTACGAGGAGCACCTGCCTGCGCAGATGGGGGAGCTCGCCGCGCGCCTGGGGCGAGAGGAGAAGTATGACGCGATCGTCGTGGACGAGGCGCAGGACTTGGGCGCGGCCTGGTGGCCGCCGACGCTGGCATGCCTGCGCGATCAGGAGACCGGCGGGCTGTTCGCGTTCCTGGATGAGGCGCAGCGGGTGTTCGAACGCCATGGCGAGGTGCCGATCCCGCTGCCGCCGATCGTGCTGGAGGAGAACATCCGCAATACCCGGCAGATCGCCCGGGTGTTCGGGTCATTGGGCGCCGGACAAGCAAGGTACCGCGGCATGGCGGGGCCGCCAGTGCGCTTCGTGCCGAGCTCGCCCGAGGAGGCCGTGTACCAGGCCGATGCCCAGGTCGACTCCCTTCTCGACGAGGGCTGGGAACCCGGGCAGATCGCGCTGCTGGTGACCGGCAGGCGGCACCAGCTGCAGAAGGAGATGCTCGACTATCATGGCTGGGACGGCTACTGGGACGCGTTCTTCGCCGGCGACGAGGTGTTCTACGGCCACGTCCTCGGCTTCAAAGGACTCGAGCGGCCTGTTGTCGTCCTTGCCGTCAACGGCATGCGCGACCAGGCCCGCGGCCGCGAATACCTCTACGTTGGCCTGTCCCGGGCGCGGAGCCTGCTGGTCGTCTGCGGCGATCTCGACCAGATCGCCGCGGCGGGCGGGGAGGGCATACGACGACGCCTCGGCGATCGCCGACTGCAGAACAGCCAAGCGCCGGGCTTGTAGCGCGTCGGCGCGGACTTACTCGGCTGATAGGGCATCGGCCCAATCATTGTAAGCGGCTTGCTGCTCCCGACGTCGTTCCCGAGAGCCTGGCACATTCTCGAACAGTCGGTCCCAATTATCGTTCCAGGGCGCCGTCGGTCCCCGGTCTGCACGTAGCCGGATGGCCGATGTCTTCATCTTGGCGTACTCGCGCTTTCTGCTCCCCGAAATTGTCCAATTCAGGTAACGTATTCTCTGTGATAGTTTCTCATACTGCCTTACCACAGTCATGCAATGGCGTCCTGACCTCAGGATGCAACATGGTACAGCTTCATAGTTTTCTACGCTTTCGGCTTATGAACACGGATGCGAACTAGGCGCGCATTCTGTTTGTATCCAGCGGTCCATTGGTGGTTTCGTCTGCCATAGCCGGGTTTGTTCCGACAGCCATAGTGGCCGCGGCTGCGGACAGGACCCGGTCGGACCGCCGTGGCCATCCGGTCGCCGTTCCGATGTGCCCAATGCGGTACTGGCGGGGGTGCCGGGCTGGAATCGGGTGCGCCAGTGCTGGAGGTGGTCAAGCCTGGCCAGGCTGGCGGACTTGGCGATGTTGCACCGAGGGTGGGCGGCGACGAGGTTGTCGATGGTGTTGTCGGGGTGGCACGACCATGGCAGGAAATGATCGACTTCGCACCGGGCGCCCAGCTGCCCGTCGCCGTAGAAGCACTCCTGGTGCTGGGCATCGGCGAGCGGCCCGCGGACCCTCTGCAGGCTGATCCGCTGCGCGCCGAACGGGAACTCATCGAGCCGCTCGGCGTCGACCAGGTCGCTGTTGCGGGCGGCGACCCTGGCCGCCCATTTGGCCTGGACCAGCGGGCGGATTAGCCGGGCGAGGCGGACCAGCCAGCTGCCGACACCGGGACGTAGTCGCAGGCTGAATCGAGCCGGGTCACGGCGTGGCATCCTATTTCCTCGCGCCAGGAGAAGCCATAGATGAACCGATCTTCGACCGCGCGGCGGCCGTCCCCGAACCGCTGCAGCTTGGCCAGCAGCAACCCAATCACTACGGCGAGCAGGCCCGCCTCAAGGCCTCCCCGCGGGCGGGGTCCGCGGCGCGTGCGTCCTGCAGGCTCGCGCCGGGCGGCAGGTGGCGGGCGACCCGCCAGGCGGCCAGCATGGCGGGAATGTCGTTCTGCGGCGCCCGGGACAGCACCCGAGGCTGACCGTGCGCGACCGCGCCGTAGGGGCTGGCCTCCGTGAGCCGGGTTGGGTGTGTGGTCCGGGTAGTTGCCGATTGCGGCTGCCTGGCCGTGCTCGCGGCGCGCTGGCTGTCAGGTGACCGTTATTGCTCCTAGAGGGCTGATGCCGGTATCGGGGTGCCGGGCGGCTTCCCGGTAGGCGGCGGTCAGGGCGCCCAGCAGCTCGTCGGGGAGGGTGCGGGTGGAGGTCAGCCGGGAGCCGAGCGCTGCTTCCACGGCGGGCAGGGACTGCGGCGCGCGGCGCTCGAAGACGGTGCGAGAGAACATCACGTAGGCGGACTTGATGTCGCGGTAGATGGCGACCAGCCCGCGGGTGCCGTCGGCCAGCCGAGGCAGCAAACTGACGATTCCTGAGTTCCCGCGGGAGGTAACCAGCCGAGCCAGGCCGTCTCGTTCCAGGGACTCGGCCCAGTCGCAGCCGCGCTGCAGCATGTCAGCCTGCCCGGCGGGGGCGCCGGAGATCGCCGCGTGGAACTCGCCGGCTCCCTGGAACTGGGTGCCGGCCTGGCGGGCGCTGGCTTGCGCGGTGGTCAGCCTCGGTGGCCGGCTACCTGGCTCGATCCGCTGCGGCACGACCACCTGGGACCCCTCCAGGTCATACGCGGTGACCGCGACCAGGTCGATGTCAATCTTGTCGGTAACGCACTGAAGGTAGCCGGCCACCTGCACCAGCTCGTCAGGGACGCTGTCCAGGACGAACACCAGGCGAAAGCTGCCTTCGGCGAGGCTGCGCGCCAGGCCCTCACCGAACGCTGCCGGGTCCACCTCCGGCGCCTGGGCGTCGGCCTGGGCCAGCTCGAGCACCGACCCTCCCTCCAGGTCGCCGCTGAGCACAAGCGACTCCAGCTGGGCAGGGTCAAGGCCCTGCAAGTACCCGGCATACGACAGGACCTGCGCGACCACGGCGCGGCGGGCCTCGGCATTGCCGGCCAGCTTCACCTCGATGATCACCAGGCGGCCCGACGATTCCACCGCGAGCAGGTCAGCGTAGCCTGCCCCGAGCCGTACCTCCCGGCCCAGCACCGTCAGCCGGGGCGCCCCGGCCAGCGGCAGCATTTGCGGCGCCGTCGCCACCAGGTCGTGCAGCGACGCCTCGGCGGGAAACCCGGCCAGCCGAAGCGGCCGCCACCCTCCGTCCGGATCAGCGGCCCAGATCGCGCTCACAAACCGACGCTAGCGCGCCCGGCGCGCTGTTCATACTCATGCGCGCATTCTCGACCGCCGGCCGCCAGGACGCGGCGCCAGCGGCCGGCACTCCAGCCCCGGTCGTAGTTAAGAGCAGGCCCGTCGAACGCGCGGCATCTGCCGCAACCGGCGCGACGTCACAGGACTTGCTGACCCCGCGGGTTCGTCAGCTTTGGTCATTGCGCGCCCAGCTCACAGGCGGAATACCGTGACAGCATCCGGCCCCGCGGCGCTCTATCGATGAATCCCGCGTCGCCCACGGCAGCAAGGATCCTCCGTCGGCGCGAGGCAGGTGGTCCGATTCCCGGCCACGAAGACCGCAAAGCACGGGCCGATTCTCAAAACGATCAGCCCTCGGCGGGCGAGTACGGTGAGACCTGCTGGCCGGGCAGGCGGATGGGCCCATCCAGAGGCATGCCCGCCGTCAGCGTGGTGCCCCATGCGCGGGACGCGATGAGCCGGCCAGCGTGGCAGGATGCGGGCGGGAGCGTGAGTCCGATGGAGATGACCAACCGGGACCGGGTGGACCGGGGCATGGGGCACCTGGCCGGTGGCCTTGGCCCGTTCGTGGACAAGCAGATGGCGGCGGCTTTCCCCGGTGGCCAGGACTGGGTTAAGAGCCTGGCGGCCCGGAACCCTTCTCGCTATAGCGCCGGGCAGCGGTATTCGCTGTCCGATCCCCGGTTCCTGCTGCGGGTTGTCACCGAGGAATGGCGCGTGTTCAAAGATCAGCTGTCGCGGGTGGAGCAGGGCTTTGCCACCGAGCTGAAAGACGCCGGTAACCGATGGGCGCACGGAGATCAGTTCTCCGCCGATGACACCTACCGGGCGCTGGACACGATGGAACGCCTGCTCACCGCCATTGGCGCCGCCGAGCAGGCCGGCGAGATCCGCAGCCTGCGGCTCGACCTCCAGCAGCCCGTACCCGGGGCCGCAACACCCCCCGCTGACACCTACGCAACCCGGCCCGGCCCGCCAGCCGTGCAGCGATCAGAGCGCACGTCAGGGTTCTGGTCCCCGGTGGCCGCCGTGCATGTTGTGCGGGCGACCGGGGAGTACGACCGGCTTGGCCAGGAACAGTTCCTCGCCGAGCACGGGTTCGGCCGGGCGACAGCGTACCTGCTGATCTACCGCGGGCGCAGCTACGATTCCAAGGCCATCCTCGGCGTGGCCTACACGTTCGCGACCGGCGTGCGCATCGGCCCGCATGATTTCAGCGGCGGTGTCCATGGCGCGGCCGCGGTGCTGCGCAACCTCGGCTTCGAGGTCCGCAATACACGCAACCCAGCTCGCCCGCCGGCGGGAAACCGGGCAGACTCCGGCGGCCCAGTCAGGCCAAATGTTCCTGCGCCTGCCCGCGGCGGCCCGCAGCCGTCCGCCGTGTCGTTGGACGGGGTCGACCCGCAGCGGTCGCTGCTGGTGCTGACCTGCTCGGGCCGCAAGGACAGCGGCGGACGACCACCCGGCCCCGACGATGCCGTCGCCTGGCCGCAGGACCTGCGGGACGCCCGGATCCGGGTACTGGCCACCGCACGCGTCGACACCGCGCACGTGCTGCCCGCCTGGCGTCGCTACACCGGCACCTTCTACCAGCACGCCCGGCCCGTCTTGGCCGACGCGGTCGCCGCAGGCCACGTCGTGATCATCAGCGGCGGGTACGGCATCGCCCGCGCTGACGAGCCGATCGGCTGGTACGACAAAGTCCTGCAACTCGCTGACTGGCCAGCCGGCCTCCTCGAATCGGTGCTCATCGGCGAAGCCCGCCGCTGCGGCGCGCACACCATGGTGGCGTTCGCCTCAGCCACCACCGACTACACCAAGCTGCTGCGGCGCACCCCCTGGCAGCATGCCGGTATCGACGCGCGCCTGGTCACCATCACCGGCGTCACCGGCGGCGCCATGAGCGAGGTACCACGACGACTGGGCCAGGCGTTCTCATCCTTCTGGAACCGCCAGCACGACAGCTACCCGCCCGGCACCACCGTGGAACCCCTAAGGTGATGATCACCAAGCGCCCGCAACGCGCTGCGTACTCCACCAGGCCCGTCACCGCAGGTGATCAGCGCCCCTATGCGTAGACGCACCGGAGCCGACCCGCATGCCCGGGCGGGGCGGCGGGGCCGGCCGCCGCCGCCATATCGAAAGATCGCTATGAGCACTCATCAGAGGCACCAACTCGTGTTGCCAGAAGATCAGAGCGACGAACTGAAATCGGCGAAGCTGGCCAGTTGGCGCACCCGCTGGCATGAGGTGAGCTCGCTGCCGGTGAGGATCAGCCGGTACTGGTAGGAACAGCCGAACTATCTGGAGGCAGCATTACGGCCCAAGTTCGCTGCATTGGGGCTGGCCAGCCGTCGGCACACGTCAGCCTCGCCTACGTTGGCTTCCGCGCCGCAGGCGCGTGCCTTGGCGCATTCGTGGTTCGCGCGGAACTGCTTGAGTTGCTCGTAGGAGCGCAGGCACATGCCTGGTGTCTCGCTGACAGCGGACCTGGTACCCTCACCAGGCCATGAACGCCGCGGTGATGTGCCGGCAGATGCACCGTTCATACGAGTCATTCGCTTGATTCCCAAGCCCGGCAAAGAGCGTTCGCGAGGAGCATCTGGCGAGGTGTTCGGCAGGACACCCGGATGAGGTCGGGGCTGGCCACGATGATCGTCATGGCTCTGGCCCTTGAGGTCGCGACGTTCAGCCGGTGGGGGTCGTATAGGAACTCCAGCCCACGGGGAGCTTCGTCGGCGGAAGAGGTCGCCATCGAGTAGATGGTGACCGGCGCCTCGCGTCCCTGGAACTTGTCGACGGTTCCGATCCTGACTCCGGCGCGGCAGCTGGCCTCGGCCAGCGCGTCATCGATTGCCCTGATCTGCGCGTTGTAGGGGGTGACAACGAGGACCTGGCCCGCGCTGATCGTTAGCCGGTCGCCGCGCTTATCCTGCCACTCGCGGCCAACGAGATCGCGCACAAGCCGCGCCACCTGCCTGGCCTCCTCTGGCGACGCGTTCGCGTTCCCCTCATGTGGCACCTCGACGACGCGCAAGCCCGACCCGTGGGGCGGGGCATCGCCCAGGATTTCCTGGCGTTCGAGCCCGTCGACCCCCGTCAGCCTCCCGTCGTAGAAGACCTCAGAGGTGTACCGGCACAACTGCGGGTGCATCCGCCATGTCCGGTCGATGAGCAGCCCTGCGTCGCCGGGCATCGTTGCGCGGTCGCCCAGGATGTGCTCCAGCGCCGACACGCCCGCCCCTGGAGGGTGCGCAGCCTGGCTCGGCTGGGCGAGCTGCTGGGGATCACCCAGCAGAACGAGGTTTCGTGCGGCCCCGGTCACCGCCAGAACGTTGGCCAGCGACATCTGACCCGCCTCGTCGACAAATAGCGTGTCGGCGCTGCCTGCGAATTGTTCACGAGACCACATCCAGATGGTGCCGGCTGCCGCATCCAGTTCACCGTCGCGCAGAGCCCGCTCTAGCTTGTCGTAGGTCATCCTTGCGGCGTGTGGAGAGAGATAGGGGTTGTCCTGGTCGGCGCGCTGGCCGATGCGCGGCGTCATTCCGCGGTGGGCCGCGTGCTCCGCAACCGCGCCGATCAGGTTGTGGATGACTGCATGCGACGGACCTGTGATGCCGACGGTGCGGCCACGCGCGATGAGCTCGAGTATTTGCTCGGCCGCGGTGAACGTCTTCCCGGTTCCCGGCGGCCCCTGGATGGGAAGGTACGAACCGCCAAGAGCGAGAACGAGCCGGACCGCCGCCCCGGTCCCCGTTTCGCCCTCGCTGCGCAACGGCCCAGCCGGAGCACTGCCGTCGCCTGGCCGGAGCCGCAGCAGGAGCGCGGTTGCCGCGTCCCGGCCACTCATCCCGTCCCGCACGACCCGGTCACCGAGGTCTCGTAGGCGATGCGCCTGCGTCCTCGTGTCGATCGGACCTCCTTCGACCAGCGCGGCTGGCAGCGGCCCGGAGTAGTCGCTGCCGATCTTCAAGTCGATCCTCCCGTGCTCGTCGTCCAGCGCCCAGATCGACCAGCCCTTGTTAGTGACCGAATCGAAAGCGGTACCGCCTGCAGTGAATCGGTGTTCCTGCGGAGGGAACGAGAAGCGACGCACCACCGATCTCTTCACGTGGCCGATGATGTCGCCGCCCTTCAGCCCGCCTAGCGCGTCCGGCTCGCCAATCAGCTCCTCGCCACTGAGCGTGCGGACGTAGAAGTACCGCCACCAAGCGGGTTTGGCCTCGCGCCGGTGCCAGTCGAGCAGATCGGCCAGCAGCGCCTTCGCCCGCTGGTCGCCCGTTCGCACACCCGCGTCGGCGGGGACGTCGGCCAGCAAGGCTGACCGTACTCGGGTGACCTCGGGATCCTCGGTGGCATGCGCCTCCTCGAGGATGGCTGGGCGGGGCAGGTCCTCGCCTAGCCGTGCGGCTAGTTCCGCCCGCCGCTGTTCCAGCCAGTCCCGGAGCGCCAGCGTGGCCCGGCAGTCATCCTCGTTGTATCCAGCGATAATCCGTTGCCGGTAATGGTCGCCCTCGGCCGTCCCATCTTCAAGCGCGGTCTCGAACTCGATCAAATTGACCGTCGCTTGCCGAAGATTCACCAGCCGGGCGTATCCGCACAGGGGCTCCAGCCGCTTGAGGGAGTAGCTCTCCACACCGGCGAGGATCCCCTGCCGCACGACGCGGTAGAGATCGACGAACACGCCGAGCCGGAACAGGTCGTCCACCTCGTCCTCCCGGGTGGCGAAACGGCCCATCAGCCGGCCAACAGCTTCCTGCCGGGTCTCGTGCAGTTCCGTGAGGTGATCGACGGACGTCGGCTCGTAGTGGTTGTAGTGGTACACATGCAGGCCGGGATTGCGGTCGCGGCGCTGTGTGATGAAGTCGATCAGTTCCTCGAACGCGCGCTTCTCGCCCTGGCGGTCAAAGGACCAGATCTGCGTGTAGGCGGGCGCACCGCCCTCTCCGGTGTCGGCTGTGTCGACGATGCCGAACAGGTACTGCAGCCCGAACTCCTTGCCGTCCTCTGAGTAGTAACGGGCCCCCTCGATGTCGAAGAACAGGTCGCCGACCGCCGGTTCAGGCAGAGCAAGCAGCCCCCGGTTCGCAACCAGCAGCCCTCCGGCATCGCGTTCGGGATCCAAAAGCTCGTATCGAATATGCCTCTCGTCCTCACTCGCCACCTGCAATCGCGCCTGGAGATGGGCACGCTGGAGGGACTCCTGGCTCACCCGGCTTACATCAGGGAGATCGGCGAGGCCAGCAAACCCGCGCCTGGTCGAAACCCCGGCTGCCTTCAACCCCCGGCGCTGTCCCTTCGTGATCCCGGCGATCAGGGAAAGGTCGTCGTCGCGTCGCCTCCGACCGGCGCAGAACTCGCTCCACCGGCAGATAGCACAGTGCTCCACCGGGTCGGGGTATGGATCGGAGGGCGGGTTCTCACCCGGATCGTCAGCGATGAAGGCGCGCAGAACGCGCCGCGTCTGCCGTTCGTATGCGGCGTAGTCACTGACCTTGAACGACGCGAACGCTCCGTTGCCGAGCGCCAAGTGCATCCAACGCGGCTGGACGCCCTGCAGGTCGGAGAGAAGGCGCGAATAAAACGCGGTCTGCGACACCGCGCGCCCTTTGGCAGACCGGGCGAGCTTGGCGTCGATGACCTCGTAATGAACCCCCTCAGGACGCGGCTGCCCGTCTGGCGCACCAAGCAGGTCGGCGCGAACGAGGAAATCTGGACGCCCCAGGAGCGCCGTCTCATCCGTGGCCCTCTCTCCCAGCAGCACGCCCTGATAAACGACGTCGGCGCCGCCACGGATGGCCTCCAGCGTAGCCCTCGCCGCTTCGGCTTCCGGCGCTTCACCAATCTCTACGACGTTCCACCCCCCCGCACAGAACTGGTCAAGCACCGCCCTCTCGTGAGCTTCGCCCCGCTGAACGAGATCCTGGAAGCCGATGTCGAACTCATAAGGCGGACGCAGCACTCCCCGTGCCCTCAGCAGGTCCAGCCGGGTCAGGTGCTGACACGCCAGGAAGTTGGCGACATCGCTGGCTGACAGCCGCAGCTGCCTATCGGTGATCTTCACTGGTCTCCGTTCGGTGGCTGAGGCACGCCCTTCATCCTCCCCTCCGGCTCGCGGTGCCCATTCTGCCGCCTCTCGCGCGCTTCAGCAGACCTCCCGGATCGCGATTAAGGCAACGCGCGTGTTGTCATGTGCGGTTACCTCGTTTCGCCAGGCGCGCGTGGTGACACTGCGTCATGGTGTCGGGCGCCAGCCGAGCTAGCCTCAATCTTTCGTGATCTTGGTGTGGCCGACTGAGGCGGTTGCCGGTTGGTGTTTTTCAGTGTCCGGGCGTGCCTGATTGCCCCGGTGTCGCGCCGGGTGGGCGGGGTTCCACGGGCCCTGGGTTGTCCTTTCTGGTCGTGGGGGCGGCTTGGTGCTGGTCAGCCGGGCAAGGGCATGCAGGCGGGTGATCGCTGCGGTGAGCTGGGCAGCCCAGGGCCAGGCCGCGGCGATGCGCAGCCGCACGCGGTGGCCGCCGCGGGCGATGCGCCCGGCGGCGGAGAACAGGCGCAGCCGCAGGTGCTTGGGTTCCCAGGCGCGGGCGGGGCTGTCGAGGGCGAGCGTCTGCATCCAGGCGGTCAGCTCGCAGGCCATGGCGACCAGCTCGCACCAGATCTGGTTCTGCGCGAACCCGTGCAGCGTTATCTCTAGCCATCCTCGGCCTGTCTTTGACGTGCATGACGCGACTGCTATCCGCCGTGTCGCTCGTGGAGGACGTGGTTATCTTGCCCCGTCCATCACGCAGATGACAGGGGGATTCGGTGCGCGTGCAGCGTGTGG
>Ga0070708_100005376_pt1 | contig 10163 bp, 4 predicted proteins | sample KBSK5503metaG_FD_65469 | JGI IMG/M metagenome (GOLD analysis project Ga0070708, IMG submission 65469) | Corn, switchgrass and miscanthus rhizosphere microbial communities from Kellogg Biological Station, Michigan, USA - KBS K5-50-3 metaG | ecosystem: Host-associated > Plants > Roots >... | reverse complement strand
AAGGCGCGCGCTCATTGACCGAGCAAATCGAAGCGCTCGAGCGAAGCGCGATCACGGTGGCAATGGAAGCGGTTTCCGGCAATAAGTCCGAAGCCGCCCGGCAGCTGGGGCTGAGCCGGGGAGCGTTGATCGATCGACTGAAAAAGTACGAGCTCAGTTATGTGAAATTGAGACGTTGATCACGCGTGAGCTCCAACCTCTTCCTTCAACCATTCTCCGCCGCCTTGCTCGCAGGACTGGTAGGAGGCATTGCACAGCGGTATCAGCTCAGCTCGCCGCTGGCGCTGGTCGCGCTGTGCCCGTGCATCGTGCTGGTCCCTGGTCCACACTTCCGCCGGTCTTGCCTAGAATGCCGGGCGATCGCGCGTAAGCTACTCAACGCTCGAGTGTTTTTACGCTGCTCGCTTGAGATCACTCTGCACTAGTGCTTAGTTCCGGCGCGGGGCAGACTCATGTCGAAGCAGGATCCGGTTCCGACCGCACACGCGGACCTTGCGCCGTCCGCACCTGTCCCGTCTGCCCAATCCCTTCCTTTCGAGCCCACGGTCGAGGCGACGGCCATTCAAACTGCCGTCGGCGGTCCATCGGTACCCCCTTCGTCCGGTCTGGTGTTGAACGACCGCTACGTCATCGAATGCGAGCTCGGCCGAGGGGGTATGAGCCGCGTCTTCATCGCGCGCGACATCAAACTTGACCGCCGAGTAGCGATTAAGTTCCTCGCCCCGGGCACTCACGCGGACGATGAGCTGAGGCGATTTGAGCAAGAGGCGCGCGCGGCAGGCTCGCTCAACCATCCAAACGTGCTCACCGTCCATGACGTCGGGACGCACGAAGGCAATCCATACATTGTCTCGGAGCTTTTGGAGGGCGGCACTCTGCGCGAGGAGCTTGAGGGAGCGCGTTTCACAGTGGAAGAGTCCATCGATTACGCCGCGCAAATGGCCGATGGGCTCGCCGCCGCCCATGAAAAAGGAATAGTCCACCGAGACCTCAAGCCCGAGAACCTCTTCATCACGCGCGAGGGGCGGCTGAAGATCCTCGATTTTGGCATCGCCAAGCTTGTCCCGCCCGAGATCAGCAGCCCTGAGCAGAAATCCCCGGAGCAAACCCAGGCAGGCGCCATCCTGGGAACGATGGGCTATATGTCCCCGGAACAGGTGCACGGCGAGCACGCCGACCATCGCTCGGACATCTTCGGCGCGGGAGCGATTCTGTACGAGATGCTCTCGGGGAAGCGCGCGTTCAAGGCGAGCTCCTCGGTAGAGACGGCGTACGCCATTCTCAACGTCAAACCGCCCCAGTTACCCGAGTTGGTTCCCGACGACGTGCAATCAGTGGTCTGGCGCTGTCTGGAGAAAAAGCCTGAGGAGCGTTTTCAATCGGCGCGAGAGCTGGGGTTGCAGCTGCGAAAGATTTCCAGCTCTGTCAGCAGTGGGAGTGAGACGCGTGCGAGCAGCGAGGCGCAAAAGGGGACGCTGCAAACTGCGTCGCCCAGTGTCCGCCGCTGGCCCCCTCGACTGCGCCCGGGGCAGGTCTTCGCTGCAACGGTGGCGGTTGTTCTGCTGATCGTGTTCCTTTCGACGCTCAGTGTCGGCCGCTGGCGTGAACGACTGCTCGGCATCGCGAGAAGAGCTGTCGTCCCTGCGGCGGCAAACCAGGCTCGACGCTCAGTCGCTGTGCTCGGCTTCAAGAACCTTTCGGGGCGCCCCGAGGAGGCGTGGCTGTCAACCGCACTGTCCGAAATGCTCAGCACAGAGCTGGCCGCCGGCGAAAAGCTGGAGACGATTCCAGGAGAAAGCGTCGCACACATGCGGGCGGAGCTCGCTCTGCCGGACGCGGACGCTCTGGCCAAAGAGACTCTTCTGCGTATTCGCAAAAACGTGCTCGCTGACCTGGTCGTGGTGGGCTCGTATGTCCACCTCGGCAAGGAAGCCGGCGGCCAGATGCGTTTGGACGTGCGCCTGCAAGATGCCGAGGAGGGAATGACGATTGCCGTCTTTTCCGAAACAGGGACCGAGAAAGACTTGTTTGGTTTGGTGTCGCGCGCGGGAGCCAAGCTGCGCAAGAAGCTCGGCGTGGGCGAAGTCTCGACGTCTGAGGTAGGGGTAGTCCGCGCATCGCTGCCATCGGATATCGAGGCTGCGCGGCTGTACTCCGAAGGGCTGGCGAAGCTCCGAGTCTATGACGACCTCGGGGCGCGCGGGCTTTTGGAGAAGGCCGTCCTGATCGAACCGAGCCACGCGCTGTCTCACGCGGCACTGTCCGAAGCTTGGTCGAAGCTTGGTTACGACGCCAAGGAGAGCGAGGAGGCAAAGAAAGCCTTTGAGCTGGCGGACAATTTATCTCGAGAAGACCGCCTTGCGGTGGAAGGCCGCTATCGCCTGACGACTCATGAGTGGGGCAAGGCGGTTGACGCATTTAAGACGCTTTGGGATTTCTTTCCGGACAATGTCGAGTATGGCGTCCGCCTCGCCCGGGCGCAGATCCGCGCCAGCAAGGGAAAAGAGGCTCTCGCTACGGTGGAAGCGCTTTCGAAGCTTCCGCCGCCGAAGGGCGAAGACCCGCGGATCGACATTGTGGAGGCCGAGGCCAGCGAGTCAATCTTGGACTTCGACCGGGCGCAGCAAGCTGCGGCCAGAGCGGTTGCCAAGAGTGAATTGCGCGAAACAAAGCACTTGCTGGCTTCGGCGCGGCTCGCCCAAGGAAGCGCATTTAGCAGGCAAGGGAAGTCAGAGCAGGCAAGAGCCGCCTATGACGAAGCTCAACAGATGTACGCCGCGACCGGTGATCGACTTTCTCTGGCTATGGTGTCCAACCAAATTGGGCTCCTGCTGTTCTACAAGGGGGACCTGGTTGGTTCGAAAGCGATGCACGAACAAACACTGGCGGTCTGTCGGGAAGTGGGTCATCAGTTCGGTGTGGCCCGAGCCCTGAACAATCTCGGGCTCGTGCTTAGAAAGCAGGGTGATTTGGACGGAGCGATGCGAGTGCATGAACAGTCGCTGCCGCTGTATCGAGAGTTGGGTCACAGGAGAGGTGTGGCTGAAGCGCAGCTCGAAATTGGGCTCATCTTGTCCACCCAGGGGAACCTTTCAGGAGCGAAGAGAAGCCTTCGGGAGTCGGAAACCGTCGCGCGCGAGATTAAACACCCCTGGTTTACTTCGAACGCGCTGCAAGGCTTGGCTGCGGTGCTTGCAGAGGAAGGGGACTTCGCGAGAGCCAAAGAGAGCTTGCACCGGGCCATTGCGATTCATCGCGAGAGGAGAGAAGCGCACCGAGGCAATAATATCTCTGAAACAAATGAGGTCTTCTTGGCGACTGCTTTGGACAGCCTTGGCAGCATCCTCCGCGACGAGGGAGATCTCGGCGGAGCGCATAAGAACGCGGAAGAAGCCCTAGCGATCAGAAAACAGCTCGAAAAACAGTTCCGCGAAAAGGGTCTCGCTGACAGTGAAGTGTCCCTCGCGTCCTTGGCCATCGAAGAAGGACGACCTTCGGTGGCAGAAGCTCTCGCTCGAAAAGCAGTGGAATGGTACCGGGCTGCGCAAGCCTCGGAAGGCGAAGCCCAGGCCAGAGGCGAAGTCCTGGCCAGAGGCGAAGTCCTGGCCAGGGTCGCTCTGGCGAAATCCTTTCTTGCGGAAGGTGAACCCCGCAAGGCCGAAGAGGCCATTGCGCGCGCCGTGGAAATTGCCGGGAAGAGGCAATCTCCATCGCTTCGCTTCCAGGTCGACATCACTTCTGCTCGAGTTCGCGCCTCGATGCACAATGTCGCAGAGGCAAAGAAGACCCTGAACGCGACTCTCACTGAGGCCAAGAGATTGGGCTTCTTTCACCAGCAGCTCGAAGCGCGCTTTGCGCTGGGCGAGACCGAGATGAAATCGAGCCAGTCCGCTGCCGGCCGCGTCCGGCTCGCAGCTCTCGAGAAGGACGCGACGGCACACGGCTTTGGGCTCATCGCGCGCAAGGCCGCAGCGGCCAGGAGATAACGCGAGCGTCGATTCCGCGTTGATCATCCGATCGCGTGTCGACACATCGAGGACTGTGTCAGCGCATGTGTCAACACGCTCGCGACTCGAGTGAGAATCACCGGCGACGCGGGGTGTCTCGGTCGGAAGTAGGCCGTGGGTGATGCGGCACGTTAGTTGCTCAGGGCTTCAGGCAGATCAATCACTTACAAACCTGGGGGGAACCAATGACCAAATCAGTTGCGGGGCGACACCGTGATTACGGAGGCGGGCGGCACTGACAGGGTCGCTGCGCTGGTCTTCGTAGCTGCGTTTGCCCCAAACGCGGGCGAGTCCACCAGCGACCTGGGTTAGGCCGGCCCGCCTCCGCCCGGACAGCGGGATTCCTCCTATCTGACGTCCGAGGGCGTGGCGAAGGATTTCGTCCCGGAGCTCCCCGCGGCGCAGGCCAAGGTGTTGGCGACTCAAGGGCCGATTTTCGCCAAAGCTTTCGACGGAAAGGTGACGAACGCCGCCTTAAAGAACCAGCCATCGTGGTTCGTGTTCCTCAGGGACGCAACTCGCCAGCGGCAGTTCGATGGGCTCTCTAACTGACAGCCTACTCGCGGTCGTCCTTCACCGCAGAGATCTTGGCCATGGATGAAGCCATCGCACCTGGGCTAGGCGCCGCGTCCACCAACTCGACTCCGCGCATCTCGAGTCCCGCTTCCGAGAGCACGCGCATCAAGCTCGCGCGCGGAGGCCCGTCATCGGGGGCGGGCAAGGGCCAGATTTCCCATGCGCCGTCGCCCCGGGAGATTCGGTAGCGAAGACTTGGCAGAGCCAGCTCTTGCGTCGAGAAGGCCGCTGGCTTGGTTACGGTCAAATTCGCGAAACGCTCGCCAGTTCCGCTATCCATCAACGAGGTGCCCAATGAGTCGTAAAAAACCATTAGCGCGGAATCATCGCTCGACCAGCGAAGCCCTTGAGATACCGAGGAGAAATTGCGGACTTGCCAGATTGGCCGCGATTGACCGACGGCCCAGACACCGATCGTCGCCAAGCTGACAACAGCGATCCGCGTACCGTCATAACTGAAGATAGCGTCCTCGACGGGGTCGTCCAGCTGGAGCTCCGCATCGCTCAGATCGCCAACTAGATGAACAAAAATAGATGGGCCGCGAGTCCACAGCACCCGCTGCCCATCACCGGAGATGTCTATCCCGTGCGAGTTGCTCACGCGCGACGACTCGCTCCAAATGGACTTTCTCTGCGCAACGTCCCACAGCTCAACACGCATCTCATTCCGGGTGAGAAGACGGGTCCCGTCCGCGGAAAGTCTAATCCGAGTACACTTCTCGCATTCGAAATGCCAAAGATTGTCACCGGTGCTGACATCGAGAACGCCTACACCGGTCGAGTCTGTTACAGCGATCCGACCGCCATCGGCCGAGATGGTGACATTCGCGCGCGCGCCCAGAGCTCCGGAATGCAGCTTCGAGCCGTTCTCATCCCAGACTTCGTACCGGGATGTATGGACACCAGAGTGCAATACACTGAAGCGGCCATCGCGGGATGTTTGGAAGAACATGACACGACTTCCTGTCACGGAACGTGCGGGTGCAAGAGGGCGGACATCCAAGGCCGCCAAACTCGAGCCGTTGAGCAGCCCAGAGACGATGAGCCGGTCGCTGGAGGGCGAGAAGGTAAAGTTTGGCGCTCCGGGAGCAAAACTGAACGACGAGACGACGGTCCGCGTCCGTAAATCTACGAGGTCTGCTTGATTCGACGTAAGCCTTGCCGTGACCAGCAGGTGGCCATCGGGCGAGACGGCGTTCGTCCTGCTGCCTCGGACATGCAGTAGGCGACTGCCGCCTCGTCCAGGAATCGCGACAGCGAAGTCCCCCTCCAGTCCGCCGAAGACCTGGACCGCGCCCGCGCGGATGACTGCCAGCCCGTGAGCAGTGAAAACCAAATCGCTTGCGTCTGGAATCGGCCGGCTCGCGAGCTCTTCCCTTCGGGTGAGGTCCCAGAAATGCACGACGCCGTTGCTGTCTTGAAATGCGACTCGCTGGCCGTCGTCGGAAACGGAGCAAAGGGCTCTCAGGTCAAGCTTCGGGGAAAGCACGAGGGACTCGGTTGGTGCCCCGCTAGTGACAAGACCATCGGCCTTGAACACAACGGGCGGCGGCACGGGTCCTGACCTGCATGGAACGACTTCGAAACGTGAGAATGAGCCGACCAAGCGTCCAGTCGCAGCGTCCAGGTAAATTCTTTGGTCGCCGACTTCGAGGCGAATTTGACCGGTCGGGAGAATGGCCAACGTTGGTGCTGGTGGTGCGGCAGGCTGAAACCGCCACAGCTCGCGCCCGGTGTCCAGTTCTCGTCCGATGACGAAGGGAGGCTCGACCGCAAGCGCCAGCGCCCGCCCGTCCTGTACAAAGCCCACGTCAATGACCGATTGAGCCGGTCCGCGACGGGCGAAGAGCCGATGCGGCATGCGTTGCCGAGCGAGTGCATAACCCCAGCGGGACTCACGCGAATCATGCTCAATTCGAGAAGCGGCATAGTATCCGGCAGCCCGACCCCAATCGGAGCTCCGTTCGGCCTCCCGTGCTCGTTCCAGGAAGGACGCTGCAAGATTCAGCCGGGCGACGTGAAGCTGGTAAGCGATGACGACGGCAGACGCGGCAAGGACTAACAAAGCGGCTCCGGTCACCGCCGCGAGGGCGCGATGACCAGCGACAAATTTCCGCACCAGTTCCCACGCCCCATATTCGTAGGCGGCGACTCGCCCGCCGGCTCGATACTCTGAGAGCTCTTTCGAGAGCAGTTCGGCGCTCCGGTATCTATCGGATGGCGCGTTAGACAGAGCGCGCTCGCACACGGCGGCCAGCTCGACCGGAGCGTCCGGACAAACGGCTCGCACCGGGCGGAAGAGTCCGGAAAGGACGTTGTCGATCATCTGCTCGGCTGAGGCTCCTTCGAAGGGAGCGCGTGCGGTCAGCAGCTCGTACAGGATAACGCCCAGACTGAAGACGTCGCTGCGCTCGTCGATTTCGCTGAGCGCTCCGCGTGCCTGTTCCGGGCTCATGTACGCGGGCGTTCCCAGCGCGGCCCCGTACACCGAGAGCTCCGGCTCGGAGCCCCGCACCAAGGTATCCACCTCCTCGGCCTCGCCGCGTTTCTTGGCCAGTCCCCAATCCACTACGACCGTCTCCCCAAAGGCGCCGATCATGATGTTGGAAGGCTTGAGGTCGCGATGAATGACACCGCGCGAGTGTGCGTACGCGACTGCATCGCAAGCGTCAATGAGATGGGGCAGCAGCTCGAGGCGCTGCCGAAGTGACTCGCAGCGCGCCAATCGCGCTTTGAGGGTCTCACCCCGGATGAGCTTCTGGGCGCAGAAGAGAGTCCCGTCCGCGCGACGGGCGAGCTCGTGCACCGCGACGATGCCCGGATGGTCGAGTTGGGCAGTCAGCCGCGCTTCGCGGAGGAAGCGTTTCCAGGCGGTACTCTCGCTCGGACTCGAAGGGTCCGATTCAGCAGACGCGAGGAGCTCCTTCAACGCCACCTCGCGGCCCACGAACTCGTCCACCGCTCGTCGGACGACCGACTGTCCACCGCGGCCCAATTCGCCGAGGCGCGTGTACTGTCCCTCCCTCTCCACCGGGACGGTCCTGTCTTCGTCCGCCGTCGCAACGCGTTCCGGACTCGGCGGGCTCACCGCCGTGCCGAATGTTCGAGAAACGGCTGCGGCTCCGCCGAGCGACGCTAGAACATCTGCCGCATTGCCCTGCCGGACCGCCAGTGCCTCATTCGCCAGCGCCTCCAGCAGCTCACGGCGCGCCGAGGTCAGCGCTCCGGCCTGCTCGAGGTGTGTCAAAAGCGATCGCGGGTCACTCCCGATCAGCCGGGAGGCGGCCGCTTCCATCACCTGCTTCGGAGTGACAAAGCCCGCCTGCGTCGCTAACACGCCCACGATCAGGTCGCGATCCTGCATGCGTGGCTCACTCTGCCACGCACCGTCTCGGGAGTCAGCCCGATCGGTAGGCCGCGGCGTCCAGTCCGTAGCGGCCGACCCAGCGGACGACTTGCGTCCTGCCCTTCCCCACCGCCCGCGCTACAGCGCTCAGGTTTCCTCGACATTCCCGCAGGAGCGCGATCAGCTCGTCACGATGGCGCAGTTCGTCGTTTGTCAGCTCGCGTTGGGGGACATTCGCCGGTGACTTGCGGAGAGCGGGCGGGAGGTGCTCGCGCTCGATGATCCCCACCCCCGAGAGCGCCAGCGCACCTGCTAGCGCCTGCTCGAGCTCACGAACGTTCAGAGGCCAGTCGTACTCCAGGAGCGACCGAGCTGCCTCCGGGGAGAGCTTCACGTCGGGACGCTCCGGGGAAAGCTTGCGCAGGAGTGTCGCGATGAGCAGAGGAACGTCTTCCGGGCGGTCGCGCAACGGGGTTAACTCCAGAACCACCCCCTCTAGCCGCGCGAGCAGGTCGTGCCGGAAGTTTCCATCCCGAACCATCCGGTCGAGGTCGCGGTGCGTCGCGGCCACCACTCGGAGATCGACTCGCTCGGGTTGTGTCCCGCCCACCGGCAGCACCTCCTTCTCCTGAATCGCACGGAGCAGCGCGGCTTGCGCGGTGAGTGGAAGGTCCCCGATTTCGTCCAAAAAGAGGGTGCCGCCGTCGGAGGTGCGGAGGAGACCCGGCCGGTCCCGTTCCGCACCGGAAAAGGAGCCCTTCCGATGGCCGAAGAGCTCGGACTCGACGAGGTTTTGAGGAATGGCGCCGCAGTTTACCGCGACGAACCCGCCACTTCTGCCGGACCAGGTGTGGATGGCCCGCGCGAGCACTTCCTTGCCACTGCCGCTCTCGCCGCGCAGGAGGATTGGCACCCGGCTCGTTGCAGCAGCTCGGCCGCGAAGAAGCACGTCCCCGAACTGATCAGAGAGAGTGGCCAACCCACTCGGGCCCCGGGGCAGGTCCTCCCCTTCCAGGTTGGCTGGGCCCCACACCGGAAGCTTGCCGCGAAAACTGAAGAACGTCCGTCCGAGCTGGACCAGCGTTTGATCGGGCAGGTCTGCTGTCTGGACGCGCTCACCGTCGACCAGCGTGCCGTTCTTGGACCCGAGGTCGCGAACCGTCCAGCGGCCGTTCTGGCGGCGGAGCTCGGCGTGGGCCTCGGACATCCAGCCGTCCGGAAGCACGATGTCGAGGCCTCCATCGCCGCCCAGGCGCGCCATTCGCCGCGGGCCGCGGCCCAGCCGCACGCATTCGAGCTCGGCGAGCAGGTAGCGGGCAGGCCCCACCAGGGGGCGCTCGCACTCGATCTCCAGAAAGAGATAAGGCGCAAACTGGGGCTTCTTCGCTCCGGGCGCATTGCTTTGCGTGAGAGTTTTGCCCTTGCCAGCCACGTTCCGCAGCATAACGCGCGGCTTGTGTCGACACAGCTAAGCTGTGTCGACGCTGCGTGACGATGAGCACTCTGGCCGGCTGGAGGCCCCGTCGCCGGCCGTACAGCGGATTTGCCCTTTCCGATCAATCATGGACTCGCAGCTGTCTGAGGACAGACAACGGGCGAGGTCCAGGCGCCCCAGGGTCGGCAACAATCCCATAGCCGACGTGGCAACGCGTCGTTTCCAGTTGGCGCGATGGAGGGCGATGGTTGTCGTCGCTTCAGAATTCGTTGTCCTCGCGTCCCGCACGGGAGCATCGAAGGCGGCCCAAGCAGGTCAAACATCACGGACGGCGCTCCAGGATAGTGCCACCGAAGCCCACCGCCCAGACGTCGCTCGCCTCGCTCCCCCAGACGCCGGTGAGGCTGTTCGTCGTGCCGCTCGAGACGCTCGTCCAGGCGTTGCCGTCCCAGTGCACGATTTCGCCCGAGTAGCCCACCGCCCAGACGTCGCTCGCCTCGCTCCCCCAGACGCCGCGGAGGCCGTTCGCCGTGCCGCTCGAGACCCTCGCCCAGGCGCTGCCGTCCCAGTGCACGATTTCGCCGGAGTAGCCCACCGCCCAGACGTCGTTCGCCCCGCTCCCCCAGACGGCGACGAGGCCGTTCGTCGTGCCGCTCGGGACGCTCGTCCAGGCGCTGCCGTCCCAGCGCTGGATGGTGCCAAAGAAGCCCACCGCCCAGACGTCGCTCGCCCCGCTCCCCCAGACGCCGGTGAGGCTGTTCGTCGTGCCGCTCGAGACGCTCGTCCAGGCGTTGCCCTC
>Ga0070708_100005375_pt1 | contig 10165 bp, 8 predicted proteins | sample KBSK5503metaG_FD_65469 | JGI IMG/M metagenome (GOLD analysis project Ga0070708, IMG submission 65469) | Corn, switchgrass and miscanthus rhizosphere microbial communities from Kellogg Biological Station, Michigan, USA - KBS K5-50-3 metaG | ecosystem: Host-associated > Plants > Roots >... | reverse complement strand
GTCAGGTCTCGGTGAGGATCTGCTGGAGTACCTTGGCGGTGCTGGCCGCCGGCTCGGCCTGCAGGCACAGCTGCTCCATGACCTCGAGGTAGCTGTCCGCCTCGGCCGGCTTGTCCAGGTACAGGGCGCTGGTCAGCTGCTCGATGTAGACCACGTCGGCCAGGTCGGGCTCGGCGAACCGCAAGATGGTGAACGGGCCGCCCATGGCCGGGTGCGCGCCGGCGCGGAACGGCAGGATCTGCAGCGTCACCGCCGGGTGATCGCTCACCTCGATCAGGTACCGCAGCTGCTCGCGGACGATCTGCGCGCTGCCGACCGGGCGGCGCAGCGCGCCCTCGTCGACGACGGCCCACAGCTGCGGCGCATCAGGCCGGCGCAAGATCTCCTGCCGGCTGGCCCGCAGCTCGATCCGCCGCGCGATGCCCTCCTCGGTGGCCGCGGCGCCCTGCCGGATCAGCGCCCGGGCATACCCCTCGGTCTGCAGCAGCCCCGGCACCAGCTGGATCTGGTAGGTCCGGATGATCGAGGCCGCCGCCTCCAGCCCGACGTACGGCTCCAGCCAGGCCGGCAGGATGTCGGAATAGGCGTGCCACCAGCCCGGCGTGTTCGCCTCCCGGGCCAGGTTCAACAGCGCGGCCCGCTCCTCGCTGTCGGTCACCCCGTACAAGGTCAGCAGGTCGCCCACATCGCGCTCCTTAAAGCCGACCCGGCCGTGCTCCATCCGGCTGATCTTGGAATGCGACCCGCGGATGGCCTCAGCGGCCTGCTCGGCGGTAATCCCGCGCGACTCCCGCAGCCGGTGCAACTGGCTGCCCAGCACCAGCCGCTGAACGGTCGGCCCGCCCCCGCGCGTGCCGAAAATGCTGGGGGGAACATCCCAGGCCGAGTCTTCAGACGAGACCACCGGCACTCCTCGCATCGTCGCACCGTAGATCCTGGCGGGGTGTGGACCAGTCTCCCATGTGAGCTCACGCTTGCGGAAGGGGGTTGTGTGACAATTCAACAGATGTCGCCATCGGTCCGTGTTTCCGCAGGTCGTAAGGTACTAGTTTGCCAGGCTGTAATTGTCGTGTCGCCGCGGGTCGGCCGGTAGCGCTGTTACTAGCGAGTAAGGCGCTTCGTGTCGCCGGTTAGATGGTCAAATTCTCCATCCTTGGCTCCCGCCAGGAATGCGGTGATCTCTGCCTGAGTGTAAAGCAAGATGGGGCCTGCCGGGAAACGGGAGTTGCGCATCGCGATCTCGCCGGTGGGCAGCGCGGCCAGCTCGACGCACTCCCCGTTCGGGTTGCTGTGCCAGCTCTTCTGCCAGCGGACGTCTCCGAGCTCTATGGCGAGCATGCCGTTGTAGGTAATGACCATGTTTATCCCCTTCCGACAGGGTTAACGCATCTCAGGCCGATTTTCTTCACTCGCTGTGATATCCAGTTAGCAACTGGTGAGCAAGTTGCCGGTGCGTTCTGCCTGTCTGCCGGCCCCCAGTGCGCCTATCCGGAGACCTGTGCACAAAGCGAATGAACGTGCATCTGGTCTTGCATTTGCACAATATATCAGGCAACATGTCTTTAAGCACGCAGTTAACCACCGTGATGGGCAATCGTTTTCGTGCCCAATGACATGCAGGAAGCTGGTGCGTTGGCGCATCTGAGTGTCGCTACCGGTAGCGGGGATGACGACGAGGAAGCTAGCATCCCGTGGCCGACGGTCGCTGACGGCATGCCACGGCTCCTGCCTGTGCCTTCGGCCTGGTGGGAGACCCCGGCGGTGACCACGAGGGCGCTGAGCGCCCGGCCGGAGGAGGCCAGGACCGCCCGCCGGTTCGTCCGGGAGCTGCTGACCTGCTGGGGCCTGGAGGCGCTGGCGGACGACGCCGAGATGATCGTCGATGAACTGGTCGTCAACGCCGTGCTGCATGGGACGCGCGCTGGCCTGACCCGAACCAGCCCTGGCGGCGGCCTGACCGTGCTGCGGCTGTGCATGCTCAGGCGGGCCGGGGAGGTCATGCTCGCCGTGGTCGACCCGGGCAACGAGACGCCTATGCCCCGGCAGCCCGACTGGGGCGGGGAAAGCGGCCGTGGCCTGCAGATCGTCGCCTCGCTGAGTCACGTGTGGGGCTGGAGCCCCATCGCCGGGCACGGCAAGGCGGTCTGGGCGGTGCTCCGCGATCCGTGCTAGGCGATCCGCTAAGCGATCCCTGAGAGCGGCTCCTCCGACGCGGTGATCAGGACGTGCTCGACCAGCGCGATCAGCACCTCCTTGGCCGACTCCTTGCTGCGGGCGTCGCACAGCACGATCGGCAGCTCGGGCTCGAGGTCCAGGGCCATCCTGACGTCTTCCTTGTCGTACCTGCGGGCGCCGTCGAAGCAGTTCAGCGCCACGATGAAGGGGATCGCCCTGCGCTCGAAGTAGTCGATGGCGGGGAAGCTGTCGGCCAGCCGCCGGGTGTCGGCGAGGACCACCGCGCCCAGGGCCCCGATGGCGAGTTCGTCCCACATGAACCAGAACCGCTGCTGGCCGGGCGTGCCGAAGAGATAGAGCACCAGATCGCTGCGCAGGCTGATCCGGCCGAAGTCCATGGCGACCGTGGTCGTGGTCTTGCCCTCGACACCCACGGTGCTATCCGTGCGCAGGCTGCCCTCGGTGAGGGGTTCCTCGGTACGCAGCGGCCTGATCTCGCTCACGGCGCCGACAAGCGTGGTCTTGCCCACCCCGAAGCCTCCGGCCAGCAGGATCTTGATGGCGCGGTACTGGCTCGAGGTTCTTGGGTTCCCGCTGGCGGGATCAGAGACCCCGTAGTCCATTGAGGACCTCCCTGAGAGTGTGCTTGTCGATCCGCTCGGCCATCACGACCGGGGTGCGGATCGCGACCAGGCCGAGTTCCCGCAGGTCCGCGAGGATGATCCGGACGACACCGAGCGGGAGATCGACGTCCGAGGCAATGTCGGCCACGGTGGTGGGCGCGCGAGCGAGCTGCAGGACGCTGATGTGCTCGGGAGCCAGCGAGCCCGGGTCTCTGATCACGGCCTGGGTGGCCATAACGGTCGCGACCAGATCGAACGACGCACCGGCGTGCCTGGTCCTGCCCTGGGTCAGGGCGTAGGGCCGGACCACCGGGCCGGCCTCGGCGTCTAGCCACCGTTCATCGTTGGACGGCATGGCCTTTTACACCCAGCCGCTAAGCGCGGACGCGCGCGTGTTGACCCTGATGTGTTCCCCCGTCCTGCGCACCAGGATGGCCATCTCGTACGCCACCAGGCCGAGGTCGGCGCCTGACTCGGCGATGACGGCGAGGCACGTGCCGCTGCCCGCGGCGGATACCAGCAGATAGCCTGCTTCCATCTCGATGATGGTCTGCCGGACCCCGCTGCCGCCGCCGAAGTGCCGTCCGGCGCCCCGGGCGAGTGACTGGAACCCCGCCGCCAGCGCCGCCAGGTGCTCCGCGTCGTCGCGCCCCAGCGCCTGCGACGCGCCCAGGGCCATGCCGTCCTGAGACAGGACGACCGCCTTGCTCACGTGCCTAACCCGCCGCACGAGGTCGTCGAGCAGCCAGTCGAGCTGGCCGCCGCCGTCGGCCGCGCCTGCATCATGATCCATCGGAGCCCTCACGTGCCTCCTTGTTCGTGGTCGAGTCGTGCCCCTGGCCGTCGCCGGGTGATAGGTCCTGGCTGGCGCCCGCGGTCGGCTCGCCCGGCATCCCGCCGGTCATTCGCTGCGACCGGCCCTCCTGCCAGCCGCGCTGCAGCGCCGACATGGTCTGGCGGATCTCGGCCGGGCTAGGACCTGGGGACCCGGGGGAGCCAGGCGTGCCCGGGAACCCCGGGGGCCCGCCGCTGACCACCGTGGTCCGCCGCTGCGGCGGGTCGGCACGCAGCTGCGGGGCCAGGCTCGCCTGCTTGACCCGGCGCGGAAGCCCCTTGATGTCGCCGTTCCCGCCCGGCTCGGTCCCTGGCCCGGCCGCGGGCCCGGCGTCGCCTGGCACGACGGGAAGCGGGCCGGTCTCACGGGACAGCTCCCAGGGCGGCCCGGACGCCTGGCCCGGCCGTGGCGAGGCCACCGGCGTCATGGGCGTGGCCGGACCGGCCGGACCGCCCGCACCCGGGCCTGCACCAGGCCCGGCACCCGGGGCGGCGCGGCCGCGCGACGGCCCAGGCATGCCGGGCGTACCGGGCGTACCGGGCAAGGTCCACCCGGGGAACGGCGCCGACTGGTCCCGGTACGACGGGGCGCCGTTGCCGGGGAAGGGCGTCGACCCGGTCCCGGCGAACGGCGGGGCCCCGGGCCCGGAAGGCCCGGTCGCCGCCCCGGGATAGGGCGAAGACCCGCTCACCGGATACGGAGGGGACGCGATATAGGACCTGTTGCCGGGGAACGGCGCGCCGGCCCCGGCCGCCGCCACGCCTGGCCCGGGCTCGTCGGGCAAGGGGTCGCCGATCCTGCGCTCGGGGCGCTCGGGGCGCTCGGGGCCCGCCAGACCGCCGCCGTCCGGCGGAACGGGCGTCTCGCCACCGGGCTGAGCGTGCCGCCGGGGCCGGAACACGTCGAAGCCGGGCGGCGGCCCGGCGCGGTCCGGCCGCCCGCCCGCGCCGTTCGGCGCGGACCCAGCGCCGGCCGCGGTATCCGGCTGGTCGTGATGCCGCCGAGGCAGCTCGTCAGGCCTGGCGCTGGCCGCGCCGTTCGCCGGGCCGAGCGCGGGTGCCGGCCCGGAGATGGGCGCCGCGTGCGCACCGCGGTCGGTGCGCTCCGGGATGATCCCCTGCGAGCGGCGCAGCGGCCCGGAGATCCGGACGCCGGGCGTCTGGGTCAGCCCGGGCACGCCGCCGATCTCGGTGATCCCGGACCCGGACCCCCGGCCGGACGGCTCGGCGTGGCTGCCGTTGGCGGTGAGCTGCGCCATGGTGACCGAGGCGGGCTCGCCGGGCAGCCCGGCCCGGAACGCCTCCTCGGTCACCACCAGGTGCCGCGGTATCAGCACGATGGCGGCGGTCCCGCCGTAGGGAGAGGCCCTCAGGGTCACCCGGATCCCGTGCCGCTTGGCCAGCTGGCTGACCACGAACAGGCCGAGCTGCTCGCTGTCGGCCGGGTTGAACTCCGGCGGGGTGGCCAGCCGGTCGTTGAGCTCGGCCAGCCGCGGCGGGCTCATCCCGAGTCCACGGTCCTCGACCTCGATGGCGAACCCGTTGGCCACCGTGTCCCCGGACACCCGGACCGACGTGTACGGCGGCGAGAGCGTGGTGGCGTTCTCGATGAGCTCGGCCAGCAGGTGGATGACGTCCGCGACGGCCGAACCCGCCAGCGCGGCCTGGCTCCGGGTGGCGACCGAGACCCGCGCGTAGTCCTCGACCTCGGCGATGGCCCCGCGCATGACGTCGACCATCCGCACCGGGCTGCTCCAGCCCCGGCCCGGCGGCGCGCCGGCCAGGATGACCAGGCCTTCCGCGTGGCGGCGCATGCGCGTCGTCAAGTGGTCGAGCCGGAACAGGTCGTCGAGGGCCTCGGGGTCGCTGGCCCGCCGCTCCATCTGGTCCAGCAGCGTCAGCTGCCGGTGCAGCAGCGACTGGCTGCGCCGGGCCAGGCTGCGGAACACGTCGTTGAGGCCCTGCCGCAGCCTGGCCTCCTCCACCGCGGCCTTGACGGCCGTCTGCCGCACCAGGTCGAACGCCTGCCCGACCCGGCCGATCTCGTCGTGGCCGATCCGCAGCGACGGCGCCTCGGCGTTCACGTCGACGTTCTCGCCGCGCCTGAGCCTGCCCACCACGTCCGGCAGCTGGACCTCCGCGAGCTGGAGCGCGTTGCGCTCGAGCCCGCCCAGGCGGCGGATGATGCCGCGGGCGACGAGCGTGGTGACCAGGATGGTCAGGAGCAGGCCGAGCAGGCCGACACCGCTGGTGACGGCGACCCTGACCCAGGCGGAGTGGCTGATCTGGTGATCGCCCACCAGGATCGCGTTCACGACTGCGACGCCACCGTTGTACTCGTCCTGGAGCAGCGTGTCGGCCAGCTGTTGCCACTGGGCCTGGGTCACCGGCAGCTTGGTGATCGGAGTGCCCGCCGTGATCGCCTGCTCGATAGTGGCGAGAGTCTGCTGCATGGGTCCGGACTTGGCCAGCGCGGCGTTGTAGGTGGCCAGGTTGGCCGGGCTCAGGATGTAATTCGCGTACGCCGCGTCGGCCTGCCTGGTCGCGGTCATTTGCGTGAACGCGACCCGGTCCTTCTGCGACATCCGCTGCCCGGCCAGCATCCCGGCGAGCAGCGCGTGTTCCTGCGAGAGCGCCTCCCTGGCCTGCACGGTGGCGATCAGCCCGATGGCCTGGGGCAGCTGGTCGGTGACGACCACGCTCTCGGTCTGGATGAGGAACAGCTTGACCTCGCCGCTCAGGCCCTGGCTATAGAAGTTGAGCGCGTCCAGCGGGCTGAGAACCCGCGCCTTGACCGCGTTGCGGAGGGTCGGGAGCTTGCTCAGGCCAGTCACGATGTCGTTGATCGCCTTGGTCCCGCTGGCCGTCTCGGTCTTGACGGTGGCCTCGGAGGTCATGGCGGCGGTGAAGGCCGGCTTGGCCTTGTCGGTCGCCGCGGTCGCCGCCTGGTACGCCTGCAGGTTGGCCGCGGTGGGCCGGAAGAGGTAGACCACGGCGGCGGCGCGCTCGGTCTGCACGTGGACGCCGAAGTTCGCGGCCGGTATCGCGGTCGCGTTGACCAGGTTGGGCGCCCGGTCCACGCTGATCGCGTTGGTCACGGCCGACGTGACTACATATCCGATCAGGCCGACCATGGCGACGAGCGGGATCGCCACGAGGAAAAAGATCCGGAGCCTTATGGATCGGCCGCGCGATCCCATGGCACCTCCACGCTTCAGAGGCGGTGAATGCGCGTTGCTCCCCCATCGCATCCAAGTACGGTCAAGACGGCCAGAATAGCCCATAACAGGCATCGTCCGGAGCCAAAGAACGATATATCCATCGACCGGAAGCGGGTCTTCGATTAGGTCGATATTCCTGTTGTTATCGCAGGTAGTGGCGAATGATGACTCCTGGTGCCGAGGATGCGCCGCTTCGTGGTCCCTGCTTTTGTCGTGGTAACCGCCTACGCTATGGAGGTGGCCGCCCTCGCTATCGACGCCCTCCTCGACGGACTCAATCCTGAGCAGCGCGCTGCCGTGGTGCACGAGGGCAGCCCGCTGCTCATCGTGGCCGGCGCGGGCTCGGGCAAGACCCGCGTGCTCACGCACCGGATCGCGTACCTGCTCGCCGCGCGCGGCGTGGCGCCCCACGAGATCCTGGCCATCACCTTCACCAACAAGGCGGCGGGGGAGATGGCGGCGCGGGTCGCGGCGCTGGTCGGCCCGCGGGCCCGGTCCATGTGGGTGATGACGTTCCACTCGGCCTGCGTGCGCATCCTGCGCCGCGAGGCGAAGCGGTTCGGCTACCCCTCGTCGTTCTCCATCTACGACCAGGCAGATTCGCAGCGCCTGATGGCGCTCACCTGCCGGGAGCTCGAGCTCGACGCCAAGCAGTTCCCGCCGAAGGCGATGGCCGCCCAGGTGTCCAACCTCAAGAACGAGCTCATCGACCACGAGACCTTCGCCTCCCGCGCCCGGACCGCGCGGGACAAGGCCCTGGCCGAGGCCTACGGCGAGTACCAGCGCCGCCTGCTGGCGGCCGGCGCGATGGACTTCGACGACCTGATCATGGTCACGGTCAACCTGTTTCAGGCGCTGCCGGACGTGGCCGAGGAGTACAGGCGCAGGTTCAGGCACGTGCTGGTCGACGAGTACCAGGACACGAACCACGCCCAGTACGTCCTGATCAGGGAACTGGTCTCGGGTGGTTCCCCGCTTTTTTCGTCCCGAACGGGCCGGGCCGACGGCCCCGGCGACCCGCTCCCGCCCGCCGAACTGTGCGTGGTCGGCGACGCGGACCAGTCGATCTACGCGTTCCGCGGCGCCACCATCCGCAACATCGTCGAGTTCGAGCAGGACTACCCGGACGCGAAGGTCATCCTGCTCGAGCAGAATTACCGCTCCACCCAGAACATCCTGGCCGCGGCCAACGCCGTGGTCTCGCAGAACCGGGGGCGCAAGCCCAAGAACCTGTGGTCCTCCCAGGATGCGGGCCCGCCGATCGTCGGCTACGTCGCCGACAACGAGCACGACGAGGCGGCGTTCGTGGCCGAGGAGGTGGACCGGCTCACCGACGCGGGCCAGGTGACCCCGGGCCAGGTGGCGGTGTTCTACCGGACCAACGCGCAGTCCCGCGTCTTCGAGGAAGTGTTCATCCGGGTCGGGCTGCCCTACCGGGTGGTCGGCGGGGTGCGGTTCTACGAGCGGCGCGAGGTCCGCGACCTGCTCGCCTACCTGCGGCTGATCGCCAACCCGGCGGACGAGGTGTCGCTGCGGCGGGTGCTGAACGTGCCCAAGCGCGGCATCGGCGACCGCGCGGAGGAGTACGTGGCCGCGTTCGCCCAGCGGGAGCGGATCTCGTTCGCCGACGCGCTGGCCCGCCCGGCCGACGTGCCCGGGCTCGCGGCGCGGTCGGCCAGCGCGATCGAGGGGTTCAACACGCTCATCACCGAACTGCGGGAACTGGCCGAGACCGTTCCGGTCGCCGACCTTACCGAGGCCGTGCTCGACCGCACCGGGTACGTCGAGGCGCTGGAGCAGTCGTCCGACCTGCAGGACGCCAGCCGGATCGAGAACCTGGAAGAGCTGGTGTCGGTGGCCCGCGAGTACGACGGGATTCACGAGGACGGTACGTTGCCGGACTTCCTCGAGCAGGTGTCCCTGGTCGCCGACGCCGACGAGATCCCCGAGGGGGAAGACCACGGCGGCCTGGTGACGATGATGACGCTGCACACGGCCAAGGGCCTGGAGTTCCCCGTGGTGTTCCTCACCGGCATGGAAGAAGAGGTCTTCCCGCACCAGCGCTCGCTGACCAACGCGAAGGAACTGGAAGAGGAGCGCAGGCTGGCCTACGTCGGCATCACCCGGGCCGAGCAGCGCCTCTACCTTACCCGGGCGCTGTCGAGGAACTGGTGGGGCCGTCCCTCCCTCCACGAGGAGTCGAGATTCCTCACCGAGATCCCGGCCAGCCTCATCGAATGGCGCCGCAGCGAGCAGGCCGCGATGTCCTCGGTGATGCCCGCCCAGGAGCGGATGGCGCAGCGGCCGGGGACGCGGTCCCCGGGCAACCGCCCGGTGCCTGCGCTGTCACCGGGGGACATGGTGACCCACGACAAGTTCGGGCTGGGCACGGTGGTGTCGACGGACGGCTACGGCGACCAGGCCGAGGCGAAGATCGATTTCGGCGCCGACTACGGCGTCAAGCACCTGGTGCTGCGCTACGCCCCGCTGGAGAAGTTGTAGGGCCCCGATCCTGATCCCGATCGCGGCCCGGGCCGGGGGCCGGTGCCGCCCGGCCGCGCACCGCCTCGTGGGTCCGTGGTGGGGTGGAAGGTCGGCCGCGGCCGCTGGCCGGTGTCGGGCCGGACCGGGCCGGTGTCACCCTCGGCGGGGCCCGCCCAGGTGGTGTCGGACCCCGGGACCTGCCAGCCCTGGTCCCAGGAGGCTGGCTGGGCCCGGCGCCAGAGGTACCAGCGGGCCGTGGTGATCGCGATGGCCAGGACCGTGCCGAGCACCATGGCGAAGAAGCCGTCGGCGATCCACTGCGCCGCGCCGATGGCCAGCGCCGTCTTGGACGAGTCGGCGGACCGGTTGTAGACCACCCCGCTGATCAGCGCGGCCACCAGGTAGGCGAGCGCCGGGACCGGGAGGATCATCCGGCCGGCCCTGGGCCGGACGGCCAGCGCGGCGGCCACCGTGCCGGCCACCACGAGCACCCCGAGCAGGAAACCCGGTGTGCTCCTGGTCACCGTGGTGGCGATGGCGCCGATCGCCGCGCTGGCGACGATGATGCAGACCCCGAGGCCGCCCTGCAGCGCACCCCACCGCCCCAGGCCCGCTGGCCGCCGGGCGCTCCTGCGCCCGCGGGACTCGCGCGGCCCGGTGGCGTTACGCCCGATGTCGGTCCGTACTGCGTCGGCCCGCCGGGTGTCGGCCCGGCGGCTGTCGGCCCGGCGGCTGTCGGCCCGCCCGCTGTCGGCCCGGCGGCTGTCGGCCCGCCCGCTGTCGGCCCGGCGGCTGTCGGCCCGCCCGCTGTCGGTCCGTGCCGCGTCG
>Ga0070708_100005374_pt1 | contig 10165 bp, 11 predicted proteins | sample KBSK5503metaG_FD_65469 | JGI IMG/M metagenome (GOLD analysis project Ga0070708, IMG submission 65469) | Corn, switchgrass and miscanthus rhizosphere microbial communities from Kellogg Biological Station, Michigan, USA - KBS K5-50-3 metaG | ecosystem: Host-associated > Plants > Roots >... | reverse complement strand
AACTGCCCTCCCGTGCCCGCGAGATAGCGGCCGAGCGCGCCCAGGCAGCCAAATACGCCGAGACGACCTGACCAGATCTCTGTCGCCCCCACCGCGCTGCCGGGTCTCCGGGCGCATTCCCTCGCTGTCGTCGCGCTGCACAGCAGCTAATCCGCGCAGCGGAGCCGGGTGCGATTCAGATCGTCCAGTCCTCCCAGCTCAGGCCGGTAACCTGGCGACGCACAGACGCCAAGATCCCTCCCAACTTCAGCAATGCGGCGGGCCGCTCATGAGCACCTTTCGTCACGCGAACGCCACGGTTAGGCGCGAGCAAGCCGATCCGACACAAGCCGGTTGAGGCTCACATGCTGTTCGGCAGCTTCGCGGACGAGGCGACGGTGAACCTCTGCCGGGACACGCACCACGAACCTGCCTGAGTAGGTGCGTTCCGACAACGGCTCAGGGATCGGCTCACCGGATACGACCAGATCGGCGAGCACGTCACGCACGACATTGGCGAGACCCGCGAGTGCTTCAACCGGGGTGGACGCGAGCCACGACAATGACGGGAACTCCGCAACGGTGGCGACATGCTCGCCGTCCTCAACGGACCACGCGACTCGGTAGGTGTAGTGGGTTGCGTCAGGCATCGTTGTCACTCTCCTCGTTGTTCTTTTCGGCTTCCAGCCTGGCGATTGCATCGAGCACCTGCCGCCCTTGGTACGCCTTGGCATTGCCGTCCTTGCCGCGCTGGATGTTCACGCGGGGATCGCCTTGCCAGGGCGTCTTGTATACCTTGTGCGAGGTGCCGTCCTGTCGGGGTTCACCGAAGTGGTCGGCGCAGACCTTGGCTAGATCATCGAAGCGGACGTTCTGCGGTGAACGTTGCATCTGCTCGATGATCTTCTCTGCCTTACTCACACCTAGATAGTATCAATAGTAGTACTATGAGCCAAGGGGTCAACATGACGCGGGTGCTGCGCAGCCCGAAGGCGGCTCCCCCGCTGCCGGGACCCTGGACTGGCGGCGGGGGCGTGCGCTATTTATCGGATCTATGGCAGAGCAATCGACCGAGTTCGCCGGGCTGGCGGCGCTGGTCACCGGGGGCGCCTCCGGGATCGGCCTGGCCACCGCCCGGCTGCTGGCCGCCCGCGGTGCCCGCGTCGCCGCGCTGGACCGGGTCCAGGCGGACGCGGAGAGCGCCGACCTTTACCCGCTCGTCGCCGACGTGACCGACGACGACGCGGTTCGCGCCGCCGTCGCCGAGGCCGGGGAGGCACTCGGCCAGGGTGAACTGCGTGACCCCGGGGACGGCGGACACCCCGTGGGTGAGCAGGCTGCTCGCGGCCGCGCCCGATCCGGAGGCCGAACGTGCCGCGCTCAACGCGCGCCAGCCCATCGGCAGGCTGGTCAGCGCCGACGAGGTGGCCGCGGCCATCGCCTACCTGGCCAGCCCGCTGGCCAGCGCCACCACGGGCATGGCCCTGGCCGTGGACGGCGGCATGCAGGGGCTACGGCTGAGGCCACGGCCGGCTTAGACGAGCCGCGGCCGCGCTCCAGTTCACCCTGCGCCACCCGGCAGTGACTTCCGCCGTCATCGGCGCGCGCTCCCCGGAGGAGATCACCGCCGACGCCTCGTACCTGAAAACCCCCATCCCGGACGCGCTGTGGGGTGAGCTGGAAATGATCACGAAGACTTTTTAGTCCGGCGAGACTAAAACTCCTTCGCGATCACGGAAACGCTCGATGCTGACTACGGCGGTGTAGCCGTCGCGGATGGGCTTGCGGACCTCGAGGCGGAGGCTGGTCACCGGGAAGTCGGCGAGCAGGCGCTCGGCGACGCGCTCGGCGGCGGTTTCGATGAGGTGGAACTTGCCCTCGCGGACCACGGCGGCGATCGTCGCGGCCACGGCGGAGTAGTCGAGCGCGTCGGCGAGGTCGTCCGTCGTGGCGGCTTTGCGCACGTCAGCCGTCATGTCCACAGTGAAGCTGAGGGTCTGCTCGACCTCGCGCTCCCAGGGGTGAACGCCGATGACCGCCTGGACGGCCAGGTCACGTACGGAGACCAAATCCGTCACGGGACGGAGGCCAGCCACTGCTCGACGCCGGCGATGTGGACCGTCGCCCACGCCCTGGCCACCTCGGGCTCGTGGGCGGCGAGCGCGTCGAGGATGGCCCGGTGCTCGGCCAGCGTCCTGGCCCGCGCGCCGGTCTGGGTGAGGCCGCGCCAGACGCGGGCGCGGGTGGTCGGCCCGGACATCGACTCCAGCAGCGAGGAGAGCACCGAGTTCCCCGAGCAGGCCACGATCCGCCGGTGGAACTCCAGGTCGTTGGCCACCAGTTCCTCGGCCGCCGGGTCCGGGCCGATGCTGTCGAGCAGGGCGCGCAGGCCGGCGCTTTCCTCGTCGGTGATCCGCTCGGCCGCCATCGCGGTCGCGGCGGGCTCGAGGATGCGCCGGACCCGGAGGAACTCCAGCAGCGTGTCGTCGCGGTGGAAGTCGACGATGAAGCTCAGCGCCTCCAGCAGCAGGCGCGGCTCCAGGCTGGTCACGTAGGTCCCGTCACCGCGCCGCACGTCCAGGATGTTGACCAGGGACAGCGCGCGCACCGCCTCGCGCAGCGAACTGCGCGACAGCCCGAGGTCGGCGGCCAGGTCCGCCTCGCGCGGCAGCCGGTCACCTGCGCGCAGCGCGCCGGACGTGATCATGGCCTTGATCTTCTCGATGGCCTCGTCGGTTACCGCCAAACCCGCTCCTCCGCCGCCAAGCGCCGCCCGGATAGATCCGATGTTTGCCCCGAGTATGACATATCCCTGCCGATCCGGGCTGATTGACGGCAGTGGCTGATACCAATGAGAACGTGACTGATGCGGCCGACCCCTCAGACGAGACAGCACTGCGCGACGAGGCAGAGAGGTGCCTGCGGGCGTTGGCCGGCGAGCACGCGCGGCTGCGCGAGGACCAGTGGACGGCGATCCGCGCGCTGGTCGCAGACCGGCGCCGGGCGCTGGTGGTGCAGCGGACCGGCTGGGGCAAGTCCGCGGTCTACTTCATCGCCACCGCGCTGCTGCGCGCCCGCGGCGCCGGGCCGACCGTGATCGTGTCGCCACTGCTGGCGCTGATGCGCAACCAGGTCGAGGCGGCCCAGCGGGCCGGCATCCGGGCGCGCACCATCAACTCGGCCAACACGGCGGACTGGGAGGCGCTGTACGCCGAGGTCGCCGCGGGCCAGGCGGATGTGCTGCTGGTCAGCCCGGAGCGGCTGAACAACCCGTCGTTCCGCGACCAGGTGCTGCCCGAGCTCAGCCGGTCGGCCGGGCTTGTGGTGATCGACGAGGCGCACTGCATCTCCGACTGGGGGCACGACTTCCGGCCCGACTACCGGCGGCTGCGCACGCTGCTCGACGGCCTGCCCGCCGGGATCCCGGTCCTGGCCACCACCGCGACCGCGAACGCACGGGTGACCCGCGACGTGGCCGAGCAGCTTGGCGGCGGCGGCCGGGGCGAGACGCTGGTGCTCCGGGGGCCGCTGGACCGGGCCTCGCTGCGGCTGGCGGTGGTGACGCTGCCCACCGCGCACCAGCGGCTCGGCTGGCTCGCCGCCCGGCTCGGCGAGCTGCCCGGGTCCGGCATCGTCTACGCGCTGACGGTCGCCGCGGCCCAGGAAACCGCGGCCTTCCTGCGCGAGCAGGGCCTGCCGGTGGCGGCCTACACCGGCCGGGACGAGCCGGACGAGCGGGCCCGGGCGGAGGACGACCTGCTCGCCAACCGGGTCAAGGCGCTGGTCGCGACCAGTGCGCTCGGCATGGGCTTCGACAAGCCTGACCTCGGCTTCGTGGTGCACCTGGGCGCGCCGCCGTCGCCGGTCGCCTATTACCAGCAGGTCGGCCGGGCCGGGCGGGGCCTCGAGCGAGCCGAGGTGATCCTGCTGCCCGGCCTCGAGGACCGCGACATCTGGGCCTACTTCGGCTCGCTCGCCTTCCCGCCCGAGCGGCAGGTCCGCGCCACCCTCGCCGCGCTGGCCGAGGCGGGCCGGACGCTGTCCACCGGCGTGCTCGAGACGCGCGTCGACCTGTCCCGCGGGCGGCTCGAGACCATGCTCAAGGTGCTCGACGTGGACGGGGCGGTGCGCCGCGTCGGCGGCGGCTGGACGGCGACCGGCATGCCGTGGCACTACGACGGGGACCGCTACCAGCGGGTCGCCGCCGAACGCGACCGCGAGCAGCAGGCCATGCTGGCCTACCAGGCGACGGGCGGGTGCCGGATGGAGTACCTGCGACGCCAGCTCGACGATCCGGCCGCCGCGCCGTGCGGGCGCTGCGACAACTGCACCGGCGAACAGGTCCGCGGCGACGTGCCGGACACCAGCGTGACCGCGGCGCGGGAGCGGCTGCTCCGCCCGGGCGTGACGGTCGAGCCGCGGCGGATGTGGCCGACCGGGATGGGCGCCCTCGGGCTCGACGTGGCCGGGAAGATCCCGGCCGAGCTGACCGCGGAGCCGGGCCGGGTCCTCGGCCGGCTCACCGACATCGGCTGGGGCGGCATGCTCCGGGCGCTGCTGGCGGAGGGCGCGCCCGACGAGCCGGTCACCGAGCCGGTCCTGGCCGCCGCGATCACGGTGCTCGCGGCGTGGGACTGGGCGCAGCGCCCGGCCGGGGTGCTGACCCTGCCGTCGCGCACCAGGCCCCGGCTGGTCACCAGCCTCGGGCAGCGGCTGGCCGGCGTCGGCCGGCTGCCCTACCTCGGCGCGCTCGGCTACGCCGGCGACGCGGGCCCCGGCCCGCGCCGGCACAACAGCGCGCAGCGGCTGGGCTCGCTGTGGCACGCGTTCGACGTGCCGCCGGACGTCCGGGACGCCCTGAGCGGCCTGGACGGTCCTGTGCTCGTGGTGGACGACCGCATCGAGACCGGATGGACGATGACGGTCGCGGCCCGGCTGCTCCGTCAGGCGGGGGCGCGCGCCGTGCTGCCCCTCGCGCTGGCGGTTACCGCGGGCTAGGCGACGTGGGGTTCGGCGCCGTCCTCGCTGATCATGGGGCGGCCGGCGATGGCCCACCCGGTCATGCCGTCGGCGACGTTGACGGCCTGCCAGCCGGCAGCGACCAGCGCCTGGGTCGCGTAGGCCGACCTGTTGCCGGTGCGGCAGATCACGTACACCTCGCGGTCCCTGGGCAGTTCGCCCGTCCGCACGCCGAGGTCGCCGAGCCGCACGTGCACCGCGTCGGGGGCGTGGCCCGCCGTCCACTCGTCGTCTTCGCGGACGTCCAGCAGGAACGCCCCGGCGGGGAGGTCCGTCGACAGGACTTCCGGCACGGCGACGGGGTGGTTCATGGTGGTCTCCTCAGCGTTCACCGCGGTGTTCTCTTCTCAGAGGGGCTCGCGGCTACTGTACTCGCACGCAGAACGCCGGGCGGGCCGTGGCCAGCGCCACGACCCGCCGGGGAGGGATAAGGAATACCGAGCCCGTTCGGCCCCAAGAAGGGCGGGGAGAGCGGATCCGGCCCCATGCCTGGAACATCTCGCCTCCCGTATGGAGAGGCTTCTATTGATTACTCAAGTAAACGGTGTAAACTGAAACGTCGCTAACTTCGCGTACAGCGTTAACTCTTGTCAAGGGAGATAACATCAGGACAACCGCGGGCCGGCGTGGGTCTCGCCAGCGGAGTCTTACGCGAGGTATGACTAGATCGAGGAGGCAGCTGTGACACAGTCGGCGGAGATCGCCGCGGCGGAGCCGGGTGCGGCTGCGCCGTCCCGGCGCGACCGGCTGCGCGCGGCCACCATCGAGGAGATCATCCGCACCGCGCGGCAGCTGCTGGTGCGGAGCGGGCCTGAGGCGGTGTCGCTGCGCGCCATCGCCCGCGACATGGGCATGACCGCCCCCGGGCTCTACCGCTACTTCTCCAGCCGCGAGGAGCTCGTGCGGCACGTCTGCGCCAGCATCTTCACCGAGCTCAGCGAGGACATCCGCCGGGCCATCCAGGCGGCCGCCGCGTCTGATGACGGCGCGCCGGGGCAGGAGCGCGCCAGGCTCACCCTCAAGATGGCCGCGGCGTGCCGCGAGTTCCGGCGCTGGGCGCTGAACCACAAGGAGGAGTTCGGCCTGCTGTTCGGCGTGCCGCTGCCGGGTCTGAACGACGTGCGCTACGACATCGCCGACGAGTGCGCGCTGGCCTTTGCCGGCACCTTCTTCGCGCTGTTCCTCGAGCTGTGGAGCAAGGCCAAGTTCCCGGTGCCCGCGGCCGCCGACATCGATCCCGTCCTGCGGGAGGAGCTCAGCCGCTACCGCGACGCGCTGGGCTCGGACATCCCGGTCGGCGCGGTGCTGACCTTCCTGCGCTGCTGGACCGTGCTGTACGGGGCGGTGTCGATGGAAGTGTTCGGGCACATGAGCTTCGCGCTGGAGGACGCGGCGCCCATGTTCGAGTTCACCCTCGGCGACGTGGCCGCGCTGGTCGGCCTGCAGTACCCGCCGCGCTAGCTTTTCCGAGGGCGAGCGCGGCGGCGAGGGCGGCTGCGGCCAGCAGTTCGAGGTGGAGGCGGTGGCGCGCCTCGCGCTGGATGCGGGAGTGGAACCGGTCGACCGCCACGGGGAAGGGAGAACGGCCGAAGAACAATCTGGCCGGCTTGTCGGCGTCGGGCAGCGCCGCCCCGGCCATCCCGGCCAGCACGGCCGGGCGGCGGTCGGCGCTGCTGGCCGCCGTCACCGCGCCCATCACGGCCAGGCTGACCAGCCCGTCCGGCACGGCGGCGCGCAGGAAGTGGCGCGGGCTCTCCCAATCGCCCCAGTGCGGCACCGCGTCCAGCACGAAGTGCGACACCACGCCGGCCGCGAAGGCCGGCAGCGGGCGGCGGGCCAGCGCGCCGATCAAGGCCCCGGACAGGACGTGGTTGGTCAGCAGCACGCGCCCCCGCCTTTCCTTATCGGCCGCTTTCTTCACCGTATCCGGGCGCACGCGGTGCCCGGTCGGGCCGAAACTGCGCGGCGGCGGCCCGGGCACTGCTGGTAGCGTTTTCGTGGCGGGCTGAAAAGAAACGATATCCGAACGAGGAATGACGCGTACCCATGCTGGACAGGCGATTTATCAGAGGGAACCCGGACGCGGTCAAGGCGGCCGTCCGGGTCAAGGGCATCGACCTGGACGTGGACGAGCTGCTCCACCTCGACCAGGCCAGCCGCAAGCTCCAGCATGAACTGGACCAGGCCCAGGCGCGCAGGAAGAGCTCGTCCAAGGAGTTCGCCAAGGCCGACGAGGCCCGCCGGGCCCAGCTGCGGGCCGAGCACGAGGAACTGGACACCGAGCTGCGGGCGCTGCGCGAGCAGCTCGCGGAGACCAACGCGAAGCTCCAGAGGCTGATGCTGCTGACCCCCATGATCCCGTGGGAGGGCGCTCCGGTCGGGTCCGACGAGTCGGCGAACGTAGTCATCAGGAGCGTGGGGACCCCGCCGGAGTTCGGCTTCCAGCCGCTCGATCACGTCGAGCTGCTGGAAAAGCGCGGCTGGGCCGACTTCGCCCGGGCCCGTAAGGTGGCCGGGGAACGCGCCTACGCGCTGACGTCGGACCTGGTCCTGCTCGAGCGCGCGGTGCACTCCTACGCCCTCGACCTGCTCAGCGCCAAGGATTTCACGTTGGTCAGCGTCCCGTCGCTGGTCCGCGAGGAGCCGCTCGTCGGTACTGGCATGTTCCCGGCGCACCGCGAGGAAACCTACGCGATCACCGCCGACGACCTGTACCTGGCGGGCACGGCCGAGGTCGCCCTGGTCGGCTTCCACAGCGACGAGATCCTGGACCATAAGCGCCTGCCGGTCAGGTACGCCGGCATCTCGCCGTGCTTCCGCCGGGAGGCGGGCAGCGCCGGCCGTGACGTGCGCGGGCTGCTCCGGGTGCACCAGTTCGAGAAGGTCGAGCAGTTCGTCATCTGCGCGGCCGACGCGGCCGAGTCCGACCAGTGGCACGCCGAGCTGCTCGGCACCGCCGAGCAGCTGCTGCAGGCGTTCGGGCTGGCCTACCAGGTGGTGGAGTGCGCGACCGGGGACATGGGCGCGGGCAAGTACCGGATGAACGACATCAACACCTGGATGCCGTCGCTGCGCACGTACCGCGAGACACACAGCTGCTCGTCGCTGCACGACTGGCAGGCCAGGCGGGCCAACCTGCGCTACCGCGACGCGGACGGCACGATCCGGTTCGCCTACACGCTGAACAACACCGCGGTCGCCACGCCGCGCATCCTCGCCGCGCTGGTGGAGAACTTCCAGACCAGCGAGGCGCAGGTCCGGGTGCCCGCCGTGCTCCGGCCCTACCTCGGCGGCCGGGAGCTGCTCTGAGGCACACCGGGGCGTCATCGGGTCGGCTGAGCCGATGTCATCAAGCGAGTCGGCCTGGATCGACAGCATCTGAAGATGAGTCCAGCTGGTCCTGCGCCCGGTACCAAGCGGCGGTTAGACGTAGGCCTTCGCGCACCGGGACTTGCGGGCTGTAGCCGAGCTCGCGCTGAGCCTTGCCGATCGCGTGCTGGTTGTCAGTGCCGAAGAGCATGACGCCCAGGCGGGTGAGAATGGGCTGGCGCTGCGAGCCGGTGAGCGAGGCGAGACGCTCGGCAGCGCTGGCGACCGCGTACAGGACACGGTACGGGATGTGGATGGCTGGAGGGCTGGCACCGATGTCGCGGGCTATCGCGTCGAGGAGTTGCTGCTGGGTCAGCGGGCGGTCGTTGCTGATGTTGTAGGCCTGGCCGACCGCATGATCGTGGTCGACGGCCAGCAGCAGTCCCTGGACGACGTCGGTGACGTAGACGAAGGGCAGGGCGTTGTCGCCTCGGCCGACGATGACGCCCCGGCGGGCCCGCAGCCGGTCCGCCATCCGGCCGTAGTGCAGGCGGTCACCGGGACCGAAGAACGTGCCGGGGCGGATGATCACCGCGGGCAGGTGATCATCGGCGATCATCTGCTGCACGGCCAGGTCGCCCTCGGCCTTGGTGATCGCATAGGGTTCGGGGAACGGCCTGAGCAAGAAGTCCTCCCGGGCGGGCCGGCCCAGGTCCATGCCGTAGACCGTCCACGAGCTGACATGGACGAGCCGGCCGACCCCTTCGGCGACGGCGGCCATGCAGACGTTGCGGGTGCCGGTCACATTGACGGCGCGGTAATCCTGAAGCGGCCGCCACACACCCATCACGCCGGCGAGGTGGAACACCGCCGCGACGCCGATCATTGGCGAGGTCAACGTATCCGGCAAGCGGACGTCACCGCGATAGACCATGACGCCGCGTTCGCGGAGCCACCCAGTGTCCTCCTCGGGCAGCGCGAGCACGCGTACGCTGTCACCGCGGTCTTGCAGGGCGGCCACGAGATGGTGGCCGAGCAGGCCGTTGCCCCCGGTGATCAGGACGTCCATGTTGCTGAGTTCTCCTCCCGCACCGGCGACCAGCGACGCTGCCGGTGCACGAGATCTGCAACCGCAGGAAGCACCTGTTCCAGGCAGGCGATGACGTAGTGCCGGGCCGGTACGATCACCTCGCGGCGCGGGTGTGTTACGAGATCGGCGATCGCCGTGGCCACCAGCGCCGGTTCCGGCATGCGCGCCGTGATGTGCCTGGTCATCTCCGTGTCGATGTTGCCGGGCGATACCAGGGACACCGAGACGCCGGTCCCTGCCAGCTGGCGGCGCAGCGCCAGCGAGAAGCCGCGCAGGCCGTACTTCGTCGCGGAGTAAACCGGTTCCATGGCCACGCGCCCGGATAGCGAGCCGACCGAGATGATCGCTCCGTGGCGCCGTTCCAGCATTCCCGGCAGCACAGCACGTGTCAGCAGCATCGCGCCGAGCAGGTTCACCCGGGCCAGGCGAGCGATCTGATCAGGGGGACTTGATACCAGTGACCTCGACCAGAAGACGCCGGCGTTGTTCACCAGCACGTCGACCCGGCCGAAAGCCGCCAGGGTGCGCTCGGCGAGCATGATGACATCTCCAGGCTCCGCCACGTCAGTGGGAAGTGCGACTGCCTTACCACCGGTTTCCCGTATCGACCGCATCTGCGCGTCCAGCAGGTCGGCCCGGCGCGCGGCGAGTACCACCGTCGCACCGCGCCGTCCCAGTTCCCGTGCGGTGGCCGCGCCTATGCCGGAGCTGGCTCCGGTCACGATCGCGACCTCGCCAGGCAGCGCAGGCGCCATCCGCTCCGCCCGG
>Ga0070708_100005373_pt1 | contig 10165 bp, 10 predicted proteins | sample KBSK5503metaG_FD_65469 | JGI IMG/M metagenome (GOLD analysis project Ga0070708, IMG submission 65469) | Corn, switchgrass and miscanthus rhizosphere microbial communities from Kellogg Biological Station, Michigan, USA - KBS K5-50-3 metaG | ecosystem: Host-associated > Plants > Roots >... | reverse complement strand
TCGTTCAGCGACCGAGAGGGGATCGTCGGCGCACTCGACGCGGGGGCGATCGGCTACTTGTTGAAGGACGCTGAACCCGACGAGATCCATGCCGCGATCCGAGCGGCCGCGCGAGGGGAGGCGCCACTGGCGCCCAAGGCTGCAGCTGCGCTCCTCCAGGCTCGCCAAGACCTCCCCGCGTCCCCGCCCGCCCCCTTCGACCTCACGCCGAGGGAGCGAGACGTCCTGCGCCTAGTGATCGACGGCCATGCGAACAAGCAGATCGCCCGTCGGCTCGGGATCAGCGAGAAGACCGTGAAAGGCCACCTGACGAACCTGTTCCAACGGATCGGCGTGACCGACCGGACCCAAGCCGCTCTCTGGGCCGAACGGACAGGGATCTTCAAGCAGGAGAGGTCCCGGGACCAAGGTCCCGCTGGGCCCGTGGGCCTCGGCGCCCGATGATGCCTGTATGACCCGTCGCCTCGGAGCGGTCGCGATCGCCACGGCACTGCTGATCACCCTGGGAGCGCCGCAGGCCGGCGCGGTGAAGCGCTCCGGCTCATGCTCCCTCGGCGAAGCCAGTTACACGCTGAGCGTGGTCCGATACGACGCCACCAGGTTGCGCGTCCGCTTCGCCGTGTGGAACAGCCTCGTGGGACAGACCTGGCAACTGTTCGGATCGGACGACAGCGTACGCATCTTCGCGGCCGCCCGCGTGGCATCGTTGGACGGCGTCGCGAAGATCTCCAAGCTGATCCCCGATCGTGCCGGCACCGACGCGGTGAAAGCGACGGCCAGCAACATCCTGACCGGCGAGATCTGTCAGGGTTCGGTCTCCTTCTAGCGGTCCCGGGACCCAGGTCTCCTTGCGACCCAGACCTCCATGGCACCATGCTGCTCTTGTGCCGGGACGAGCCGGCCCGGATGGATGGAGAGATCAGTGACCGATCAGCTCGAAGGACGGATCCAGCTTCCGGGGCGCTGGAAGCCCAGCCGGACCGTCACCGACAAGATGTGAGGGAACTCGCCGTCAACCACGAACCTGGATGTTGCCTCCGTCGATCGGGAACGGGAACCGGTACGCCGGATGGTTCGAGCAGAAGGCCGCTGTAGCTTCGAGTGAGCCCACGCCGAGGAACGTCGTGATGTCGGGGGAAGATCCACCCTGACCGTTGTCGGTGACGTGCCACCAGGCCCCAGATCCGACCACGGTCCCGTCGTTGGACAGCGTGATCCGCCCGCCGATCCACGCGTCGGTTCCGATCACGGTGAGGCAGGTCACCGGGCCTGAGGCCGAGAAAGGCGTCCCGTCCTCGACGTCGCGGTACTGGAACCAACCGTCCGCGCTCCCGTCGCTCTTGGTCATGGCGCCGAAGCCGAAGTCCTGCAGCACGAGCGTGTCGAGCCCGAACACGTCGTGAACCGTGAGATGGCTCCCGCCGCTCGCGGATGCACCGACGCCGGCGCCCGCGGTCGTACCGGTCACCGCCAGGAGCACCATCGATGTAGGGACGATGAACAGGATGGTGAGCGCGCGCCGCAGCATGGCGATCTCCTCTCGTCGGGTTGTGGCTCGACGCTACGGGCGACGTTGGCGCGCGGTCTTGAACGGATCGACACAGCTTTGGATCAGCGGTGCGCGGACCGGTAGTGGCCCGGCGTGATGCCGAAGTGCCGTTTGAACTCCCGCGTGAAGTGGCTCTGATCGGCGAACCCCGCCCGGGCCGCGATCTCCGCGAGCGGCTCCACCGAGCGCGCTACCCGCTGAGCCGCCCACGCCAGCCGCAGGCGCCGGCCGCGCTCACCGACGCTCTCGCCGTAGTGAGCACGGAACATACGAGCCAGATAGGAGGGATGCACCCCGACCTCGTGCGCGATCTCGGAGAGCGAGGGCGGATGCGCGATCTGATCGGCCAGCATCGCGTCCGCGAGGGCGAGTCGCGGCTCAAGGCGGGGACGATCCCGGAGTCGTGCGACGGTCGCGGTGAGCTCGAGCGCGAGCCCCTCGAGCGAGAGCTGCGTGTAGGCATCGGGGTGCTCGAGCTCCCGGCTCACGTCGTGCGCGAGCATGGTCGCCTTCCAGTCTCGGAAGCTCCGAAGAGCTCCGGACCGCTCTTCGGACTCGATCACCACGATCCTGGCACCTTCTCGTCCGAACAGATCCTCGTGTCGCTCCTGCGCGGGCATCTCGATGACGGTCCCATCGATGGCGTCCTCCTCGGTACGCGGGAAGACCTTCCGGATCGCGCCACCTATCACGATGGCCAGGCAGCTCCGCGGATGGTGGTGCCACGAAAGTCGAACATCGGGCCCGAAGACGACCTCGCTGATCTCGAAAGCGCCGATGCGCTGTCGGCGCGCCGAGACGGTGCCCAACTCGACGGCGGCCACGCTCACGATCAACCATCTTAGGGGGCCGGCGCCACCGGCCCGCGCGGTCAGGCTGTCGTCAACTGATCCGCCGGCGGATCAGCCACATCGCGAGGACGACCAGGCCGGCGGCCAGGAGCAGGAAGATGGCCGACTCGATCCCTTGGAAGAGCCAGTAGCGGCTCCCCGGCTGGTACGTGTCGACGATCTTCACACCGAGTCGCGTGAGGCACCTGCCGACTTCGTCCTTCCCCCCGAACCCCGGCGTGCTGGGGATCCCGGGACAGGCCTGCGCCAGCACCGACGGGTTGACGCTGATGTTCCCGTTGGAGGAGACGAAGTGTCCGGTCGGGTCGAAGACCCTCGACCTGAGGATCCAGTCGCCCAACCCGGCGCGCGGGCTCTCCTGGAGGAACGAGTAGGAGATGGTCTGCGCGGGCAGATATCGCGGCCGGAGCAAGAGCTCGACGACCGCTCGGACGGCCACGAAGCCACCCAGCGTGATCGCCATCGCGGGGAGCGTCTTCCGGACCAAGGCACCGACGGCGGTTCCGAGCGCAAGAGCGAACATCGCGTACGCGATCGGCGTGATCCCCCGCAGGTCGAACACGCCGAACCCGAAGCGATCATCGGAGGCGGCAACGAGCGGCCAGCTCCACTTCGACACCATCCACGCGAACAGCCCCGCAGCAGCGACCGTGAACGCGGAGACCAAGCCGATCTTCGTCAACGCCCACCGCCCCCGCGTCACGCTCTGCGTCCAGGCGAGCCGATGCGTCCCCTGTTCGACCTCCCGGGCGATCAACGGCGCACCCAAGAACACGCCCATCAGCAGAGGGACCACTATGAACACGGGGACGAGGAAGCCGAGCCCGTTGAAGCGCTGATCGAAGGACTCGCGCAGCAGGGAGCAATCCTGACCGGGCACCACGAGACACGCGTGGAGCTCGTGGAAGGCAGAGGCGATCCGCGGACCGGTGATCAGCAACAAAACGCCGATCGCCCCGATCCCGATCAGGGTCGCCAGGGCTTGCGCTCGGTGCTGGCGCCACGTGAGCCAGATCACGATCCCACCTCCGAATGCGCGGACCGAACGGCCCGCAGGGTCGGGTCGGCCGGGGCGCTCGACCCCTCGCGGGCGCCGAGGTAGCCGAGCACGATCTCCTCCAGGTCGACCTCTCGAACGACCCATGCGGGATCGAGGATCGGCCCGTCCGTCCGCACGAGCGCGACCGTCTGACGGTCCGTGTCGGTCCGATCGATCACCTCGCCCACCCCCCCCAGCGCCCCCGTGTGTCGAGGCCCGCTCACGAGTCGATGGGTCCGGATGAGACCGGCGATGTCGCCGGCGACCGCGACGCGGCCGTTCCGGAGGACGACCAGGTGATCGCAGACGCGCTCCAGATCGCTGACGAGGTGGGACGACAGAACGACGCTCACCCCGTGCTCCGCCACGCTTTCCATCAACGCGGCGAGGAAGTCCCGTCGCGCCAGCGGGTCCAGGCTGGCCAGCGGCTCGTCCAGCAGGAGCAGCTCCGGCCGCTTGGCCAGCGCGATCGCGAGGCTCACCTGGCCGCGCTGCCCGCCGGACAGCGTGCCGACCTTCTGGGCGAGCGGGATCGACAGCGACTCGAGGCGGCCCACCGCCAGGTCCTGGTCCCACGTCGGATTCAGCTGCGCGCCGAACCGCAGCATCTCCGCCACGGTGAAGTTGCGGTACAGCGGCATCTCCTGGGCGACGAAGCCCACCCGGCCGAGGATCCCGGGATCGGCTCCCGGAACCTCCCCCAGGACGCGGATCGATCCGCTCGTTGGCTGGAGCAGGCCGGTCGCCAGATGCAGGAGTGTGGTCTTGCCCGCTCCGTTGGGCCCGACCAGGGCGATCACTCGGGCGGTCGGGAGCGACAACGAGCAGTCCTGCAGGGCCCAGGTGCTCCCGTAGCGGCGGCTGAGCGACGAGGCCTCGAGGGCAGTGGTGTTCATGCCGTCTCCTCCTCCGAGATCGCGTCGCGGAGCCCGGATTCGAACAGCGACGCGATGCTCTCGTGGTCGAGCCCCGCGTCGAACGCGCTCCGGAGCCAGCGATCGAGGCTCCTGCGCAGCTGCGCCAGGAGCGGCGGCGGCGGGCCGTCCGGCCGTTTCACCACGAAGGTGCCAACCCCGGCCCGTCCCTTGACCAGGCCGTCTCGCTCGAGGTCTCGGTACGCCTTGAGCACCGTGTTCGGATTGATCGCCACATCGGCGACGACCTGCTTGATCGTTGGGAGCTGGTCGCCGGGGCCGATCATCCCCAGGCGGAGGGCGTGCTTCACCTGCTGCACGATCTGGAGGTACGGCGGGATCGCCGATCTGCTGTCGATCCGGAACACGATCATCTGCTCTAGCCTCCTATATACCTAGGATGCTAGGGAATATAGCGAAGTCACAGGCCGCCGTCAAGACGTCATCGTCGGGAGGGCCGACAACGATCGGGCAGGCACTCAGCCTGGGAACGCTGTGCGCACGAGCGCTGCCGCGGCGATGTTCCCTTTCCGTTCGTAGAGCTCCAGCGCCTCGCCGATCGCCGCCGCGGTTCCGTCGGTGTCTCCCCCACGGCGCAGGACCCATGCGAGATGGACGAGCGACGCCGCGTGCATGTTGAGGTCGTCGGTCGCGGCGGCCATCGCGACTCCTTCCCGAGCGAACCGCCCGGCTTCCGCGAGGTCGCCGGCCTCGGCGGTGGTCCGAGCGAGCACGCCGCACCATGTCACCCGCGTGCGGCGATCGTCTCCACGGACATCCGCCCACCGATCGGCGAGCTCGCGGGCCTCCGAGATCCGCCCTTGTTCCAGGAGCGCGAGCGCCAAGATCGAGTCCAGCCCCCACAGCAGAGTCGCCTCATCACCGGCGAATCGGTCCCGACGTCGACGGATCGCCTCCTCAGCGGCTCCGGGGCGGCCCGCGAGCATCTCGATCGTCCCCTGATGCAAGGCCACCCACCAATGCGTCCAGTACATCCCGAACTCGTCGAGGATCGTCTCCTCGCGTTCGGCGAGGCTCCTGGCTTCGTCGAACCGAGCCCGCATCGCCTCCAGCATCGCCCGCACGCCGAAGATCCACGCTTCGAACCGGAGATCCGCTTCCCTGCCTCGCATCAGCTCGTCGAGGCGCCGCAGCGCTTGGTCGACCGGAGTCGGTCCGTCCGGGAGCGCGAACACGAACTCGCCGAGGATCTCCGACTCCTCGAGCCGGTCTCCGGCGCGTCGAGCGTGCTCCAGCGCTCTCTCGAGCAAGGGCTCGACCCGACCCAAGCGGCCTTCCAGCTTCTCTGCGCTCGCGAGGATCTGGAGCCCCTTGGTGAGCCCGAGATCGTCGTGATGCGCCTCGAGGATCGGGATCAGCGGCTCCACGTCCGTTCGCATCTCCTCGACCCACCGTGCCGGGTGCGTCTCGTGCCGGGTCCACATCCGATCGATCCGCGCCCTGGCTTGGGTGACCACATCGCCCGATCGCTGGCACTGCGCGATCACCGCATCCAGGATCGCTTCTGCCCGCTTGCTGTCGCCGTGCCGGTTCAGCGTCGCTCCCACCTCGGCCATCAGGCGAGCGCGCTCCGGATCGTCATCGGGGAGGAGGACAGCAGCCCGCTCCATGAGGTTGGCCGACCCGAGGAAATCGAACCGACCCGCGCTTCGGCGAGCCGCGTCCACGAGCGACCGGACCGCCCGCCCCGTGAGTTCCGGATCCACATCCAGTCCCAGCTCGGCGCGATACCGCAGGGCTTGTTCGAGGTGGTAGCCGACGATCTCGTCCTGCTCCGTCATCCCATCCCGCACCGCGGAAGCGAGCCATCGCGCGTACCGTTCATGGAGATCCGCGCGCAGCTGTTTCGGCATCGCCTCGTAGGCGGCGTCGCGGATCAACGCGTGCCGGAACCGGTAGGCATCTTCCCCGGGAAGGGATGACCTCTCCGGGCGGATCAGGTCCTTGCGCAGCAGCGAGGAGAGATGGTCGTCGACGTTCGAGGCGGCCGCCGCTTCCGTCAACCAGCGGACCGCGCCGGCGAAGAAGTGCTCTCCGCCGACGGCTGCGCGTTCGAGGATCGCTCGCTCCGCGGACGGCAACTGGTCGATGCGCGCCGCGAGCAGAGTGGCGATCGTCGTCGGGACCGGCACGTGCGAGAGGTCGGTCGTCGCCACCCAACGGCCATCCGAACGGGTGAGCAAGCCGTCGTCGATCAGCTTCGCGACCATCTCCTCGACGAAAAGTGGCGTCCCGCCGGCCGCATCGGCGATCCGCGCCCGGACGTCGCCTTCGAGCTCCGCCGACCCCAAGAGGTTGTCGATCAACTCATTGCACTCGTCCGCCGACAGCGGCTCGAGCGAGATCGTGAAGGCGTTCAGCTTCCCGCCGCCCCACCCGGGGCGAACCTCCAGGAGGTCGGGTCGCGCCATCGCCAAGAGGAGGATCGGCGCCTCGCGGGAGAAGTCGGCGACATGCTCGACCAGATCGAGGAAGGCACGGCCCGCCCACTGGAGGTCGTCGAGCACGAGCACGATCGGCCGCTGTCGCGCGAGCGCCTCGAAGAACCTCCGGCTCGCCCAGAGCATCTCCTCCGATCCGGTCACCTCCGCGACCCCCGCGAGCTGCGCCACCCGTTCGGCGATCAGCTCGCGGTGCTCGTCGTCGTCGAGGAGTCGCGCGACACGCTCGCGGAACGCGTCGGGCCTTCCCGGATCGATCGCGTCGACCGCCTGCTTCAGGATCTGGACCACGGGGAAGAAGGTCGTCCCCTCCCCGTACGGCAGGCAGCGTCCGCGGTAGACGCCCGCCGCCGGAACGCGCGCGAGGAACTCTTCGACGAGACGCGTCTTGCCGACCCCGGCCGGTCCCAAGACCGTGACCAGGTAACAGGTCGCATCCGCCACCGCGCCTTCGGATGCCTGCTCGATGACGGCGAGCGCTCGGCGGCGCCCGACCATCGGGGAATCCAGCCGGCGCGCGCGACCCGTTGCGCCGGCGACCACCTCACGCACCCGGTAGGCGGTTATCCGCTCGCTCTTCCCCTTCAGCTCGAGCGGGCCGATCGGGTCCACCTCGACGGCATCACGGACGAAGCGGTAGGTCTCTTCGCCGATCACGATCTCCCCGGCATCGGCGGCCTGCTCCAGCCGCGCGGCGACGTTGACCGCGTCCCCCGTTACCATCCGATCAGCGGTCCGTTCGCCGACCAGAACCTCGCCGGTGTTGATGCCGACCCTGATCTGCAGCTCGGCGCCGGTCCCGCGACCGGACTCGGCGTTCAGCTTCGGGAGCACTCCGCGCATCTCGTCGGCAGCGCGCACCGCCCTGAGGGCGTCGTCCTCGTGGACGCGAGGCACGCCGAAGACGGCGAGGACCGCATCCCCGATGAACTTCTCGACGGTGCCGCCGTGTCGTTCGACCGCACCCCGCATCTCGTCGAAGTAGCGATCCAGCACGAGACGCAGTGTTTCGGGATCCAGCTGTTCGCCCAGCCGCGTCGAGTCGACCAGATCACAGAACAACACCGTCACGGTCTTGCGGGACCCGGCCGAGGACTCATCGCCGAGTGCGGCACCGCACGCCTGGCAGAAACGTGCTCGCTCGGAGTTCTCCTCACCGCAAACGGAACAGGTCCGCATGGACGGACACTACGACGTCCCTCCGCGGCGGGAGAAGCGATCAGCCGTCGGGCCATCAACCCGCGGGTACGAGCCGCCCGAGCGTCGCGGGCAGCTCCGACAGGTCCGGGAGCTCCGCCGCCCTCGGGATCGGACTCGACTCGCCGAGCCGGTTGATCCACACGCACGGGAGCCCGAGCGCCGCGGCGGGCTCGACGTCGTGGAACAGAGAGGCGGCCACGTGGACGTGGCCGGCGCGGTCGGCGCCGGTCCCCCGGAAGAACGTCTCCCAGTGGCCCAACGCCGGCTTGTAGGACCCGATATCGGACGCGACAACACGCTCGTCCACGGGAACGCCGATCGAGCTGAGCGAGGCGTCCAGGTAGTCCGCGTCGGTGTTCGAGAGGATCGCGAGCCGCCACCCATCCTCGCGGAGCCGACCGAGCGACGCCGGCACCTCGGGGAAGGGCGGCCACGACGGCACGGAGGCGGCCAGCCTGGCACCGGCGCCTTCCGGGACGGCGAGCTCCCTGGCCGCCCCGATCTCGGCGACCGCCCGCGTCAGGACCTCACGGTACGAGCGCGTCCCGTCTGCCTCGAGCCGGGGCTCGGCCTCGTGCAAGGAAGCGAGCAACGCCTCGGGGTCGTCGTTCGGCCAGATCCCAGCGAGGGCCGCACGGATCCCGGCGTTCCAGTCGATCAGCGTCCCGTAGCAATCGAAGGTCGCCCACCGGTCCACGCCGAGCAGTCTAAGAAGCGCCAGCGACCGACCATGCAGCCCGTGGGTCCTTGGCGCTGCTCGCCGCCTACGCGGCGTTCGCCGCGTCCTCGAGGGCCTTGATCTCGATCTTGTCCATCTTGAGCATGGCCTGCATGGCCCTGTTGGCCCGACCGGCATCCGGGTCGGCGAGCAGCTCGCCGAGGCGGTCCGGCACGATCTGCCAGGTCACACCGAACCTGTCGGTGACCCAGCCGCAGCTCTGGGATCTCCCCCCGTCCAGGAGTGCGTCCCAGTATCGGTCGACCTCGTCCTGATCCTGGCAGTGCACGTAGAGGGAGACGGCCGGCGTGAAGTCGAACTCCGGCCCTCCGTTCAGGGCCGTGAACTCCTGGCCCTTCAGCATGAACCGCACCGTCATGACCGACCCGGCCGGCCCGGGCGTGTTCTCCGGGTATCTCGAGATCCCCGAGATCGCCGAGTCGTCGAACACGGAGACGTAGTACGTGGCGGCCTCCTCGGCTTGCGAGTCGAACCACAGGAACGGGGTGATGGCGTTCATCTCATTTCTCCTCCGGTGGTCTGGTGCGGGGTCGGATCCGGTATCCGATGCGCTCACCTGTTCGCCACGAGCTTCGCCGTGAGCTCGTCGAGTCGGTCGTACCCCTCCCGCATGCCGTCGGCCATCCCGCTCTGGACCATCCCGTCGCGGTCCTCGACGGACTGGAAGACGCTGACCGTGCGGACCAACGTCTTGTCGCCGCGGTCCTCGAGCACGGCGGTGTCCAGCGACACGTGTCCCGGGTAGCCCTCGAACTCGAAGGTCTGCACCATGCCGTCGGGCGAGGGATCGCCGTGGAAGACACCGTGGAACCCGAACGTGTTCCCCTGCTCGTCCTTGTGGAGGTACCGCCAGCGCCCGCCGTCGCGGAACTCGTACGTGTCGATCTCCATCTCGTACTTGCGCGGTCCGAGCCACTGCGCGAGCAACTCCGGCTCCTTGAACGCCCGGAAAACGAGGTCGCGCGGCGCGTCGATCTCGCGCTCGGTGCTCACCTCGTGCGATCCCGGCTCCGCGGTGACCTTCAACTCGGTCATGACGTGCTCCTTTCCTGGTCGGTTCGGGCCGACCGCTCCTTCTGGATCGCGCCGAGCAGCTCGTCGAGCCGCTCGTAGCTCTCCTCCCAGTACTCCCGGTACCCCCCCAGCCACGAGACAGCCTCCATGAGCGGCTGGGCCTCGAGGTGGCTCAGCCGGGCCGTCCCCTTGCGGCTGCGAGAGATGAGGCCCGCGCGCTCGAGCACCTTCAGGTGCTGTGAGATCGCCGGTTGTGACACCGCGAACGGAGCGCAGAGCTCGTTCACGGAGGCCTCACCTTCGGCGAGCCGAGCGAGGATCGCCCGCCGGGTCCGGTCCGCCAGGGCCCCGAACACCTCGTCGAGCTGCTCCTCGGTGATCTCGGTCGTCGCCATCT
>Ga0070708_100005372_pt1 | contig 10166 bp, 9 predicted proteins | sample KBSK5503metaG_FD_65469 | JGI IMG/M metagenome (GOLD analysis project Ga0070708, IMG submission 65469) | Corn, switchgrass and miscanthus rhizosphere microbial communities from Kellogg Biological Station, Michigan, USA - KBS K5-50-3 metaG | ecosystem: Host-associated > Plants > Roots >... | reverse complement strand
CAGCAGCGCGATGATCTGGTCGTGCGCAGCAGCCTTCAGGAGGATTTTCAGCAGCGCGGCCACGGCGCCGGGGTCATCGAGGGGGACGTGGGCGGCAGGATCGCGGCGCAGCAGCGCGATGATCTGGTCCCGCGCTTGCGCCGCCCGCAGGCTTTGCAGCAGCGCGGTCACGGCGCCCGGGTCATCGAGGGACAGGCGCGGGATAGCGCGATCGGCCAGCGCGGTGAACTGGTCCTGCGCGTCGGCTTCCCATAGGCCTTGCAGCAGTCTGGCCACGCCGGTCGTATCGTCGAGGGAGACGTGCGCGATGGCGCGATCGATCAGCGAGGTGGCCTGTTTCTCAGCGCCGACCCTCGGTAGATACTCCAGCAGGTAGCTCATAGTGAGCTCGTCGTCAAGGGAGACGTGCGCGATGGCGCGATCGGCCAGTATGGTGACCTGCCGCTCGGCGCCTACCCACGGGAGGCGGCGCAGCAAGTCGGGGCGGCAGCGGGTGCAGCTGCACATGTTGCTCGAGTTCGCCGCCGCGCTCGATGTCCCGGCCACCCAGCTGCTGCCGGACAACACCGCGGCTTCGGATCCGCTCGGCCGCGTACCGGCAGATACCCGGCCGTTCGTCCGGGACGTCCTGAAGACTGCCGCGCGGGCCCGGTCCCGTGGCTAGGCGGGCCGAGCAGGCCGCCGAGCGGCTCCTGGCCGATCACGGCGTCACCGGCCTGCCCGTCGACCCCGAGGCCCTCGCGGCGGCCGAGGGGATCGTGGTAGTCCGGCGCCGGTTCGAAGACGCCGACGTCTCCGGCATCCTGTTCCGTGACGGCGACCACCACGTCATCGGCGTCAACAGCGCCCACCCCCCGGTGCGGCAGCGATTCACCATTGCCCACGAACTCGGCCACCGCGCGCTCCACCCCGGCCGCGAACTCATCCTCGACGTTCCGGTCCGGGTCAACCTGCGCGACAAGACCTCCAGCATTGCCAGCGACCTCGAAGAAATCGAAGCCAACGCATTTGCCGCCACCCTCCTAATGCCCGCGCAGATGATCCGCGACCAGCTCAGCCAGCTCTCGCCCGCCCGCCGCCGCGATCCCGACGCCACAGCCACCGCACTCGCCAGGATCTTCAAAGTCAGCACCCCAGCACTGAACTTCAGGCTTATCAACCTAGGCCTGACCAGCTGAGGATCGCGACCACCAGAATGTCGCTGCTTCCCAGCCTTTATCCAGCATCACACGACCAGACTGGCCCGACCCCAGGACAGCCGACACCAAGGCCCTCCATCACCCGGCACGAATTTGCCGCATACGGCCGTATCTAACATTCCGTCTAACATCGCATTAGAAGCCGGAAGCACAGGATCCTGACCTGCGACGATAGGGGTGTCGAGTCCTTATCCGGCCCAGATCGAGGAGCACCTGATAGGTCAACACTACGGCTGGCTGAAAGGCCTGCGGGTCACTGCGGATGGCACCGGGATCGTGTCGCACGCCGGAGCGGCGCTGCTGCGGGGCGGCTGAACTCTGGCGGGTTCGCGGGTAGCCGGTCACCCTATTGGGAGCCTTACTGGCTATTGGGAGCCTTACCGACTGCCAACAGCCGCCACCAGCCAGCCACACACGGCCACGGGCGGCCTCGCGATACCTGGTCAGATAGCACATCCAGCCTCGTCTGGCATCATCCAGCTACCCTACGGATTCGCCTGACCGTCAAACAGGTCCACCAGGGATCCGTTCTAGTTTGCTTACCCCGCAGTATCGGCGGCACCGCCACCGCCGACCGGGTCGTCGTGGCGATCACCGGGATCTTGGCGCCTTGAGTCGGCGACGCTGACGCGAGCCTTAGGACCTGAGCGCTTTTACGACTTGGTGCGCGATAGAAGATCCCAGGCGTAATGGCTGATCTTGGTGTGTCGCTGCCGGGAACGTGAAGGGCCGCGCGGAACGATCAAGATGTGTCGTCTGGATGGGCCCGCGCGGCCTTGTCGCATCGTATCTGTACCGGTCTGCCACGTCGCCGCCTGGGCAAGCTGATCGCCGAGCTTGCCGGGCCGTGGGCCGCGCAGCAGGAATCGCGGCTGCGGGAGCGGCGCGGTGACCGGGACCGGCTGCGCGCTGAGGGCGCGGGCCCAAACCGTGAGCTGCCGTTCACCGACCGGGTCATTGCTACTTTGGTCGTGCTGCGGTTCCAGCTCCCGCACGCCGCTCTCGCCCTGTTTTACGGGGTGGACCGCTCCACCATCACCCGGGCGGTGCATGAGATCCGGCCCCTGCTGGCGGCCCGCGGCTTCGCCGTGCCCGGCGAGCCCGGGCTGCGGCTGCGCACGCTGGCCGACGTGTTCGCGTACGCCGCGTCCCAGGGCGTCCACCTGCGCATCGACGGCACCGAGGTCCAGGTCCGCCGGCCCGGGGCCGGCCACCCCGGCCGCCGCGCATTCGTGTCCGGCAAGAAGAAGCAGAACACGATCAAGCCCGCCGCCATCGGCGATGGCCAAGGGCGGTTGCTATGGCTCGGGGCGATCCGCCCGGGCCGCATGCACGACGTCACCGCGCTACGCACCGAGGGGATCGAGGACCTGCTTCGCCGCCACCCCGGCGTCACCGCCGACGTCGACTCCGGATACCAGGGCCTGGCCCGCGACTTCCCCGGCCAGATCACCGCCCCGCCCAAGAAACTGGGGAAGGACGCCACGCCCAGTCAGGTCACCGAGCGGGAAGCGGCCCGCAAAAGGCAGTCCTCCCGGCGGATCTGCATCGAGCACGTCATCGCCAAGCCCAAGCAATGGCGGACCCTGCAGCGCTACACCGGACGCCGCGAATACTTCCAAGACACAGCCCTCGGCATCGGCGGGCTGGTATCCGACCGCTGCGCGAACCGGTAAAGATCACCAGCCAGACCCTCCAGGCCACCACGCCCCACCATCAATCGCGCACCACGTCGTTAGCCCTCCCGTAGAGGTGGGCGCTTCCTGCACGCGCCGCGGCCATCGGCGCCCCGATGTCCGGGCCTGTTGCGGAGCCGCCGCCCGCGGGCGGGTTGCCCGCCATCGCAGCGGTGCCGCTCCCGATGACCGGCGCGGCTGATCTCCTCAGCCCCGGAGCCTCGCCCGGCCATCCGTGCCTGAGGGGGCGGCCGGTAAGGACGCTCTCCAGGCGGTTCGCGGCGCCGTCGGCGGCCTCACCGGCCTAGCCCGGGCGGCCAGGACAGGCTGCGTCACGATTCTCATTTCCGCAGACATTGTGCGCGGCGCGCTCGTCGTTCTCAAGACATGAGTCTGTTCCCGCTGGTGGGGTGGTCTGTGAGCCGTCACACCGGCGGCTGGATCTTGCCGACGCGGGCGAGTCGCTCGGTCAGCATGGTGAATCCGGAGATGCTGACGAGCACGGTGGTGTCGTCCCGCGCCCGGCGCGTCGCCGCTGGCCAGCATGGCACCGGGGGATAGGGACGACGCGCAGCCAGGTCCGCACCCGCGAGTTGTCCGCGCGGCTCGGGCTGCCGACACCGATGGCTCTGCGGGTCCGATCCCTGGCTGAGCTGTTCGCCGCCGCCGTGCGCGAACTGGTCGATCTGAGCGTGCGGACGGTCCAGTCGTTCGGGTTCCGCCGCGGGGTGCTGCACGTGGAGGGCAAGTGCACCAGCCGCGGCCCGCGCGCGATGGAGGTGAATTCCCGGGTGGCGGCAAGCCGACAGCAATCGTGTCAGCCGGGTGACTGACCGCGGCATCGCGGGTCCGGCACGCTGGCGACAGTCGATCAAGCCACGGGGAACAACACCATGATTCCGCAGACGAAGCATCGTAATCGAACTGACGCGAAGCGATCACACGGCGGCAGCGCACCGGAGAGGACCGTCCCGGGCCCTTTCTTCCGCGCATTCAAACATCCTCTTCTCATGCATTACCACCGGCTGATCGCCCTCGTTGCGCTCGTCAATGGCGCGCTGCTGGCCCGGCACCTGGCGCGTGGGATTGGCATGTCGCCGACGAGAGCGCGCTGTCAGGTTTGGCGGACCTGATCGTCGTGAACTTCGCGATCGCGGTACTGATCCGCCAGCAGCACGTCCTAAACGCAATCTTCGCCGTGGCCGGCCGCGGCTCGAGTCGCTGGCCACTCGCATGCCGCGATCGTGCACCTGGAGTATGGCGTCACGCCGGCGCATGTGTCGGCGGTCGGCATCAGCCGCAGCCCGCTGCGAGAGTGGCACGCCTTCGCCACGGTGAGCACCCCCGGCCGATCCGGGTACCGGCTGCTGGTCTCCCGGGCGGGCGATTGGACGTCGCGGTTCATCGACGACCCGCCATCGCACCTCTGGGTTCGCGGCGTTCCCACGCGCGCACCGATACCGGCGATCGAGGTCATGTATCGTCGTGTCGTCTACGTCGTGACCGGCAGCGGCATCGGCCCGGTGCTTGGGCAGATTCTGAGCCCGCGGGTGCCGGGCCGGCTGGTCTGGTCCACTCGCAGCCCGCGCGCCACCTACGGCGACGCGCTCGTCGACGAGGTACTGGCCGCACATCCCGATGCGGTCATCTGGGACACCACCGAGCGCGGCAAGCCCGACCTGCTGCGGGTGGCCCATGACGTGTGTGGTGACTTCGCGGCCGAGGCGGTGCAGGTGGTCAGCAACAAGGCCGCAACCTAGGGCCCGGTGCACGGCTTGGAGCGGCTTGGCGTGCCCGCGTTCGGCCCGATCTGGGACTCGTGACGTGCGGCTCCGTGTGCCACGTGGGCGCCTAACAACGTCATCGCCGGGTCGATCACCGGGAGCCGGTCGCCGGCCGCCCGGATGTCAACTCGCCCCAGAAGGAGCGACATCATGATCCCGCAGACGCATTATGGTCACCGAACTGACGTGAAGCGATCAGAGGGCAGCATCGCACCGGACAGGACCGTCCCAAGGACGATCCCTTTCGGCCAGCGCATCTCGGGTCGGGTCATAGCGGACGAGCGCCGGATGACGCGCACCAGTGATACCCGGATCACCGGCTATGAGCCGCTGCTGTCCCCGGCCGCGCTGCTGGATGAGCTGCCGCTGAGCGAGGCGGCCACGGTCACCGTGGAGCGCAGCCGGGCCGAGGTCCGCGCCGTGCTGGACGGCGCCGATGACCGGCTGCTGGTGATCGCCGGGCCCTGCTCGGTGCACGACCCGCGGGCCGCCCGGGACTACGCCGGCCAGCTGCGCGCGGCCCGCGCCCGGCACCAGGGCGACCTGCTGATCGTGATGCGGGTGTACTTCGAGAAGCCGCGCACGGTGACCGGCTGGAAGGGCCTGATCAACGACCCGGGCATGGACGGCGGCCACGACGTGCACCGCGGCCTGCGCACCGCCCGGCGGCTGCTGCTGGACATCGTCGGCCTGGGCCTGCCGGTGGGCTGCGAGTGGCTGGACCCGATCACCCCGCAGTACATCGCCGATGCGGTGACCTGGGGCGCGATCGGCGCCCGGACCACGGAGAGCCAGGTGCACCGCCAGCTCGCCTCGGGCCTGTCGATGCCGGTCGGGTTCAAGAACGGCACCGACGGCGACGTCCAGGTGGCGGTGGACGCCTGCCGGGCCGCCGCGGCCGGGCACACCTTCTTCGGGGTCACCCCCAACGGGGCCGCCGCGGTGGTGACCACCGCGGGCAACCCGGACACCCACGTGATCGTGCGCGGCGGCCGGTCCGGCCCGAACTACGGGGCCAGCCATGTCGCCAAGGCGCTGGACCTGGTCGGCGCGGCCGGGCTGCCGGGCCGGCTGATGGTGGACGCCAGCCACGGCAACAGCGGCAAGGACCACCGCCGCCAGCCGCTGGTCGCGGCCGCCCTCGCCGGGCAGCTCGCGGCCGGCGAGCGCGGCCTGACCGGGGTGATGCTGGAAAGCTTCCTGGTGGCGGGCAGGCAAGATCCCGGCCCGCCGGCCCGGCTCACCTACGGGCAGAGCGTCACCGACGCGTGCATGGACTTCGAGACCACGGCCGCCGTCCTGGACACGCTGGCCGCCGCCGTCCGAGCCCGCCGCCAATTCTTATGCCGAACGGGGAGGGCGCGTGCCCCCCTCACCCCACCTTGGGCAGCCGGGCGAGGGCCTCGTCGATCCGCGATGCAGCCGTCAGTCGCCGGGCGGACAGGATTGGTGTCAGCTTGCTGACGCCTGACCGGCGGACCGGCCTCGCGATGTCCTGGTCCGGACGAGATGTGCAGCGGAGCCTGGACAGGCTCCCACAGCTGAGCTGACTAGCCAGGCGGGTTCGTCGAGGTACCCGCCCGGAACTCCAGCGCCTCGTCCAGAGTGCGGGCCAGCGGTATCCGGCAGTCCAGCCCGGTCAGGTGCATCAAGTGACGGATCTTCGGCAGGGCGCAGGCCACCTGCAGGCTGCCGCCGTACGCGGCAGCACGCTTCGCCGCGCCGATCAGGACGGCGAGCCCGACGGAGTCGATGAAGCTAACCTGTTCCAGGTCGACCACCAGCGGGGCGCCGCTGGTGACGACTTCGAGAAGGCGCTCGCGCAGCGGGGCCACGGTGGAGATGTCAATCTCCCCGGCGGCGGTCACGATCGTACAGCCCTGTTCGTGCCGGACCTCGACGGTCAGTGCCTCGCCCATGGCTAGCCTCCTACCGGGCCTAGCCGATTGTCCTGCCCGGGGCCGGAGCGGCTGGTATTAACCCTTGCCCGCTTCCGGCTACAGCGCAGACCCCTTCCCGCCACGTTGCTGCCGAAACCTCAAGCCGCTGCCTTGGCCGCCCGCGCCCAGCGGGTGACCAGGCTTAACGAGCGATGGTAACTACGCTCTTGCTGCGCGGGCGCGAAGTTAGCCAACCTGAGCGTCTCAGTATCGGCCGCTCGGTCCTTGCGCCCCTCACCATCTGCTCCTAGCGTGGTATACAGCGCAGCCTGAGCACACAGGGCGAAGGAACAACAGGAACATCCATATATCCCCAGCGGATAGGTGCGAATGCAGAGCGGGGTCTCCGGCAGCGCGGGATCCTACTGGCGCGCTCGTGTCCCTCGGTTGATACAGGTGAGGGGGTCGCCATGCCGGAGGCTGGCTTCATCGTCGCACGAGTCTCTTTCTTGGTAATCGCCGCAAGCATGCTCGGGGTGGCAATGCTCGCCGCGCCCGCTGCCGGACAGACGTCCACCTGCTCCTCGAGCAGCAAGTGCTTCTTCGCGGTGTCCGTCTCGCCGTCGAATCCTGCGGCGGGCGCGAGTACCTCTTTTGCGTTCACGATCAAAAACGAGGCCTCGCCTCAGCAGCTCGGCTCGGTGCAGATCTCCGCTCCCGCTGGTTTCGCGATCACCGGCGCCCCCGGCGCGACCAGCTTCACGTCGAGTTCCGCGCTGTTCCTCGATCTGAACCTGGCCTCGGGGGCTAGCACCACCTTGACCGTGAACGCAACCGTGTCGTGCAACCTAAGCACTAGCACTTACCAATGGGGGATCGAGGCCAAGCAGTCGAACGATTTCAACGGTACCGGCAACGACTTCCAGCTCGATCCCAACAGCGCCGACAACCTCAAGGGTACGCTCACGGGATGCACATTCACGCCCTGCCCGCTCAAGACACAATGCGCGGCATCGGCGTCGTCGGCGACGACGTCCGGGACCGTCACGACCTCATCGCCTCTGCCGTCGGGCGACTCCATCGTGACCGGGATGGAATCCGGCACCGGCAGCGGCAACTCCAGCTTCAACTTCAGCTGCGGGACGACCTACACGCCGGTCTCGGACGTGTTCAGCTTCGCCGTCTTTGACGCCTCTGGTGTCGCCCAGCCGACCCCCCTCACCGTCACGCTCAGAATTGACAAGTCCCTGGTGAATTCCTCAGGTCATCCTGGCGCTTCGTCCTGGGAGATCTGCTACGCCTCGACGACACAGTTCAACGCGCTCCCTGGTACTGCCCAGCAAAATGTGACGATCGGTGGTAGCCCCGGCTATTTCACGGGCCTGCTGCCCGACTGCTCGAGCACCCAGGGGACGCCGTGTGTACAGGCGCGCAACAAGAACAACGCCGGCGACGTTATCGTCACGTTCCTCGCGTTCGGGGATCCCTACGGGCACGGGTGATCTGTCCCCACGGCGTCGGCCCAGCCGCCGATGACTGCTTGGTCGACGGTCTACTTGAGCGTGCCGACCGGCCGGAGGCGCCAATCGCCGGACTCGAGAGCTCAGACGTAGGCTGAGATAGTGCAGACGTGCCCGGGCTGCGGCGAGGAAAACCCCGACCAGTTCCGGCTCTGCGGCTACTGCGGCTCCGTCCTCGCCCCTCAGTCACCGCCCCGGGAGGTCCGCAAGACCGTCACCGTTGTCTTCTGCGATCTGAAGGGCTCGACGGAGCTGGGCGATCGGCTCGACAGTGAGGCGTTGCGAGAGGTGCTCGCGCTGTACTTCTCGGCGATGAAGCCAGTGCTGGAGGGCCATGGCGGGACGATCGAGAAGTACATCGGGGATGCGATCATGGCCGTGTTCGGTCTGCCGCGGATGCACGAGGACGACGCGCTGCGCGCGGTGCGCGCGGCAGCCGAGATGGGCGAGGCGCTGGAGGAGCTGAACGTCACCCTCCGGGCCGGGTTCGGGGTCACGCTGGAGAACCGGACCGGCGTCAACACCGGGGAAGTCGTCACCGGTGAGGGCGGCAGCTCCCAGCGCCTGGCCACCGGCGACACGGTGAACGTCGCCGCCCGCCTCGAGCAGGTTGCTCCGGTAGGTGAGGTCCTGATCGGCGAGTCCACCTACCGGCTGCTGCGAGAAACCGTGGAGGTCGTTCCGGTTGAGCCGTTGACGCTGAAGGGCAAGCCAGAACCCGTCCCGGCCTACCGGCTGGTCTCGGTCACCGCCGACGTGAGGAGCGCCAGACCGACAGACCGGCCGCTCGTCGGCCGGGATCGCGAGATCGCCGCCCTCGACGCGGAGTTCCGCAGTTCGGTTGCCGGACCCGAGTGCCGGTTCGTCACGCTGCTCGGCGAGGCCGGGGTCGGCAAGAGTCGGCTTATCGAGGAGTTCGTGCGACGCCTCGCCGGCGAGGCGACGGTGCTGCGAGGCCGCTGTCTGTCCTACGGCGACGGCATCACGTTCTGGCCGCTGGCGGAGGTGCTGCGACAGGCGGCCGGGATCGTGCCGGAGGACAGCGAGGAGGACGCGCGCATCAAGCTCAAGACCTGCTTCGGGGAGCAACTGGCCGACGCGACCAGCCGCATCGCTTCGGGCATGGGCCTGTCGCAGGACCAGTACGGAAAGGACGAGCTGTTCTGGGGCGTGCGGGTGACCCTGGAGGAGCTGGCCCGCCGCGCGCCGCTGGTGGTGGTCTTCGAAGATATCCACTGGGCGGAGGCAACCTTCCTCGACCTCGTCGAGGACGTCCTCGACGCCTCGCTCAGAGTGCCGCTCCTCTTCGCCTGTACGGCCCGGCACGAGCTGCGCGAGGACCGATCAGGCTTCGCCGCAGGGCGACGGACGGCGTCCCAGATCGAACTCCACGAGTTGTCCCCGGAGGAAACCGGCCTCGTGATGAGGAACCTCCTCGGTGCGGCGAGCCTGCCCCAGCGGCTAGAGCGGCGCATCCTCGGCCTCACGGAAGGCAACCCCTTGTTCGTTGAACAGATGCTCTCCATGCTGATCGATGACGGGCTCTTGCGTGAGCAGGCCGGGCGCTGGGTGTTCTCCGGTGGCGCTGAGGCCGTCTCGATCCCCGGAAACGTCTCGTCCTTGCTTGGTGCTCGTCTCGACCGCCTGGGGCCGGCCGAGCGTAGGGTCGCGGAGTCGGCCTCGGTGATCGGCCTAGAGTTCTCCAGCAGCGCGGTGTCGGCTTTGCTCGAGGAGAGCGATGGCCGGACCGACCTCGAGCCTGCGCTCGCCGCGCTGTGCCGCAAGCAGCTCATCCGCCGGGCGGAGGCGGGCGCAGCCGACGACTTCTACTTCAGCCACATCCTGGTCCGCGACGCGGCGTACGCACGCCTGCTCAAGCGAACCCGGGCCCGGCTGCACGAGCGTTTCGCCGCCTGGCTCACGAACATGGTCGGGTCCCGGGTCGCCGAACACGAAGAGATCCTCGGCTACCACCTTGAGCAGTCGTTTCACTACCGGTCGGAGCTCGGCCCAGTCGACGACGACGGGCGGCGGCTCGGCGCCGAGGCGTCGCGGCGTCTGAGCTCGGCCGGTCGTCGCGCCCTGGTCCGCGGCGACCTGTCCGCGG
>Ga0070708_100005368_pt1 | contig 10169 bp, 10 predicted proteins | sample KBSK5503metaG_FD_65469 | JGI IMG/M metagenome (GOLD analysis project Ga0070708, IMG submission 65469) | Corn, switchgrass and miscanthus rhizosphere microbial communities from Kellogg Biological Station, Michigan, USA - KBS K5-50-3 metaG | ecosystem: Host-associated > Plants > Roots >... | reverse complement strand
GTGCGTTAATTCTTGTTGGCGCCAGCACCATGGAGAAACCGTGAACCCTCAGCCCTTTCAGCCGCAACCAAGCCACAAGTTCACCTTCGGACTTTGGACTGTAGGCAACCGCGGCCGCGATCCTTTTGGCGACTTCGTCCGGCCGCCGATTTCTCCCGTCGAAATTGTCCACATGTTGTCGGAAGTAGGCGCCTGGGGAGTGAATCTCCACGACAACGACCTCGTCCCCATCGACGCCACACCGGACGAGCGCGATGCAATCGTTCGCGACTTCAAGCAAGCCTGCAAACAAGCCGGCCTGGTCGTACCCATGGCCACGGTTTCCCTTTTCTTCCATCCGGTTTTCCGCGACGGCGCGTTCACGTCGAATGATCCGGAAGTCCGTGCTTACGCTTTGCAAAAAACCATGCGCGCCATGGACCTCGGCGCCGAGCTCGGTGCAAAAATTTTCGTCCTGTGGGGCGGCCGTGAAGGAGTGGAAACCGATGCCTGCCGTCGCGCGGACGAAGCCGTAAAACACCTCCGCGAAGCCGTCAATTTTCTATGCGAATACAGCATTGACCGCAAATACGGTTTCCAGTTCGCACTCGAAGCCAAACCCAACGAACCCCGCGCCGATATTTACATGGCCACCACCGGACATTATCTCGGCTTCATTCCCAGGCTCGATCATCCCGAAATGGTGGGAGTCAATCCCGAAGTCGCTCACGAACAAATGGCTGGATTGAATTTCATGCATGGCGTAGCGCAAGCCTGGGAAGCCGGCAAGCTTTTCCACATCGACTTAAACGATCAAGCGCCGGGACGATTCGACCAGGATCTTCGCTTCGGTTCCTGCAACCTGAAGTCAGCGTTCTGGCTGGTGAAATTTCTCGAAGATGTCGGCTACCAGGGCCCACGTCACTTTGACGCGCACGCCTACCGAACCGAGGACTACCAAGGCGTAAAAGATTTCGCGCGCGGTTGCATGCGCACCTATCTGATCCTCAAAGAAAAAGCCATTCGCTGGAACGCCGATCCAGAAGTCCAAGCCATCCTTCGAGAGATTTCCGCAGCGTATCCCGGTCTGCCGCACACTGCGCGCTATTCGCACGTCGCGGCAGAAGCACTCCTCGCCCATAATTTTGACAAGGACGGCATCATGAAAAAGCGCCTCCCCTACGAACGCCTCGACCAGCTAACCATCGACATTCTCACCGGCACGCGCTGAAGAGCGCTGCAACAATCTGCCTGAGCCATGAATCGCCTCGCACTGACACTCTGTTCCACCGCCGTTTCAATCACGCTGTTGCTAACGCCGACGCTGCAAGCAGAATCAGGAGCGGAAGCGTGGCTCCGCTACGCGCGTCTTGATGCAAATGCGTCGCGCACCTACCAGAATTTTCCCGCGTCAGTAGTCGTAGTCGAAGACACAGCACTCCTGCATTCCGCGCAAGAAGAATTGCTCCGTGGCATTAGCGGCATGCTCACAAAATCCCTGCGCATCGAGCCAAATCTCCCGCCAGACGCCGCAATTGTTCTAGGCACGCTCACCGCCGTACAAAAATTAATCCCCAGTCTTCATGCACCCGCCGATCTGCGTGAAGACGCTTTCTGGGTCACCAACATTCGCGTTCATGGCGTTCGCCATCTCGTCATCACCGCACAAAACGGTCGCGGCGTTCTCTACGGTGTGTTTTTCCTCCTAAATAAAATCGCCCAATATCAATCCATCCTCGACCTCAACGAACTCCAGCAACCCTACGCTCGCGTCCGCTGGATCGATCAATGGGACAACCTCGACGGCAGCATCGAACGCGGCTACGCTGGCAGCTCCATCTTCTTCGAAAACGGTGCCGTCCGCGCAGATCTTGCACGCGCCGCCGACTATGCCCGCCTCCTGGCTTCGGTTGGCATCAACGGCTGCGCCATCAACAACGTCAACGCCGATCCGCGCCTCCTTGGCGAAGATTTCCTCCCTCAACTCGCTCGTGTCGCACAAATTTTTCGTCCCTGGGGAGTTCAGCTTTCCATTTCCGTCGATCTCTCCAGCCCTAAGACCGTCGGCGGCCTCGACACCTTCGATCCCGCCGACCCGCATGTCGCCGAATGGTGGCGCAACAGAGTCGATCAGATTTACGCCGCCGTTCCCGATTTCGGCGGCTTTGTCATCAAAGCCGATTCCGAAGACCGCCTCGGCCCTTCCTTCTACGGCCGCACCCAAGCCGATGCCGCGAACGTTCTAGCGCGCCCGCTCCAATCGCACGGTGGCGTAGTCTATTATCGTGCTTTCGTCTACAACCATCACCTCGACTGGCGCGACCAAAAAAACGACCGCGCCAAAGCTGCCTACGACTATTTCCATCCGCTCGACGGGAAATTCGAAAACAACGTCATCATCCAAATCAAGCACGGCCCAATCGATTTCCAGGCCCGTGAACCCGTCTCCCCTCTCTTCGGCGGACTCAAGCACAGCAACCAGGCCATCGAGCTGCAAATCACGCAGGAATACACCGGGCAGCAGCGCCACGTGTGCTTTTTGATTCCCCTGTGGAAAGAAGTTCTGGATTTCGATCTGCACGCGAACGACCAACGTTCACCGGTCATGGACGCGGTCGCAGGCATAACGTTTCATCGCCCCACCGGCGGCTTCGTCGGCGTCGCCAACGTAGGACTCGACGCCAACTGGCTCGCCCATCCGCTCGCGATGGCCAATCTTTACGGCTTTGCGCGATTAGCGTGGAATCCAAATCTCAGCGCCCGCAGCATTGCCAACGAGTGGGCAGCTCTCACCTTCGGCAGCGATCCACAAGCAGTTCAAATCATCTCGTCGCTGCTGCTTACTTCCTGGCACACCTACGAAAGCTACACCGGACCGCTTGGCGCGCAAACCCTCACTGACATTCTCGGCAGCCATTACGGCCCGGGAATCGAATCATCCGAAGAAAATGGCTGGGGACAATGGCACCGTGCCGACCACAACGGCATCGGCATGGATCGCACTGTCGCCTCCGGCACCAGCTTTGTCGGGCAGTACTGGCCGCAAGCCGCGCAGAAGTACGAATCCCTCGCCACAACTCCCGACGAGCTGCTTCTCTTTTTCCATCACGTGTTTTACACCTACGTTCTGCACTCCGGAAAAACTGTTATCCAGCACATTTACGATTCCCATTACGAAGGCGCGCAAGCCGCCGCTGACTATGTTCGCCAATGGCAAACGTTGCGCAGCCGCATTGATGACCAACGTTACGCGGCCGTGCTCGCGCGTCTCGAATACCAAGCCGGCCACGCCGTCGTCTGGCGCGACGCAATTTGCAATTGGTTTTTGCGAACTTCCGGAATCCCCGATGTCCAAGGGAGAGTCGGCCATCACCCAGGCCGCTTCGAAGCAGAAGACATGCGGTTGACCGGCTACACTCCGGTAGAAGTCATTCCCTGGGAAAACGCCTCCGCAGGCAAAGCCATCGAGTGCAGGTCATCGCAGCCCTGCACCGCCACATTCACACCCAACTTAGCCGCCGGCCGCTACGAAATAGACACGCAGTATTTCGACCTCAACCCAGGCGAAGCAAAATTCCGTTTGTACATCCACAATGGATCGGGCGACAAATTGGTAGATGAATGGACAGCCAACGACCATTTACCCTCAACCAAAATCGGCGGCGATACTTCCACTCGCCACCGAGCCTTCAATGTATCGCTCGCCCCACAAGACGAAATTCGTATCGAAGGCATTCCAGATCGCGGCGATCACGCCGCCCTCGATTACGTCGAGATTTTTCCCATCGGCGAAAGCTCTCCCTTTCAACGATGATCCAGAGAGGGCGGCCTGGCTAGTTAAGTCGATTCAGACCTAGCCTGAAAACGGAAAAAACATGGCAAAGCGTGGGCGGAGTCAAGGCGTATGGTACAACCTTGTCACACTACCTCTGATATAGACGCACCTTGCCATCAGAAACCACCGCTACATACCGCCCATCTTCCAAAAATTGCATGACCTTCTTCCCTGCCCTGGCCATCGCGGCCCAGCGTGATTTCGTATCCGGATTCTGCTCCAACCCACGCAGACTTTTTCCTTCGAAACGAAAATCCACTTGTTTCAAGCTTCGCCGCTGCGTGCTCTTTATAGGATAAGGATGACCTTCGATCTCGACGGAGCTTGCGCCCTCCATCATTGCCTGACGCCAGACCGAGAGGATAACGTCTTCAAGGGATTGTGCCATTCGAACCTTGCAGCAAGTATGAATCGCGAGCATGCTTAGAGTGCAACGACGACGCTGGCAACCACGGCACCCGCGCGAGCCCAACATGGCCGCCGTGGTGGGCCGTTCACGAAAATGAATTAACCCGCTGCTTCTCTAATCCAGCCGTGCGCCGCTTCCCGGTCAATGTGATGCGTTCGCATCAATGCGCTGACAGCTTTTTCCACCAAGCCTCTGGCTGTCTTGAACATCAAATCATCCCGCTGGCAGTCTGCCATTTCCTGTCGCGCTTCCGTTTCTGTCTTGTACACGCCGACTGTTCCACCAGCGTTGTGGTTGATGATGAACTCAGAGCCATGGATCGTCATTCGATATACGTCGGACATGCTAAACCTCGAAGTGCCCAATAATAATCGCTTGCAAATGTAATTCGCAGTCGGAAAGTACTGTACGCTGGCGTACTTTTGAAGAGTACGGACTCCGGCACGGTGCAATAACAGCAGTTGTGCGCGCCCCGTGTTCTGCATTGCCCGACCTGAAACAAAGATCAACCATCACGGTGATCGAATCGCGTTTTTCCCACCGAGCCCAACAGAACGCCGGGAAGAACAGGGAGACTGCAACCCGTTGCTTCAGGGCCGCTTTTCCGTCACTATCCCTACGTAGCCCAAGGCCGCTGCGCGCGCCCTCCAGTTCTGCTATTTACCAAATTTATTGATCGGCGTTCGACCTGAGAGGCGCAGCGTCACAACCTTTTTCAAGTCATGCAAGGAGTACAGAAACATGGAGCAAGATGACCTGATTTTTCTTGGCGCAGCCGTGCTGCTTGGCCAAATGGTAAGTCAAAGGCCCCCCGATCAGAGTGAGATTAGGGCAGCGGTGCAGGCCGCGCGAAACTTACGTGACGAGGTCAACCAGCAACACGAAGAAGCCCGCGCCAGGAGAGAACCCAAGAAGTCCTGAGGCAACCGCTGCGCCGCGAGTTGCGCAAAACCTAAGGCCTCTTAGTGCTCGCGTCTGCACTTGTGGGAGCGCTTCTTAAGTCCTCTTTCTGCGCAGCGGGCGCTCATGCACACACCATTTGGCTTCATGGCTTTTCTGGGTGTAGCCAGTTTAATCGGCGTCATTGTCAGCCATGTGATCGTACTGTTCGATTTCATCGAGGAGATGCACGAAAAAGGCGAACCGCTGGAGTGTGCTCTCCCGGATGCCGGGATCGCGCGCATTCGCCCCGTGATGATCACCGTGGGCGCGACGATTCTGGCCTTGTTTCCTCTCGCACTCGAAGGCGGCCCGCTCTGGAAATCTCTTTGCTATGCCCAGATCGGCGGACTCGCCGTCGCCACATTCATCACCTTGCTCTTGGTCCCGGTCTTCTACGCAATTTTTGTACTCGACCTCAAATGGATCAAATGGGAAACGACGGAGAACCAACAGTAGGGCCCTCAACACCCAAATCTCTTTAACCTCTCTTTAATCTGATATCCGGCAAGAAACAGATATTTTCTAAGCGCTTCAAATTTGCGCGCGTCTAACCTCCTGGGGCACGGAAGGACAACCATGAATCGCAAAACATTTCGCTGCACGATCGCAACCGTCGTAGCCATTCTGTTCTGGTCATTAGGAGGCGCAGCTCTAGTAACAAACAGCGACGAACAAAAAGAGATCACTCGCCTGGCGCAGTTGACCCATTGGAAGCCCGGAACCGTTGTCGCCGACATCGGCGCAGGTGACGGATCCTACAGCTTCGCGGCCGCAGAAAAGGTCGGCCCGACGGGCCGAGTGTATGCCACCGAAATTGACCCCGACAAATTGAAGACTCTCAAAGCCGAGGCCACAAAACGCAAGCTGCAAAACGTCATCGTAGTGGAGGGAACCGCGGATGACACCAATCTTCCATCGAATTGTTGCGACACCATTTTCCTTCGCCACGTGTATCACCACATTACGCAGCCGCAGGAGTTCGACAAAAATTTAGTGCGCTCCCTAAAGCCGGGCGCTTATCTCGCAATCATCGATTTCCCGCCCAACCCCAATTACTCGCCGGTGGAAGGAGTCCCGAAGAATCGCGGTGGCCACGGAATCCCACAAAAAGTAATGGTCGGAGAGCTAACCACCGCAGGCCTGCAAGTCGAAAAAACCATCAACGATTGGTCCGGTTCCGACTATTGCGTAATTTTCAAACGCCCCAATCGCGACTGAGGCAAATTCTCAACGCAAAGGAATTAAATGATTAGGGTTTAACAGGCGGTTTTTCCTGGGGTTTATCGGCAGCGGCGTCGGACTTCTGCTTGGCCGGAGCTTGTGCAGCAGGCTGAGTCGATTTTTCGGTCTCGCTAGAGACCACGTGGAAATTACCGTTCGCGTCGCGGGTTTCGAAAGTCCTTGTTTCTTGTGTTGCCTGCTGCGTACCAGGGGCGGCGTACTTGACGACGTACTTTGCTCTTCCGCTCACTTTCGCGCCGTCGCTGGGATTGCCACTGCTGGGTTCCTCAATCTGCTGCTCGGTTGTTTCGCCATTCGAGCCTTTCTTCTGGATGCTTGTGACCCGCTGGTTCAAATGCATGCTGCTGTCGCTGTATCCGCGAGAGAATACTGAATAGCTTTCGACGGTGCTCGTTTTTTCTCCCGTGGCGGTTTCGCCTTCTTTCACAACAGAGCGTGAACGTTCCTCAAGCCTGCCGTCTAAATCAGGGCGGGAAACGCGCTCTTCGGTAGTGCGGTCCTTGCCGTCAGCCTTGATGGACTTTTCGGTGACGTCGCTTACCTTCCAGCTGCCATTGCCGTCCGGCATGAGCGTTGTCTTCTTCACAGCGACGCTATCGTCGGCGGCGTGCGTCTTCACTTCCTGCGTCTGTTCCGCCTGACTGAATCCGCCATAGCTGTCGCGCTGATAGACAGTGCTTTTCGTTTCCTCGACGCCCGGGCTTACGGTTTTCGTGTCCGCGACTTCCCGGCGTATGACCTGAAAATTGCCGTTCACGTCCGAAGCCGAGATCTTGTTCTCGGTGCGAACGCCGCCGCCCGCTGTGTTGCGGGATTCCTGTTCCGAAACACGCGCCAGCGTTCTTTGCCCGTTTCCATCAAACTGATAGGTGCGCACCACGGTCCGCGTGGTCGTGGCATCTACCTGGACCGTTTCCGTCTCGGTCTCCGCCGCAGGCTGGTATCCGCCATTGGGCCCGAGGAATTCCATCCTCTGCTTATCAACCGTCCGATTGCCCGACTTGGTGTGGCTTTCCGTGGTCCGCGAAGGATTGGCGTACTGCGGAGCGGTATCCTTCGTCGTCGTCCAGGATTCGTCAGCACCGCTTTGCTGCGAATTCTGCGCCTGGACGCACACCGCGCTGCCGACGAAAAAGGCTGTGGCCATGATCGATTTCAGCAAAAGTTTTGTCCAAGGCCCGGGTACCAGCCTCCGCGCGACCCGCGATGTGGACGGGGATGCGCTCGCCAATATAAACGAAACGATGTGGGCCTCAGGGTTTACGCGCGTCATATTCGTTGCTCCAGTAGTTCGATGCTTCGCTTTTGGATGCTTTCGCTTTAAGTGGAGGTCATGACAGATTCTACCGCGATGGTAAGCGAAAGCCTCATCTTTGTTCCCATACGGGCACGACGCACACAAGGCCGTGATTCCGCCTGCCCCGCTCCTCAGCGGGGTGCGAAGCGGCCGAAGGTTGCGACCTTGTCGGAAGGAATCTCTCTTCGATGTAAAGCGAGATTCCTCGCGGCAGGGCGGCCACGCTGTCATTCCGAGCGAAGCGAGGAGACATCTCGAATAAGATCACCTATTCCACATATCCCAAAACAGCTTGACGGTATTCGGTCCATTCCCCGCGTAATGATTGTTCGCGTACGCGTAGACCTTCAGATCGCGCTTCAAGAATTGCCGGAACAGCTGTACCCAGTTCGCCAAATGCTCCGTCCGGTCGACAACGGTCTTATCCCATGTCGTCGTCTGCTTCTCGATATCCTTGCGATTGCCGAGCCAACGAACGTAGACGAAATCCGCTGTGACCAGGTCGCACTTTGCCGTCATTTCCCAGGGTCGCGGCAGGAAGCTCGTGTCCGTCAGAGCCAGAGCCACATTATGTTCTCTGAGCATCTCGGTCAGTGTGCCGTCGAGCAGCTTCTCGTTCCGAATTTCGATCGCAGAGTTCCAACCGATGTCTTGCGTCTTCTTTAGAAACAATTCCAAACGTCGCACAAACTCATCCACATTCCTGAAGTGTTTCCCGCTGAAATATGGAAACTGAAAAAGAATCGGCCCTAACTTCTCGCCCAACAACTCCATCCGCGATTTGAACTCCTCAAACTCCTTGTCGCAGTCTTGCAGAACCTTTTCGTGCGTGATGACCTGCGGCACCTTCACGGCAAACACAAAATCGGCAGGAGTTCTTTCATACCAGTTCAATACCGTCGCTTCAGACGGCGTTGCATAGAACGTGCTATCAATCTCTACCGTACGGAATGTTTTCGCGTAGTGCGAAAGATATCCGCGCGGCTGCATGCCTTTCGGGTAGAACGAGCCCGCCCATCCAGCGGCGGTGAATGACGATGTGCCCAGGTACAAATTCGCTTCCGAGTATTCCCGCTGCACGTTCCGATCGGTCGTCAACTCGGCAACGTCGCCCACTTTGTCCATCTCGAACAGTGTAGGTTCGCGATCGGCTTTCGGTTTCACGAGTCGAGGCTATCAGATGCGATTCAACAATCGCAATGTCACGCGGTTGGAGTTGATCAAGTGCGGAAAAGAAGCGCGCAAGCTCGCGCATAATAGGTTTCAGCAGCAGTTGGAGGAAGGACGGAAAGAGTGCAAGAGGCGGAAATCGGCCGCATGAAGTTAGCCAGAATAGCCGAATCGATATCCTGGACTTTCACGTCTGGCGCGAAGAGGTACGGATCCAGTTTGACCGGGCCATCAAGAACCGTCGCTTTGTTTAGGCCGGCGTAATGCGGAGCCGTGTGATCCGTTTTAGCGGGATTTCGCCGTCATCTGGCGCGGTTACGACGGTGTCGGGTGGGAACTCAATGAACCTGGATTTAGTCGTCATTTGAGTCTTGCCGATCAGCACAGCAATGGTAGATTTAGCTGCGAGGAATCCCCGTATGGTCGCATGGACACTTGTGGGACACGTCTTCGGTCTCGTGTTGTGGATGGCCGGTTTACTTATGACAACGGCTGTCTTGGTTCAGCACTCCCAGGAGGCCTCGCCGGAAGTCCGACGTTCTTTGGCACGGATGGGAAGAATTTGCTTGCGGGGTTTGGCCGATCCGGGTGCCTTCCTAACGTTGCTCGCCGGGATTATTCTGGTGGCCACAAACCGAGCTTACTATCTCCATGCGCGCTGGCTGCATATTAAGATTGTCTTTGTAGCAGTTCTGATTGGGGTGCACGGGATTGTCGCGATGGGTAACAAGTCTCTGGTATCGGGACGACCAAACTTTCAGCGTAGCCATGCAAAGCTTCTGTTTGGGGTGATCCTACTGGTCTTTCTTCTGATTCTCATTTCCACTCTGCCGGGCGAGGTTTTCCTAAGATAGCTCTTGGAAAGCGCTCCTCAGTCATGCAACGACTGTCCCTGCTTCCAACCAGACCACATGTCGCTCTCCGAATTCTCGGACCGGGGCTTCATAAGACCGAAGGCGAGTATCGCAGCTTGATATTCCGGCCCATTTCCATCATTCAGGCAATTCTGCGCATGAGCCAAACTTCGACCACCACACGGCGCACTGCAAAGTGCCTCACTCTATTTCGGAGCTCGTATTTCCATCTCTTTTCTATTCCAGAAATCCAAGCTGTTGGCTCTGCTCGATATCTCGCCTCTTTCCATAGCGAAATGCCATCCACACGCCGACAGTCATGATCCCCAGAGGTGGCACCAATAGTATGACCACGCCCTTACTGATAGCTTTTCGTCCGTCTTTAGAGGTTGCCTCGGCCGAGCTGCGGCACATGGCGCACCCTTGGCTGAAAGCGGGCGC
>Ga0070708_100005367_pt1 | contig 10170 bp, 10 predicted proteins | sample KBSK5503metaG_FD_65469 | JGI IMG/M metagenome (GOLD analysis project Ga0070708, IMG submission 65469) | Corn, switchgrass and miscanthus rhizosphere microbial communities from Kellogg Biological Station, Michigan, USA - KBS K5-50-3 metaG | ecosystem: Host-associated > Plants > Roots >... | reverse complement strand
GATAAGCGGGTCGCCGCCCTCTACGGCCTTCCCCTTGGCGAGTTCACCGCCGAGCGCAACGCCCTGGCCAAGGAGCTCGGCAAGGAGGGCGACCGGGAGGGCGCCGATGCCGTCAAAGGCCTGAAGAAGCCGTCGATCGAGGCGTGGACGGTGAACCAGTTGGTTCGGGAGCACGGCGGGGAGATCGAGCGGCTCATCTCGCTGGCCGAGGAGCAGCCCGATGTGCTGGCGTCGGGCGACCGCGGCCGGGTGCGCAAGGCCATGGACGACTTGCGAGGAACGCTGACGTCGCTGACCGGCCACGCCGAACGGGCCTTGCGGGGGACCGACCGCAAGCCCACGCCCGCGCTGCTCGAGCGGGTGACCCGCATGCTGCAGTCGTCGGCTGGCACCGCGGAAGGGCGCGATGCCTTGCGGGGGGGCCGGTTCACCGGCGAACCCGACGAGGTCGAGCTCCCCGAGGTCGACCTGTCAGCCGCCGTGTCCCGCGGCGCCCCCGCCCCCTCGCAACGCCAGAAGGCCAAGAAGGCCGGTGACGAGGAGGTCAAGCGGCCGGCGAGAGAGGACGCGAAGGAGCGTGCCGAGGAGAAGCGACGCCGCGCCGAGTACGAGGCCGAACGGTCGAAGCTCGAACGGGCGGTTCGCCGGGCCGACGAGCACGCGCAGCTCCTCAAGGACCGGGCCGACGACCTCGAGGCCCGCCTCAGCGATCTCCGCGCCGCTGCTGACGAGGCTGCCAGGGCTGCCGAAGAGGCCCGCGAGGCGCTCATCGAGCACAGCGGCAGGTCTCCGTCCTAGGTACGAGCGGCGGCGGCCAGTGCTCGTCCGATGATGCCGAACACGATCAGGAGGGCGCCGACGGCGGCCAGCGGCAGGATCAGCCGCGAGCCGGTGAAGGCGACCTGCCCTGAGGAGACCGGCACCGCCTCGGTCACCGGGGTTGGCGGCGCGGCGGCGGGGACAACCGCGGGCGCAACCGGCGGCGGTGGGTAGTAGGGGGTAGTGGTGGCGGTGCCGGTCACCGTCAGGGTCGTGGACGCGCTGCGGGCGGACGCGTCCGACGCGGCGATCGTGTACGTGCCGCTGGGGGTTTCCGGCGGCACGGTGTAGGTGGAGACGAACGCGCCGGTGCTGTCGCTGGTGGCGGTCATGAATGGGGTGCCGTTGGTGGTCAGGGTGATCGTCTGCGACGGGTTGAAGCCGCTGCCGCTGAAGGTCACCTGCTGCCCGGAAACCACTGCCGTCGGTGACACCGACAGGGTGGCGACGCCGCCGCTGACGGTCAGGCTCGTGGATGCCGTCCGCCCGCTGGCGTCGGTCGCGGTGACGGTGTAGGTGCCCGACGGGGTGGTCGACGGCACGGTGTAGGACACGCTGAAGGCGCCGTTGGCGTCGCTGGTGGTCGACGTGATGGTGGCGCCGTTCATGGTGATGGTGACCGCCTGCGACGGGTCGAACCCGCTGCCGCTGAACGTCACCGCCTGGCCGGCGGTGACCGTCGAGGGCGAGACCGAGAGGAAGGCGCTGGCCACCGTCACCGTGGTGGAGGCGCTCATGCCCCCGGTGTCGGTGGCGGTCGCCGTGTAGGAGCCGGCGGCCGTCGAGGTCGGGACGGTGTAGGTCGTCGTGAACGCACCCGAGGCGTCGGAGGTGGGCGTGGCGATGGTGGCGCCGTTGAAGGTGACCGTCACCGTCTGCGTTGGGTTGAAGTTGGCGCCGGTGAAGGTCATGGTCTGGCCGGGCGCGACCGTTGACGGCGAGGCCGTGAGCGTCGCCGCGGTCTGGGCGGTGGCGGGCGCCGCCAAGAGGATCGTGACAAACGCCGCGAGCGTCCCCGCCGGCCCCCATTTGACCGCCGTCCTGCGTCGCATCCTGGCTCCTCCCTGAAGGCCGCCCACTCGCTGACGGGTTGAGTGTGCGCCGCGTACCTCAACCTCCGATGAGACCCACCTGGGGAACTCCTGGGTGAAATGACCAGTCCGTGATCGCTCGGGATGGCCCGCGGCGGCTACGCTGTAGGCCAGCATCCGTGTACTTCACGCAGCCGGATGCCGCGCTGGTCTCCCGGATTGGGTTCCCGCAGCTTTCGTCGTGCGTGGATTCGGAAGGGAAGTGCAGCAAATGGCAACTGGCACCGTGAAGTGGTTCAACGCCACCAAGGGCTTTGGTTTCATCACGCCCGAGGAAGGCGGGGAGGACGTTTTCGTGCACCAGAGCGAAATCCAGATGCAGGGATACCGCGAGCTCGTCGAGGGCCAGCGGGTCGAGTTCGAGACGAGTCGCGGCCAGAAGGGACTTCAGGCCAGCGCCGTCCGGCCCATCTGATGGGCAAGGGCGGCCGTACCACCTTCGCCAAGCTCCAGCGGGAACGCGCCCGCATGGAGAAGCAGCGCCTGAAGCGCGAGGAGCGCCTCGAGCGCTCGGCGACGAAGGTGGCCGAGGAGGACGACGAGCTCGAGGTCATCGACCCCAACGACCCCGCGTACATCGCCAAGATGGCGAAGCGCGCGGAGGCCGCTGCCGAAGTCCTCGCCGACTTCGAGGGCCCCGCGACCGACAGCTAGCCGCGCTCGGCTTGTGTAGAGGCGGCGGGGATACCCGCCGCCTCTTCCGCGCCCGCACCGATAACGTCGAGCCAGGAATTGGGGGACGTAGCTCAGTTGGTAGAGCACCTGCTTTGCAAGCAGGGGGTCGCCGGTTCGAGTCCGGTCGTCTCCACTGATTGACATGACGACCCTGCGGTATGTCGATCCGATGGCGTCTCGAGGCTGGCTCTACCGCGCGTATGTGCGAATCGTCGCGACGCGGCCGGTCGCGTGGCTCTCGCAGCACGTCGGGTGGAAGGTCGACCCCTTGCTGATGCGCCTGACCGGCGGCCGGCTCGGCGTTGGGCTCATGCTCCCGACCGCGCTGCTGGAGACGCGTGGGGCTCGAACCGGCCGCGTGCGCCGCAACGTGGTCATCTACTTCCACGACGGCGACCGGCCAACGATCATCGCCTCCCATCTCGGATTGCCGAGGCACCCGTCCTGGTTCCACAACGCGTGCGCGGATCCGGACGTCACGTTCGGTGGCCAGCCGTTCCGGGCGGAAGTCGTTGAGGACGCGCCGGAGTGCGCCCGGCTCTGGCAGCTCGCCGACCGGGTGTTCCCGCCCTACGCCAGGTACCGGGAGATGACGGCGCGCGTCGGTCGCACGATCCCGATACTCCAGCTCGTCCCTCGCTGACGCCGCCCGCCGATGAGTTCGGGGCCCGGCAGGCGTCTTACTTTCATGCCGCCTGGGGAAGGGGCGCGCCATGGCTGATCTTCAGGTTCTAAACGACGAGCTCATCATCGGGGAGGGGTTGCGGTGGCACGACGACCGCCTCTACCTGTCCGACTGGGGTGCCAACCGGGTGCTCGCCCTCGACGAGGACGGCAAGAGCGAGGTGATCCTCGACCTGCCGGGTTTCCCGTTCGCGGTCGACTGGCTGCCGGACGGGCGCATGCTCGTCATTTCGGGACACGACCGGCGGGTGTTGCGGCGAGAGCGCGACGGGACGATCACCGACCTGGTCGACCTCCGTCCCGTCTGCGACTACGCGTGGAGCGAGATCGTGGTCGACGGTCGGGGCAACACCTACGTCAACAGCATCGGCTTCGACTTCATGGCCGGCTCGCAGCCCCCGCCTGCGCCCGGCGTCGTCGCGCTCATGACGCCCGACGGCAAGGTCCGCCAGGTGGCCGACGGCCTCGAGTTCCCGAACGGGATGGTCGTCACGCCCGACGACAGCACGCTCATCGTCGGCGAGTCTTTCGCCACCAGGCTGACCGCGTTCGACATCGCCGACGACGGCAGCCTGTCGAACCGCCATGTCTGGGCGCAGCTCGAGGGCGGCCCCGACGGGATCTGTATGGACGCCGACGGAGCCATCTGGACACCGGCGGCTCAGACGTGCGTCCGGGTGCGCGACGGCGGCGAGATCCTGCAGACGTTCGACCTCGACCGCATGGGCTTCGCGTGCACGCTGGGCGGCGCCGACGGCCGAACGCTGTTCGTCGCCCAGGCGGAGTGGAAGGGTCCTGAGCACATGTTCGACGGCCCGAGGACCGGCCAGGTCGTCAGGTTCGACGCGCCCGCGCCTCACGCCGGCCATCCGTAGGGCCGCCTCGAAGCAGCCGGCGCTAGCCGCTCCCCAGTTCGAGGGGGGCGAGGGTGGTCGGCGTGACCGTCGGAGGCGTCATCCCGCCCGGGGGTGGACCGCCGCCTGGCCCGCCACCACCGGACGGGCCTGCCGGTGCCTCCTCGGACTCTGACGGCGGTGTCGTGGTCGTCGGAGCGCCCGCGCCGTGCTTCAGGTTGAGAAGGAACTCGAGCACGCCGTGGTCCTCGGTCGTCACCAGTCCGGCGAAGCTGGGGTTCGGAATGCCCCAGTCGGCGAACACGACGTCGAGCGAGCCGACGACCCTGATGGTGGTCCCGGTGTGGTCCGCGGTCAGAGGAATGGTTACCGGCTTCGTCGTCCCGCGCATGGTGAGCTTGCCGGTGGCCTGAACCTTCTTCGCCACGCCATTAGCCGGCGGCTTTCCGAAGTCGACCGCCTTGCTGAGCTCGAAGGTCACCGACGGGTACGTCGACGTTTGCATGATCCGATGGTGAAACGCCCGGTCTCGCGATGGTTGCTCGCTCTTCAGCGATCGCACGTCGGCGGTGAACGATCCGGACTCGACGGTCGTGCCCTTGATCACGACGTCTCCGCTCACAGCATCCGTGCGCCCGACCGCGGTCGATTTCTGACCGACGAGAACCTCGCCGACCCGGTACCCGGCCTGCGATCCCGGCCCCACGCTCCACGTGCCGTCCAGCGGCACGCTCTCTCCGTCCGACGACGCCGTACCACCGGCCGAGAGCCTGAATGCGGCGGGGGCCGAGCCCTGGATGAAGTGGACGTAGACGAACGGCCCGCCGACGGCGAGGACGAGGACGATCGCCGCCACGAGGATCCATCGCGTGCCGCGCATGCCGGCACGCTACCGGCGCCACACGACGCGATTGGCTGGGAGAGATCTGAGCGCACCCTGTGTGCGCGCCTGGTCGCGATCCGATGCGCTTTCGGTGGACTTACACTCGCCGTCGTGCCCACGTCGCGGATAGCCCGTTCGATGCGCTGGGTCCTGCTCGGCGCAATCGTCGTTGTCATCATCGCTGTTGCCAACCTCGCTCCGACCGTGGCGGCGCCGTCGAAGCCAACACTGCCGACAATGACCGCAGAGCAGCTCTTGGTCAAAGCCAGATCGGCGCGCGTTGACGCGCTCTCCGGAGTCGTGCGACTGAGCAGCAACCTCGGCCTCCCGAACCTCGGCTCGCTCGGCCCCCGCGGGGACACGCTCACCCAGCTGCTCGCGGGCTCGCACGAGGCGCGCGTGTGGTTCGACGGGCCGTTGCGGGAGCGGGTCGCGCTCGTCGGCCCGTTGGAAGAGACCGGCTGGGTGCGCAACGGCCGCGATGTGTGGATGTGGCAGAGCGATGGACAGAGGGCAACGCATCTGCAGCTCCCCACTGAAGTGAGTGATCGCTCGGCGGATGCCGCCGCCGAGGCGAAGGAGCACGAGGCGGCGGTGCCGCCGGCGTCGCCCGATCAGGTGGCGCAGCGGCTGTTAGCGAACATCACACCGTCGACCGGCGTCTCGGTGAGATCCCCGCAGTACGTTGCCGGTCGGGCGGCGTACGCCCTCGTTCTTACGTCCCACTCGCCGGCGTCACTCGTGCGCGAAGTGACTGCTGCTATTGACGCCGCCACCGGCTTGGCGACGCGGGTGACCGTCGTCGCCAAGGGTGATGACAAGCCCGCGGTCGACCTGAAGTTCACATCGCTGACGCTCAAACGCCCGTCGGCCAAGACGTTCGACTTCAAGCCCCCGCCGGGCGCGACCGTCCGCCAGGCGTCCGGCGCCGGCTCGCTCCTGGCTCCGCAGCGTCGCCATCATCGGTGGTCCCGCGAAGCCCGCGAGGCCCGTCGCACCACAGCGGCCCCCGATGCCGCGAGCGGCGCGCCGACGTCGGTCATCGGCAAGGACTGGGACCAAGTCGTCGTGCTGTCGGGTATTCAGCTCGATCGGAGGTTCGGGGAGCTGGCGCGCGCCGCCACTCGGGTGACTGGACCGTTCGGAAGCGGTCGCCTTCTGCGCACGAAGCTCGTGTCGGCGCTGCTGCTCGACGACGGCCGACTCGTGGTTGGCGCCGTGACTCCGGCGGCGCTCGAGACCGCGATTGCCAACCCCCACTGAGGCGGCTCGCGTCGGAAGCGACGCCGCGGGCTCCGTGCCGTACGCGATCGAAATCGAGGGCCTAAGCAAGCGGTTCGGCGCCGCCACCGTGGTCGACGACCTCACGCTCTCCGTTCCGAGCGGCAGCGTGTTCGGCTTTCTCGGGCCGAACGGTTCGGGGAAGACGACGACGATCCGCATGATGCTCGGGTTGGTCCGGCCAACGGCGGGCTCGGTCGCAGTGTTGGGCCGTGCCATGCCACAGGCATCGTTGTCGGTCCTTCCCCACGTCGGGGCTTTGGTCGAGGGCCCGGCGTTCTACCCGTGGTTGAGCGGTCGCCGGAACCTCGGTCGGATCGACGCCGCCGGCCCCGACGGCCGTCGGGCTGACCGCTCCGCTCGCATCGAGAACGCGCTCGAGCGCGTCGGGCTGACGGCCGCGGGCGACAAGAGATACCGCGCGTACTCGCTGGGAATGCGCCAGCGTCTGGCGATTGCGGCAACGCTCCTCCGGCCACGTCGCCTACTGGTCCTCGACGAGCCCGCCAACGGCCTCGATCCCCAGGGCACCCGCGAGATCCGCCACCTGGTCCGCGAGCTGGCCGCCGACGGAACGACGGTCTTCCTCTCGAGCCATCTGCTGGCTGAGGTCGAGCAGGTTTGCACGCATGTCGCCGTCATCCATCTCGGGCGTCTCATGGCCCAGGGCCCGCTCGCCGAGCTGGGCGACGCCGGCTACGTCAAACTCCGCGTCGAGACTCACGACGCCCCTCTGGCCGTGGCGGTCCTCACCCGCATGGGGCTTGGGTCCCCGGCGGTCGAGGGTTCGGCGGTCGTTGCCGTGCTGAACGGGCACGAGCCCGACGAGTGTTGTCGGGAACTCGTGCTCGCCGGTGTGGGCGTGCGCAGCCTGACGACCCTGCGGCCGAGCCTGGAAGACACGTTCGTCGCTCTGACCGGTGAGGGGTTCGATGTTGCCGGCTGAGTTAGCAGTGGTCTTCCGCCGCCTGCGCACGCAGGCGGTCCTGCTCGTGCTTGCGGCGATCCCCGTGGCGCTGTGTGTCGCCTTGCGGCTATCCGGTGGCGGGCCCGAGGCCGGCGAAGGACCGCGCTTTCTGGATCAGGTCACGCACAACGGCGTCTTCGCGGCCCTCGCCGGCCTGACGGTCACGCTTCCCATCTTCCTGCCCCTCGGCGCCGCCGTCGTGGCGGGCGACGCCATCGCCGGCGAGGCCAGCCTGGGGACGCTGCGCTATCTGCTCGTTCGTCCCGCAGGCAGGACCCGGCTCCTGCTCGTGAAGGGGCTGACGGTGGCGATCTTCTGCGTGGTCGCCGCCCTCACGGTTGCTTTCGCTGGGCTCATCGCCGGCGCGGCGCTGTTTCCGATTGGGGCGGTCACAACTCTGTCGGGCACGACGGTGTCGCTCGGCGCCGGCACTGTTCGCGCGCTCGGTGCCGCCCTCGTCGTTGGCCTTTCGTTGCTAGGGCTGGCGGCGATCGGGTTGTTCATCTCCACGCTGACCGACGCGCCGGTCGGAGCTATCGCGGCCACCGTCGCCATCGTGATCATCTGTGGCGTCGTCGACACCGTGCCGCAGCTTCACGCCCTTCACCCGTGGCTCCTCACCCACTGGTGGCTGGCATTTGGCGATCTTCTTCGGACGCCTGTGCGATGGACCGACGTTCAGCGCGATCTCGTGCTGCAGCTCGGCTACGTCGTCGTGTTCGGAACTGCGGCGTGGGCGCGCTTCACCACCAAGGACGTCCTTGCCTGAGGACCGCTCCGGCTAGCGGCGGCGTTCGAAGACGACTTCGTAGCGCGACGCGCCCGGTCGCACCAGGTCGAGGGCGGGGGTGGGGACACCCACGAAGGACGACTCGTTCACCATGTAGGCCAGCCACTCGGAGCAGCGGTCGTCCATGATCTTGAACCAGCCCTTCTTGTGTGCAGGATCAGGCGGCGACGAGCACGCGACAAGCACTCGCTGGTGCAGCTGCACATCGGCGAGCAACGGCACCAGCTGTTTGGCGACCGTCGCCGTCTCCATGCGGTGGGTGGCGTGGCGCCAGTCGACGACGCCGGGGTCCTTCACCCTGCCCATTGGCGTGGCGTAGCGCAGGCCCGGCGGCATGTAGTAGGTGAGAACCGGCACCCGCTCCATTTGTGCCGAGACCACGAGGTCGCCGGGCGACAGCAGCGGTCCCAGCGCCAGCGCGTCGACACGGTCGCTGCTCTTCTCGTCCAAGGGCGGCCTGTCGTAGGTGCCGATGACGCGCGCCAGGGGCTGTAGCCAGATGAACAGGACGACGATCAACACCACCGGTCCTACGCGACGGTTCCTGGCCAGGGCCCACGCCGCGAACAGAACGAGCGGAGGCAGGAACACGCCGAAGTAGCGGCCCGCCCATCCCGCTTGCACCCGCGTCGACACCCACGCCGCCGACAGCGTCACGGTGGCGATGATCGTCAGCGCGATCGCCACCCGCCCCACGTCGGAGCGCCAATGGCGCACGACGCGGAACAGCTCCGGCGCCCCGACGACCGCCAGTGCGATCAGCACCCGCTCCTTGGGATCGCCGAACACCACCGCCAGGGCGCCGTAGGCCTCGCGTAGCGCTGGCGTGTCCGCCCACGGCGCCCCCGTGTGACGGGTCTGGAACGCCAGCGTCGGCAGCCATGGGGCGTAGAGCGCGGTGACCGCGCCCACCCACACGCCCACCTCGAGCAGCACCTGCACGCGGTCGGACGCCGCCAGCACGGACGGGATCAACGCCACCGCCAGCCCCAGGCACAGGAACAGGCCCCAGTTGTGCGTGTACAGCAGCAGCGTGGTCGAGGCGATCAGGCCCGGCAACCACCGGCGGTTCCGTAGGGCGAACACGTGCAAGTAGCACGTGGTGACGATCAGCGAGAGGAGGATCACCAGCGTGTACATGCGGGTCTCTCGGCTGAAGTAGGAGATGAACGGTGCCGCCGCCACGACCGCCGCGCAGTACCAACCGGCTCGGCGGCCGAACAGGCTGCGGGCCGCCCAGAAGCCCACCGGGATCGATGCCAGCGCGAACGTGAGCGACAGCGCGTGGGTGGCGAACTCCGAGCGGCCGAACATGCGCATCCACACGTGCAGCAGGAGGTAGTAGAGCGGCGGCGAGCCGTCCTGGCGCAGCAGGCCGGCAATGGCGTGGAGCGGGTGCGACGCGATGCCCACCGACAGCGCCTCGTCGATCCAGAACCAGTTGTGCTGGTTCTCGAGGCGCAGCGCCAGCGACAGCAGGACCAGCAGACAGAGGCCGGCGACGGTGAGCTCGAGGGTGTGCTCCGCGGCGACCGCTAGGGCGGTGGCGCGCCACGACGCCAGCGGTGTGGTCGTGGATGCGCCTGGCGGTGCGGGCTCGAGCTCAGTCAGCGAGGTCGTCGCGCTGGCCGTCAGCGGCGTGACTCTCCTCGTGGTACTCCGCGTCGACATTGACACTCCAGATGTCGTGATCGGCGCCGAAGATGTTCTCCACCGTCAGCATGGCGGTGTACATCGAATGGTCTTGGTTGTTGTACCGGTGCATGCCGTTGCGGCCGACCGGATACACGTTGGGCGCGTTCTCCTCGAGCCACCCCCGCAGCGTGGCCACGTGGTGCTTGTACTCGTCGTCATAGAGGGGATAGGCCTTCGGCATCCGCACGACGTAGCCCGTCTCTACGACGCTGGGGTCGACGAGGCCGAGCTTGCCCAGCTCCTGCTTCCCGAGCTTGACGAGGTCGTCGTCGTCCATTGTCCAGAGCTCGTCGCCTTCGAAGACGAAGTACTCGAGCCCCAGGCACGTCCATCCGTCCTTCACCATCGCCGGCGACCACGCGCCGAAGTTCTGGATGCGGCCGAGGCGCACGTCGGGGGCGTGGACGTAGATCCAGTTGTCGGGGAACGCG
>Ga0070708_100005366_pt1 | contig 10171 bp, 6 predicted proteins | sample KBSK5503metaG_FD_65469 | JGI IMG/M metagenome (GOLD analysis project Ga0070708, IMG submission 65469) | Corn, switchgrass and miscanthus rhizosphere microbial communities from Kellogg Biological Station, Michigan, USA - KBS K5-50-3 metaG | ecosystem: Host-associated > Plants > Roots >... | reverse complement strand
CGCCTTCGCGTCGGGTTTGGCCGGCATGGCGACCGTGCTCGATGCACTCGATGCCGGCGCGCACATCGTGGCGAGCGACGACTTATACGGTGGGACCTATCGCCTGTTCGAGAACGTGCGTAAACGTTCGGCGAACTTGAACACGAGCTTTGTCGATATGGCCGACCCCGCACGCGTGCGCGCAGCGATCCGTCCCGAAACCAGAATGCTCTGGGTCGAGACGCCGAGCAATCCACTGCTCAAGCTGATCGACCTCGCAGCCGTCGCGAAGATCGCGCGCGAACGGGATCTCATCGCGGTGGCCGACAATACTTTTGCTAGCCCCTGGATTCAGCGTCCGCTGGAGCTCGGCTTCGACATCGTCGTGCATTCGGCAACAAAATATCTGAACGGCCACTCCGACATCGTGGGCGGCGTGGTGGTGATCGGCGGCGAGGCGCGCCATTCGCCGCTGGCCGAGCGCCTCGCCTACCTGCAGAACGCGGTCGGCGGCATCAGCGGCCCTTTCGACAGCTTCCTCGCGTTGCGGGGCCTGAAGACGCTCGCACTACGGATGGAGCGGCATTGCGTCAACGCTTTCGAGCTCGCGCACTGGTTAGTTGCACAGCCAGAAGTGGCGCGGGTGCATTACCCCGGCCTCGCCTCGCATCCGCAGCACGAGCTCGCGAAGCGGCAAATGCGCGCCTTCGGCGGAATGGTGACCATCGCGCTCAAAACGGATCTCGCCGGAACCAAGCGCTTTCTGGAGCGCTGCCGCTTGTTCGCCTTGGCCGAGAGTCTTGGGGGTGTCGAAAGCCTGATCGAGCATCCGGCATTGATGACGCATGGCTCCATCCCCGCGCCCCAGCGCGATGCCCTCGGTATCGACGATTCCTTGGTTCGGCTCTCGGTCGGAATCGAAGACGTCGACGACCTGCGGCGCGACTTGCGCGAAGCCCTCGACGCGATCTAGGCAGCGGCCGTCCTTCGCACTCATCCGTCTGTCGTGACGCAAGCAGCGATCAAGCGGCGCGGCCTGGCAGACACGGTCGGCTTCGCTCATCTCGACCGCCAGATCGATGTGCTGATGCAGCGTATCGACCGGCAGGACGCGGCGACGTTGGCTCGTGCGCTCCGCGACAAAGGCATATCCGCCGCCGACCACTGGCGCATGGCGATCGCGCCGCACGACGACTATGCGTACGTGGGCTACCTGTACCCGCTCGTCCTGGCCAACATCAAAGCCGTCACGGTCATCGTCTTCGGCGTGGCGCACAAGGCGCGACAGCTCGACCTCGAGGATCAGCTCATCTTCGACAGCTTCACACATTGGCGCGGACCGTACCGAGACATCGCCGTATCGCCGCTGCGCGAGAGGATCATGAGCAAGTTGCCCGAAGGCAGCTATCGGGTGAGCGACGAGATGCACAGCATCGAGCACTCAGTCGAAGCCAAGCTTCCCTTCCTGCAATATTACAACCGCGGTGTGCAGTTCGTGCCGATCCTCGTGCCGTTCATGTCGTATGCGCGCATGAACGAGCTCGCCCTGCCGCTTGCGCACGCCATCGCTGCGATCATGAACGACGAGCGGCTGGAATGGGGCAAGGATATCGCCCTGCTCTCTTCGACCGACGCAGTCCACTACGGCGACGAAGGTTGGAATGGAAGAGACTTCGCCTTCTACGGCGCCGACGCGGAAGGCTATGAGAAGGCGCTCGTGCACGAACGGCGAATCATGAGCGATTGCTTCGAAGGTGAATTGCGACCCGAAAGGATTGAGCGGTTCACCCGCTACACGCTCGACGACCACGACCACCGCGAATACAAGTGGACCTGGTGCGGGCGCTATTCGGTGCCCTTCGGCTTGCTGGTTGCGTGGCGACTCCAGCAACTGCGGCGCGCGCGGCCGTTGACAGGCACGATCCTGGGCTATGCCACGTCAGTGGACAACGCACGCGTCAAGGTCGACGACCTCGAAGGGATGGGTGTCACCGCGCCAGCGACGTTGCACCACTGGGTCGGCTACGCCTCGGTGGGCTATCGCTGATCGTCCGAAGTACGTAGGTGCCGATCATTTGCCGGCGCGAGCTTCTCTAACCACGCACGCGCCTCGTACACGGCTTGCTCGAGGGTGAACGCGCGGCCGCTCTCGTATACAACTTCAAAGTCGTTATCGCCCAGCGCCTTCCTCATCGCGGTCTCGGCTGAGACGAGGTCAATGTCTGTGCGATCCCGCAGGTTAAGGCCCCGCGCCTTCCGCTCGGCGTGCGCCGCGCCAAGCATCCGTGCCGCCGATGGCCAATCCAGTTTGGCCGCGGCCAGAACGATCACAGTCTCGAGCGCGGTCCGCATCGACATCTTCGACTTCGACGTGGAAGACACGTCGATGTGCTCGAGAGTCAGCGACCAGGCTCGCGTCAATTCACCGCGCACGATGTAGGTCGTCGCAAGATTGCCTGCCACCATCGCGGTGTAATGGGCGTCGCGCTGCTCACGAGAAAGCTGCAGGCACTCTTCGAAGAGCGGCTGCGCCAGCTCGGGATTCCCCGCCACCCGATGCGCCCCGCCGAGGAAGTTGAGCGCCCGGCGGAGTTGGACTGCATCTCCCTGCTCGCGCGCGAGCCGCAGCGATGCTTCGCCGTAGGCGATCGCTGACGCATTGTCCCCAAATTCCCTGGATACGGCGCCAAGGTTTGCCAAGGCACCGGCCGCGAGATGATCGTCATGCAACACACGTGCAAGCGCGAGGCACTCGTTTCCGCGATCTCGCGCCTCATCCAAGCGGCTAAGGTAGTACGCCAACCGCGTGGCCTGAAAGAGCGCACGTGCGCGTGCCGGCGACGGACCTTGACTCCCGTCCCTCTCAAGCGCTTCTGTCGTTAGCCGATAGCCGAGATCGTAGAGTCCGAGCGCCAACCAATACTGACCGAGTGCCGCGACCAAGCGTAAACCAAACTCCGAGCCGCCGGCCAGGCGCTCGCAGGCGCGGAATGCCAGCAAGAGATTCTCGAGCTCCGACGCGAGTTGCTCGAGCGCACCCTTTTCCTCGCTCCTGATGGCCGGCTCGAGACGCTCCGCCAAGCTAACGTAGTATTCGAGATGGTGCCCAGTCGTTGTTTCCATCTCTCCGCCATTGGCGAGGGTCTCCAACGCATACTGTCGCACCGTCTCCAGCATCGAGTAGCGGGTTGTCCCTGTCTTCGACCGCTGGGTCGCGATCAGCGACTTGTCCACGAGATGCGTGAGCAGCTCCAGCACCTCGTACTGCGCTACGTTGCCGGCGACCGCGACGGCGCCTTCCAGTGTCCATCCACCCGAGAACACGGCGAGGCGCTCCAGCAGCCGCCGCTCGTCGGGCGTGAGCAGATCGAAGCTCCATTTGATCGTCGCCAGCAGCGTCTGTTGCCGTGGAAGCGCTGACCTGGATCCGCCAACGAGCAAGCCGAACCGGTCATCCAACTTCTCGCGCAGCTCGTCGACAGAAAGAACCCTAATCCGCGCTGCGGCGAGCTCGATCGCGAGGGGAATGCCGTCCAATCGCCGGCAGATCTCGGCGACTGCCGGTGCCACGGTTGCATCGACGCTGAAGCCCGGGTGTCGTAGACGCGCGCAATCCACAAACAGCTGTACTGCTTCGAACTCTCCGACCCGGTCGGAATCGTCGCTTTGGTCCGGAGGCGGACACGATAGCGATCGGACCGTGCGAATTTGTTCGCCCGGCAGGCCCAACGCTTCGCGGCTGGTTGCCAACACGTGGAGTTGGCGCGCCCGGCCGAGCATGGTCGTAACGAGAGTGGCACACGTCCCGATCAGATGCTCGCAGTTGTCGAGAACCAACAAGATCTGCTTCTCGGCAAGGTACTCGCACAATGTTTCCACAATCGGATGACCGGGTCGCTCAGTAAGTCCCAGCGTCCTCGCAACCGTCAACGGCAGCCGTTCAGCGTCCGCCATCGGGGCGAGGTCGACGAACCAGATGCCATGGACAAACCTCGGTAGCAGGCGCAAAGCGAGTTCGATTGCAAGCCGCGTCTTTCCACAGCCACCGACCCCGGTCAGGGTCACGAGCCGCCCCACTGCAATAACCTTCACGTACTCATTGAGCTCCGCTTGGTGGCCTATGAAGCGAGTCAACGCCTGCGGGAGGTTGTTCGGCGTTGCCGTTAGCGTCCGTAATGCAGGGAATTCGGTGCGCAGCGCCGGATGCACAAGCTGATAGACGTGCTCGAAGTTCGCGAGGTCGCGCAGCAATACCTCGCCTAGATCGCGCAACGCGACGCCCGCAGGCAGGCGATCCCGTACGAGCGCTGCCACCGCCTGCGACACGAGGATCTGGCCTCCATGGGCAGCCGCCATGATGCGGGCCGCCCGATTGACGGCGCGCCCCACGAAGTCCCCATCATGATGTTCCTCCACGCCGGCGTGCAGCCCGGCGCGGACCGCGAGTACAATGCCGCCCATTGCCGTAGCGTTGGCAAGGTCGCGCTGCAACGCGATCGTAGCGTTAATCGCGTCGAGCGGATCGTCGAAGACGGCGTGAACGCCGTCGCCGAGCATCTTCAGCGTACGGCCGCGGTGATCGGCGACCGCGGTGCGCAGGATCAGGTCGTGACGCTCGATCGCCTCACGCATCCGCGCCGGTTCCTGCTCCCACAAGCGCGAACTACCCTCGATGTCGGTGAAGAGGAAAGTAAGGACGCCTTGCGTGGCGGGCATGAGCGTGCGCGTGTCGCGCCGGTGCCTTCTCGCGCAGTTTGCGAGGCCTCAGATTACCACGCGGCGCGCTAGGCCGGCAGCGCACGGAAGCAGCTGCCGGTTGACTAACCAGTGGTGAACATGTGGCGCGCGCCTGCGCACGTCGCTTGGACATCCGAGGCTTCCCGATCGAGGATCCAGGAACCGCAATGCTCGCTCGAAGCACGCCAGCGCTGCTGGACAATTAACGGGCGTCGGCTTGCCGCGACAGGGAACGTGGCTCGCCAGTGTGTCGTTGTGCAGCACGAATTCAGTTCTAGCCGCGAGCGAGACCGGGAGGCCGGCGTCGGAATTCAACGACGACGCTCGGCGCCGCGGGCGCGTTTTTCTCGAGCCACGCACGCGCCTCGTCCACGGCTTGCTCGAGGGTGAACGCGCGGCCGCTCTCGTATACAACCTCAAAGTCGTTATCTCCCAGCGATTTCCTCATCGCGGCTTCGGCGGGGACGAGGTCGATGTCTGTGCGATCCCGCAGGTTAAGGCCCCGCGCCTTCCGCTCGGCGTGCGCCGCGCCAAGCATCCGCGCGGCCGATGGCCAATCCAATCTAGCCGCAGCCAGAACGATGGCGGTCTCGAGCGCGGTCCGCATCGACATCTTCGACTTCGACGTGGAAGACACGTCGATGTGCTCGAGAGCCAGCGACCAGGCACGCATCAATTCACCGCGCACGATGTAGGTCGTCGCAAGATTGCCTGCCACCATCGCGGTGTAATGGGAGTCGTGCTGCTCACGAGAAAGCCGGAGGCACTCTTCGAAGAGCGGCTGCGCCAGCTCGGGATTTCCTGCCACACGATGCACCCCGCCGAGGGTGTTGAGCGCCCGACGGACTTGTACTGCCTCTCCCTGCTCGCGCGCGAGCTGCAGCGATGCTTCAGCGTATGCGATCGCTGACGCATTGTCCCCAAGCTCCGAGGATGACACCGCAAGGAGTGCCAAGGCACCTGCTGCAAGATGCTCGTCATGCAACATACGTGCAAGCGCGAGGCACTCGTTTCCGCGATCTCGCGCCTCCTCCTCACGGCCGAGATAGTGTGCAAGCCGCGTGGCTTGGAAGAGCGCACGGGCGCGTACTGGCAATGCCGCTTCATCTCCGTGCCTCTGAAGCGCTTCTGTCGTCAGCCGGTGGCCGAGCTCGTAGAGCCCGAGCGCCAACCAATACTGACCGAGTGCTGCGACCAAGCGCAGACCAAACTCCGAGCCGCCGGCCAGGCGCTCGCAGGCGCGGAATGCCAGCAAGAGATTCTCGAGCTCGGGTGCGAGCTGCTCTAGAGCTTCCTCTTCCTCGCTCCTGATGGCTGGCTCGAGGCGCTCGGCCAAGGCAACGTGGTATTCGAGATGGCGCCGGGTCGCCACTTCCACCTCTCCGGGCTGGGCAACGGCCTGCAAGCCGTACTGACGCACGGTCTCCAGCATCGAGTAGCGGGTTGCGCCCGTCTTCGAGCGTTGGGTCGCAATCAGCGACTTGTCCACCAGATGCGTGAGCCGATCCAGTACCTCGTACTGCGACACATCTTCGCCCGCGACGGCCACGGCGCCTTCCAGGGTCCAGCCGCCGGAGAACACGCACAAGTGTTCCAGCAGCCGACGCTCGTCCGGCGTCAGAAGATCGAAGCTCCACTTCATGGTGGCGAGCAGCGTCTGCTGGCGTGGCAGCGCTGTGCCGGACGCGCCGACGAGCAAGCGGAACCGGTCGTCCAGCTTCTCGCGCAGCTCGTCGACGGAGAGAACCTTGGTCCGTGCCGCGGCGAGCTCGATCGCTAGAGGAATGCCGTCCAGCCGCCGGCAGATTTCCGCCACCGCCGGCGCCGTCCTCGCCTCCAGCCCGAAATCCCGGTGGATCAAGCGCGCGCGATCCACGAAGAGCTGCACGGCCTCGAACTCTCCACACCGGTCGGAGGCGCCATTTTGACTTGGCGGCGGACACGAAAGCGAACGGACCCTGAGCGTTTGCTCGCCGGGCAAGCCCAAGGCTTCGCGACTGGTCGCCAACACATGGAGTTGCCTCGCTCGGCCCAGCATGATGCTCACGCTGGCCGCACACGCGCTCACCAGATGTTCGCAGTTGTCGAGGACGAGCAGCATTTGCCGCTCCGCAAGGTGCTCGCAGAGTGTCTCGATGACCGGCTGACCGGTTCGCTCTGTCAGCTTTAAAGTTCTCGCGACGGTCAAAGCTAGCCGTTCGGGATCGGCCATTGGCGCGAGATCGATAAACCAAGCGCCGTGCGTGAATTTCGACAGGAGTCGAGTCGCGATTTCGCAGGCTAGCCGAGTCTTCCCGCAGCCGCCCACGCCGGTCAGCGTTACCAGCCGGTTCGTTGCGACGATTCTTCCGTACTCCTCAAGCTCGGGCTCATGTCCGACGAAGCGCGTCAACGGCGCCGGCAAAGAGTAAATAGGCCCGCCCGTGGAACCTTGCGCTGAGGTATCGGAAACCTTTGTTTCCGCTGTGAAACGATAGCCCTTGCCAGCCACGGTCTCGATGCTTCCGTCGCCGAGAACCTTGCGTAGGTTGGAGATCTGGACCTGAAGGTTGTTCTCCTCCACCACCAACCCCGGCCACGCCAGGTCGAGCAACTCGGTCTTGGAGACCAGCCGCTCGCGCCGCTCGATCAATGCCAGGAGTACGTCGAACGCCCGATTCCCCAGGGCTGCAGGCCGCCCCTCGACTAGCAATTGCCGTGTCGCGGGTTTTAGTTCGAAGTGTCCGAAGAGGTAGGCGACGGTCATGGCGACGCATGGCCACCTAATCCTCTGCGAGCCAAAACGCCCGTTTCAGCAACGTTTAAGGCTGGCTAAAGGATGAAGGCGGCAAAAAGGCGTAAAAATCCCCCGTGTAGTGGATTTTCCTTTACCCGGTACCCGCCGGCAAGGCGGGGGTTTCTCGTATCCAAGCAGCGGCTCGTACATCGGAACCGCATCCAACCTAATAAAGGGAGGCACCATGCTTCGCCGCACTGCCGTATTCGTTGCAGCCATTGCCACAGGGTTGCTCTTATCCGCCGCACCGGTCCGGGCGATCACCAACGGGGTGGTAGATACCGAACACCCTTACGTCGGCTCCGTAGGCGTTGCATTCGAGCCGGGCATCGCCTTCTTCTTCTGCTCCGGCACGCTGATCGCACCCAATGTCTTCCTGACCGCCGCGCACTGCCTTGCATCTCTGGGATCGCTCGAGAGCGTGGTGGTCACGTTGGACGGCGACCTGAACAACGGCGTGTCGCCGTTCGTCCGGTCGAGCGCGGCTTATTACGACCCGGCCTTCCCCGGCAACGAAGGCGACACGCATGACCTCGGCGTCATCATCCTTGAGCGCGACGTGACGGAATGGAACGGCATACCGATCGAGCCTGCCGAGCTCCCTCCGGCGGGGCTACTCGATCAGATGGCCGCGCACGGTGGGCTTCGTGGTGAATCGTTCGAGAATGTAGGCTACGGCTCGGCCGCGTCATTCAAGGGGGGCCGCCGCGCGTCCACTTCGACTTCATCCGCAAGGTAACCACATCAGCTTTCCAGGCGCTCACACTGCCGTACCTCAAGCTGCTCATCAACAGCGATGCGACGGGTGAAGGAGGAGTCTGCTACGGCGACTCGGGCGGACCCGCATTCATTCTCGACACGGATATCATCGTCGGTGTCCAGAGCCAAGGCGATCGCATATGCCGGGCGGAGGCGATCACCTATCGTCTCGACACGCCGCAAGCCCGCGCATTTCTCGGCCAATTCGTCACGCTGCCGTAACGCGCCGGCGTAGCAGCACGGGAGAGCGACCCACCCGCTCTCCGGTCGAGGAACACGCTTTGTCGGCGTTGATTCCAACCGCACATCGGCGCTTGCGCCGGCAGTCCAGAACCGGTAGCCGTTGGGCAACTCATCTTTCATACGAGTTGCCCGATCCCAACCAACGCTACTAGAGCGCCGAAAGTACGCGCGCTACGCCCATGCGCGCGGTGGCGTTCCGCCTCGACGAGATGGCGAGGCCTGTCTCACGAGGTCGCGACGCAGTTCACGAGCGCTGGCTACCTCTCAGCAAATGCAGTTTCATAAACGTTTAAGCCGCTCTTAAGTACGCGCAGTAGTGGGTCGGCGGATATTTCTCGCATCGGGTCGATCGACTCGATACCCGCCCACCAGGAGGAACATATGAAGAAACGTCGCAGCTTCGTCGCGGCACTCGCCGGAATTGTCGTCGCGGTCTTCGCGACGGCGAATGCAGCGCTCGCCGATGATGCCACCGCCTACAAGCAGCTCAGCGGCGCGTGGTGGCAGTGGATCCTCTCGATTCCGATATCGGAGAACCCCTTGCTCGACGCGACGGGTGAAACCTGCATGGTTGGGCAACAAGGCACCAATTGGTTCCTCGCCGGCAACTCGGGCGGCGACAGCACGCGCAACTGCTCAATACCGGAAGGCGTAACGCTGTTCTTCCCAGTAATCAATTCCGTCGCCTTCGATACGCCGAATCTATGTGGACAAGGGGACCCAATCCCCGCCAGCGAATACCGGACGATGGCAGCCCAGTTTATCGACGGTGCGACGCATTTGTCGGTTCAGCTTGACAACCTTCCGTTCGGACCTATGCACCGCGTGCAATCGAAAGTCTTCGCCGTCGCGTTGCCCGACGATAACTTGTTCGCATTCTGCCTGCCGGCGGGAATCTACTCGCCCGCCGTCGACGACGGCATTTATGTGCGCCTCGAGCATTTGGCCGTCGGAGCGCATACGCTGATCATCCACGCGGAGAACCCGAGCGCGGCCTTCTTGCTCGACGTCACCTACAATTTGAACGTCGTGCCTGTGGTTTCGAAGTAGCGCACGCGACGCTGGCCGATCGAGTCAAAGCACGGCACCTGTCACGTCACGGCGCCTGTCTGACCGGAGCGTAACGACTAAGGAGCGTCCCCGCGCGAGCGAGGACGCTCCGATGCTGTTCGCCTAGCCTGCCGCCGCGACCGCCCTGCCCGCGAGCAACGAAACCAGGTGCGCGCGGTACTCGGCCGAGCCGTGCAGATCACTGTTGAGCTGCGTCGCGGGTATTTTCACCGCTTTCGCCGCGTCCGCGGTAAAGCTCTTCGCCAGCACATCCTCGATCGCCTTGGCCCGATGCACGTGCGATGCCGCACCGGTCACCGCGACGCGAACACCGCCTGCGGTTTGCGCGACAAACACGCCGACTAGCGCAAAGCGCGATGCGGGCTGCGGAAACTTGACGTACGCCGCTTTCTTCGGCAAGGGAAAGCTCACCGCGGTGATGATCTCGTCGGCCCCAAGCGCGGTTTCGTACATGCCCTTGAAGAAATCGTCGGCCGCAATCTTGCGCTTGTTGGTGTGAACGGTGGCGTTCAAGCCCAGCACCGCCGCGGGATAGTCGGCGGCCGGATCGTTGTTGGCGAGCGAGCCGCCAAGCGTGCCGCGATTGCGCACCTGTCGGTCGCCGAT
>Ga0070708_100005363_pt1 | contig 10173 bp, 10 predicted proteins | sample KBSK5503metaG_FD_65469 | JGI IMG/M metagenome (GOLD analysis project Ga0070708, IMG submission 65469) | Corn, switchgrass and miscanthus rhizosphere microbial communities from Kellogg Biological Station, Michigan, USA - KBS K5-50-3 metaG | ecosystem: Host-associated > Plants > Roots >... | reverse complement strand
CGCCAGCTCTCGTTCGCTGCGCCGGAGGTCGGGCCGGCGCGCGAGCAGCTCGGAAGGCAATACCAGGGGAACCTCCGGCGGAGCGGAAGGAATCGGGCGCGGCGCCTCCAATTCCGCCAGCAGCGCCTCCGGTTCGCGGCCGAGCAAGACGCCGAGGCGGTAGGTTGCCTGGCGCCGGAGAATCTCCAGCGCCGGACGCTGGGCCACCGTCGCCGCCACCAGACCCTGGGCGCGGGTCACGTCGAACTCGGTCCCCATTCCGGAGTCGAAGCGCGCCTGGGCAAGCGCCAGGCTCTCCTTCTGCGCTTCGACGGTTTGGTCGAGGATCTCGATCTGGCGATCCGTGCCTCGCAGCTCGATGTAGTCGCGGGCGACGTCCGCCACCAGCGTGACGAGAAGATCCTCCCGCGCCTCCTCCGCCGCATGGACCTGGGCCACGGCGGCCTCCTCGTCCCGCCTCACCCCGCCGAAGACGTCGATCTCCCAGCTCGCGTCGAAGCCCGCCTCGAAGATGCTCTGCACCGAGGAGCCCTGGGCGAGGAGGATCCCGTCCGTCCGCGCGACGAGCTGCTTCGCCCGCGTGTATCCACCGCTCGCGCGCAGTTGCGGCAGGCCCCCCGCGGCGGCGATTCCCCGGGCGGCGCGCGCCTCGCGGATCCTTGCGGCGCTGATCTGCAGATCCAGGTTTCCCTCCACCGCCCGCACGACCAGGCCTTCGAGGATGGGATCGTGAAATCCGGTCCACCACCGCTCGAACGACGTCGGGCCCTCGGCCTTGCCCTCGCTGAAAGCATTGGGAACGCCGATCTCGGGGCGCTCGTAGCGGGGCCCCACCGCGCACCCGGACGCCAGCGCCAGGAAGGCGACCAGCCGCCTCATCGGAGCGCCACCCGGCCGGCGTCGATGAACACGTCGAGCTGCTGGCCGATGAAGAGTGGGAGATCGTCGCGCTCCACCTTGTAGATGATCTGCAGCACCCGGGTATCGACCCGCTCGGTGCTGTCGCCGGTCAGCGATCGCTTGGGGATGACGAACGGCTCGAAGCGTACGAACGAGAGGGGCGCCTTCAGCTCCGCGTTGCCGCGCATTCGCCCCACCGCCGTCGCGCCGGGGTGGACGCGCCAGCCCTCGTGCTCGTCCACGTCGACGCGCACGTGCAACGGCTTGGAGCGGCCGAGCAGGATCAGCGGCGAGGTGCCCGCGGCGGCGGCGGCGAATTCACCCACCCGCAGCTTTACTTGAAGCACGTCGGCATCGATCGGCGAGCGCACCGTGCTCCGCTCGATCTCGACGGCGATCGCCCGGACCTGGGCGTCGGCGGCGGCGACCTGCGCCTGGGCCTCGGATTGCTCGGCCTCGGCCGTCTTCACCGCCGAGCGCCGCCGGGACATCTCCTCGTTGCTGATCGCGCGCTTGTCCTTCACCTGCTCGGCGAACGCGAGCTGCCGCCGCAGATCGTCGAGACGGGCGTCGGCGACCCGGGCGTGAGAGGCGGCCACCGCGCGCGCCTGCTTCCGCACCTCGAGCTCGGCGCGAAGCTGCCGGGTATCCAGCTCGAAGAGCGGGTCGTCCATCTTCACCGCCTCCCCCGGGCGAACGAAAATCTTGGGCGCGATGGCCGAGATCGGCGTGCCGACGGCGATGTTCTCCGTGCTGGCCTCGACCATCCCGACCGCGGCGACGGTGTCGTGAAAATCCGAGCTCGGCGGCGGGGACGGAGGATCCGTGCTCTCGCGGACGGGCGTGGTCCGCGCAATCGAAAATGCCGCCCACCCGGCGGCGAGGAATCCGATGGAAGGAAGGAGGAAGCGTTTCATGCGTGTGCCTCGGCGATGGGTCCACTGGTGACCTTGGAGATCCTTCCGTCGTCCATGTGGGCGATGCTCTGCGCGTAATGGAAGACGCGCGTGTCGTGGGTCACGACGATCACCGCGCGGTCGGAATGGACGGCGTTGCCGGCGAGGAGATCCATCACCGCCTCACCGCTGGCGTGATCCAGGGCCGCCGTCGGCTCGTCGCAGATCACCAGCCGCGGTTGATGGACCAGCGCCCGAGCCAGCGCGACCCGCTGCTGCTGCCCCCCGGAAAGCTGGGAGGGGAGGGCCTCTGTCCGCTGCGAGAGGCCCAGCTGCGAGAGGAGCGAGCGCGCCCGATCGAGCGCCTCTTGGCGCAGAGTGCCGGCGATGAGCAGGGGCACGGCCACGTTCTCGGCGGCGGTGAAGGCCGGCAGCAGGTTGTACTGCTGGAAGAGGAAGCCGACGTTCTTGCGACGGAAGAGGATGCGCTCGCTGGGCGTCAGCTCGTCGATCTCCACGCCCAGCACCGAGAGATCTCCGCCGCTCCGATCGAGCAGGCCGGCGATCACCGAGATCAGGGTGGTCTTGCCACAGCCGCTGGGCCCGACGAGGAAGCTCAGCTCACCGAAGCGGGCGAAGAATTCGACGCCGCGCAGCGCCTGCACCCGCGTCTCGCCCTCGCCGAAGTGCTTCTGCACGTCCCGGCAGGAGACCGCCAGGTTGTCCGCCTCGCTCATCGAAAGACCTCGGCCGGCTCGAGGACCAGCACCCGCCGGATGCTGAGCACGCTCGTCACCACCGCGACGAAGAGGATGCAGGCGAAGGTGATCGCGGCCGACTGCCACATCAGCACGATGCCGCGGGTGGCGAGACTGCGCAGCGTGATCTCGAAGAACGTCGCCGCCATCCCGGTGCCGATCGCGAAACCGAGCGCGGCGACGCTGGCCGCCTGGAGCAGAATCATCCCCATCAGGCGGGGGTTGGTGACCCCCATCGCCTTGAGAGTGCCGAACTGTTTGAGATTCTCGACGGTGAACAGGTAGAAGGTCTGGCCCGCCACCACCGTTCCGACCACCAGGGCCACCAGGATGGTGATGCCGAAGTTGACCGGGATGCCCGTGTTCTTGAGGTAGTAGCGGATGCAGTCCCAGATGAACTGCTGCGTCGTTCGCGCGCGCAAGGAGGTGGCGGCCTCGATCCGCGCCGCGAGCTCGTCTGGAGTCGTTCCGGGCAGCGGCCGGGCGATCACGAACGACAGCTGCGTTCGTTCGCGCCCGAGGAAGTTCACCGCCTCGCTGTAGCGGGTGTGCATCACCGGCGCGCTGAGGAAGGGCGCGGATGCGTCGGAGATTCCCACCACGGTGACTCGATGGTCGTTCATCTCTAGAATCCGGCCGAGCTCCAGCGGCTCCCCCGGGAAGAGCAGGACGTAGCCGGCCTGGTCCAGCACCACCGAATCCGGCTCGCTCAGCCGTTGCCAGGATCCGAGGAGCATCTTGCGCGGCGCACCGGAAAGGGTCGCGTCGTCGAGCCCGATCAGCAGGGACACCGCGAACTTCCCGCTCAGCGTCTTCGCCACCGGGTTGCCCTTGAAGAGCCGCACCGCCCAGGCGACCCCCGGAACGCTCCGGACCCGGGTGAGGTCCGTGTCCTTGAGGGCCTTGGTCTGGTCCCAGTACTCTGTCTTCGGATCCATCACCCAGACCTCGGCGTCGGTGACGTCGAGGATCTGACTGGCCGTGCGCCGCATGATGTTGGCGAAGATCGAGGTCTGATTCTCGAGGAGGAAGGTGCAAAACGCGATGGCGAAGACCAGCCCGAAGTACTTCGATCGGTCACCGGTCAGCATCCGCAAGGCCACGAAGTTCATCCGCTCTCCCTTTCGATTTGTGTACTAAAAGGGACAAAATACTCTGTCAAGGAGTTCTTTGCGACACGGTACAAAAGGAAGGCGAGTATCGGGCGAGCTCGAGAGCGAGGTCCGCTTGGACCAATCGATTTGCGTCAACTTGGTCCTTCCGGACCTGACGATCGTCCGGGCAAGTCAGCTGCCATGATGAATGACGCGACAGAGGAGCACCTGCGGCCCAGCGTTGGCCGCGTGATCCGCTCCTCCGGTCATCCGCCATGAGAGTTGATCTCTCCGCCCACATCCGTTCCTTCGTTCTTCCGATCATCGCCGCCCTGATCGTCCCGTGGCTCGTCTGGTCGGAGCCGGTGACGGATTCTCCGCTGCGGATGGCGGCGGGTTGCCTCCGGCTTGGCGATGTTCGCGTGGACGCTGGGCCTTTTCGCACGGGTCGGACAGGGCACCCTCGCTCCGTGGGATCCGACCCGAAGGCTCGTCGCCGTCGGCCCCTATGCGCACGTCCGCAATCCGATGATTGTCGGCGTGATGTCGCTCATCGCCGGGGAGGCGACGCTGCTCGACTCGACGAGGATCGCCGCGTGGGCCGTTGCGTTCTTCGCGATCAACCACGTCTATTTCGTGCTCTCGGAAGAGCCCGGTCTCGAAAAGCGATTCGGCGCCGACTATCTCGAGTATGAGAGAAACGTTCCGCGCTGGATCCCCCGTCGCCGGCCATGGCGATCGGTAGCCGATGATGAGAGCAGGGCTTGAGGAGAGGGCCTCGGCGTCGCCGTCTCCTCTCAGGCCCTGCTTCGATCGCTTGCAAGGCTACCTTCGGCCAACCACGCGCGAGCAGATCGCTTCGATGGTTTAGCTCTTCGGCGCCCTCGTTGCCTCGGATCAAGCGCTCGCCGTCTCCTTCTTTGCCTCGATCGAAACGGTCCGGTGTTGCGGCCCGGTCCTGAGCCCCAGGGCGATCAGCGAGGTCAACACCCCGCCCCCGACCAGGATCTGCGCGATGCGCACGAACCCATCGAGCTCGCCCGAAGCATCGGCGCGGCCGACCAGGGCGATCACCAGTCCGACGCCGATCACCGAGCCGATCTGGCGGACCGCCTGGTTGATCGCGCTGCCGAGCGCGAGCTCGGCCGGCAAGAGGCCATGGACCGCGGCGCCGCTCAGCGAAGGGAGGACCAGCCCCACTCCGACGCCGGTCACCACCGCGCGCGGAAGCCAGGTGGTGAGGAAATCGGGCGGCGAGTCCAGCCCGGAGTAGAACAGCGCGCCCCCGAGCGCGAACACCAGCCCGCCGGCGACCACCACTCCCCGGTGGCCGCGGCGATCGGCGATGCGGCCCGCAGCGATCGCCACCGGGATGACGGTGAGCGGCCCCGGCGTGATCGCCAACCCGGCCTGGAAGAGGCTGTAGTGCCACCGCAGGGTTAGGAAGAAGACAAAGGTGAAGAACATCGCGATGAAGGCGACCGCGAAGAAGAAGGTGGCCAGGTTGGCCAGGCGGTAGTTCCGGTCCGCGAAGAGGCTGAGATCGACCGCAGGCGAGGCCGCTCTGCGCGAGCGCAGCACGAAGCCGATGAAGAGCAGCGCTCCGCCGCCGAAGCTCGCCGCGGTGCGCGGATCGACCAACCCCCAACCACGCCCCTCGACGATGCCGAGCGCGATCAGCGCCACGCTGGCGACGAGCAGGGCGATCCCGATCGGATCGGGAAGGTCTCCCGCCCTTTCGTCTCGCGACTCGAGCAGCGTTCTGCTCCCGCGAAGCACCGCGAAGAGCCCGATCGGGACGTTGAGATAGAACGCCCAGCGCCAGCTCGCGTACTGGACGATCAGCGATCCCAACGACGGTCCGATCGCTGCCGCCAGCGCGCCCACCGCACCCCAGACGGACACGGCCGTCGCGCGCCGGGTGGCCGGAAAGGCGTGGAGCACCAGGGCGAGCGAGGAGGGGAGCAGGAATGCCGCGCCGACCGCCTGCAGGGCCCGCGCGGCGATCAACCAGGCCGCCGCGGGCGCCAGGCCGCAGAGCGCGGATGCGATGGTAAAAAGCGAAAGGCCGGTGAGAAAGCTTCGCTTGCGGCCGATCCGATCGGCGATGCGCCCCGCGGGGACGAGCAGCGACCCGAAGACGATCGTGTAGGCGTTCAGCACCCAGGAGAGCTGCGCCGGGGAGACGTCCGCGAACGTGGCGCGGATGGAGGGGAAGGCGACGAACAGCACCGTGCCGTCGAGCGACACCACGAACACCGCCACGCTGGTGAGGGCGAGCGTGCGCCAGGCGACGGAGGGAGCGGATTCGAGAGGTCGCATCGGTGGCATCAGTCTCCCCGCGCTTCCTACCTGCGCCGGCGCAAGATCGCGACGGTCAATGCGCACTTCCCTTTGACTTATGTACTAAGCCGAATAAAACTACCGGTCAAGGAGCTCTTTTCGAGATGGTGGAGAAAGACCAGGTGCGGCGTCTCGGGCGTCCGCGGGCGTATGATCCGGAGGTCGCGCTACAGCGCGCGATGGATACTTTTTGGGACGCGGGCTATTCCGGTACGTCCCTCGACGACCTCAGCGCGCGGATGGGAATGAACCGGCCGAGCCTCTACGCCGCCTTCGGCGACAAGGAGGCGCTCTATCTGAAGACGCTGGAGAGCTATCGCACGCGCAGGCGCGCCGATCTCGCGGGGGCGTTGGGCAACGGCCGGCCGCTGCAGGAGGCACTTCGCAGGCTCTACCATGTGATGGTCGACCGGTTTCTCGATGGCGAGCGGGGCGCGAGGGGATGCTATCTGGTCGGGACTGCCGCCACCGAGGCGGTGGAGAATCCGGTGGTCCGCGCAATGCTGGCGGGATCGGTGCGTGAGCTCGACGAGGGGCTCCGGACGGCCTTCTACGCCGCGCGGGCGCGCGGTGAGCTCGGCAAACGGGCCGATCCAGGGGCCCTGGCAATGGTCGCATCGGCGGTCGTCTACGCCCTCGCGCTGCGCGCGCGGGCAGGGCAGCCGCGTGCCGCACTGCGGAAGGTGGCGGACTCGGCGCTGAAATTGATCTTTCCCAGCGACGGAGCAGCGCGGAAACGGCGCCGCGCTCGATAGCCGCTCGGCTGCCGCCGCTGCGACGGCGTCGGGATTCAGCGGATCGCGGACGAAATCGTGAATGCATGGAAGACCCGTCTGCGGGCGAAATGACGGATTGGGCTGTTTCCGTCGCCCCTGATGGGCGTCCGAATGGTAAGAAAGGCGGCTCAGGGCTGCCTCGAATGAAAGCCGATCGGCTCAGACCGCTGCTCAGGGTATCCGCGAAGCTCCTCGGCTCAACCTGCTTGTTCCTGCTTATCGGCGCAGCGGGCTCCGGGAGCGGGAAGGAAGCGGCAAAGCGCCCCGAGCTCGGTGCTGCACGGGGCGCGCTGCTGGCGGAGGCCGATCGCGCCCTCCGGGCCGGACCCTTCTCGGTGATGGACAAGAAACTCGTCCCACCGAGCGGAGACAAGCACGACTACATGAGCACCGGGCCGTATTGGTGGCCGGATCCCACCAAGCCGAATGGCTTGCCCTACGTTCGGCGCGACGGCGAGCGCAATCCGGATCACGACACGAGCCAGACGGACAGCCATTCGTTTCAGACGATGCTCGCGGCGGTGCAGACATTGTCGCTCGCGTTTCGCGAGAGGGGCGATGAGCGCCATGCCGCGCACGCTCTGGAGCTTCTTCGCGTCTGGTTCATCAAGTCGGCGACCAGGATGAATCCCAAGCTCGATTACGGCCAGGGGATCGCCGGCAAGGTCCAGGGTCGCGGCGCGGGCATCATCGAGACCCGCGGCCTGGCCAACCTCACCTCGGCGCTGGAATGGCTGTCCCGGTCGAAAGCCTGGACCGAAGGCGATCGGCAAGGGATGAAGACCTGGCTTAGCCAGTACCTGGATTGGCTGTTGACCAGCGAGAACGGCCGCAAGGAAGCCGCCGCGCGCAACAATCACGGCTCCTGGTACGACGTCCAGGTCGCGGCGCTTGCCCTGTTTGCCGGCAACCAGGAGATCCCGCGCCGGGTGATCGAGGAGGCCAAGAAGAAGCGGATCGCAACGCAGATCGAACCGGATGGCCGCCAGCCGTTCGAGCTCGAGCGGACGAAGTCTTTTTCGTACTGCTTGTTCAACCTGCAAGCGCTGTATGACCTGGCGGCCCTGGGCGACAGGATGGGTGTCGATCTATGGCATTTCCAGACGGCCGACGGCCGGAGCCTGCGCTCGGCGCTCGATTTCCTGGCGCCGTACGTCGACGCATCGAGGAAATGGCCGTACCCGCAATTTCACGGCATCGGTTTGGAAGACCGGCTTGCGCTGGCCGCGCTGCTCCGGCGCGCGGCGCTCGTCTACCGTGAGCCGCGGTACGAGGCATTTCTGAAGATGCTGCCGGCGAAGGAATTGGGCGCAAGCCGAATGCAGATCCTCTGGCCGCCCGCGTGAGTCCGCGATTACCAGCTGACCTCCGCGAACTGCCTGACATTTCGGGTCCTCCCGGCACTCAAATGTCATACACCTCGTTCGCACACTCGGTTTGGAGAAGCGCAGGCGCTGAGATATCAACACGGTTTGCCCAGCGTAAAACACTCGACCAGGAGCAGTATGATGACCACCCCGAAGAAGAGAACCGCGCGGGTCTGCGCCGGGCTCGCGATGTTCATTGTGCTGTTCGCCGCGGCAGCCCAGGCTCAGGTGTCGCAGTTGTCGTTCACGGCGCATCGGGATTTCGATTCCGGCCAATCTCCCCAAGCCATTGCGCTGGGGGACTTCAATGGAGATGGGATACCGGATCTGGTCGTTACAAACGACATCGCCATTGGCACGATTTCGGTGCTTCTAGGCAACGGGGACGGAACGTTTCAGTCGCCAAGAGTGTCGGTGGCCGGGAGCTTTCCGTATTCCGTGGCGGTGGGGGACTTCGACGGAGATGGCGCTCGTGCTTATCGCTCGTCAAACGGCGTGAGCTCGCAGATCTGGTCACTGCCCGTTGCGAAGTGATGGAGCGACGCCGCACTGCTCGAGCCGGTCGAGCTCGTTGAGCTCGGCGGCATGGTGGTAGCCCCATTCGCACAGCGTGGTGATGAGGGGCCGAAGGCTCAGGCCGAGCTTCGTCGCCGAGTACTCCACGCGCGGCGGCACCTGCTTGAAGACCTCACGGTACACGACCCCGTGCTCCTCCATCTCACGCAGTTGTTGGATGATCACTTTCTGGCTGGCGTTGGGAAGCAATTGGCTCAGCTCGGAGAGACGCTTCGGCCCATCGAACAGGTGATGGAGGATGGCGACCTTCCAGCGACCGCCGATCACCTTGATCGCGCGCTCGACGGGCAGGGTGGGCAAGCTCTTGATTGGGTAAGTGATGGTGACCTCCCAGTAAGTATGTCGGGAAAGAGTGTGTAGTCCGCGAAACGCGCCGGCGCATCCCAATCCTCGCCGCATCGACCTACGATGCGCGGAATGCACCGAGACACACTCAGAAACTCAACCGGAGGAGCACATGTTGGACCTGAAACTCGAAGGCAAGCGAGCACTCGTTACCGGGGGCAGCAGCGGCATCGGCGAGTCGATTGCGCGCACGTTGGCCCGCCAGGGCGCGTCGGTGGTCGTGCACGGTCGAAATCAAAAAAGGGCGGAGCGGGTGGCTGATGAGATAAAGCAGCAGGGCGGCAGGGCTTCGGTCGCGCTCGGCGATCTTGCTCGTCCGGTGGAGGCCGATCGCGTGGTGACCCAGACGATCGAAGCGCTGGGGGCGATCGACATCCTGGTCAACAACGCAGGCGGTGCCGACGAAGGAATGAAACCCTGGCTCGAAACCAGCGCCGAGCAGTGGCAAAAGACTTTCGAGCAGAACGTCTTTTCCGCGGTCCGCCTGATTCGCGCGCTCGTTCCCCCGATGAAAAAGAAGGGGTGGGGAAGGGTCATCCAGATCGCCAGCTCCGTCGCCGTCCAGCCCTTCCCGTTCGGTCCCGACTATGCTGCGAGCAAGGCGGCGATCGTGAACCTGAGCGTCGGCCTGGCCAAGGATCTCGCCGGCACGGGGATCACCGTCAACACCGTCTCGCCCGGCCCGATCCTGACGCCGGCCGCCGAACGCGTCTTCCGCGGCATCGCGAAGCAGCAGGGCTGGGGCGAGGACTGGCCGGAGATCGAGCGTCAGGCCGTGAAGAATCTGGTGCCCAACCCGGTAGGTCGGATCGGAAGCGTCGAGGAGGTCGCCGCGGCGGTGGCCTTTCTTTCCAGCCCGCTCGCGAGCTATATCAACGGCGCGAACCTGCGCATCGACGGCGGCTTCGTCACCGCGACCAACTGAAAGCGGCGGGAGCGTCGGCGCCGACGGTCAACGTCGCCAAACCGGCTCACCTCAAGCATGGAGTCGGCTGTGCGGTTCCGCGGCCTCGTCCGGTTGCGCATTGTCCGTGCGATTGCCCACGCGGAACTGCGACACCAGCGCGGCCGACTCCTCGGCGTGAGCGGAGAGCTCTTGCGCGGCCGCGGCGGACTCT
>Ga0070708_100005362_pt1 | contig 10174 bp, 13 predicted proteins | sample KBSK5503metaG_FD_65469 | JGI IMG/M metagenome (GOLD analysis project Ga0070708, IMG submission 65469) | Corn, switchgrass and miscanthus rhizosphere microbial communities from Kellogg Biological Station, Michigan, USA - KBS K5-50-3 metaG | ecosystem: Host-associated > Plants > Roots >... | reverse complement strand
TCTCGGCGTCGGTGTCCGACTCGTCAGCGGCCTCGGCGTCGACCTGTATTTCGGCGTGCGGCGCGCGCGCCTTGTCGCATTCTTCGGAGTCGTGCTTTGCATCCGGGGGCGGCGTGCTCGGTGGGCTCTGCATCTGCGGAGGGGCGGCCGGCGGTTGCTGCATATGGTCGGCGAACAAGGAGAGCGACGGGACGAGGATCAGAGCGCCGAGGACGGTCAGCAGGCCGACTCCGGCGGCGAACTGAGAGGACCAGTTGGCCGACTCGCCTCGCGCGCCGACCAGGCGGTGGATGCGCGTGAGGAGCGATCCGCCATTGGAAGCGAGGACCGCGTGCGCCGGATCGAGGCGAAGTTCCTCGAAGCGCGTCAAGGCTCGCGCATACTGAAGCGGGTCTCCGAACATCGCGACGGCCACATCATCACAGCAATGCTCGCGCTCCACGCGGATTCGCCGCGACATCCACCAGACCGCCGGATGGTAAAAAAGCAGCGTCTCCACGACGGCCTGCAACAGATTGACGATGAAATCGTGACGGCGGATGTGCGCCAGCTCGTGGGCCAGGATCATCTCGATCTGCTCCGGGGTCAGCCCGGAGAGCGAGGCGATAGGGAGGAGGACGACGGGACGCATCCAGCCGATGACCGTTGGCACTTCCACCGCCGCTGACTCGAGCAGGCGGATGGCCCGCCGAAGCTTCAGAGCCGCTGCGGTGCGGGCCAGCGTTCGCTGCCAATCAGCGGAGGCGGGGTGAGCGTAGCGAGCGGCCATGCGATATGCCCCGATCCATCCAACCACCAGGCGCGTCGAGAAAAAGGCGACGCCCACCAGCCAGAGGAGAACAATCTGCGGCAGATGACCGCTGGCGAACGCAATCACCGGCGCGGCGCGATCCAGCCAGGTGATGCTCATCGGCGGGGCGACCGTTTCGGTGGTGTCCGCGGTCGACTCCGCTGCAGCGATCGGCTGCGTTGCCTCCGCCGGCGTCGTCTCTTCGATGACCGGGGCGACCGGCGTGACGCTGTTGTTGTATGTGCGAACCGTTGTGGCCGCGCCGAGGAGAAGGAGAGCGACGAGAGCGGCGCAAGAGGCGAAATAGCGCGCGTTCGCGCTTCGCCGCTGGAGCAGTGCCAACGCGGCGGCCAGAATGGCCGCCACCAGCACGCCCTGCCACAACAAGTGCACTAGGGCCCAACCGATGGCCTGGGCCAGAGGACCGCCGAGGATTGCCGGGATCGAGCTCATTTCGCTCCTCCTTCCAGGCGATCGAGGAGGTCGCGAATCGCGCTCAGCTCTTCCGCGCTGGTCTTCCGTCCTGAGAGTGCCTGCAGGACCAGCTTGGCCGCCGATCCGCCGAATGCCCGGTCGGCCAGATCGAGGAGAAGCTGCCGCTGCGTCTTCTGTTCGCTATAACGGGCCTCGTAAATATGCGCCCGCTGCGTTTCGTCGCGGACGACCAGCCCCTTCTCGGTCATGATCTGTAACAGCTTCAACACGGTCGTGTAGCCGGTCGGTGCATTCCGATTCAATTGGTCGTAGACGTCTCGGACGGTGCTGGCGCCGCGGCTCCAGAGAACCCGGAGAATGGTGAGCTCGGCGTCGGTGGGTCGGGGCGGGTGGTGCTCAACCATCGTCGTCCTCCCTCTTTCTACGCGGCAATGTATACGAAGTTTTTCGTATCGTCAACGAAGTGCTTCGTAGACCTTGTCGGGGAGGAGGAAGACGGATCGAGCCAGGGGAGAACTCAGGGTCTCGGGATGATAGTAGTGGTCGAGCAGCGACGGCCGCCAGGTCAGCAGGTCGGCGTTGCGGCGGGCGAAGTCTTCCCAATTGCCTGACGGCTGCTGCTGCATCCGCTGATGGGTCAGGATCACGTAGGCCCAGGTGATGGTCTCGTGGTAGCGATCCGGTTTCCCCTTCGAGGCAGCGAAGCGTCTGAGATTCGCAGTGAAGCGCCGGAGCGCCTCGAGCAGAGATCCCTGGCCAAGATAGAGCCAGGCCACTCGAACGTGCTGGGGGTGATGGAAGTCATTCTCCGATAGCGAGCAGTCCTCGAACGCTCGCAGAAGCTCGTGATCGGTCATCGCCTGCGCCGCGGGGCTGCCTCTCTCAGCTTGTGCGAGTGGGAGGCGTTGAGGTCGAGGCCATAGATCTTCTTCAACTCGGCGATCTTGCGGATCGACTCGCGGCTGAAGGGAGGTTTCCCTTCAAAGGCATGAAGAACGATCCCCTCCAGGAGGTCGCCGAGGGTCATGTCGTGATACTCGGCCAGGCCCTTGAGCACCTTGAGAACTCGCTTCTCCAGGCGGACGCCGGTCTGCACGCGCTCAACCTCGTTGGCCACGTGGGCGATTGTACCATGGTACCAATGTACCGGATTGACGAATGGAGAAGGCGGAATAGAATCGCGCGTACACCCAAAGGGAGGTCACCATGAAGGCGAAGGTCTTTTCCGCAGCAATACTTCTGACCGCCGGTGTGTGTATGGCGGACGCCACGGTCGAGCAGAAGACGCAGATGCGCTTCGGCGGTGCGCTGGGCGCTGTGATGAACGTGTTTGCCCGCGATTCGTCGAAGGAGGGAGTGACCAGCAGCAACGTGGTCAAAGGCGACCGCATGCTGACGCGCAGCGGAAATACGGGAGAGATCATCGATCTGGGCGAGGAGAAGGTCTACCGGCTTGATTTCGACCGGAAGGTATACACGGTAAAGACGTTCGACGAGCTTCGCCGCGAATTTGAAGAGGGGCAGGAGCGCGCCCGGAAGAACGCCGCAAAGCAAACGAAGAGCACGAAGAGCGACAAGAGCGAAGGTCCCGAATACGAGGTGGAGTTCGACACCCGTGCCACCGGCGAGAAGGAGACCATCAACGGCTGGAACACGCGCGAGCAGATCGTCACCATCACCGTTCACGAGAAGGGGAAGAAACTCGAGGAGAGCGGCGGAGTTGTGCTCACCGCAGATATGTGGGTGGGCCCGAAGGTTTCCGCCTATCGCGAGATCGCCGACTTCCAGCAGCGCTTCGCTCAGAAGATCTACGGGCCGGCATTCGGGTCCGACATGCGCCAGATGGCCGCGGCGATGGCCATGACGCCGGCGTTCGGTAAGGCCATGAAGGCCTTCAATGAGAAAGGGAAAAGCATCGAAGGGACGCCGATCCGAACGAAGATGACGTTCGACAGCGTCTCGGGCAGCAATCAGCAGCAGCAGAACGAACAGCAGACCGAACGGGACACGTCCCCTCAGGCCGCCGTGATCGGTGGACTGCTGGGAAGGATGAAGGAGCGCCGGCAAAAGCAACAGGCGGAGTCCGGACAATCCTCTTCGCCAAACCGCAGCACCTTCCTCGAGTCGAACAGCGAGTTGCTGAGGGCGAACAACAGCGCCAGTGCCGCCGACGTGGCTCTGCCGAGCGGTTTCAAACAGCGGTAGGAATCGCTGCTCTCATGGCGCGCAGCGAACCGATGGCCGCAAGCGCTCCAAATAAGATGAGGAGTGCGGCCCTCCAGTCGGGCTCATTCCAGCCTCCGAAATCGAGGACCGTCGCTGTCAGTCCGAGAGCCGCGCCGGCGACGATAGCCAGCAAGAGCTCACCCCGAAAAAGCGGAGGCCGACCCGGCGGAATGATCCTCGCAACACCGCCGGCCAGGACGGCGGAGGCGAGCCAGAGTGCCGCTCCCACGGGGATCGACATTAGCATGGAAATCGCATGAGTTCGGCAGCCAGGAGGGGGCGATGTTGGAGACGACGATGACCCGCTCGAAGATGAATAACAAGATTCTGGCGATCGAAGACGATCCTGAAGTCCTCCTTCTCTACAAGACCTACCTCCAGAGGCGCGGCTACGAGGTCCTGTCCGCCGCGGGCGCTGTCGAGGGAATGAGTTTGCTGCAAAACCATCCGGACACGCGCCTCATCCTGCTCGATCTCAATCTTCCCGGAATGAGCGGCGAAGAGTGGATCGCCTGGTATCTCCAGCAGGGGCGTCAGACGCCGGTGGTGGTCGCCTCAGGGAAGGGCGACATCCTGACCATCACCAAAGGGAAAAACATGACGGCCGCGCTGACGAAGCCCTTCCACATGGAGGAGCTGCAGGAGTTGATCGAAGTTCTGCTGGCCGACGACTGGCACGATCAGGTGAGCGTAGACAAGAAAACGCATTGATTCGAATCAGCCATCATTCCCAATCGCTTCGACCGGGCAGTTATCCATCGCGTCCTTGCAGAGCGTCTCTTCGTCCGGCGTTTCCGGCTGTTTGTAGACGTACGAGAAGCCTTCCTCATCGTTGCGGATGAAGTTCGCGGGCGCCGTTTCACGACAGAGATCGCAGTCGATGCATTGCGTGTCGACATAGAAACGTCCCGATGGCTGGCCGGGCACCTTGTCATTGGGATCAGCCATTCGTGAGGAGCTCCTTGTGAAACGCCATGTGCCGGCGCGCGTTTCAAATCGGAGCGCGGCGCATTCTATCGACGCGCTATGATCCGATCAAACCGGGAGGTCATATGAAAAGATTTCTCGCCTTCCTCGCCGTCGCGTCGCTTGCCGCGTCGTTGGCAGCGCAGCCGGCGACCCTGCCGCCACGCGAAAGCGGAACGCCGGAGACGGTCAGCGTGACCGGCACCAGCCGTGTCAGCCTCACGCCCGATCGATTCAGCTTCAACGTCGGTGTGCAGACGCAGGCGCCCACGGTCGAGGAGGCGGTGAACGAGAACAACTCACGCGTCGCCTCGGTCATCGCTGCATTGAAGAAGGCGGGAGCCACCGATCAGGAGATCCGAACCTCCGGCTTCTCCGTCTATCCGCAGCAGAACTACGTGCAGGGACAGCCGCCGCGCGTGATCGGCTATCAGGTCTCCAATTCCGTCACCGTCACCAAAAAGCAGATCGCCGACGCCGGCCGGCTGCTGCAGGTGGCCATCAATGCCGGCGTGAACGAAGCTTCCGGATTGCAGTTCGAAGTCTCCGATCCAGCCCGTGGACGCGACCAGGGTCTTCGCGCCGCGTTCGATGATGCGCGGGCCAAGGCGACGCTGCTGGCCCAGGCTGCCGGACGCGGCATCGGCCGAGCCATCATGATCACCGAGGGAGCCGAGCCGATCGCGCCGCGGCCGATGGTCATGGCCCGGACGATGGCCAAGGCCGAGGGTGTGTCGCAGGTTCCGGTAGAGAGCGGCTCATCGGAGTTAACCTACATCGTGTCCGTGGTTTTCGAAATGCGCTGAAGGGCCATTTCGGCACTCTCGTTGCAACTTAAAATAACACGGACGCCAATGAGCGGCCGCAACCATAAAACGGGAGGTTTTTTGCCATGGAAAACCGAGATCGAGATCAATGGGACAGCGACAAGCAGTCGCCTGATAGCGATTCGGATGTGAGTTTCGGCAAGAACACTGGCCGTTCGGACTCCTTCGATGAGTCGGAGAGCATCGAGCGAAGCAGCGAATCCGACGAAGAAGATGTCGAGAAATACGAGGACACTACGCCAATGAGCAACCGAGGAGGTCTCAGCGAACACTAAGATTACGTCCTTTTCAACTGATGAAAGCAGGGCCGCGCGACGAGCGCGGCCTTTTTGTTATTCTCGCCGCGTGATTCGCTTTGCCGCGGCGACTGCCGCAGACGTTCCCGAGATCAAATCCCTGCTGGCGGAAAATGATCTCCCCACGGCAGGCGTCGATGACCATTGGAAGGAGTTCGTGGTTGCCCGCGAAGGTCGAGTGCTGGCCGGATGCGGAGGGGCGGAGGTCTACGACGGCGCCGCGCTGATCCGATCGATCGCCGTCGCCACGCCGCGCCGTGGCAGAGGCGTCGGCGATCAGATCGTCCGCCGGCTGCTGGATGACCTGAAGAAGCGGGGGATCGCTGAACTCTATCTTCTGACAACTACCGCGGAGGAGTATTTCGGGAAGAGGGGATTCGAGAAGGTCGATCGCGGACGCGTGCCGCCTCAACTGCTTCACTCCCGCGAGTTTCAGGACGCTTGTCCGGAGAGCGCCACGTGTATGCGTTTGACGGTTGACCGTTAACCGCCGCGAGCTACGAAACGCGAACCACGAACCACCGATGCCTGTCTTCGACATCCACCTTCACGTCCAACCGTGGTCGATGGTGCGCCGCGACGCGCTCGACCTGATCGATGATCGTGCCCACGCTGGGGCAGAGGAGATTCTCGCCTCAGTGGCCAACGTGCTCCGGTATCTCGATTCCGAGGGAGTGGAGCGCGCCTGCTGTGTCAACTACGTGTCGCCGGACGTGATGGGCTTCACCCGCGAGGTCAACGACTGGATCGCTGATTTCACCCGCGCCCATCGCCATCGACTGCTGCCCGTCGGCTCCGTCAATCCGCTGCATGAAGCTGATGCGGGAGCGGAAACGCGCCGCGTTCTGGACCTGGGGATCCGGATGATCAAGATCCATCCGCCCCATCAGCTCTTCTCGCCGAATGCGTATCGTGCCGATCTGCCACAGCTCGCCAACGTCTATCGTGAATGCGAGTCGCGCGGAATCCCAGTGATGTTCCACACCGGGACGTCGATCTTTCCGTTGGCGCGGAACGTATTCGCCGATCCGATGCCGGTCGACGACGTGGCGGTCGATTTTCCGCGCCTCACGATCATCCTGGCCCACGCCGGACGTCCACTCTACGGAGAAACCGCATTCTTCCTGGCCCGCCGCCATCCCAACGTCCATCTCGATCTGTCCGGGATTCCGCCGAAGGCGCTGGGCCGATACGTGCCCCGCCTGGCGGAAGTCGCCGACAAGGTGTTGTGGGGGAGTGATTGGCCTGCTCCAGGCGTGACCTCGCTCCGAAAGAACATCGACGACTTTCGCGCCCTCGGATATGACCCGACAATCGAACGCAAGGTGTTGTGGGAGAACGCGTCGCGGATGTTTCCTTAGCTCTTAGCTCTTAGCTGTTAGCTGTTAGTAGCTCTAAGGGTCTCCTTCAACAGCTAAGAGCTAACAGCTAAGAGCTGCGCAGCAACGCATCCACATCAACGCCCACGCGTTTCAGCGCTTCGAACGATCCGACATCGGACCACCCGAAGTCTCCGCGAACGGCGGCCACGAGCGGCGTCTTCTCCATCAGCGCGTAATCGATGGAGATGTTGGGCATGGAAGCGTAGTTCTCTTCCGTCACCCGGGCGATCTCCGGTGCGGCGTCGCTGAGCCGGCGTCGAAACACGCTGGTGCGCCAGACGAACATGCTGGCGTTCCAGACGTAATTGCCAGCGGCGAGAAACTCTCGTGCCCGTTCGAGCGAGGGCTTCTCCGTGAATCGCTCCACACGAATGATCCCCGCGTCGATTTCGCCGTTGAGCTCCAGATAGCCGTAGCCGGTATTCGGCTCCGTTGGCTGGATGCCGATGGCCACGAGATATTCGCTCTCCGCGGCAAAGTCGTAGGCGCGATCGAGCACCCGCTCGAATTCATCCTCGTCCGCGATGTAGTGATCGGAAGCCAGGACCGCCGTGACTGCCTCGCCTTCGCGCGACTCGATCCGGAAACAGCAGAGGGCGATGGCCGGGCCCGTGTTCCGGCGCACCGGCTCAGTCAGAATGTTGGACGGCGGTAGATGCGGAAGATGTTCGATGCACTTCTGCCGAAACTCCTCGCTGGTCGAGATGTAGATCGACTCCGCCGGAGCGAGGCGGGTGGCCCGGGCGAACGTCTTCTGCAGGAGCGACTGACCACTGAAGATGGGGAGGAACTGCTTCGGGTTCTCGTCGGAGCTGAGGGGGCGGAGCCGTGTGCCGATTCCGCCGGCGACGATCAAAACCGCTCGCTTCAACCTGAGATACCCGCGACGGCGATGGTTTCGTCGGCCGTCGATGAAGGCGCCTGACCGGGCTTGCGACCGACGGCGATGAGGCTCAGTCCCGTCGACGGCCGGTTACCTTCGAAGGCCTTCAACAGCGGCACGAGGCGGTCGAAGATGCGCGACTGTGCCAGGGGAAGCTCCTGCCGGTTGAAGACGCGGGAGTTGAGCCACCAGGCCAGTCGCCCGGCCTGATTTTGAAACGAGATGTCTTCCACTTCGAAGCCGGTCTGGCCCAGCTTCTCGGCCAGTTCATCCTTCTCGTAGCGGCGCTGATGCCCCACTCCGCGATCGAGGCTGCCGAAGAGGTCTTTTCCCGCGGGAACGAAGACGACGATGCGGCCGCCGGGCACCAGAAGATCGTTTGCTCGCCGCAGCGCAGCGACGTCATCCGCCGTGTGCTCCAGAACGTTGATGCACAGGACCGTGTCGAACGCGTAGCGGGAGAGATCGCGAGCATCGTCATCGTCGAGATCGAGGCGCTCGACGATGATTCCCGGGCGCCGCCGGAAAGCGTTGAGAAGGCGATCGATGTAGGGGCGCTCCTTGTCCGTGGTGACGATCAACTCACGGCCGTAGAGAAACCGGGTCATGGTTCCCGACCCGGCGCCCACCTCGAGCACGCGCTGGCCGATGTACGGCTGGACGCGCTCCCAGATCCACTTGTTGTAGCGCCGCAGGCGATCCAGGCGACGGATAGTTTTGTAGGTGGACGGCTCGTTGGCCGGATCGTCGAACAGCCCGAACTTGAGGATGGTCCAGATCGCGCTGAAGCCGTCCTTCCAGTTGATCTTCTTTCCTTCCCAGTAATCGCGGCCGTAATAGGAGATCGGCACTTCGAAAATGCGGTAGCCGCGCTTCGCTACCTTGGCCGTGATTTCCGGCTCGATGCCGAACCGATCGGACTGCAGGTTGATCGACTGAATGACCTCGCGCCGGAACACCTTGTAGCAGGTCTCCATGTCGGTCAGATCGAGGTTGGTGGTCATGTTGGAGAGAAAGGTGAGAAGGTTGTTGCCGAGGCGGTGCCAGTAGAGCATGACGCGGCGGGGGTAGCCTTCGAAGCGGGAGCCGAAGACGACATCGGCGTGGCCATCGAGGATGGGCTGGATCAGCTTCGCATACTCCTCCGGGTCGTATTCGAGATCGGCGTCCTGGATGATCACGATGTCGCCCCGCGCCTCCTGAATGCCGCGGCGGATGGCCGCCCCCTTGCCCTGGTTCGTCGGCTGCAGAAGGTGACGGATCTCAGGCCACTGCCGCGCCAGAGCAGCCACGACGTCCTTCGAGCCGTCGGTCGACTTGTCATCGACAACGATGATCTCCTTGTCGATCGGAACTTCATTCACCCGGCGGAGCAGCTCCGCCACCGTCGCCCGCTCGTTGTAGCAGGGGATGATGACGGAGAGCACGGGAGCATGTGAGCCGTTGGACATTCCCTGCATTGTAAAGGGATGAGGGATGAGGGATGAAGGATGAATACGGTTGCACATTCATCCCTCATCCCTCATCCTTCATCCCTTCATGGAGCATCAGACGAGCGAAGGGCTTCGCAAATCGATCCACATAGCGTTAGGACTTCTGGCGGTCACGCTGAAGATGATTCCGTGGCGCATCGCGGCGCTTGTCGCCGCAGTTGCGGTGATCGGCAACTGGCTCATCCTCCACCGCCTGGTCGGCAAGCGGGTGGCCCGGCATGAGCGGGGATACGACGCGGGCATCATTCTCTATCCGCTGTCCATTTTCCTGCTGATCGTCATCTTCAACTGGCACATCGAGCTGGCCGCGGTGGCCTGGGCCATCCTGGCGTTCGGCGACGGCACGGCGACGCTGATCGGCCGGGCCAAGCCGATCGCGCCATTGCCCTGGAACGGCACGAAGAGCTGGGGCGGCTTCCTCGCGTTTCTGATCTTCGGCGGGGCCGCGGCGTGTGCCATCGCCTGGTATTTCGGAAAGCCGTCGTTCGGCGTGGCTATGAGCGCGGTGTTCATCGCTGCCATGGCGGAATCGTGGCCCCTCGGCGTCGACGACAACATCGCGGTTCCGATCGCCGCGGGCGCGACGCTCGCGGTCCTGGGCATCCAGCCGATCGTTCACGTCCATCCGCCCGCCGTTCCGTGGCTCTGGCTGGCAGCGAACACTGTGCTGGCCATCGCTGCATATTTCCTTCGCGGCGTCGATTCCTCCGGAGCGCTCATGGGCTGGATTCTGGGAGCCATCATCGTGATCGGCGCCGGCCCGGCGATGTACGTCGCCCTGATCGCGTTCTTCGTCATCGGCACGGCTTGCACGAAGTTGGGCTACGCTCGCAAAGCCGCGGCAGGGCTGGCCCAGGAGAGGGGCGGGCGGCGGGG
>Ga0070708_100005361_pt1 | contig 10175 bp, 8 predicted proteins | sample KBSK5503metaG_FD_65469 | JGI IMG/M metagenome (GOLD analysis project Ga0070708, IMG submission 65469) | Corn, switchgrass and miscanthus rhizosphere microbial communities from Kellogg Biological Station, Michigan, USA - KBS K5-50-3 metaG | ecosystem: Host-associated > Plants > Roots >... | reverse complement strand
CTTCTGCCATGGACCGCGACGCCCTGTCTGTCCCCGGTGGCGGGGGCGTTGTCGGACCGTATCGGGTGCAGGGCGCTCATGGTCCCGGGGCTCGCCATGCTGGCTGCCGGCTACGGCTGGATCGCGGTGATCGCCGGCACCGATGCCAGCTACGGCGGCTACGTGCTTCCGTTCCTGCTCGCCGGCGTAGGCATAGCGATGGTCGTGCCGACCGGCTCAGCGGCGGCGCTCAGCGCACTACCGCCCGAGCAGCTCGGCAAAGCGTCGGGCATCTCCAACATGTTGCAGCGCTGGGGGGCTGTGTTCGGGGTCGCCGTCGCCACGGCGGTGTTCGACGCCAGGGGTAGCTTGGCCAGCCCCGAGGCGATCACAAACGGCTACCGGCCAGGTCTCGCCGTGGCTGCGGGCTTGTCGGTCATCGGTGCGGTCACCGCCGTTGCCGTGCGGAAGGCACGAGCGGCAGGTGTCCCCACCTCACAACGCGAAGGTGATCCAGCCACCCTCCCAGCGACTCCCGACGCCTGAATACCTTTTTGGTTGCCTACGCCTCCGGCCCTCGGGTACCGGGCCCGCAGGTCGGCGCCGGTCCAGGTCGCAGGTGGATTGCGTCGCTTTGAACCTGCGACCTACCGCTATACACGGCGCACCCCGCGCTCGCGGCGGATCCGTGTCATTTGGCGATCGGCTTGGCCGGGATGACCCCGCCGCGCGTTCGTGCACGTCAAGTGGTATTTTCAGCCGCGGGCGACAACACGGCTTCAAAGGGAAGGGCCACCGGTTCGGTAGCAGCTAACGCGCGTAAATCACGCCGGGCCCAGCCTGCGCGTAGTCACGCAGGGTTCCCGCGTGTGACCGCTAAGTTAATGGAGTGGCGGGCGAGGATGGCGGGCTGTCGCGGTTGTACTGGACGGCGTGCGGCCGGCCGGTGCCGGACCGCCTCGTGCCGGTGCTTGCCGGGTGGGCTGACCTGGATCAGCGGGAAGCCGATTTGGGCATCGTGCCAGGCTCCCCGATCCTGATAGACCCTGAGCACCGGATCGATCCGGTGCTGGCCCGGTTCTTGGCCCGGTCCCGGTTCGCATGGCTGGCCCAGGGCACGCGGGAGGCGTACGCCAAGGATTACCGGCTGTCTGGCTACGGCCACGGGCCGCACCGCCCCCGGCCAGGGCCCAGGCACCCGTAAGCGCCGCCCGGCTGGCCTCAGGCGCGATCTGTGCGCAGATCTGCACCATCGGTGTGGCGGGGATCGACCGCGTCGCGGCCATGGCCAGGGTGAGCGTCCGGATGTGATGCTGCCGGGCGCGCTGGTGTCGGGAAGCAAGGTTCCGGCCGAGCGCGGCGAGCTGATGATCTTCGCGTCAGGGCCGGGTGAAGGCGCGTTCGCGGATCGCGCCGCTTGAGCTGCTGACCCTGTGGGAACTGTGCGAATGCTCGGATGTTTCGCCTACGTGAGCAGCCACCAGGCTGGACCGATGCCGCCCGGTTGGTGAAGAGCCGCGCCGTGGCGGAACGCTGCCGCAGCAGCTTCGCCATAGCCGTGACCGTGGCCGGCTGGGCTATCCTGCCGCGACTGCCTTGCCCGCGGTTGCGTTTTGACCGCCCGAAGGACGGTGCTCCCCCGGGCTGGTGGAACGGGACCATTTGACAACCGACCCGTAGGGAATCAGTCGTGGTCTTCCCAGGCTTCGAGGCCTTCTTTGACCGCGAGGGCGGCGATGACGAACCCGGCGATCGGGTCGGCTTGCCACCAGCCTGCCCAGGCATTGAGGCCGACGCCTGCCAGGGTGGCGGCGGAGGTGGCGGCGCAGAACGCGGTTTCGGCGGAGTCGGCGATCAGGGTCCGGTTGCCCAGCGCCCGCCCGGTGCGGCGCTTGGCCACCGCGAGGCCGGGCATGACCAGCAGCGCGGCCGCGGCGATGGCCAGGCCCGGCAGCGACTGGCGCGGCTGGGTGCCGGTGGCCAGGTCGCGGATGCCTTCGATGGCCAGGTAGGCGGCGAGGGCGAAGAACGTCATCCCGATCAAGCGCACCGCCATTGTCTCCCGCTGTTCGCCTGCGATCTCGCCGCGCAGTTGCCAGATCACGATGGCTGCGGCGAAGAACTCGATGACCGAGTCCAGGCCGAACCCGGTCAGCGCGATCGAGGACGCCAGGACCCCGGCGGTGATGGCGACCGCAGCCTCGGCCACCATCCAGGCCATGGAGGCGTATTCGAGCCAGAACCCGCGCCGCCGCAGCCTGGCAAGACTGTCCGCGGCGGCGGTCATGTGGCCGGCCCGTAGACGGGGCACAGCGCGATCGCGTTCCCGGTCGCGGTCAGCACGTCCTCGGCTGCGGCCAGCAGGTCCAGCAGGACGGCCTGGGCCAGGGAGTACACCGACGCCCGGCCCACCGGGCGGACGCTGACCAGCCCGCAGTCGCGCAGGCAGGCCAGGTGCTTGGACACCGTGGACTGGGCCAGGCCCAGCTCTCCGGTCAGGTCGGTCACCCGGGCCGGACCGTCGGCCAGGCGGCGCACGATCGCCAGCCGGGCCGGGTCGCCCAGCGACCGGAACAATGCCGCCGCCGGGCCCAGGCCAGCGCGGGAAGCCCTGATCGTTACACCTTGCATCGCCATCTAACGATGATATCGTCATGTGCTCATCGTTCCTATGCCCGGCATAGCCTCGCGTTGGCAGCGGCAGGGCCTGTTCACAAGTCTCGAACAATCCAGCGGCGAGCGCGTTTTCAGCCAGCGTTTCCTGCGGGTCCACACCCACAGGCGTGCGCAGGTCAGCGGGAAACATGTGCTGGGTAACTTGGCAGGCCCGGGTGCGTCGGCGCCTCTACAGCCGCCGGGCGAGCAGCGGCGTGCGGGCGGCGGCCCCGGCGGCGAACGTGGCGAGCAGGATGAGCCCGGCGATAGCGGGAAGCCAGCGGAGCGGCATCGCCTGGAGGCCGACGAGCTGGCTGGCTGGAGTGAGCGTGAGCGTGATCCCGGCGGCCAAGGCGGCGAGCGCCCAGGCGGGGAAGGCGGGGTTGGCCCGCCACGGCAGGGCGGGCTGGGTGCGCAGCATCCAGGCGATGAGGGCGTGGGCGGCCAGCCAGGCCAGCACCGCGGCAGCGCGGGCCTGCCCGGTAGTGGCGCCAGAGTGCGCCAGGATCAGGTAGGCGGGGAGGACCGCCAGGGTGAGCGCGGCGGCGGTGGTCGCGATGGCGGCCAGGACGCTGGCGTCAAGGAATCCGGTGCCCGGTGGGCGGGGCGGGCGGTGCATGGCGGCGGGGGCGGCGGGTTCGGCGACGAACGCGACCGAGGCACCCAGGTCCATGAACAGCTCCAGCAGAACGATCTGGACGGGCTGGAACACGATCGGCAGCCCGGTGGCCAGCGCGGCGACCAGGATGGTCACGAGGGCGAGCTTGGCGCCGAGGTAGAACGCCACGGCGCGGCGGAGCTGGGCGGTGATGTTGCGGCCCTTGGCGATGGCGGCGGTCACGGTGGGGTAGGCGTCGTTGGTGAGGACCAGCCCGGCGGCGGCGCGGGCCAGGTCGGCGCCGTGGCGGCCGAGCGCGATGCCGACGTTGGCGGCGGCCAGGGCGGGGGCGTCGTTGGCGCCGTCGCCGGTGACCGCGACGATCTCGCCGCGCTGTTGCAAGAGCTGGACGATGCGGTGCTTGAGCGCTGGCGTGGCCCGGGAGGTCACGGTGCCGTGCCGCAGCCCGGCCTCCAGCTGGGCGTCGGGCATCGCCTCGGCTTGCCCACCGGGCAGGGTATGGCCGGGCGGCAGCCCGGCTTGGGCGGCGATGGCCGCGGCGGTGGCGGCGTGGTCGCCGGTGACCACGATGGTGGACACACCCGCGGTGGTGAGCGCGGCGACGGCGGCGGGCACGCCGGGCCGCAGCGGGTCGGTGAAGGCGGCCAGTCCCACGTAGTCCAGGCCGGTTTCGGCGCTGTCGCGGTCGGCGGGAACTTGATCGAGGCGGCGGCGGGCGAATCCGATCACCCGCATCCCCCGTGCGGTGAGCCGGGCGACCGCGGCGTCCGCGCCCGCGCGGGCGGCGGCATCCTGGCGGCAGCGGACCAGCACCGCCTCGGGCGCGCCGGACACGGCGAGCATGACGCCGCTGGGCGTGCGGCGGGCGCGGGAGACCAGTTTGCGGGCCGGGTCGAAGGGAAACACCGCGGCCTCGTCCCCGTCGCGGGTTATGCCGGCCTGGGCGGCGGCGCCGGCGAGCTGGATCTCCATCGGCTCGCGGCGGCCCGCCGCGGGCTGGCAGGCCAGCGCGGTTGCCAGCACGGCGCGGCGGTCCCCGGTGATCTCGGCCAGGCGCAGCCGGTTTTCGGTGAGGGTGCCGGTCTTGTCGGTCACCAGCGTGGTGACCGCGCCCAGGGTTTCCCCGGCCCGCAGCCGCCGCAGCAGCGCACCCTGGCGGGCGAGCTGCCGGCCGCCAAGCGCGAGCAGCACGGTGATCAGGATCGGCAGCTCCTCGGGCACGGTCGCGAACGCCACCGTCAGCCCGGCCAGCAGCATGTCCCGCCACGGCTGCCCGGCGGCCAGCCCCACTGCGGGCACCAGGACACTGGCCGCGACCGCGGCCACCAGCACCGCCCGGGCCAGCTGCGACATCGCGGTCTGCAGAGGGGTGGGCGGCTCGGCCGTCCCGGTGACCAGCCGGCCCAGCCGGCCCAGTTCGGTGCCCGGGCCGGTGGCGACCACAACCGCGCGGCCTTCCCCGGCCACGATGGCGGTCCCGGCGTGCAGCAGGCTGGACCGCCCGGCCAACCCGGCGGATTCGGGCACCGCCTGTTCGCTCTTGCCGGCCGGCTCGGCCTCGCCGGTCAGCGTGGACTCATCGGCCCGCAGGCCACGCGCCGCCAGCACCCGGGCGTCGGCGGGCACGATGTCCCCGGCCTCCACGGCCAGCACATCACCCGGCACCACCTCCGCGGCCGGGATCTCCACCGCCCCGGCCTGCCGGTACAGCCGGGCCGTGGGGGCGGTCATGGCCCGCAGCGCCTCGATCGCCCGCCCGGCGCGGACCTCGGTCACCGTCTCGGTCACCGCGACCGCGACGATCACCGCCGCGATCGCCAGCGCGTCCCGCAGCTCGCCGAACACCGCCGACAGCACCGCGACCGCGATCAGCAGCAGCTGCAGCGGCTCGGCCAGCGACTCACCCAGCTCCTGCCACCACCGCTCCCGGGTGCGCGGGCCTTCGGGTGTGTTCGGGCCATAGCGGGCCAGCCGCGCCGTCCGCTCACCGTCGCTTAGGCCGTCCGGCCCGGTGCCCAGCTGCGCGAGCACATCCTGCGCATCCAGGGCCTGCCAGCGCACCTCGGCCACCGGGCCGGCCACGGTGGCCTGACCGGGCAGCTGGGTCATCGCAGGTGCCCCTGGCCCGCGGCGGCTGGCGTCACGGCTCACCGGCCGCCCGCAGCCGCCGCGCGCCCCCAGCACGGGTGGCCGGGGTTTCCTGTTCCGGGGGCGCCTCGGCGCTCAGCGCGGCCTGCTCGAACGCAGCCAGCTCCGCCGCAGCCTTCTCGACGGCATCCCGCGCCGCCGCCCCGCCCGGGGCGCCGAAGTAGTCCCGCGCGGCGATCTTGGCCAGCCAGGACCGGTACCGCTCCAGGTCCGCCTCGCACTCCTCCACCTCGGCGTAGGTGGTCCGGCCTCGCGCCCGTTCCCGTTCCAGCTCGCCCAGGAACTCCGGCAGCCGCTCCAGCACCTCGGCATACTCCTCGTCGCGGGCCGTGTTCATCTCCGCGATCACCTGGTCTCGCTCCGCAGCAACGGTGATGTCAATGTGGAGCAGCCGGAAGCTGCCGCCCTGCTGGCGCACCCGGTCGGCCAGCCGCCGCACCTCCCGCACCACATCGTCGCGAGCGGGCAGCAGGCACACCGACTGCTGCAGATACAGCGCGCCCAGCGACCGGAGCTTGCGCCACACCTGCACCCGCAACGTCCCCGCCGCCCCGGCGGTGGATACGCTCACCAGCACCCAGCGAGTGCATGAATCAGCCGTCACAGCCCCATGTTACACTCGTAACCGACGCCGGGTTGTTTGATGGCCGGACTGACCCGTTTCCCGCGCCGGCGAGTGAGGCACGCGACACCGGTCTGTGCGATACCCAGGTGCCGGCAGCCCGATGTACCTCGCGTATACCTCCGATGGACCTCGCATGTACCTGGCCTGCGGTCCGGGCGTACCAGCGGGCCGCTCGCCGGGGTCCCATCTGCTCAGCCGACACCGCACCTTAGTCCGATCCGTCATGTCGGCGAACCCCGCCTGCCCGAGATGCAGCCGCCTGATCAGCCTCGGCGATCGGGCCGGCGGGGCACCGGGTCGCTCTCCTGGGGCCGCATGTCCTGCCCGCCGTGCAGGAGCAGGACCGGGACAGTGATGTCGGCGAGGTCGAATCCCCACGGCCGGAGCTGCATGCAGCACTCGTCCCACTATCCCTGGCTGCCCGGCGCCAGCCCGGCCCGCCCGCGGGGTCGCATGAAGTCGCGAAACTCGCGGGACTCGAGTTGGAGCGCCGCATCGGGCTCACACCTGCCAGGCGCGTCACGCCCGGCTTGACACATCCGGTGCCCGCCCCGTGGCTGAAAGCCAGGTGATCACGAGACGCCGGTGACCGCACCGGATTCATCGGTGTCGTAGGTGCCCTTCGTTGAGTCAAGCACACGAGACGATTGCCAAAGGGGTCCTCCACGACGGCAAGTCGGCCGATCGGGATATCTATGGGCTCAACGAGCACCCTCCCACCGTTGACGTCGAACACCTCGGCGACATCATCGGCGGAATCGACCTTCCAGTCCGGCTCGTAGCTCTCCCGCGTGGTTAGCACGATCTCGGTACCTGATTCGGGCATCCGGAGTGCCGCTTGCCCAGTCGCTTCGTTTTCGCCAGATCAGCTGATGACCGAGCACCTCACGGTAAAAGGCCATCCCACGATCAAGGTCCGGCACCGGAACTGTTACTGTTCCTTCCGCCGCTCTTCCACAAGAGCCAGTGAGGCTTGGGCCGTGCCTCGTTTACAGGCCGCCGAGCAGGTCGCGTAGCGCCTGGGTGTAGGCGGCGATGAGGACATCCTTCCTGATGGCCGAAGCCACCTCAGGTCAGGTGTCCGGACTACGGGGGCAAGCTCACTGACCATTCGTTGTCCGCCGTCATGGCCAGTCCGGTGGGGGTGTCGGCTGGCGGTGCCGGAAATCGGTAGGTGAGATGCCGTAGTGGGCATGGAAGCAGCGACTGGCGTAGTTGGGATCGGTCCAGCCGACGGCTCGGGCTACCTCACCGATCGAGAGGTCCGTCGACGGCAGAGGTGAGCCATCCGCTCGACCGCATCCTTCGCAGGTACGCCATCGGGCTGGCGCCCACGGTGGCGTCGAACGCCTGGACTAGCTGTGGGCTCGACATCGCCGTCAGCTTTTCTCACTAATACCGAATCGCCGGTCGCAAGGGACCAGCAGCTTTGAGCGGGTCTGCGAACGAAGGTGCCACCGCACCGATCACCCTCCGCCTCGACCCGTCTGCTGCGGTGCCGACCTACCAACAACTCGTGCAGCGCAAGTCAAGCGCGCCTTACGGCTTCGCTATCGCAAGGCCGGAGGCCCCTTCGATCGGTTCTCCCGTCGACCTGACCACGCCGCCGAGATCGACCAGGCCCTTTCCGACGCCCTCATTATTCCGGGCCCCGGGAACCGGGGATCGGCTGGTGAAGGGGCTCAACATGTTCGTGCGCGGCTTGCTGTTCCGGGCCGGCGTCACCCACCCCGAGCGACTCACCCGCCAGGTACGCAGCGCGTACTTGGCGCCGCACCCCGACTGGGGAAGCCGCACCGCGATGCTGGCCTTCCCGCGCGGGCAATCCCGACCGGTCCTGACGGCCCGGTATCCGAGCTCGCCGGCAAGCTCGAGGCCGGCCTGCAGCGCTGCTTCCAGGACCGGCCAGTCGCGGTCGCGTGGGCCATGAAGACCCGGCGTTCACCCCACGGTGGCTCGACCTGTGGCTCAAGACATTCCCGCACGCCGACGTCCTGCGCCTGCCGGACGCGGGCCATTACCTTCGGGAGGACGCCCACGAACGCATCATCCCCGCGCTGCTACATTTCCTCGGCCCAGGAAGCACACCAGCACAAGCACCCTGACTGCGGAGCCAATCGTCTCGGCCCGTCATGGCAGAGCGGTCATCGCTTCTCAAGGTGGATCTGGAGCGCGTTCGCCGTGTCGCGGAGGTTTTTGCGGCCGATCATTCCCATTATCGGCGCGAACAGTCTGAACGGGCCCTTCGGGGTCATTTCTAGTTCGTGATCGATGCGTGTTGCGTCGCCTTGCGGGGTGAAGCGGAAACGGTGCCCTCCGGAGAGCATCTTGATGTGCGGCACGATCCGCACCTGCTTGTTCCTGTCAAACTCGCGGAGTTCCTGCACGACCTTGCCAAAGCCCCTCAGATCCCATTCGAATCTCGTGCCCTCGCCGATCTCCCCCTCGTTGAGCCGGCGCGATGACCGGATGGTCGGGTTCCATCCGGCGAAGTTGCCGCCGTCGACGACGGTGCCGAAGACCTCGCCGACGGGCGCCTTGATGATCTGGGTTCGTGTCAGGATCGCCATCGTCGTCCCTTCGTCACGCCGATGCGCAGGAGCGAACGGCGATCACGCCGCGCTGCCGGAGGGGCGCACGCGGGCCGCTGTGTCCGTGCGCTGGCGTCGGGCGCGCGACCCGCGTGCGGCGGACCACTGCTCATACGGCGGCACCGGCTGGCCGATGACATACAGGAAGTGATAGGCGCCGCTGTCGCCGATGAACCGGAACTGCCGCTTGAGGTCAGCCACAGTCTCCGCAAAGCCGCCATGCGAGCCCAGGTACCGGCCGAAGCCGCCATATTCGGCGTCGAGCTCAAGCAGCGCCTGGGCGTTGTCTATCGTCGCCTCGATCTTGGCGCGGCTGCGCACGATCCCGGGATCGGCGAGCAGCCGCTCGATGTCGGCAGGCCCGAAGTCGGCGACCGCTGGCGGATCGAAGCGGGCAAAGGCGTCACGGATGCCCTCCCATTTCGCGTCTATCACCCGCCAGCTCATCCCGGCCTGAAAAACGGGCCGGCTCAGCGCCTCCAGGTAGCCGGCGAGATCCCTGGGCCGATGCCGCGGCGGGGGGTTGACGTCCATCATGGTCCTCCGTGGCTCAGTCGGCCTGCCCTGCCCCGAACAGCGGCGCGAACGGCCGGGCGTCGAAGACGACCGACACCGAGGCCACCTTCCCGTCGCGGACCCGGTACCACTCGCAGGTGCGCGAGCTGGGGACGGGCGCGGTCTTGAGGTCATAGATGACGCACACATCGTCGCCGTCCACGAACACCTTCTGCTTGTCTGCGCCGGTCACGATATGGGCGAGTTGCCGCAGCGACGCGAGGTAGGAATCCGCGTCGCTGAAGCTGTCGATCGGGCCCTCGAACGAGACGTCGTCGTGCACGAGCTCGCGTGCCCGCTCAAAGTCCTTGCTCGTCCACGCGTCGAAGAAGTCCTCTGCCACCTGCGCCGCGCCTGGCATGCTGCCTCCTGCTGGTTGCCTGCTGTATCGCGACGACGCTACGGCCGCGGGCCGGTGACCGGAATGGCCGGGCGTCCACGATCTTTATCTCAACCGCCGCGGCCACCGCCGGGTGGCCGGTCCCTGGCCGGGCAGCGGTATCGTCGCATCTGTGCACCCCCGCGGCGCGAGGGCGGAGATGAGCGATGGAGCTGCTGAACGAGTTCGACCCGGCTGATCCCATCAGCCAGGTCCTGCGCGCCGCCAGGATCCTCAGCACCGTCTGGTGCCGCTCGCTGCTGGGTGCGCCGTGGGGCTTCGGCGTCCGGGCGCACGGCAATCCGGCCTTCCACGTCGTCACCTCCGGCCGCTGCTGGCTTGAGGTCGACGGGGAACCCGGCCAGCGCGCCCTCAGCGCCGGGGACCTGGTCGTCCTGCCGACCGGGCGCAGGCACTGGATGCGCGACGACCCGGGCAGCCCTGCCACCGACCTGGAGGAGATCCTGGCCAGCAGGCCGCTCGATGAGCACCGCCGCCTCCGCCTCGGCGGCCGTGGCGCCCGCACCGGGCTGCTCTGCGGCGGATTCGCGCTCGAGGGCGGCAGCGCGCCCCCGATCCTAAGAGCCCTCCCGGCCGCGGTGCACATCCGCGGTGCCGCCGGGC
>Ga0070708_100005358_pt1 | contig 10178 bp, 7 predicted proteins | sample KBSK5503metaG_FD_65469 | JGI IMG/M metagenome (GOLD analysis project Ga0070708, IMG submission 65469) | Corn, switchgrass and miscanthus rhizosphere microbial communities from Kellogg Biological Station, Michigan, USA - KBS K5-50-3 metaG | ecosystem: Host-associated > Plants > Roots >... | reverse complement strand
TCCTGGAGCTCACGGGCCAGTGCGTCGTCGCCAGGGCGATCACGAGGTACCACGTAGGCTTTGGGCTTGATCAGTCCGTCGGGATCTTTATACCCGATGACGGCGCATTCCGCTACAACCGGGTGCTGCAGGAGGCAGTTCTCGACCTCGTACGGCGACACGAAGATGCCGCCCACCTTGAGCATCTCGTCCGTGCGGCCTTCGTACCAGAAGTAGCCGCGCCCGTCCTGGCGCATGTGGTCGCCCGTGACCACCCAGTCCCCGCGGAGGGTCTCCTTCGACTTCTCGTGGGCCTGCCAGTACAGGATGGCCGCCGATTCCCCCTTGACCCACAGCGTGCCCGCCTCGCCCGGGGGCACGTCCTGCCCGTCCGGACCCACGACGCGCGCCTCGTAGCCCGGGACGAGCCTTCCCAGGCTGCCGGGGACGACGTCACCGGGGTAGTTGGAGATGTAGATGTGGAACATCTCGGCCGAGCCGATCCCGTCCAGGATCTCGACTCCGAACGTCTCCTTCCATCGCCGGTACAGCTCGGGGGGCAGCGGTTCGCCCGCAGAAAGGACCAGTCGCAGCGACGAGAGGTCTGGTGTTCGTCGCCGCGGACTGGCCGCGAAGCGGGATTCACTCCCGCGAGCGGCCGGGGGGTCTGGGGGGTGCGGCGCAGCACCCCCCAGCTCAACAAGGTTCAGCATCGCGCCGATCATGGTGGGGACGGACGTGAGGATCGTGGGTCGGTACCGCTCGATCACGTCGAAGAGGGTCGCGGCCTCGCTGCGCTCGCTGAAGAGCGCGGTGGCGCCGCCCACGGCGAACGGGAACAGCAGGTTGGTCCCGGTCGCATAGCCGAAGAAGAGCTTGGGCACGCTGACGGTCAGGTCGTCCTCGCGGATGCCCATCACCTGCATCGCGTAGCGCTCGGTGTTCCAGGGCAGGTCCTGCTGGAGGTGGACGGCCGCTTTGGGCTTGCCCGTCGAGCCGCTCGTGAAGAGCCAGATGGCGGGGTCGTCGCGGTGCGTGTCGGCGTTGATCAGCCGATCGGATGCCCGCGCGCAGGCCTCGTCGAAGGAGAGATGCGGCCCCGGGTCGCCGACGACGAGCAGATGGCGGAGGTGGGTGAAGCGCGCGCGCAGCGGATCCAGCCTCGCGAGCGTCGCCGACTCCACGATCGCGACCTTGGCCCGCGTGTACTCGAAGTAGTGGAGGTACTCCTCGGCCGGCAGCAGCGGGTTCACCATCGCGATCACGGCGCCGATCTTCGCCGCTCCGAACCAGGCGAAGGCGAACTCGGGCCGGTCGGGCAGCACGATCAGCACGCGGTCCTCGGTCCCGATCCCGAGCGCGCGCAGCGCGTTGCCCAGCCGGTTGGCGGCGGCCTGCACCTCGCGGTAGGTGAAGGCCTGGTCGCGCCAGTACAGGCACCGCTTGTCGCCGCGGCCCTCCTCGACGTTCCGATCGAGGAAGTACCAGGCCATGTTGAGCCGCTCGGGTAGCTCCCGCGCGCTCACTTCGCGTCGTCGGCCAGGCGGCGGTATCCACCCCGGTTGTAGAGGAGCGGACGGCCGGGACGAACGGCCAGGGCCACGATCTCCCCGACGTAGAGGATGTGGTCGCCGGCCGGATGCGCGGCGCGGACCTCGCATTCGATGTGGGCGAGCGCGCCCGGGACCAGGGCCAGGCCGCGCTGGCCCGTGGTGAGCGGGAGCTCGCGGAACTTCTCCCGCCCCGGCCGCGCGAAGAGCCGCGAGACATCGTCCTGCCCCTCGGCGAGGATGCTCACCCCGAACACGCCCGAGTCCCGGAAGCCGACATGCGCTTCCGAACCGGCGTCCAAGGACACGAGCACGAGCGGAGGCGAGAGGCTGACGGAGCAGAATGCGCTCACCGTGAGGCCGAGTGGTCCCGTGGCATCACGGGTGGTGACGACGGTGACGCCGCTCGCGAACTGGGCGAGCGCCTGCCGGAACGACGTCGAGTCGACGGGGAGGGGCGCCAGGGGTTGCAGGCTCATGCCGGCTCCGCCGGTCCCCCGGAAAGGCGCCGCGCGAGCGTGACCTGGCCGCCCACGGTGGCGACGCGAAGGAAGAGGCGCAGGAACACGAACCCTTCGAGCAGCACGAACGTCACCATCTGCGTCTTGTAGCCGGTCGTCGCCCAGTGCCGGTCGAGGACGGACCACAGGCCGAGTCCGGCCACGGCCAGAGCGGTCATGAGCAGCACGTGGCCGAAGGTCCGGAAGAAGCTCCCCAGGCAGAGCGCGCCCGCGGAGAGGAGGGCCAGGACCGCGCTCGAGCGCTCCTCCAGCACGATCAGCACGCGCGCGTAGGACGAGACCATGTTGACCGCGATCAGCACGAGCAGGAGCAGGACGTGGCGGCCGAGCATCCAGACGAGGGCGGCGCGCTCGGACACCGCTTCCCGCGCCTGGCCGTCGGCCCATCGGGCGAACGGTCCGTAGAAGGCGAAGACCACCGCATCGACCACCAGCACCAGCAGGGCCAGGCGGACCAGCCGCCCGGCGTAGAAGCCGCTCGCGTGCAGGAGCCCGCGGACCGTCCACTCCGGCTGGGGCGCCCGCAGCGCGGCAATGACGCCTCCGGACAGGAAGACCTGCAAGGCGAGGTAGGCCACGCCGAGAGCGAGGACAGTGGAGTCGATCGCGGCGGGTCTCTCGTCCGGGTGGTCCGGATCGGGCAGGGCGAACAGCCCTGCCGGAAGGGTGCCGCGCAGCAGCAGGTCGAGGTTCTTGAACGCGAAGCCGGAGCCGAAGATGTCGGGCGCGAAGGTCGTCTCCGGATGCGCGTCCGCCCACGCCGACCACCACGGGTAGTCGAACCCGTAGAGCATCTTGTCGGCGGCGGCGTGATCGGTGAGGTCGTCCCGCAGCGTCCGCGCCAGGGGCACGGCCAGGATCGCAGCCGTCGCCAGGTTCACCACGAGCAGGAACACGACGAGCCCCCAGAGCGCTCCCGCCCGTCGCAGGCCGCGGCGCGCGGCGTCCAGGATCATCGGGAGGGAGGCCTCATCCGAGGAGCGTGTGCAGCTCCAGCAGGTTCTGGAGCCAGAACATCCAGCGCATCGCCCACTTGGAGGCGGCCCGCCGGGCGACGGGCGCGTTGTCGGCCCAGGAGTTGTTTCCCGGGTCGATGTCGAGCGCGATCTTGCCGTACGGATCGACTTCCGCCGCGCGCACCTTGACCGGTCCCGGGTAGCGGAAGCGGACCCAGCGGTACTGGCCGTCCCACGTCTCGTACTTCACGCGCCCGTCCGCGAACTCGACGCGGATCTCCACGGGCAGGCGGACGCCACCGAGGCGCCGCACGATCACCTCGGAGTCGAAGGGCCCCTTGTCCTTGTCGCGGTCCCGGTCGCGCGCGGGTGGGATCAGCACCGGCCGGCCGTCCGGTCCTTCCGCGTAGCCGGCCATCACACGCGTCGGCGTGTTCCGGACCGTGATCGCGTAGTCGCACTCCTCGGCGGAGAACCAGGTCTGGTCGAAGAACCACCGGTAGTCGCGTCCCGTGACCTCGCTCACGACGGCGATGAAGTCCTCGCTCGTGGGGTGCGCGAATCGGTAGCGTCGGGCGTAGCTGCGGAGGATGCGCGTCATGGTCTCGTCGCCCACGAGCCCTTCCAGGGTCTGCAGGCTGAGGGCGGGCTTCGTGTACGCATTCACGGTGTAGGAGTCCGCGTTGCGGTAGCCCCATGTCGGACGGACCATCACGTCGAAGGCGCCGGACTTGCGGAGGGCGGCGACTTCCGAGTCGCCCCGGCGCAGCCACACGTCCGGGGCCACCACGGGGATGGGCGCGCGGTTGCCCCGGCTCGTGCCGAGCATCCCGAAGTACCGGTGGCCCCAGCCCACCGGCCCCAGCGCGATCCGCGCCGCCTTCTCGTCGTGGTAGCTGTTGAAGCCTTCGTCGAGCCACGCCTCCTCGAACTCGTTGGTGCCGACCAGGAGGTACCAGAACTGATGCCCGCACTCGTGGATGGTCACGCTCTCGGGACTCTGCAGCGCGGGGGGCGAGAAGAGGGACGCGCCGCCCGTGAACAGGGTGGGGTATTCCATCCCTCCCGACGCGGAGGTCCAGGCAGGATCGACCACCGTGATCTGGTCGTAGGGGTACGGCGCGGACCAGGCGCCGTAGCTGCGCAGCGAGATCTTCGTGGCTTCGACGTAGCGGGCGGCGAGGTGGGCGTGCTCCGGCTGGAGGAGGAGGCGGATGTCGACGGGGTGATGACCGGGCTCGTCGAACCGGGCGCGCACTTCGCCCATGCGGCGGCTGGTCACCCAGGCGAAATCGTGGACGTCGTCCTGGTGGAAGTGGAAGGTGCGCGTCCCGTCGGGGTTGTCGACCGCGTTCTTCATGGCGCCGGTGGCGCCGAGGATGAATCCCTGCGGCACGGTGAGCCGCACGTCGTACACGCCGTAATCGGAGAAGAACTCGCTGAAGGGATGGAACTGATGCGCGTTCCAGGCCCCCTTCCACCAGACGCCGATCTTGGGGAACCACTGCGCGACGAAGTGGTAGTCGTGGACCCACCCCGAACGCCCGACGTCGCCGTACGGCATCAGCGCCGTCCACTCGATCTTGAATCGCGCGGTGGCGTCGGGCGCGACGGGCGCGGGGGTCTGGACCTGCGCGACCGTGCGGTCGTCGGGGTTCGCATCGTCGGGCTGGACGTAGCGCAGGCTGGGCGTCAGGTCGGCCTCCGCGCCGTCCGTGAGCTGGTGCACGGAGGCGATCTGGATGTAGCCGAAGCCGCGCGTCTCCCGGCCCCGGGACACGCGCGCGGAGCGCCGTCCCTCGCCGCGCGCCGACGTCGACAGCGTGTTGCGGAACGCGTTCCAGTAGAGATGGAAGGGGAGGACGCTCTGGGGCTGCCCGGTCGTGTTCCGCCATTCCAGGATCAGCGACCCCTGGATGGTGTGCCGCTCCGTATCGAGCCGGGCGTCGATCGTGTAGTTCGCGTTGCGCGGCGACTGCGCGGGCAGCGGTGGGAGGGTCGGATCGTCCGGTGCGGCCGGGGGCGGCAGGGGCGGAGGGGCGAGGGGGCAGGGCTGGCAGCCGATGGAGGGTGTGGGCGACGCCGCCGGCGCCTCCGCGCGGACCATGAGGCCCATTGACGCCACCGCCACCACGGCCAGCGACACCGCGCGCATAGGATGAGAGGGCGTGATTCTATAACGCGACGAGGTGTGGCATGCGCATGGAGAGGTCTTCCGTCCCCCGGCTCGTCCTCGCGGCCGCGCTGAGCACGGCCGCCGCGAAGGCGCCGTGGTCTCTCTCCGACGAGGGCCGCCGCGCGCTCGAGGCCGTGAGCGCGGACGGGCTGCGCGGCCATCTTTCGTTCCTGGCGGCCGATGCCCTCGGCGGCCGCGTGAACGGATCGCCCGGCCTCGACGTCGCCGCGGAGTACGTGGCCTCCCGGCTGCGCGCCGCCGGCCTGGAGCCCATCGGCGACGACGGCTACTTCCAGACTGCGCCCGGGCTCGTGGCCCTGCCTCGGGTCGAGGGATTCCGATTCTCCCTGTCGACGCCGGACGGCGTCATGGAGATCCCGCCCGAGGAGTTCCAGATGACCACGGTGGAGGCGGTCTCCGTTGCCGATCTGGAGATCGTCAAGGTGCCCGCGGGAACGTCGCCGGACCTCGGGTCCATCGGCGGCCGGGCCGTGCTCACCGAGGTCGAGGAGATGCCGTCCGGGGCGGGCCGGCGCGACGCGTACGTCGCGCGCCAGCGGTGGACTCGCGAGCTGCTGGCGGCACGGCCCGCCCTCGTCGTGGCCGTCGATCGCGGGCTCGCGTCACCGGCCGGCTACTTCGACACGCCCATGCTGATCGAACCGCTGTCGCCGTCCCGACGGCCGGGACGGGTGGTCACCACCTCGTCCGCCGGCCTCGCGCGACTGTACGCCGGGCTTCCGGTGGGCCGGCCCGCAGGCCGCCTCACCTTGAACGTGGCGGAGCCGCGCCGGCAGCCGATTTCACTCCGCAACGTGGCCGGGCTCCTGCGCGGGTCGGACCCTGCGTTGTCCGGCACCTACGTGCTGGTAAGCGCCCACTACGACGGCACCGGCCCGCGCCCGGGCGCCGCCGGGCCCGACCGCATCTGGAACGGCGCCAACGACGACGGGAGCGGGACCGCGACCGTGGTCGAGCTGGCTGCGGCCTTCGCGCGCCTGCGCCCGCGCCCGCGCCGCTCGATCGTGTTCCTGGCGTTCTTCGGCGAGGAGAAGGGCCTCCTCGGGTCCGCCCATTACGCCGCCCATCCGCTGGTGCCGCTCGAGAAGACGGTCGCCGACGTGAACCTCGAGCACCTCGGCCGCACGGATAGCACCGAGCGCAGCAAGGCGGGCACGGCCAGCCTGACCGGCTACGACTACTCGGACCTGCCCGCCATCTTCGAGGCGGCCGGCCGCGTGACGGGGATCGAGGTCTACAAGGACGCGCGCCGCTCCGACCCGTTCTTCGCCGGCAGCGACAACTACTCGCTCGCGAACGTCGGGGTCGTCGCGCACACCGTGTGCGTGGTGTTCGAGGACTTCGCCGACTATCACGGTGCCGGCGACGAGTGGCCCAAGATCGACTTCGCCAACATGGAGCGCACGGCGCGAATGGTGGGGGCGGCCGTGCTCATGATCGCGGACGCGGCTCAGGAGCCGCGCTGGCGCCCGGACGTGGAGGAGGCGGCGCCCTATCGCGCGGCCTGGCAGCGCCTCCACGGGAGCTGAGCTCAGAAGCGCAGGGCCAGGCCAGAGGCGCATGGACCCATTCTCGCCGAGCCCGATCCGTGCAGCGGACGGTCAGGAGCGCCGCGTCGCCGGGTCCGGAGTCGAGAAGACGGCGCGGCGGTCCCAGGGGCGACCCTCCTCCCAACCCGCAGGGATCTGCCGCCGCCGGTGGTCGGAGGGATCCTTGGGCCACAGCGTGCACGTGACCACGCGATGGTGCTGGTCCTCGTCCTCGCAGTAGGGGCAGAAGACGCACGCCCGCGCGTCCGCGTCGGCGCCCGCGCGCCACTTCCGGGGCAGGTCGGGATCGGCCAGGAGGGCGCGGGCCATGCCGATCAGATCGGCACGCTCGTCGCGCAGGATCGACTCCGCCTGCTCGAAGGTGTGGATCTTGCCCGCGGTGACCACGGGCGTGGAAAGGCCGGCGGCGCGCACCGCCCGCCGGATGCCGTCGGCCAGGAACGTGTTCACGCCCGGCGGGTCCTGCCGCGAGCGCGGGATGCACACCGACCCGCTGTGCCCGGTGTACGGGTACATGGCCTCGCCGATCGCGGGCGGCCGCGCGTCCTCGAACTTGCCGCCGCGCGAGATCGAGAGCACGTCCACGCCGGCCTGCGCCAGCCCGACGGCGATGCGCTGCGCGTCTTCGAGCGTGTTGCCGTGGAGGCGGCCGTCCGGTCCGAGAATGTCCTCGGACCCCAGGAAGCGGCAGCCCACGATGAAATCGGGGCCGGTTTCCTCGCGTACCGCGCGCACCACCTCCAGGGGCAGCCGCATCCGGTTCTCGAACCGGCCGCCGTACTCGTCCGTCCGCGCGTTCGTCACGGAGAGGAACGACGCCATCGTGTAGGCGTGGGCGAAATGCAGCTCCACCCCGTCGAATCCGCACGCGCGCGCGCGGCGGGCGGCGGCGGCGAACCAGCCCGGAATCCGGCGGATCTCGTCGAGCCCGAGGTCCTCGATGGTCTGCCGGTATCCGTAGAGGAAGTCCCGCCGCTGGCGCGGCGTGAGGTGCTGCGCGTGGTCCTTCTCGAACTCGGCATCGGACAGCCCCCGCACGGACGCCGGGAGGGCGCCGCGGGCGACGAGGCCCTCGAGGAAGACGCGGGTGGGCTTGCGCGTGGCGATCTTCAGGAAGTCGATGATCTGCGGCATCACCAGCGCGTCGCCCACCGCGCGCATCTCGGCCACCAGTGCCCTCAGGCCGGGCACGAACCGGTCGTCGCTCAGTCTCAGCAGCGGGCCGCTGGCGACGTCGCGGATGCCCGTGGCCTCCAGCACGATCATGCCCGGACCTCCCATGGCGTAGCGGAGGTAGATGTCGTGCACGTCGCGGGTGACGAATCCGTCCTCGGTGCCGCGCCACGTGACCATGGCGGGCAGCCAGATCCGGTTCGGCATGAGCCGCCCGCTGCGGCCGAGGGGAAACGGCTGGAAAAGGAGGGCGCGCTCCCGCGGGGCGAGGGTCAGTCCTTCTCCTCCTCTTCGTCCTCTCCGTCATCGAGGGAGCGCGCGGTGTGCTCCTCGCGGCTGGCTTCCATCTCGTCCTCGATGCCGTAGTCGGCCAGCCTTCGCTGGAGGGCGTCGAAGCCGCGGCGGTCCGGCGAGGCGCCCTCCCGATACGCCTCCAGGATCTCCTCCAGGCGCGCGACGCGGCGCGTGAGCTGGCCCACGGCCTCGAAGGTCAGCGCGCCGTCGTCCGCCGTCGCCTTCTGGAACGCGCCGGCTTCCCCGAACCGGCCCAGCACCTCGACGAGGCGCGCGCTGAGGGCGTCGGCGGACTCGACCAGCTCCGCCTGCAGGAGGCTGTCGCGGACGAGCCCCAGCGCGTCCTCGATGTCTTCGTCGTCCCAGTCCGCGCGCAGTCGTTCCCAGACGTCGGGGGGAAGGACGAGTCCGTCCGGACCTTCCTCCGCCGAGGCCGCGATCTCTCCGCACAAGTCCACGATGCGTCCCATGGGTCTCCTTGCTCAGCTCCAGTCGATGTCGGCCGGGAGCTCCAACTTCAATGATGCCGGATCGGGGAAGCGCAAGCCGGCCGCATGGACCGCCGGCCGGATGTCGCCGACGAAGTCCTTCATGCAGTCCGCGGAGTCTCTCTTCTTGAGGCCCTGCTCGATGGCGTACCGGTTGCCGGCCGTGCCCGGACGGCCGAAGGACAGGAGGCCCAGGCGCAGCCACTTCTCGAAGAGGGCCTGCTTGACCTCGTCGTAGCGCCCGGTCTGGCACTGCTCGACGACGATCTTCTCGCCGAGGCTCTGGTGGCCCGCCTCCTCCTTGACGATCTTCTGCACCACGTCGCGATAGGGCACGAACGAGCACTCCTCGTATTCGCGGAGCTGCCAGAATCCGCCGCGGTCGAAGAGGAACTGGGCCATGGCCAGCTCGATCCAGCTCTCGGCGAAGGGCACCGGCCTGCCGGCCAGCCGCTCGCGCACCTTGGGCTCGACCTCCTCGCCCGTGAACTGCCGGTACATCTGGGCGACGGCGTCGTAGTGCTCGGCTTCCTCGCGGATGTGCCAGACCATGAACTTCATCCACTTGTCCGGCACGAAGCGCAGGCCGTAGCCGAACATGTGGGCGGCGGCCAGCTCGCGGTAGGCCTGGCTCTCCATGAGCTGGACGAGCATCGAGCGATAGTCAGGCGACATCCGGTCGGAAGAGGTCATTTCACTTGCTCTCCTTCAGGATCTGGCGCGCGATGACGAGCTTCTGGATCTCGCTGGTGCCCTCGTAGATCCGCAGCGCGCGCACCTCCCGGTAGAGCCGTTCGACGGTGGCACCCCGCATCACGCCCTGGCCGCCGTGGATCTGGACGGCGCGATCCACCACGCGCTGGGCGGCCTCGGTCGCGAAGAGCTTGGCCGCCGCTCCCTCCGCCGTGATCTTCTCCGCCCCCCGGTCCTTGAGCCAGGCCGCGCGCCGGACGAGCAGGCGGGCGGCCTCGAGGTCGACGTGCATCTCCGCCAGCGCCATCTGCGTGGCCTGGAAGTCGGCCAGGACCCGCCCGAACTGGCGCCGCGCCTGCGACCAGCGCACCGCCTCCTCCAGGGCGCGGGCGGCCAGGCCGCAGGCCGCCGCTCCCACGCTGGGGCGGAACACCTCCAGGGTGGAGAGCGCAAGCCGGTAGCCTTCGCTCTCCTGGCCCAGCAGGACCGCGGGCGTGCCCTCGAAGCGCACCTCGCCCAGGGGGTGCGGCGCCATCGGCTCCAGAGGCTTCACCGCGATTCCCGGCGCTTCCGCGTCCACGAGGAACATCGACAGGCCCCGATGCTCCGCGCCTTCGCCCGTGCGCGCGAGAACGGTGTACATCCCGGCGATGCCCGCGTTCGAGATGAACGTCTTCACGCCCCGCAGGCGCCACACCGCGCCGTCGGCGGTCGCGCGCGTCCGCACCCCGGCCAGGTCGGAGCCCGCCTCCGGCTCCGTCACCGCGAACGCGGCCA
>Ga0070708_100005356_pt1 | contig 10181 bp, 5 predicted proteins | sample KBSK5503metaG_FD_65469 | JGI IMG/M metagenome (GOLD analysis project Ga0070708, IMG submission 65469) | Corn, switchgrass and miscanthus rhizosphere microbial communities from Kellogg Biological Station, Michigan, USA - KBS K5-50-3 metaG | ecosystem: Host-associated > Plants > Roots >... | reverse complement strand
GAGTAGCTTATTGACACGTGATCGAGCGTTTGTCGACTTCGGGCCAATTGGGCGGGTTACTAAACACCGGCATTGGCGGTGATGCTGTTTGGTAACCCATCCGCTCTTGCTATAACGGGAGGAGGGTTCTGCCCCCTGCTGTTCTCCCCGCAAGGGAGTGGGTCATCGACCTGGCATATGATGCGGAAGCGGGAGTGAGATGACTCTTGCCTATGGCCTGCACAATTCCTCTTGTGGGTCATGACGGACCCTGCGCGCCTACCCTATACTTTTCGTAGCAAACGGGGCCACTTTTAGCGAGATATATTGGAATACTCGGCACTAATCCAGCCCTGCAATGAAGCTGGCGCTTCTACCTTCGGTCAGCAGGGCTGAAAGGAAAAGGAGAAAAAGATGACGCAGCAGATGGACGTCGTGATTATCGGTGGCGGGCAAGCAGGGCTTGCTCTGAGCTACTACCTCACGCAACAGGGGCGAACACATGTGGTGCTCGAACGAGGCCGCGTTGCAGAGACATGGCGGGGCCAACGCTGGGATTCGTTTACACTGGTGACGCCGAACTGGATGACCCAACTCCCGGGCTTCCCCTATGAAGGAGAAGACCCGGATGGCTTCCTGCCACATGACGAAATCGTGATCACTCTGGAGCGGTATGCACAGTCCTTTCACGCCCCGCTGCATTGTGGTGTCCAGGCTACAGCAGTCCGGCTACGACCGGAAGGGGATGGCTACCTGGTGGAGACGAGCGACGGTGCTTTCGAAGCAGCCAACGTGGTGCTGGCGACCGGTGGATTTCCATGTCCCAGGCTCCCTCAGGCGAGTGGCGCCATACCGGTCAACATCATGCAACTACACTCCAGCCAGTACCGCAAGCCCCAGCGACTTCCTTCCGGCGCAGTCCTCGTCGTCGGCTCAGGACAATCCGGCAGCCAGATCGCCGAGGAACTCCACCAGAGTGGACGGCAGGTCTACCTCTGCGTTTCCAGGTGTGGAAGGTCTCCCCGGCGCTATCGGGGGAAAGACGTGATGTGGTGGGTCAACCAGATGGGAGGATACGATCGCACGGTCGATTCACTTCCCTCTCCTGCGGCCAGGTTCGTCTGCCACCCGGACCTCTCCGGCAAAAACGGAGGGCACGCGATCAACCTCCGGCAACTGGCAAGCGAGGGCGTCGTTCTCCTGGGGCGTCTACAAGAGGTCCAGGGGAACCACGTGATCCTGGCTCCCGATCTGGAGGAAAACCTGGCCAGGGCAGATGCCCTCGCGGCGCAGCTCATGCACGCGATTGATGACTACGTGCTGCGAACAGGTATGGCTGTGCCGGAGGAAAGCATGATCGATGATGCCACATCGAAGTGGGTGCCACCTGCGGAACCAATCCCGGAGGTAGATCTGTATGCAGCTGGCATCAGCACCGTCATCTGGGCCACGGGCTTCCGGCTCGACTTTGGGTGGGTGCATGTCCCGGTCTTTGACGCGGCGGGCTCTCCTCTCCACCAGCGCGGAATCACGTCCTCTCCAGGGCTGTATTTCCTGGGATTGCCCTGGCTCTACAAGGAGAAATCGGCGCTGTTATTCGGTATCGGGGAAGACGCAGCCTTTCTTGCATCAGCCATTGCGGCCAGAGCATAGCACGATAGATGGACTGCAATAGGGTTATCTAAATGAGACACTTACCTCGAAAGAGGTGTTGAACTGATACGAAAGAGGTATATATGATACAGCTCAAAATCAATGATGTGCTCGAATTGAGCATTGCCAAGATGCTCCGTAACGGAGTGCCGCAGCATGAAGCCGAGATCGCGGCCCCTATCTACCTGGAAGGGGAGCTCTGGGGGAAGCGCACTCACGGTTTCCGCTATCTGGAGGGCTGCCTTTTGCAGTACCAGGAAGGAGCAACGCGGCGTCAGGAGTTGACTAGTAAGCAGGAGACCGCAGTATCAGCAGTCGTGCCTCCGGGAGGAGTAACGCCACTGCTCAGCACGAATCCCCTCACCATCGGCATTCCACGCACAGGCCAGCCGCCGCTCATCCTGGACATGGCAACGAGTGCAGGAACGTATAGCCAGATCATGGTAGCCCAGCGCGACAAACAGCCTCTTCCAGCAGGTATCGCTGTTGATCTGGATGGTAAACCGACCACCGATCCCTTTAAGACTGTCGATGAAGCCCATCATCCACACCTCCTGCCATTTGGAGGATACAAGGGCTTTGGGTTGGCGCTGATGATCGAGCTGTTATGCGATGCAAGTCTGGGCACTGCCATAGGCAAGAGCAAGCTGGCGTCATACTTCGACCCGGCCTATTGTAACGGGCTCTACCTTGTCTTTAAACCTGATCTCTTCGTCGAGCGCGACGTGTTTGACGCCCATGTAGCCCAGTTGGGCGATGATATCGAGAGCAGCAAAAAGACAGCCAACGCCAGCGAGATTCGCTTGCCTGGTGAGGAGAGTCAACACCGGAAGGCGGCCATACTCGAAACTGGTATCGTCGATATCGAAGACCCAACCTATGAGTTCTTACAAGCCCCGTGAGCATTTCTTCCTCATAGGGAACACTACTGCGAACAGCGTGTTTGGTAACCTCACACAATCAAGCAAAATCCCACCTTGCAATCCCACTTTTACAGCATGGCAACGCTCAGACAAGACTGTATACTTGCGATGAAAGGAGAAAAGGCATAGATTCGTTGCCATGAAACCGTTTGGGTTGTTTGGTGAATCTCATGACTTCTGCCAGGTGGGGATATGCCAAAATCATTCAGACGTAGTATTCGCTGGGACACACAAGCCGCGAGCTACCAGGTGATCGAGCAGGCGGCAAGTACAATTACAGCCTCTAACCTGGACTTCCAGAGCCATGTTTGGCAGCAGTGGTTAGAGCAGGTATCCTCGTTCGCCTTCCAAAGCAAGCACGGGCATCATTTCACGGCACGCAAAGAAGTCAGGGCGCGCGGAGACGTCTACTGGATTGCTTACCGCAAGGTCAGCGGCAAGCTCACCCATAAATATCTTGGCCGGACAACAGATGTCACTCTCTCGCGGCTAGAGCAGGTCGCCGCCACGCTGGCAGGACAGGAGATCCAGGCCACGATCTCCGAGCTCACCGATGGCCATCGTGAGAATTCAATGCAGAAGCCGCTTGCTGATCAACTGCTCGCCACCAAATTTTTCGTCCCTTCCTCCCCGCATGTCCTCATCTCTCGCCCTCGCCTCTCTACCCTGTTGGACGGGGGGCTCCAGCGTCCCCTGACGGTCGTCTCAGCTCCGGCAGGCTTTGGCAAAACCACCCTCCTCTCGGAGTGGGTGCAAACACTGCCGCAGGAGTCCATCCAGGTGGCCTGGGTTTCGCTTGATGAGGGGGATAACAACCCGGTACGCTTCTGGAGGTATGTGCTCACGGCGTTGGACCGTTTGCAGCCTGGCATGTGTACCGATCTCGTGACCCTCTCGCGAACACAGACGCCTCCTCCTCTCCCATCTTTGCTCACGACACTCATCAACCGCCTCGTGCAGAGCCCCGAGCAGGTGCTCCTGGTGCTCGACGACTATCATATGATCACTGACCAGGCGGTGCATACTTCCTTCACGTCTCTGCTAGAGCATCTGCCCGCGCAACTGCGGGTGGTCCTCTCGACCCGCGTCGATCCGCCCTTACCACTCAGCCGACTGCGCGCACGCAGTCAACTGTTGGAAGTGCGTACCGAACAACTGCGCTGTACCGGCACCGAGGTTGCGGATTTTCTTCACGAGATCGTGGGCGTCGAGCTTTCTGGCAACGAGGTCGAGCAGGTGACCAGCCGGACGGGTGGGTGGCTGGTGAGCTTGCAGATGCTCGATCTCTCCTTGCAGAGGCACGAGGGTCCTTTCCAGGTGCAGGAAGAGGTCAGCGGTAGTAACCGTCACATCCTGGATTACCTGACCGAAGAAGTGCTGCGACAACAGCCTCTTGCCATTCAGCGTTTTCTGCTGCGCACCTCCATTCTGGAGCGCCTCACAGCCCCTCTATGTGATGCAGTACTCGAGCAGAGTGGGAGCCAGCAGGTACTCGAAGAGCTGAAGCGCGCCAATCTGTTTCTCATCTCTCTCGACAGCCAGCGACGCTGGTATCGCTACCATCCGCTCTTTACTGAGGCACTGCGTTTCTGGCTCGAACGGGTAGACCATGAAGCGCTCGAGGTACTTCACCTGCGAGCCAGCGCGTGGTATGCAGAGCGTTGTAAGCGAGCGAGCACAGGCCGCCCAGGTCGAGGTGTTACGCGCACAAGCAAAGCCCGGCGCGGTACTCAAGCGGCCTGCACCGCAGCAAGATTTGCTGGATCCGTTGAGTGTACGCGAACTGGAAGTGCTACAACTCATGGCACAAGGGGCCACCAATCAGGGAATTGCCCGGGCGCTTACACTGGCGATCGAGACTGTCAAACGGCACGTGAGCAATATTATCTCAAAATTGGGGGCGTACAATCGCACGCAAGCGGTGGTGCGAGCACACTCCCTCGGCCTGCTCTCTTAGGGAAATCTGTATGATCGCAGCAATCACAGGGCTTCTATGCGCGGAACTGTCGCGCAGCCTTATTGATCCCCTCCACAATCATAGGATGAGGAAAGACAACTTCGGTGAGGGCTGCCGCACCCAACCCCTGATTGATGGCGAAGGCGAGCGGAGCAATGACTTGAGCAGCATCCAATCCCACGATCTGCGCACCAACCAGGCGGCCGGTCTGGCATGCAAAGATGAGCCTGATGAACCCTTGCATCTCGTCGAAGATCTGCGCACGTGGTTCTACGGCATAGTCATAGCGGGCAATTTCGATGCAACCGTAGTGCTCACGCGCCTGCTGTTCCGTCAAACCTACCCAGGCGACTTCCGGTTCGGTGAAGACGGTAAAGGGAACGCTCTCGAAGTCCACACGATCAACGGGCAACCCTCCTGCCAGAATCGTATGAGCTGCCACCAGGCTCTGCCGCACGGCAGAATGATAGAGCATACTGCGCCCATTCACATCACCGGGAGCATACACGCGCGGATTGCTCGTCTGCAAGCGGTCGTTGACAGCCGGTGCCTTATACTGATCCAGGCCGAGTGCCTGCATACCTTCAGGAAATACGCACTCTCGCCCTGTTGCCATGAGCACTGCGTCTCCTGCAACGATATGTTCCTGCCCGCGCTGGCGGTAGCGCACCTGCATGCCACCGGTGACCTTTTCTATGCACGTTGCCTCAGCGCCAAGTTCAATATGCACGCGCTGGCTGAGACCATCGTAGAGGGCCTGCGAAAGTGTTGGATCAACTCCAGGCAGCAGCCGCTCTGCGCGTTGCAGCAGCGTGACCCACGTTCCCAGGTTGTTCAGCATCGAGGCGACTTCGACGCCGATATAGCCACCGCCGAGAATGACAAGACGCCGGGGAAGGGGAAGGTCAGCGCCCAGGCGGAAGAGATCGGACGAGGTAATGGCAAGCTGCGCGCCTGGAATAGACGACAGGCGGGGCTTTGAACCAGTCGCTACGATGAGATGCCGGAACGTATAGCGAAGCGTCTCCTGTGCGGTTTCAACCTCGACACGCTTTTCATCAAGGATGTGCCCCATTCCTGCATGGAAGAACACGCTCGACGTGTTGATCGTCTCGCGGTGCTGGCGATAACGGATATTTTGAACCCGGTCTTTGTGGGCCAGGATGCCCCGCCAATTCACGTCGGGGACAGGCCCACTCAGCCCGAATACCCCATACTTCTCGGCCCTGGCACGCACTAACGAGGCCTCGCGCACGGTTTTCGAGGGAATACACCCCTCTGCCAGGCAGTTGCCCGCCAGGTTGCCAATGGGGTCGACCATCACCACGCGCAACCCTGCGCGGGCTAATAGAAAAGCAGCGGGGTACCCTCCTCCGCCGGCGCCTAGAATGACGACATCCGTCTGTTGCTCTTGCACACTCATCGATATTACTCCTCATTCCTCTTGTTTGCCTGAAATAGCGGTTTCTTCTCTACAAAGCAAGTATAGGCGACGGGATGGGTGCTGTCATGGCTCAAAAGGGGGGTATGCTGCAGGCAGGTGACTGATACTTTTGAGGAAGGCGGTCCACGATATTTTTCTTGGCTAACACAAGTGACTGCTGAGGTGATATACTAGTTCTTGGTGCTACTTATAAATTGAGTAGCCATTCATGCTGCCTGGAGTATCACCTACCAGCACAGCAGGGGAAAGAGCGATGCCAAAGCTTGCCATACCGCAAGTGAACTGGAACGCGCAGGACGCCAGCTACCAGGTACATGAGAAGACAGAGCGGGGAATGACCATCCCTCCGCTGGACTTTGAGAGCCAGGCGTGGCAATCCTGGCTGGCGCAGTGGTCTTCTTTTGCCTTCCAGAGTAAGGATGGGCACCGCTTTACCGCACGCAAAGAGACCAGAGCGCGCGGGGGCATCTACTGGGTGGCCTATCGCAAAATCGGTGGCAAACTCACCCATACCTACATCGGCCGGTCCGAGGATATCACCTTTTCCCGCCTGGAGCAGGTCGCCCACTCCTTCACTGAGCGAAGGAGCAAGCCTTCAACCCACCTGCCCTCGCAGGAGCAGCAGACGCAGCATGAGACACACAGCGAGGTGGGATGGCAGGATCAATTCCTCGCTACCAAATTCTTTGTGCCGGTGCCCCCACACATCTTGATTGCCCGTCCTCGTCTCTTCTCCCTGCTGGACGAGGGCAGGCAGCGTCCCCTCACGCTGGTCTCGGCTCCCGCGGGCTTTGGCAAGACCACCTTAGTCTCAGCCTGGGTGCAAACGCTCCCAGCGAGAGACATCCGTGTGGCCTGGGGTTCGCTCGATGAAGCGGATAATGACCCGGTACATTTCTTGGCCTACGTGCTCACGGCATTGGACCGTGAGCAGCCAGGGATGTGTAGCGAGTTTCTGACCTACATGCGCACACAACACTCACCTCTCTTGCAATCTGCCCTGGTGGCGCTCATCAATCGACTTGCGGAACAACCGGAGCAATTTCTCCTCGTTTTGGACGATTACCACCTTGTAACTGAGGGGGCCATTCACCGCTCCCTCACATACCTGGTAGATCATCTGCCCTTGCAGTTGCGGATAATCCTTGCAACGCGCGCGGACCCTCCCTTGCCATTATCCCGACTGCGGGCACGCAGTCAACTGCTCGAAGTACGAGCCGAACAGCTACGCTGTACCGTCGATGAAACGAGAGCCTTCCTCCAGAAGGTGATGAACGTCGTGCTGGAAGATGCTGCGATACAGCAGGTTACTAGCCGCACCGAAGGCTGGTTAGTCGGCATGCAGTTAGTAGGACTCTCGCTGCAAGGACGCACCTCGCCCAGTCCATCCGTTGATCTACTCGAGGAGGCCAGCGGGCGGCAGGTCTACATTCTAGACTACTTGACCGAGGAAGTCCTTAGGCTCCAACCTGGCTCCATCCAGACCTTTCTGCTGCGCACCTCGATCCTCTCGCGACTCTCGGCTCCTCTGTGTGATGCGGTGCTCCAGCAGCAAGGGAGTCAGCAAGTATTGGAGTTCCTGGAACGAAGTAATCTCTTTGTCACTGCACTCGATAGGCAGCGGCACTGGTATCGCTACCATGCCCTCTTCGCTGAGGCGGTGCGCTCTCGCCTGGAGCAGACACCCGGAGAAGAGGTCGACGCGCTGCATCTGAGGGCCAGTCAGTGGCACGCAGAGCAGGGAGACACCGCTGAGGCGGTGCAGTATGCTATGAGCGCCCACAACTGGGAGCGAGCTGCCGATCTGATCGAACCTGTAGCCCACACGCTCATCTGGAGGCAGGGGGAGCAAACGACGGTGCGTCGCTGGCTAGAGCGGTTCCCCCAGGAAGTGGTGCGCGCTCGACCACGTCTCTGTTTTGCCTGGGCGAGCTCTCTGTTTGTTGTTGTCCCCCCCACAACCGTGGAACCCTGGCTCGAAGCAGCGAAAGCGGGACTCACCATCTCGCCTCCACCACCACGTCGTACCGATGAAGCGAACGGACCATATACTCCGAGCGACCAGGATGACCTGCTTGGAGAGGTTCTCGCCTTCCAGGCATTTGTTACTAGTTTTAGCGGTGATGGCCGCGCGAATCTGGCGCAGTGTCAGCACATCGCAGCTCGTCTCTCCGAAGACCATCTTCTTGCACGTGGGTGGCTTGCCGGTGCTGAGGCGCAGATTTACCGATCCCTGGGCGAAGCCGTGCCGGCTACTCAGAGGAACCTGGAAGCGAGTCGGCTTATGCAAGCGACAGGGCATGCATCGATAGCCATATCCTTTCTGGGCGCGGCGGCCTCCCTCTTGATCATGCGGGGAAGGCTACACGAGGCGTGGCAGTGCTGCGAGCATGCGATCAATCTGGGTAAATTGGAGGGCTACCCGCTCTCGTTAGAAATAGGTCATACCTCTGTGTATCAAATGGATATATTGCGTGAGTGGAACCAACTCGACGCAGCACAAGAACTCGCGCAAAAAGTATTGCAGCGTGACGAACCGCTGCTGCTCAGTATGGGACTCCCTGTGCTGGCGCGGGTTCATCTTTCCCGCGGTGAGTTGGATGCGGCAGCCGAGATTCTTCAACATGCCGGGCGCGTTAGTGAGCACATGCGCAATCCATATTGGCATGCTCTCAATAGCGTTGGCACGCACGTGCGGCTTTGGATAGCACAGGGAGAGATAGAGCGTGCTGCCCGCTGGGCGGAAAGAGTGCAGCACGAGAAGAGACACATCGCTCCGCTGGCGCGTGAACTTGAGGATGCGGCTATGGTACGGGTTGTATTAGCACAACATAAGACCACCGAAGCTCTCATGCGCCTCGTACCTTTACTAGAAGCTGCAACCAAGCAGGAGCGGTGGGGAAACGTCATTGAACTCCTGCTCCTGCAAACATCGGCTTATCTGGGGCGTGAGGAGGAGCAAGCGGCCCTCTCTGCACTCACTCAAGCGGTACACCTGGCAGAACCCGAAGGCTATATGCGCAGTTTCTTGGACGAAGGAGTTCCGATGGCAGTCCTCCTCTCCAAACTTCGAGACCAGCAGCGCAAGCAAGGACCGACTGCGTACCTGGATACCCTGCTCGCCACGTTCTCCCCGGCCTCACGACAAGAAGGCGAGGCAGATCATCCTACATCTCATCCCTCAACCCGGCAACCATTGCTCGACCCCTTGAGTACGCGCGAACTGGAGGTGCTGCACCTGCTTGCACAGGGTGCCTCCAACCAGGAGATTGCCGAGGAACTGGTCGTGACGCTCGATACGGTCAAACGGCACGTGAGCAATATCCTCTCCAAGCTGGGAGCGAGCAACCGCACGCAAGCCGTTACGCGGGCACGCAGTCTCGGCATGCTCTAGAAGCAGTTACTAAACACCTTCTGACGTTACCAAACGCTCTGTTCGCGTATCTGCGTACCCTCCTCCTGCTTTCGGTACCCCGAAATACCTTTTTACCTGGAGAAGGGTGCGACTTCGACCAGGCAATACGAAAGTGGCAGTAGATACTCCCGCACAATCCCTCTTGTGGGTCATGACAGTTCAGCACGGCGATCTTATACTTATGTTGTGTCCACGTGAGTGGCGATTTTCAGCAGAGAAGAGAAAGGAGCGAAACGATGCGTATCGATATCCATGCTCACTACTTCCCCGAAACGTACCTTGACCTCCTGCAGCGCTTCGGCAGTGAGGCGACCGATATGGCGCGCCATAGGGGTGCAGGTGGCAGTTCTGACGAACTGGAGGTCCGTCTGGAGTTGATGGACTCTGCCCAGGTCCAGATGCAGGTACTCTCAGTATCTCCGCAGCTCCCCTACTTTGAAGATGAGATCCACGCAATAGAAGCTGCCAGGGCGATCAACGACCTTTACGCAGACCTGGTGCGGCGCTACCCCACCCGTTTCGCCGCGTTCGCCGCCGCCCCCTTGCCCCATATCGATGCGGCGCTCGCGGAGATAGAGCGAGCGCTCGACCAGCTCCACATGGTCGGGGTCACGGTGGCAACATCCGTACTTGGTCGCTCGCCCGCCGATCCCGAGTTTGAACCACTGTACGCGGAACTCAACCTGCGAGGAGCAGTGCTCTACATCCATCCCGCAGGCGTAAGCGCCTGCTCGCCGCTGATTGCTGACTACGGCTTGACCTGGCCCATCGGTGCCCCCATCGAGGACACCATCTCCGCCACGCAGCTCA
>Ga0070708_100005354_pt1 | contig 10182 bp, 7 predicted proteins | sample KBSK5503metaG_FD_65469 | JGI IMG/M metagenome (GOLD analysis project Ga0070708, IMG submission 65469) | Corn, switchgrass and miscanthus rhizosphere microbial communities from Kellogg Biological Station, Michigan, USA - KBS K5-50-3 metaG | ecosystem: Host-associated > Plants > Roots >... | reverse complement strand
TCGCCGGTGACGTGCCGCGCTCACACGAAGCCGTCACCGGTTCCTCATTTCACCCGGGCCACGATCGGTCGGAGGCGCCCGTGACCTCGAACGTCGGCCAGAACTACCCCTACTCGAGCGAGACCGAGACGGAGCGAGCCGATCGGGTCCGACGGGTCGTCGAGGCGCGCGATGGGCTGGCCGCCAAGATCGAGGCCGAGACGACGCCCCTCGACGCCGGCGATCGCTGGTGGACCTGGAAATGCCCGACGCCCGGCTGCGCCGGCATCCTCCATGCCGCGGGCTACGCCCACGATCTCCACGCGGTCTACGTCGTCTGCGACGGAACCTGCGGCAAGACCTTCCTCCGCTAGACCGGCTCGCGATGGCTGACGGGGGCGCCTCGGACGTCCGCGCGCTCCCATCGATGCCCGCATCGAGCGTGCGGGCTTCCCGTCGCCAGCTCGTCCTCGATTCGCTCGGCATCGTCGCCAGTGCCGGCGGCTTCGGGCTCGTCTACGGCCTGAGCGCGCGGACCGCCGGGTTCTCGCCGATCGAGGCGACCGCGATGAGCGTGCTCGTGTTCGCGGGCGCGTCCCAGTTCGCGGCGGTCGGTTACCTGCTCGGTGGGTTCTCGTGGGCCGGGATCGTCCTCCTGACGGCGTTCATCAACGCCCGCCACTTCCTGTACGCGGCGGCCCTCGCGCCGTACCTGGACGACCGGCCCCGCTGGCTCCGAGCGCTGATGGCCCACCTCCTCACCGATGAGGCATTCGCCCTGTCCCTGTCCCACTTCCGGCGGATCGGACGGGCGGACGTGCCGGCCTACTGGTGGGCCGCGATCGGCTCGACGTTCATCCCCTGGAACGCGGCCACGATCGCCGGGGTCCTCCTCGGCGGCGCCATCCCGGAGCCGGGCCGTTTCGGGCTCGACGTGATCTTCCCGGCCGCGATGCTCGGGCTGGCCGTCGGGCTGATCACCGGACGGCGGGAGCTCGTCGCGGCGATCGTCGGGGCGATGGTCGCGGTCGCCGTCTCGCTGGCCTGGGACCCCGCCGCCGGGCTCCTCGCCGGGGGGCTGATCGGGCCCCTCGCCGGGCTCGCGACGCGGCCGGGCGCCGCGGACCGGGAGCCCGAAGCCGAGATCATGTTCGGCCCGAGGCCGGCCGAAATGAGCACGGCCCTCATCCCGCTCGCGATCCTCATGGGTCTCGTCACGTACCCGTGGCGAGCGGTGCCGCTCCTCGCGCCGGGGATCCGGCGGCTGCCGCCGACGATCCAGGCGTACATCCGCCTCGTGGGGCCGGCGATCCTTGCTGCGCTCGCGGCCGTCAACACGATGGTCGTCCTCGACGCCGCTCGCCACCCGAGCTTCCACATCGGGATCGAGTGGCTCGCCGTCGGCCTGTGCGGCGTGGTGGTCGTGGCCCGGCGCGGCCTGCTCGTCGGGCTCGTGCTCGCGGCCGTGCTCGCTGCCGTGCTCCGGGCGACGGGGCTGGCGCCGCTCCCCTAGCCCGCGGGGTTCGCCTGGCGGTCGGGGCGCCAGGAGGCCACGACGGGATCGCGGCCCGTCGCCAGCAGCAGCGCGGCCAGCAGCGCCGTCCGCGGCACGATCGAGGCGACGTCGAGGTACTCGTCCGGCGAGTGATCGGCGCCCCCGACCGGGCCGAGGCCGTCGATCGACGGGATGCCCATGCCGGAGGTCGTGTTGGCGTCCGACGCCCCGCCCGTCGCGACGTCCTTCGTGACGAACCCGAGCCGCGCCGCCAGTGCGATGACGGTCTCGGTGAGCCGGCCTGAGCGCTCCAGCTTCTCCATCGGCATCCACGACGCCATCGTCTCGATGTCGACCGTGACGTCCGGAACGGCGGGCTGGGCGGCGAGCTCACGGACGGCGGCGATCGCCCCCTCGAGCGAGGCCCGGGTCATGCCCCGCACGTCGACCTCCAGCTCGGCCCGATCGGGAACGACGTTGGGGCGGGTCCCGGCGTTGAACACGCCCACGTTCGCGGTGACATCCGGCCAGCGTCCGTTGAGGGCATGGATCGCGGTCACGAGGTGGGCTCCGGCGAGGATCGCATTGCGGCCTTTCTCCGGCTCGACGCCGGCGTGGGCGCCCTTGCCGTGGACCGTCAGGCGGAGGTCGGCGATCCCCTTGCGAGCCGAGACGAAGTCGCCGTTGGCCCGGGCGCACTCGAGCACGAAGCACGCGTCCGAGCGGCCCGCGACGTCGCGGATGTGCGGCGTGGACGTCGGCGACCCGATCTCCTCGTCGGGATTGGCGATGAACACGATCCGTTCGAACGGCAGCGTCTCGAGCGTGCCACCCCCGAGGGTCCTGAGCGCCGCCAGAGCGTAGAGGCCGCCGAGCAGGCCGGCCTTCATGTCGCTGACGCCTGGGCCGAGGGCCATCCCGGCGTCGATCCGGAATGGGCGGGCGGCGACGGTCCCATCGGGGAAGACCGTGTCCATGTGGCCGATGAGGAGGAGTCGCGGGCCGGCGCCCGGGCGTCCGTCGAACGTCGCGATCACGGTGTCGCCAAGGCGCCCCGCCGGGTCCGGCCGCCGGTCGACCGTCGCGCCGAGGCCCTCGAGGAAGGCCGCGGTCCAGCTCGCCACCTCGTTGACGCCCCTCGGCGAGTAGCTGCCGCAGTCGATGTTGGACAGTCGCGCGAGGTCGGCCAGGAACGCGTCGGACGACGCGGTGACGGCGGCCTCGAGGGCGGTCAGCTCGGCGGGCGTGACCCCGGTCGCCGGCGGCGGCATCTTCACGGCGGCCAGTCTACGGCGGTTGCTATCCTCGCCGGGCCGTGCGCCTAATCGAGATCCGCCGCCTCGAGGGACCGAACGTCTACCGGCTGGAGCCGGTGATGAAGGTCGAGGTCGCGATCGGGCGCCGCCGGAGCTGGTACGGCCGCCGGGATCCGGAGCCGTACTCCCTCGTCCGCCTCGGCGCCGGAGTCCCGGCCCGGGAGCGGCCGGCCGAGATCGCGGCGCTCGTCGCCTGGGTCCGCCGGCTTCGCGTGACTGGCGCGGACGGACGGGCCGGGCTCGTCGTCCACCGATCGTCGGACCCGGGTCACTGGATCGTCACCTGGCCGTGGACCGCGGCGGACCGGGCGGAGGCGATCGCGGAGGCCGCCGTGGCCCTGGCGAGCCGGGCAGTCGATCCCGCGCCCGCGGCGGAGCTGACCTCGCGCCAGAAGCGCCGGATCCAGTCCTGGTCCGAGCGCGTCGCGGCCATGGGCGGAGACGCGCCGGCCTGGATCCGTGACGCCGACCGCCGGGTCCCGGTCATCTCGATCAGCGGCACGAACGGCAAGAGCACGACGACCCGCCTCATCACCCGAATCCTGGCCCTGGCCGGCCGCCACGTCGGGACCACGACCTCGGACGGCATCCTCGTCGATGAGGTGCTCGTCGAGCCCGGCGACTGGACGGGTCCGGGCGGCGCCCACGCCATCCTCGCGCGGGCGGATGTCGACGTCGCGGTCCTCGAGACCGCGCGTGGCGGGATCGTCCTGCGCGGCGTCGGCTACGAGTCGAACGACGCGAGCATCCTGACCAACGTCACCTCCGACCATCTCGACCTGCAGGGCATCCACACGCTCCCGGAGCTCGCCGAGGTCAAGGCCACGATCTGCCGGATCACGAAGCCAGGCGGCTGGGTCATCCTCAACGCCGACGACCGGTACGTCGCGGCCGTCGCCCCGAGGGTCCGAGCCCACGTCGCGCTCTTCACCCTCGATGGCGATCGGTCCGCGCGCGTGCGCCGCCACCTCCGCGCCGGCGGTCGGGCCTATCTCGTTCGAAATGGCGTGGTAGGCGAGGCGGACGGAGCTCGGTGGCACGGCCTCGCGGCCATCACCGAGATCCCGATCGCGTTCGGCGGCGTCGCCCGGCACAACATTGCGAACGCGCTCGCGGCGGCCGCGGGTGCGCGGGCGATGGGCGCGACCCTCGTCGACGTCCGGCGCGGGCTGCGCGACTTCCGGCCGAGTGCCGACGCGTCACCCGGCCGGCTCAACGTGTTCAGGAACGGCCCTCGCGTCATGATCGTCGACTTCGCCCACAACGAGGCCGGGCTCACCGCACTTCTCGACGTGGCCGACGCGATCGCTGGCGGCCGGCCCATCACCGCGATCATCGGCACCGCCGGCGATCGACCCGATGACACACTCCGGGGTATCGGGCGAATCGCGGCGGAGCGCACCCAGCGGATCGCGATCAAGGAATCGCTCGAATACCTTCGCGGGCGCAGTCGAGAGAGCGTGATCGGCGAGCTTCGCACCGGTGCACAGAGCGCAGGCTGGCGGGAGCAGATCCCCGTCTACGAATCCGAGATCGAGGCGCTTCGAGGCGAGCTCGCCCGTCCGGCCGCCGACCCCGAGCCCGTCGTGGTGCTCCTCTGCCATGAGGAGCGGGGTGCCGTCTTCGACCTCTTGGCCGAACAGGGGTACGCGGCGGTCGAATCGGTGGCGGATCTCACCGCGCTCGTCGGCGGCTGAGGTGCCGATCCTCGATCCGAGGACGCTCCGCTTCCTCGAGCCCGAGCTTGAGGCCAGCTACCAGGTCGAGGCCATCGAGCCGGTCCGTCGCGAATTCCGAACGGGGTCGGCCGTCTCGATCGGCTTGTGGATCGCCGCGGCCGTCCTGATCCCGACAGTCACGGACGTCCGGCCGGCGGTCTCGACCCCGATCACCGTTGCGATGGCGGGGGCGAATCTGCTCGCCCTGCCACTGATCCAGCGGCTGCGGACCATCGATGACGCCCTGCGGCTCCTCCTGCTCCTCAACATCGTCACCGGGATCGGCCTGCTGGCGCTGGCGGGCGTGGCCGGCCTGTTCGAGCGCTATGCCGGCCCGGCCGTCATGCTCCAGTCGATCTTCGCGCTCTTCATCGCCCGGCGCTTCGTCCTGACCGCGCTGGCCGGGCTCGTCGAGGTCGTCCTGCTGGCCGCGATCGCCGCCTCGCTCGGCCTCTTCGGCGGCTACGTCCTCGACATCTTCATCGTGATCTCGGCGGTCGGGGTCGGGGTCGGGGCAACGTATGTGATCGAGTCGGCGGCCCGGATGGACTGGTTTCAGCGGCGCCGGATCTCGAGTCAGCAAGCCGAGCTCGAGGTCGAGAAGAGCAAGTCCGATCGACTCCTCCGGAACGTGCTGCCGGGTGCGATCGCCGATCGCCTCCGCGAGCGGGAGACGACGATCGCCGACGGAATCGCCGACGCCACGGTCCTCTTCGCCGACCTCGCCGGTTTCACGCCCCTGGCCGCGAACCTGAAGCCGGCCGAGGTGGTTGCGATGCTCGACATGCTCTTCGCCCGGTTCGACGAGCTCACGGCGCGCTTCGACCTCGAGAAGATCAAGACGATCGGCGACGCGTACATGGCCGCCGGCGGCGTCACCCGCGATCAACCGGATCACCCCGAGCAGGTTGTCTCGATGGGACTGGCGATGCTCGCGGAGACGCGGGCGTTCGCGGCCGAGAGCGGCCAACCGTTGCACCTCCGAATCGGGGTGCACACGGGCTCGGTCGTCGCCGGGGTCATCGGAACGAGCCGGCTCAGCTACGACCTCTGGGGAGACACGGTGAACACCGCGAGCCGGATGGAGTCGCACGGGGTGATCGATGCGGTCCAGGTCAGCCGGGCCACTCGCGACCGGCTCGGGCCCGAGTTCATGGTGACTGCCCGAGGCCCCATCGAGGTGAAGGGCAAAGGCTCGCTCGAGGCGTTTCTCGTGACCGCCCGCCCGCCGACCTAGCCTTCGGGGGCCTCGAGCTCGCCCGGGTCGGCGAAGGCGGTCGTGCCGAGCGTCTGGCCGGCGGTCGCCATCGCCTCCTTGTAGACGCCGACCGCATCGTCGACGCACATGACCAGGAAGTCGCCCCGATTCGCCCGCCGGAGCGCCGATCGCACGGCGGTCAGCTCATCGAGCACCTTGTCCGTTCGCACCGTGCGACCACCGGCCGCCGTCCGGGCCCGCTGGACGCCCTCGGCCACGAGCTCGGCGCTTGCGCCGGGCTTGCGGCCCCGGAGATTGCGGTCCTCGCGGACGACGATCTCGTCGAAGGCCGTCGCCGCGAGCGCGCCGTACTCACGCATATCCTCGTCGCGCCGGTCACCGGGCATGCCGATGACGCCGATCGCCCGGCCCGAGCGACCCTTCCCGCCGGCCCCGTCGGCCATCATTCGGTTCACGAAGTCGGCCAGGTTCCGCATCCCGTCGACGTTATGGCAGTAGTCGATGACGACCCGGATCCCGCCGATCTCGAGGTAGTTCAGCCGGCCGGGCGCCTGGAAGAACGACGTCGTGAACGTCCGCAGGCCCTGCCGGATGTCGTGTAGGTGGGCCCCGCTCGCCCATGCCGCCGCCGCCGCCGCGAGGCCGTTGGCGACGTTCATCCGGGCCTTGCCGCCGAACGTCGCGGGCACGAGATGGGTGTACAGGACCGGCATCGTCCGGGGACCGTGGCGGAGGACGATCTGATCGCCCTCGGGGGTCTTCCGGACCACGAACGCGGCGCCGCCCCGGCCGCAGTGGCCGTCGACGCGATCGAAGCCCGGGCTCCCCTTCTCGGTCTCCATCGAGAAGTACACGACGCCACCGCGAGATTCGGAGGCCATCCGGGCGACATACGGGTCGTCGGCGTTCAGGACCGCCATCCCGGAGCGCGGCACCGCCTCGACGAGGACGCCCTTCACGGCCGACAGCTGGCGGAGCGTCTCGATGCCACCGAGCCCGAGGTGGTCCGCGGTGACGTTCGTCACGACCGCGACATCGGCCCGATCGAAGCCGAGGCCCTCCCGGAGGATCCCGCCCCGGGCGACCTCGAACACGGCGGTGTCGACCGTCGGGTTCTGCAGGATCATCCGGGCCGATCGCGGGCCGGACATGTCGCCGCGCCGGATCGTCCGGCCGTCGACGACGATGCCGTCCGTCGAGGTCATCCCGACCCGCCGGCCCATGAACTTCAGGATGTGGGCGATCATCCGGACGGTCGTCGTCTTGCCGTTCGTCCCGGTCACGGCGATGATCGGGATCCGCGACGACGCGCCGGCCGGGAAGAGCAGGTCGATCACCGGCTTGGCGACGAACTGCGGCTCGCCCTCGGTCGGGTGCGTGTGCATCCGGAACCCCGGCGCCGCGTTGACTTCGACAATCCCGCCGCCCGTCTCTCGGACCGGGACCGTGATGTCGGGGCAGATGAAGTCGATGCCGGCGACATCGAGGCCGACGACGCGGGCCGCCATCTCGGCGATCTCGACGTTGTCTGGATGGGCCTCCATCGTCCGGTCGATCGAGGTCCCGCCGGTCGACATGTTGCCGGTCAGGGCGAGCTTCACCCGGACCCCGTCGGGGACGGCGGCATCCATGTCGAGGCCCTGCTCGCGGACGAGCTCGATGGCCGCGTCATCGACGTTGATCCGGGTCAGGACCTTCTCGTGGCCGATGCCGCGCCGGGGATCGGCGTTCGTCCGGTCGACGAGCTCGCGAACCGTCGCCTTGCCGTCGCCGACGACCGATGCGGGCACCCGCTCGGCGATCGCCGCGACGACCCCGCCGATCACGAGGCAGCGATAGTCGTTGCCGTGGATGTAGGTCTCGACGACGACCTCGCCCGAGCGCGTCTGGGCGACGGCGCCATCGAAGGCGCGCCGGACGTCGTCGTCCGTGGCCAGGTCCAGGTGGACGCCTCTGCCGTGATTGCCGTCGAGCGGCTTCACGACGCACGGGTAGCCGATCCGCCGGCCGGCGGCGACCGCCGCGTCGGCGCTCGTGACGACCTCCGACTTCGGGACCGGCAGGCCCGCCGAGTCGAGGAGCCGGTTCGTGAGGTTCTTGTCGCTCGCGATGTCGACGGCGATGCCCGACGTCTTGGACGTCATCGTCGCCCGGATCCGTTGCTGGTGGACGCCCTGGCCGAGCTGGACGAGCGAGAACCGGTCGAGCCGGATGTAGGGGATGTCGCGCGACGCCGCCTCGTCGAGGATCGCCTGGGTGGACGGTCCGAAGGCCTGCTTCTCGGCGAGCCGGATGAGCCGCTCGAGCTCGGCCATGAAATCGAGCTCCTGGGCCGGATCGCGCGGATCGACCAGGTGGTTCACGATCCGGACGGCGAGCTTGCCTGCCTCGATCCCGACGGTCTCCTCGCCGTACTCGAAGACCACGTTGTACTGGCCCTCGACGCCGGCACCGCGGGTCTTGCCGTGTCGAACTTCGGTCCCGGCCTGGTTCTGCAGCTCGAGCGCGACGTGCTCGGCCACGTGACCGGCCCAGGTGCCGTCCCGCAGGCGGGTGACAAATCCGCCACGGCGATTCAGGGAGCAGGCGTGATCCTCGAGCGACGGCAGGAAGGTCAGGAGCCCATCGACAAAGCCCGGGATCGTGTTCGATGGGAAGGCCTCGAGGACCCCGAGGTCGACGAGCAGCTTCACGACCGGCGATCGCGACCAGTAGTTCGGCCCGCGCAGGATCCGGGTCTCGAGGATCTGGAGGGTCGGCTGGGGGCGCGGCTTCACGGCACGCGCCGCCGGTCGGCGGGCGCGGGTCGCCAACGGACCGGCGGTCGCGGCCGGGGTCGCCGTGGTGCTCGACGAGGTGCGGCGCCTGGTTCCGGCCGCCTTCGCCATCGTTAGCTCGAGGCCGCCTCGCCGCCCTGCAGCGCCTTCAGGCTGGGGCTGGCGACGCGGTGGCGGCGGCGGAGGTCGAACCGGTAGCCCGCCGGCAGGGCGTGCAGGACGACGCCGCTGATCATCAGGGGCCGATGGCCGTGGACGTCCCAGGCATCGGTCTCGGCCGCGGCCCCATCGACGACGGTGATGCTGCCTCGCCCGATGACCTCCATGACCCCGTCCGGCCCGACGACGCCCGCGGTGTCCTCGTCGACGCCAAGGCCGAGCAGGCTCGGGTTCTGGGCGATCACCGAGAGCAGCCGGCCAAGGCGGTTCCGCTGCTGGAAGTGCTGATCGATGATGACGCTCGGCAGCACGCCGAGCCCGGCGGCGAGGGCCGCCATCCGGTGCTTCGGGGTCCCGCCCGATGCCCCAAACGCGATCATGTGGCTCGACATCGCCGAGGCGCCCGCCGAGGTCCCGCCGACGACGGCGCCGTGGCGGAAGCGCTCGATGACCGACTCGGCGAGCAGGGTTCCGCCGATGGTCGACGAGAGCCGCAGCTGGTTGCCGCCGGTCAGGAAGATCCCGGTCGCGTCCCGGAGCCCCCGGGCGAAGGTCTCGTCGTTCGCCTGGGCCCGGGTCATCGCGTGCATCGGCCGGACGGTCTTCGCCCCGAGCTCGGTGAAGACGGCCCGATAGCGCTCGCCGGCCTCGAAGCCGAGCGAAGACGCGGTCGAGATGACGACGATGATCGCCGCGTCGCCGCCGGCGAGGGCGACGAACCGGCTCAGGATGACGCGGTCGCGGATCTTGTCCTCGGCCCCGCCGATGACCATGACCGTGCCGTCACTCACGCCGTCGTCGCTCCTCCTCGGGTTCAGCGGAGGATACGGCACGCGGCGACGGCCGCGGGCGACGGGCCCGGACATGGCACGACCGTCGCCCGGTGGACGACGGTCGCGGCCTGCTGTCGAACCCGGTCAGGCTCCCGCGATGGCCACCTCAGCCTCGGCCGCCCGCGCGGCTTCGGCCAGGCGCTGGACCCTCGGCGTCGGATCGACCCGCCGGAGGAACACAGCTGACAGGGCGAAGAAGACGACGGCTACGAGCCATGCCACACGCGGGCCATCGGGCGTCTGGGCCTTGCCACCGACGATGTCGATGATCGGCCCCACGAGAGCGCCGGCGAGGGTCCCGGCGGCGGCGACGGCGATGTTGCTGATGCCCATGTACCGGCCCGACGAGGCCTTCGGGATGATGTCGGTCATCAGGGCCCAGTCGACGGCGAGGAACGTGCCGGAGGCCGCTCCGAGGAGGACCGCACCGAGCAGGAAGACCGGGACACCCGGGGCGATGGCCGCGATCGCGAGGCCGAGTCCGCCGATGGCGCACGCGGCATAGATCACCGGCTTTCGCCCGATCCGGTCGGAGATCCGGGCGGATGGGAACGTCGCCACGACGGTCACGAGGGCGACGATGACCTGGGTGATCGGAACCACCGTGGCCTTGTCGCTCGTGGTGAGTCCGAGGGTCTGGTTGAAATAGATGATGAACCAGGCGAGGAGCGCGTTGATGCCGGCGA
>Ga0070708_100005353_pt1 | contig 10183 bp, 11 predicted proteins | sample KBSK5503metaG_FD_65469 | JGI IMG/M metagenome (GOLD analysis project Ga0070708, IMG submission 65469) | Corn, switchgrass and miscanthus rhizosphere microbial communities from Kellogg Biological Station, Michigan, USA - KBS K5-50-3 metaG | ecosystem: Host-associated > Plants > Roots >... | reverse complement strand
TGACCAAGAACATCACGTGCTTCATTGGCTCGGTAACCCGATCCGGCGGGCACTTCCGTGGGACCCTTAAGAAGGGTAAAACCGAGCACTTCCCGGTACCAGCGGATGGCGCGTTCGATGTCGGCTACACCAGCACCTACATGGTTCACTGCTCTTGGATAAACTAACGTCTTGGATGTGTTGTTCTCTTCCATTTTTTGCGACTATTTTATGGGGAGTTGATCAAGTTGGTCATAAGTTTCTGTACAAGCCATCTTGAGAATATCTGAGGTACTCTGACATTGCGCGAATCACGCGCTGGGCTACCGCAAAACGACGGCGATCGATCCGATTCATCATTGTTCTCGCACCTCATTGTTTGGTTGCAAATCTCGTCAAAGTTCGATCCGCTAGGCTCGCGAACACGACAATGAGCCCGACAACGAGAATGTACCATTGGGGTTGGACGCCGAGCAGGATAAGAAAACTCTGGATGCCGCGGAGGACAAAGGCGCCGAAGAGTGTACCGATCAGAGAAATTCGGCCGCCGGTTAAATGACATCCGCCTAGCACTGCGGCAGCGATCGCGGAAAGCTCCATCGTTGCGCCGAAACTGCCGTCGGCGTAACCAATAAAAGCGGCATCTAACACACCGGCAAACGCTGCCAGCAGTCCGCTAACGACAAATACTCCAAATTTTATTTTGGTAACGTTTACGCCTCGGGAAAAGCTCGAGGCGGCATCGCCACCGACAGCGAGGATGCGATTTCCTACCGGGGTTTCGAAAACCACCAGTTGAAGCACGACGAGGACAACTAGTGCCCAAATTACCCCGGCGTTGACCCCGGCGACACCGCTGTTTCCGACAGCGTTATAGATCCACTGCTGCCGAACTGAGTCAGTCGCGGCAAAAGAAAAACCAGAGGTGACGGCATAACCGATACCCTGAAAGAGAAAGAGCGTACCCAGAGTTACAAGCAGGGATGGTAGGCCGAGCAACGCGACAAAAACACCGTTCAACGCGCCGATAAAGATCCCGCAGGCGAGGGCGCCGAGGAGCGCAAGGCCACTGCCCACGACGGGAGCTAGCCCGAGAAACGCTAGGGCGCCAATTCCAGAGACTGAACCAACCGATATGTCGATTTCGCCCGTCGCGATTACGATTGCTTCTCCGAACGCCATAACCGCTAACACCGCCGTGAGCTGTGATAACGATTGCATGTTGCCAACCGATAGCCAGCTACCCTGGGTTATGACTGCGAAGGCTAAAGAAATCAGGACCACCATGCTGATTGTGACCCCTTCCGGGTGTCTGCGTACAATACTCCCGATGAACTGCCTCATGAAGGTTTCGGTCCTTTCGCAGGCGCCCGACCGCCATCCCGGATGATTTCCTCCAACGCTTCAGCGCTCATCGCATCTCGTGGAACATCCGTAACCTTGCGCCCGTTCTCCATAATAACGATTCGGTCAGCAATTCGATGAATTTGGAAAATGTCGTGGGTGATGTAAATCACGAGCAGCCCCTGCTGTTTCAACTGCACAGCCAACTCATTGACATGAGCCCGTTCGCGCACCGAAAGATGATTGGTAGGTTCATCCATGATAATAACGCGATTGCGGAAAGTGACCGCTCGCGCGATTTTAAAGGTTTGCTTTTCGCCCCCTGACAGGAGCGCAATCTCATCATCCACATCAACAGTGTCCCGCAACCCGAAGTCATGGACCACCTTCGCGCTGGCATCGCGGATCTTTTTCTTGTCAAGAAATGGTAGGCCATAGATGCGCTTGATCGGTTCTCGCCCCAGAAAATAATTACGTCCAACGGATAGGTTGTCGCATATTCCGATCGTTTGCTGGATGCATTCCAGCCCTAGATCAATGGCTTTCTTGGGATAAAACTTCGTGATTCTTTCCCCATCAAAATAGACTTCACCAGAGGTAGGGGGAATAATGCCTGAGATAATTCGAATCAAAGTGGTCTTGCCTGCTCCATTATCTCCCACCAGACCAACCATCTCTCCTTGATAAAAATCAACACTGACATCGGTAAGCGCCTGGAAGTTTCCATAGGAAAGGCAAACATTCCTAATGCTGATGAGTGGCTGTCTCGAGTCAGTGGTCCCGTCTGTTGTCGCCATATGTTTCAATCCTTATTGTCTCGCACGAGAGAAACGTTATCAGGTGGATTTTAGCCTCTTTGCCAAGAGGGTATTAATAGTCACAACGACGAGAAGGGCGATCCCGACGAAGGAGATATACCACGAGGGCGGGGCGCCCAGCGCGATCATTTCGGAGCGAACTGCGGTAAAGAAGAACGCGCCTAGGATGGTGCCAAGAATGGTCCCTCTCCCGCCAGTAAGCAGAGTTCCGCCCACGACTACGGCGGCAATCGATTCCAGTTCCATCCCGGTACCCAGGGAAACATTGGTCTCAGGTTCATTGGTGAGGGTCACAATCGCCGACAATCCCGCGAAGAACGAACAAAGGCAGAACGCCAAGGTTCTTACCCGGTCTACCGGAACGCCCTGAGACTCTGCGCTCGCCGGGTCCCCGCCTAAGGCGAGCAAATGGTTTCCAAATCGCGTCTGATAAAGGGTAACAGCGCAAAGAAAACCGAGGAGCAGGAGCAGCAAGAACCCATTCTCAATCCGGAGCCAGTGGCCACCAAAGAGTTGCGCGAGCCAGTTCTCCCGGGCGGCTTGCGGTACCCCGGTGATCGCGCCATGGGTCGTCACATAAACCAGACCGCGATAAAAAAACAGCCCTCCCAGCGTCACAATCATCGAGGAGAGCTTCCCGCGGATTACGAAGACGGCATTTACCAGGCCGATCAGTAGCGCTAAAAGCATCGCCAAGATGAATGCGACAAGGACGCTAATATTACTATTCTCCAAGCCGGCGAAGGTGATCCCCACGATTCCGTAAACGGAGCCGACTGAGAGATCAATTTCGCGAATGAGAATGACAAACGTCTGTCCGATCGCCAGGAGGCCCAGGATCGCTGTGTACTGGCCAATGTTGCTTATGGTGCTCCAATTGAACCATTGTTCGGGATTCCACAGGCTGAACAGAGCGAATACGAAAATGCAGCCGATGATTATCCCGATATCGGTACGTCTAAGTAATTTCCGCATTTGGCCTCCTTAGATCGACATCGATTCCTCGACTCCTCAGTCGTCTTACCTCAACGGTCGCACCTGCTGTTCGCTCACCAGGTGTTCTGCTTTTTGTAGCCGTCTTCCCCGACGATGTTTTTGACGAACGTTATCCATTTATCAACATTACTCTGATCGATGACAATCGGTCCGGTAATGACGTCGGTCAGGGGGTACATTCCCATCTTCTTATAGAAGTAAAGAACTTCCATCGGGAGATAACCCTGCAGCCAGAAACCTTGACTGTTGGTTTCGAGGACTTTTCCTTCTTTTATGCCTTCAAGAGCATCCGGGCTGTCGTCAACCGTCACGATCGTCATCCCTTTGTCAGCAAGTTTTGGTTTCAATCCCATCTGGTCCGCCACGCTGTATGCCCATGGGGAGGACCACGAGGCAACACAGAAAATGTAATTCACATCCTTATGGGTGCCGAGGTAGGACTGCATGATGCTGCGCGCCCGGGCTGGATCGGCACCGATGATAAGTTCATCGACACTGACACCAATTTTTTTCATAGCATCCGTCATCCCCCGGCAACGCGCCTTCAGGCCCTGGTGGGTGGGATCGTGGTTAGCGCACATTACTTTGGTTGGTTTTGGAACTTTTCCGGCGTTGGCTAACTCGACCACATGCTCTCCAAGCTTGAGGCCGGTGAGATATTCATCTCCCCCCACATAGGTGAGATAGCGTATCCGTTGGCCTTGGGGCCGTGAATCGGGAATATTAAAGGCGACAACTGGAATGCCGCTGCTGATCGCTCTGTCCAGGATTGGTTGGAGAGCTTCACTGTTCAGGATCGGAACGGCGATGCCGTCGGGATGAGTGGCGATCGCCTGGTTCAAAATCGCAATAAAATTTTGCAGACTGTATTGGTTCGTCGACAGATACTCCGTCTTCACACCGGGGTACTTCTCCTCGAAGGTTTTCATCGAGGTGGTTAACCAATTCATGTTCGGGTCGTTGGCTCCGATGTGGGATACCATGAGGAACCGATAGTGATCGCCTTGAGCGAATACCGCTTCCACGCAAAGGAAGCATACGAAAAATATTCCAGTCAGTAGTCGGAGGGGGGCATGCTTAATCATAGTTTGTTGGCGCCTACTCGGCGCATTAGTGTGGACTTTGAAGGTTCGTAATGTCTTTCAGTCTATAAAGGGTTCATGCGAGCGTCTCAGGCGGTGATTTCTGAGACTTTCACTGGCCGCTTTTCGCGCCAACTCTTTGTAACCGCGAGTGCCAAACGAAGCGTCTCCAACGCGTCTTCGGGGCCCGGCCCCGGAGTCCGGCCCTCACGCAAAGCGTCAAAAAACGCTTCCAGCTCCAAGCGATAGCCAACTTCAAAGCGGTCTGGAAAATTCTCGTAATGATCGAAGCTGGAGGCGAAATCCTTGGCAAAGAGAAGCGGTGTTTTTTGCGGAGCTTCAATTACCAGCTTACCCACGGAGCCGGCCACTTCGGTGCGGATGTCGTAGCCCCAATTGGATCTCCGCGAAGTCTCCATGACGCCTAAGACGCCATTTTTAAATTTCAAGAGGGTGACAGCGGTATCGGCATCGTTTGCCTGAGCGAAGCGCTGGTCAATCAACACACCGCCCCAGGAATAAACTTCCTCCACTTCACCCACCAAGAAACGAGCCAGGTCAAGATCATGCACCGACATGTCCAAAAAGAGGCCACCGCTTCCGAGCAAGAATTCCAAGCTGGGCGGATACGTATCACGGCTTAAAGCGCGGAACGTTTCGAGCTTACCCAGCTCTCCGGCTTCGATTTTGGCTTTCGCGCGTGCGTATCCCGGGTCAAACCGGCGCATGAATCCCAGTTGCACTGGAACCTTGCGCTCCCGAACCAGTTGCACTACCCGCTGAGTTTCGGCCAAGTTCAAGGCAATCGGTTTCTCGCTCCAAACCGCCTTGCCGGCGTTGACGGCCTGTTCGATCAACTGCGCGTGGGTGTCTGTCGGAGTAACAATAACCACGGCATCGACCGAGGGATGTTCGATCGCCTTCACACTATCAGTCACCGCCAGCTCTGCTCCGGACATCTTGCGACCGCGCTCGGCCCTTTCAGTGATTAGATCAGCTACCGCAATTACTCTGACCCCGCTGATTGCCCCTAAATTTCGAAGGTGCGTCACTCCCATGCGGCCCACACCGAGAAAAGCCGCGCCAATCGATTGTTTATTTATCATAATTTTATTCTGTCTTGGCCCATGCCAACACTTGCGCAGCGGGCAATCTCAAGCTCGGCCTCCGGAACATTGAGTAAATTTGTTATGCAGATAATCAGGTCTCTGATTGCAAAAGTCTTTCTAGGTAAAGCCGGTTTTCCCGCGCTACTTCTGTCGGATTCAGCGGTGTCGTGTCCTGCTCAATGACCAGCCAACCATCGTATCGATGACTCTTCAGCGCCCGGATCACGGCAGGAATGTTCACCACTCCCTCGCCAAGACGCGTAAAGACAAAGCGCTTGAGTGCGTCGTGAAAACTCCATCCTTCTTCGTGGGATCTTTGCAGGACTTTTCCGTCGACGTCTTTGATATGGACGTAAGCCACGCGGTTGCCATACTTTTCCAGCATCCGGAGGGTATCGCCGCCTCCATACGCTAGATGCCCGCAATCCAAGCACCAGCCCACCAGGGACGGATCGGTCGCATCGAGCAATCGAGACGTTTCGGCTTCCGTTTCGACATAGGTCCCGACGTGGTTGTGAAATACCAACTGAATCCCCGCTGACTTAAGCGATCCGGCCAATTCATTTAGGCCGTTTCCCAGCGAGTCCCATTGTGAGTCGGTCAGGCCGCCGGACGGATCGACATGACCTGCTTCCTTGACCCTTCGCGGATCGCCGCTATCTGCGGCGATCAACGTATTTCCGCCGAGGGACTCAAAAAACTTGCCGATCTCCACGCCCTTTTGAATCTCCTGGTCACGCTTCGCGGCCGTTCGAAGCTCTAAGCCTACAAACCCGCCGAGCAGCCGAAGCCCATGGGCCTGCAAATCCGCTGCCAGAACGCCCGGATCTCTTGGCATTTCCTTTGCCCATTCCGTGGCTGTGTAACCAGCCGCCTCCATCTCCTCCAGAAGTTGCGGATAAGGAGTCCACGGCCGGTACTCTGGTACGTCAGGGCTATTCCAATTAACTGGCGCTGTTGCGAGTTTCACGCGAAGATCCGTCGTTGGTTTTGAATGGCCTTCTCATAGTTTTCGCGGGTCTGGCGCGTTTTGTCCCCCAGGCTGACCTCAGCAACCGGTACATCCCACCACGTGCCTAACGAAGGCATCCGCTTTTCAGGATCGGCGGGGACCACCACTACAGAAACACCCGGTCTCCGCTTCGCTTCTTGAACGGCTGCTGTTACTTCGGCAGCCGTTTTCGCCAAGACGGCATGTGCGCCCATGGACTCTGCGTGTTTCTTGAAGTCGATGGGAACGTAGTCGCCGGTGAGCGTGCCGCTCTTTTGATCTCGATAACGCAACTCGTTGCCAAAATCAGAAACGCCGACGATCCGCTGCAAGCCAAGGATACATTGGTAGCCGTGGTTATCGATCACTACGATCGTCAATTTAAGCCCCTCCGCAACGGCTGTGACTATCTCCGAGTTCATCATGAGGTAAGATCCATCGCCCACCATCACCACAACTTCTCGATCTGGCTCCGCAAGCTTCACACCCAAACCGCCCGCGATCTCATAGCCCATGCAGGAATAACCGTATTCCAAGTGATACGCCTTCGGATCCTCGGGCCGCCACAGCCGCAGCAATTCGCCTGGCAAATTTCCCGCGGCACAAACCACTGTGGCCTTTCCGCCAACCGCTTCATTGACCAAACCGATGATGCCGACTTCGGCCAAGGCACCGCCGTCTTCAAAAACAGTCCGGATTTCGGTTGCCCTCCGCTCCCATTGTGCTTTCAACTCTTTTACCTCTTCGCGGTACGGGCCAGATGTGCCCCCGTAACCCGCGTCCTTCAGCGCTCGGCTCAGAATCGGCAAGGTCCGCTGCACGTCCGCTACCACTGGCAAGGCCGAAAGTTTGTTTGCGTCCAGCGGTGCCACATTGATCGCGACGAAATGGACCTCGGAACTTTGGAATTGCGATTTGGACGCGGTGGTAAAATCCGTCAGGCGGGTGCCAAGGGCGATAATCAAATCCGCCTTTGTCGCCAACTCGTTGGCTGAGGTCGCTCCGTTCGAGCCCACTGGTCCGGCGTTCCATGGATTATTCCATTTGAGCGCTCCTTTGCCGGCTTGCGTCTCCGTTACTGGTAAACCGAACTCTTCGGCAAAATGCTGCAACTCAGACCACGCTTCGGAATAGATCGTCCCACCGCCCGATATGATCAGTGGCCGCTCCGCGCTCTTCAACCGCTCGACGATAGCCCGGATGAGCTCAGGTTCAGGAAGCGGGCTTCGCACATGCCAAACCCGCTTCCTGAAAAACTCAACCGGCCAGTCAAACGCTTCCGCCTGCACATCCTCTGGAAGGCTGATCGTGACTGCACCGGTCTCTGCAGGATCAGTCAAAATCCGAAAGGCTTCAGGCAAGCTGGCTAACAACTGTTCCGGGCGCGAGATACGATCAAAGAACTTGGAGACCGGTCTAAATGCATCGCTGGCGCTGACGTCGCGTTCGATCGGGTGCTCGACCTGCTGAAGCACTGGATCAGGAATTCGATTCGCAAAATAATCGCTGGGCAGAAGCAACACTGGTAGCCGATTCACGGTGGCGGTGGCTGCGCCGGTGATCATGTTGGTCGCACCGGGCCCGATAGAAGTCGTGCAGGCGAAAGTGGCGAGCCGGTTCCTGTGTTTGGCAAAGCCGGTCGCAATGTGTACCATTCCTTGCTCATTCTGGGGCCGATAAAACCGCAATCCCTCCTGTTCGGCGAACTCCACAATCCCTTGGCCGAGCCCACCCACGTTGCCGTGACCAAAAATCCCCCAGATCCCTTCAATGAACCTGTTCTCGCGGCCGCTTCGCTCCACGAATTGTCCTGCCACGAAGCGGACCAACGCTTGTCCAACTGTAAGCCTAACCGATTTGTTCATACGCTAATTTTTATTGAAGCCGTCCAAGGAAATTCGGACCGAAGACACTGCCTGGGGAGTCTTTTTCACCTGATCAAAAGCAAGGGGGAACACGCGATCGAATTTTCGAATACGTTTCTTTTAGAAGAGAATTAGAAACTAGCGATTGTCAAAGAAAAAAACTAGGCCCGCTTTATTCTAGATGACAAACCAGATTATCTGCAGGCTGTTCAATTCCTCAATGAAGCCCTCGCGCGACGTCCTTGACCCGACTGTCTAATCTGCGGGAACGATCGAGTGGCTCTTGTGGCCTACCAGCACCTTCTCTCCGTGGGTTTATCGACTTCCCTGTCCGTTCATTGGAAGGGCTTCCTTTTAGGGTGGCTTTGTCACGGCCTACCGGTCGACGGGAACTCAGGTAACACGAAGTGGGTGCTAGTGGTGAACGTAAACCCCGGCGCTGTCGCGTCTGGGCCAGGTGCTCAGTATTTCATCGGAAAGTTCGACGGCAAGCAGTTCACCGCCGAGGACATACTCGATGCAAGTTCACTTCCGCCCGGAACGTTGTTCCAGAGTTTCGAAGGTCCCGCCGGCACGACGTTTGCCAGCTTGGGTTGGACAGCAACTGGCGATTTTGTCGGTCGGGACCCCGTCACTACGACGGGTCCGAGTTGGGTAACCGGTTTCATTGGTACGAATTACGTAGATACTTTCTTCAATACTAGCGACACTTTGGAGGGAACAGCAACCTCACCGCAGTTCACCGTAAAAAATCAGTACATAAACCTGCTAGTGGGTGGCGGCGATCATCCGCACGCGCCCAACGCCAGCTACGGCGCCGAGCCTGCAGGTAATCTGCTGTTCCCGGGCGCCGACTTAGAGTTCACCGTTCCAGGCACGACTTACGAGCAACTCGGCTGGGCTGTCACCGGAGACCTCGTCTACCAGCCAGTGGCTACTGGCGCGGTCGGAGGCCAACAGTTTGTTTCCGGTTTCGAGGGGATAGGGTTAATCGATACTTTTGTGAACGGAAGTGATCAGGCTCAAGGTACCCTCACCTCGCCGGCATTCACAATCAGCAAGCCTTATATCAATTTCCTGATCTAGTCGCGGCCTTGCAAACGAAGCACGCCTTTGCCGAATAGCCGTCGGCGGTCAATAGGGGACTTAACTACAAAGTAGCTTATGGCCGAGCAAACTCTGGAAGCCGTGCCCGTTTTGCGGTTCATCTGCACTAGCTAGACGTCAAGGAGACGAATCCCAACCGCTACGTCGTTTGCTGCAATTGTGGAGCTGATAGGTCCAGAGCCGAAGCATCCGAACTTGGCATGTTCTCATTGGAATGCTCGTGCGCTTGATGGGCGGCGAGGATGTCCTTTGAAATTCCTCCTTTCATCTCCATCAATGGAGAGTCCAAAGCGGAAACGGATCTCCGATGTTAAAGCCGGGGTTTTGATGATAGACCAAGTCAAGCCGGCCGCCCTTGAGGGAACCGCTGTGCGGTTTGATCTCTCCAAAGGCAAGGGTATTAAATGAGCCTCGATATTTCGGACTGATTTGAACGATCACCTGATACTGATCACCTCGTTTCTCGATCGCTGTCACCTTTGCAAGAATCGGTGTCATGATTGGCAAGGTTCGGACTTGCAGTAGGTGTGAACGCACTCCACTCGAAAAGTTCTACTTACCGAACGATAGCAAAATCTGCCTATTGCTGCGGGTGTACGACTGTCCATCATTGGCAACACCCCCTCTATAGTCTTCTAAGGCCAGACTACTTCTTCACCCCTAGAATGGCGTCCTTCGCGGCTTTGGCGACTCGGAATTTGACGACGGTCTTGGCGGGAATCTTGATCTTCTGTTGCGTCTTGGGATTAATCCCGGTGCGCGCTTTCCTCTTCTGCTTTACTAGCTTTCCAAAACCCGGCAAGACGAATTCGCCGTTCTTTTTGATCGCTTTGTAGGCGAGGTTGCTGAGCGTATCGAGGAACACTCCAGCGGTTCTTTTGTTGGTCTGCGT
>Ga0070708_100005352_pt1 | contig 10183 bp, 9 predicted proteins | sample KBSK5503metaG_FD_65469 | JGI IMG/M metagenome (GOLD analysis project Ga0070708, IMG submission 65469) | Corn, switchgrass and miscanthus rhizosphere microbial communities from Kellogg Biological Station, Michigan, USA - KBS K5-50-3 metaG | ecosystem: Host-associated > Plants > Roots >... | reverse complement strand
TTTAAGGCCGGTATGCGCTCCGCGTCGAAGAGGACCATCCGGGTCCAGGAGATTTTCTTGATCCGGCCGTCCGGCGCCTCGAGAACCATGACGAACAGGTCCCGTTCGTGGTCGAGGGCGTGCTCGCGGTAGGAGAACTCGGGCAGGGCCTCGCGGCAGAGGGCCTTCAACAGCTCCAGGTTTTTCTCTCCCCCCTCGAGCGTCTGCTCCATCGAGACGACCCGGTCCCGGAACATTCGGGTCTGCGGCATGTTCAGGCGCGGCACGCGACGCGCGCCGCCTCCAACTTCTCCCTTTCCCCCCGGGAGAGTGCCGGAGTGAAGGGAACACTCATCGCCACGCTCTCTCCTAGCATCCGATCGTGACCCCGGCGTCCTTGAAGATCTCGCGGGCGATGATCAGCCGGTGGATCTCGCTCGTGCCCTCGTAGATCTCGGTGATGCGGGCGTCTCGAAAATTCCGCTCGACCGGATACTCCTTCGTGTAGCCGTATCCCCCGTGGATCTGGAGGGCCTTCGTCGTCACGCGTTGCGCCATCTCGGCGGCGTAGAGTTTGGCCACCGCCGCCTCGAAGCCATAGCGCCCGCCGTTGGCGATCGCCGCATCCTTGGCGGCGGCGGCCCAGCGGGTCAACAGGCGCGCCGCATCCACCTCGGTGGCCATGTCGGCGAGGTAGAAACGGATGGCCTGGAACTCGGCGATCGACTTGCCGAACGCCCGCCGCGCCCTGGCGTAGGCGAGCGCCGCCTCGAGCGCCTCGGTCGCGATCCCGACCGCCTGGGCGGCGATGCCGATGCGGCCGCCGTCCAGCGTGGACATCGCAATCTTGAAACCCTCGCCTTCCTGGCCGAGGCGGTTCTCCGCCGCGACGACGACGTCCGTCAGGAAGATCTCGACCGTGCCGGAGGCGTTGACGCCGAGCTTGACCTGGTGGCGGGAGCGGTCGAACCCCGCGCTCTCCGTGTCCACCAGGAAGGCCGAGATGCCCCGCGCCTTCTTCTCCGGATTCGTCATCGCGAAGAGGAGGCACACGTCGGCGGCCTGGCCGCAGGTGATGAAGACCTTCTGGCCGGTGACGCGGTAGGAGCCGCCTTCCCGCACTGCCCGTGTCTGCTGGTTGGCCGCGTCGGACCCCGCGTTGGGCTCGGTCAAGGCGAAGCAGCCGAGCTTCTGGCCCCGCGCGAGAGGCTCGAGGTACCGCTTCTTCTGGTCGGCGTTCCCGTACTTGACGATCGGGTCGCAGACGAGGGAGTTGTTGACCGAGAGGATTACGCCCGTGTTGGCGCAGACGCGCGAGATCTCCTCGATGACGATGGCGTAGGACACGAGATCCATGCCCGAGCCGCCGTGCTCGATGGGCACCGAGACGCCCGCCAGGCCCAGCTCCCCAGCCTGCCGGAAGAGGTCCCTGGGGAACTCGCCGGTCTGGTCGATGCGAGCGGCCTGCGGGCGAACGACCTCCTCGGCGAACTGCCGGACGGTCGACTGGAGCAGAGCCTGATCCTCGGTCACTTCGAAGTCCATGGCCGGGCGAGTATACGAGAGAGACAGGAGGCGGCAGGCGCCAGGCGGGAGACGAGGGAAGGAGATTTACAGGCTCGAAATGAAGTCGAGGATCCGCTCGACATAGCGAGACCAGGACGTCTCGCGCGCGGCCCGCTCGAGTCCCGACTCGTAGGCGGAAAGGCCCCGCTCGAGGATCCGGATCACCGCCTGTGCGAGACCGGAGGCGTCGCCGGGAGCGAACAGCTCGCCGGTGACGCCGGGAACGACGGCGTCCTTCAAGCCGCCGACCGCGGAGGCCGCGATGGGGCGGCGCGCTCCGATCGCGCGGGCGGCGATCGCGCTGCCCGAGATCACGCGATACGGAAGAACGACGACGTCGCAGGCCGCGAGCCACATCCCCATCTCCTCTTCGGAGAGGTATCGGTCTTCCCAGAGGATGGATCCGGCGACCGGGCTCGATTCTCGCAGGCTGGCCAGAGACCGGGCGTCGGGAAAGACTTCCCCCGCGACGACAATCAGTGCCCCGGTGGCCCGCACGATCCGCGGCGCGGCCTCGATCAGGGTCTCGACCCCCTTGTAGCGCCGCACGAGACCCAGGAACAGGGCGATCCGCCCTTCCACGCCGAGCCGCCGCCTGGCCTCTTCCCGCTCGGCCCCGGGCGGCGAGGCCGGCAGGGGAATCGCCGCGGCCGGACTTCCCGGAAACCGGCTCCGCAGCTCCTCGCGATCCTCCTCCGAGTGGACCAGAAACGCGTCCGCGGCCGAGAAGGCGCCGGCCGTCAGGAAACGCCGCAACGCGCCGCTCTCGTGGTCCTCCAGGTTGTGGCAGAGGAGCAGGCGCCGCGCGCGCGGAGAGAGATGGGCGAGCCGCCGGAAGAGGGCCCGCACGGGGAGGGCCCAGAAGGAGGTCCACCAGGGGACGATCACGCCCTGGGCCTCGACTGCGGCGATCCTCTCGGCCGTCCGCCGCCACGAGAGAGGCGAGAGATAGTCGAACACCGGAGCGGCGGGCGTAGGCGCTAGGAGCGGATCCGCGCCGAAGCGGCGAGGATCGAGCCAGCGAGGATAAGGCCGCGAGAACGTGAAGTACTCGATGCGAGTCCGGAGCGCCAGCTCTTGGGCCAGCCGGGATGTCTCGTGGGCGATCCCGCCGCGATCGGGCGGCGCGGGGCCCAGGATCGCGATCGGCCCGGCCGTCGGTCTCAAAGTCTCGGCTGCACGGATCGAACCGCCGGGCATTCCTCCGGGAATCCCGCCGCGAACTGGATCCCTCCGAGGAGGTGCTCCAGGAAGAGCGGCTCCGAATAGCTCTCCCGGGTGTGTCCCAGGGCCGTGTACCAGGCGCGCCCGCCGTCGTAGAACTGGCACCAGGCGATGGGATGGTCATCTCCCATCTCTCCCCCCGAGTAAGTCGCCTCGTCGAGAACGGCCAGAACGTGAACTCGTCCGCGCGGGTTCGCCCGGAAGTTGTACCACTCGTCTGCGCGGTTCCAGAGTACCGGGAGGCCGCGCGTCGAGGGGTGGACCGGATCGGCGATTCGGATCGTCGCCGGCTGCACCGCTGGGTGGCTCTGGAAGTAGGCGCCTACGAGCCCACCGTACCAGCCCCAGTCGTACTCCGTGTCGGCCGCGGAGTGGACTCCCACGAATCCCCTCCCCTTCTCGATGTAGCGCTGGAAGGCCGCCTGCTGCGTTTCGTCCAGGACATCCCCGGTCGTGCACAGGAAGACGACGGCCGCGTAGGCCGCCAGCTGCGCGTCCCCGAAGACCGAAGAGTCCTCGGTCGCCTCAACGGCGAAGCCCCGCTCCGTGCCGAGCCGTCGGATCGCGGCGATCCCGTCGGGGATCGAATCGTGTCGAAAGCCCGTCGTCTTCGAGAAGACGAGCACCCGCCGGGAGATCTCGGCCGGCGGCGCCTGCGCGAAGAAGAGCAGGAGTGCCGCCGCGACACCCTTCATATCCGTCTCGAAAGCCACAGGCCCTTCAAGTATTCCCCTTCGGGACACTCGAGCGAGACCGGGTGGTCCGAACCGGCTCCCTGCCGCGCGGCAATCGAAAAGGAGGCCCCGGCCTCCAGGCCCGCGGAGAAGACGATCTTCTGGAACAGGTCGGGGCCGACGTGCCCCGAGCAGGAGCAGGTCAGAAGCCATCCGCCCGGCCGGACGAGCCGCATCGCGAGGCGGTTGACGTCCTTGTAGCCACGCGCGGCGCGGTCGACGTCCCCCCGTCTCCTCGCGAAAGCCGGCGGATCGCAAACGACGATGTCCCAGCCCTCGCCGGCCTCGACGCGGTGGCGCAGATCCTCGAAGACATCGGCGCGCACGAAGTCTTCTTCGGAAGCCGCGAACCCGTTGGCGCGCCGGTGCTCGCGGGCCAGGAGAAGCGCCGCCTCCGAGGCGTCCACGTCCAGACAGCGCGTCGCGCCTCCAGCCAGAGCGGCGACGGAGAACGCCCCGGTGTAGGAGAAGAGGTTCAGGACGGTCCGGCCGGTGGCGAGAGCCCGGAGTCGGGCGCGGTTGTCGCGCTGGTCCAGGAAAAACCCGGTCTTCTGGCCGGAGGCGACGTCTGCGAAGAAATTCAGGCCGTTTTCCGTGAAAGGGACCCGCCGACGGCTTTGCTCTTCTCCTTCCAGGAGAGGGGTGGGGTCAAGAGGTTGGGTCCCACCGGTTCCTCCCCGGTCTCTCTCGGCGCCGGTGCGGCGGACCACGACCTCTCGCGGGGAAAACACGGCTCGGGCCACCGACGTGATGCCCTCCTCCCATTGCTCGGTCCCCTCGGTCAGCAGGTCGAGGACGGCCGTGTCGCCGTAGACGTCCATGAGAACGCCAGGGCAGAGATCCCCCTCGGAGTTGATCGCGCGGAACCCGGTCGTCCCGGGCGGCAGGACGGCTTCCCGCAAGCGACGAGCCGCCCCGAATCGCTCCTCGAAGATCTCGCGGCCTGGAGCTCTTCGGTCGAAGGTCCAGAGTCGGGCGACGATCTGGGACTTGGGAGAGAAACTCCCGTGGGCGAGAATGCGGTCGCCGGAGTCCACGACCTGGGCCAGTCCATCCGATCCGTCTCCCTCCATCAAACCCACCGACCCCGAAAAGAGCCAGGGATGCTTCCGTTCAACGGAGGCCTCCCGTCCCTTCTTGAGCCGCAGCCGGATCATCTTCTGCCCCGCATTATTCGTGAACGACTCCGGCGACTGTCGGCCCGGACGTTTGCCGGGGGGAACGGGCCGAGAGTTTTCAAACCGGGGCCCGGGATCGAAGAATCCGGATAGACGCCTCGCCCAGGCGCTCCGTAAGACGGAACAGACAGTAACCGATCTCCTCCTTCCAGGCCCCTCCGGGGGCCTTTTTTTGGTTGTGAGTCGTGAGTCGCGAGTTCAAGACCCCGAAGGACTCATCGTTCACGAATTCCTATGGCTGGTTAGGCGACCAGTCGTAGTCGAGGAACTCGGGATCCTTGTCGTAGGTCGCCAGGTACGAGGCCGTGGCGGGATCGGCGGCATAGCGCGACACGAATTTGAGCAGCGTCCCGCCGTCGCGCTCGAACTCCTTGCGGTCCCAGCGGAAGATCTTCGAGAGCGCGACGCGTCCCCTCGTCCGGTCGATGACGTTCTTGGAGGGGTCGTTGACGAAGGCGCGCCCCTGCCTGTCCAGGGCCTGATCGAGGTCGGCGGCCGTGTACGCGCGCGCCGCGAGCGGCGGGCAGGACCTCGAGGCGCAGACAATCGCGAAGTGGATTCGCGCGTCCTTCATGTCGCGCAGCCTGTTCTCGATCTCATCCAGCGTCAGCATCTCTCCGCCGACCCGGTGCTTCGCCCTGTTGAAGGCGCCCGGAATGTCCTTGATGCTGCGACCCGGGTTCGCGAGCAGCGTCTGGATCGCGATCGCGTTGTAGGCGTTGATGTAGAAGCTCTTCTTCTCGTCCGGTGTCATTCCGGCCGGCTGCGCGTCGCCGAGGTTGGCGAGGTAGGCCGCGAGGCGCATGCGGTCCTGGCCGGTCGTCCCGGCGTAGTCGAACCCGCCGTTTCGCGCCCGTTCCTTCAGAACGGCGTCGAAAGGGGCGGGGTCGGGGACTGCCGCCAACGCCGCAGGGACCGGGATCAGGGCGATCCAGAGGACGGCGGCGCCGATGCCTCGCCTCATTCCCGTCAACTCCGGACGGCCTGCAGGATGCCGTAGGCGATCGCGCCTACGACGGCCGCCATCGGGATCGTCAGGACCCAGGCGTAGACGATCCTCCCCGCCACGCCCCACCGAACCGCCGAGAAGCGCTGCGTGGCGCCGACGCCGATGATCGATCCGGTGATCGTGTGCGTTGTCGAGACCGGGATCCCGCCGTAGGACGCCAGGAGCACCGTCGCGGCGCCCCCCGTCTCGGCGCAGAAGCCCGAGAACGGCTTCAACTTGGTGATCCGGCTTCCCATCGTCCGCACGATCCGCCAACCGCCCGTCAGTGTCCCCAGGGCGATCGCGGCATGCGCCGAGAGGATGATCCAGATCGGCACCTCCTTGAGATTGGGAAGGTACATGAAGTGGAAGCGCGAGGAGGCGTCCGCGAAGAGGCCCTGGTTCGCCACGAGGAGGCCTCCGATGATGCCCATCGTCTTCTGCGCGTCGTTGGTGCCGTGGGAGAGCGAAAAAGCCGCCGCCGAGCCGAGCTGGGCGCGGCGAAACCACCGGTCCACAGCTCCGTACGGCACTTTCCGGAAAATCCACGACACCGCCGTCATCAGGGTGAACCCGAAGAGCATCCCGATGAGCGGCGAGAGGACGATGAAGGAAAGCGTCTTGACCCAGGCCATTCCCGGGACGATGGCCGCCACGCCAACGCGCGCGACGGCCGCGCCGGCATAGCCCCCGATCAGGGCGTGCGAGGAGGAAGACGGAATCCCGAAATACCACGTGATCACGTTCCAGACGATCGCGCCGACGAGGCCGCCGAGCACGACATCCGAGTTCACGACGGCGACATCGATCAATCCGGTCCCGATCGTCTTCGCCACGGCCGTTCCGAAGGTGAACGCCGCGACGAAGTTGAAGAACGCGGCCCAGAAGACCGCCGCCAGGGGGGTCAACACCCGCGTGGAGACCACCGTCGCGATCGAGTTGGCGGAGTCGTGCATCCCGTTGATGAAATCGAAGGTGAGGGCCGCCGCAACGATGAAGAGGACGTAACTCATGTTCGCTCGGCGGGCGGGAGGCGGGATGACTCCGAGAGCGGCTTCCGCAGACGGATCAGCCCCGCGTCTTCCGCCTATCGTCTCCCGCCTTCCGCCTCCCGCGTTAAGAGTGCTTCAGGACGACGCTCTCGAGAACGTGGGCCACCGCCTCGCACTGGTCGATGCAGCCCTCCATGTTCTCGTAGATGTCCTTCCACTTGATCAGCTCGATCGGGTCGATTTCCTGCGCGAAGAGCGAGCCGATCGCCTCCTGGTAGGCCACGTCCCCCTGGTTCTCGAGCTGCTTCATGCGGATGCAGTGCTGGATGACCCCTTTCTGCGCGTGCAGGGCCGCGACCGCCTCCACCATCTCCCCGGTGATCTGCACGATCGTGTCCGAGAGCTTCCGGGAGACCGGCGTCGGCTCGGAGATCTTGAAGAGGCCGATGCGCCTCACGGTCCCGTCGATCAGGTCGATCACGTCGTCCAGCCGCACGGCCAGCTGGTGAATGTCTTCCCGGTCGATCGGCGTGATAAAGGTACGGTCGATGCCGCGCAGGATCTCGTGGGAGATCTCGTCGCACTCGTGCTCGAGGCGCTTGATCTGGTCGGCGACCGTGGCGACCGGCGCCTCGCCGCCGAAGAATTTGTTCAGGATCCTCGCGCTCTCGTGGATGCGACGGGCCATGTCGCTGAAGCGCTCGAAGTACTTTTCGTCACGCGGAAGCAGCCTGAGCATGCTCTCCTCACCTCCGCCTTTCGCCAGGGGGGCCAGCAACGGGCTCCCGAGGCGGCGACATGCTACCTCACGGCCGACAGCGGGAGCGGCCTACGAAACTGCCCGGTCGCGGTTGCAGTAGCGGGAGAGCATGTCGAAGAGAATGCCCAGGTCGATCGGCTTGGAAAGATAGCCGTCCGCTTCTAGCCAGGCGGCGTGCTGCTGGCTGTCGGACTTCGCGGAGACCACGACGACCGGGATCTTTGCCAAGTCAGAATCCTGCCTTTGCTCGTAACGAAACTGCCAGCCGTTCATGATCGGCATCATCAGGTCGAGGAGAATCACGGACGGCTTGACGCCGCCGCGCAGGCGGCCCAGGGCTTCCAGGCCGTGGCGGGCACACGAGACGCAATAGCCCTCCGACTCGATGACCTCGGACAACGAAAGCAAGAGCTCGGGGTCATCTTCGACGACGAGAACCGTCCCGCGCATGCGCCACCCCTCTCTCGGAGGCCTGCTTCGCAAATCGGGTGCCAGCCCCGGCGCGCCCCCGAGCTTCGCCGACCTTGATTCTACGCGCAGGAATGAGCCCGGGATCGGTCGGAAGTCAAACCGACGGAGTCACCCCGCCCGACGCGGGCAGCCGGACTTTGAAGAGACTTCCCCCGCCGACGGCGCTCTCGACTTCCACCGTGCCGCCGTGGAGGTGCACGAGGTGCTTGACGATCGCCAGCCCCAGTCCGCTCCCGGGACGCGCCTTCGAACGCGAGCGGTCGATCTGATAGAAGCGCTGGAAGATCTTTTCCTGTTCGGCTCGCGGGATGCCCGCCCCGAGGTCCTGGACCGAGAAGCCAATCCAGCCCGGCTCCCGGAAGGCCGTCAGCGTCACCGTGGAGCCTTCGGGCGAGAATTTGATGGCGTTGTCCAGCAGATTTCTCGCGATCTGGCGCACCCTCCGCCGGTCCGCGAAGAAGGAAGCGTCCTCGTCGCCTTGGACCGCGACCGCGACGCGACGGCGCGCCGCCTCCGTCCCGAGATCTCGCGCCGTCTCGAAAAGCAGACTGGCCACGGGCACGACTTCCCCCTTCAATTCCACGGAGCCACTCTCGATCTGGGCCAGGTCCATCAGGTCGTCGATCAGCTCCCTCATGTGCGCCGACTGCCGCTGGATGAGCGCGATGAGCTCCCGGCGTTCCGATTCATCCGGGCCCGCCTCCTCGAGGGTCTCGGCCGCCGCGGCGATGGAGGCGATGGGCGTGCGCAGCTCGTGGGAGACGTTCGCGACGAACGTCCGGCGCATCGACTCCGTGCGCTCGAGGCGCGTCACGTCGCGAAGCACACCGACTGCCGCGGCGCGCGAGCCGGAAGGCAGCGGTACGACACGCACCTGCCACACGAGCTCGTCGGCCAGCCGCACGATTCTCTCGGCTCCCTCGCCCGTCTTCAAGGACGCCTCGAAGACCTCGTAGAGGGATCGCAGGCGCAGCACGTCGTAGAGCGCGCGCCCCGCCGGTGTCGGGATCCCGACCATCTGAGAAAAGCGCTCGTTGGCCTCGACGACGTGAAGTCGGCCATCGAGGACCACGAGGCCGTCCGGCAGTTTCTCGAAGACGAGCGCCGTCAGGCGCCTCTCCGCTTGCGCCCCCTCGGCCGAGCGCGCCAGGGATTCCTTCATCCGCTGCAGGGAGGCCGCCAAGAGCTCGACCTCCTGTCCGCCCCCCCGGGGAAGATCGCGGGGCTCGCCGGCGGCGATGGCCGAGGCCGCCTCGGTCAGCCGGGCGATCGGCTCGGAGAAGCGGCGGGAAGCGAAGGTCCCGATCGCGAAGAGCAGGAGGCAGGCCAGCACGATCGCCAGACGAGTCGTCCAGAGGTAACCGCTCTCGAGCTCACGAACCCGGCCGGCGGCCACGGAAAGGCGCAGGACATTCCCGTCCGGCAGCCGCCGCGCGAAGTAGAAGCGGTTTTCGTTCTCCGTCGCCGAGAAGCGCCGGGAGGAGCCTTGTCCGGTTCGGAGAGCCTCGAGGACTTCCGGGCGTCTGGCGTGGTTTTCCATGTGCGGGACCTCGGCGGCCGGCAGGTCCGTGTCGTTGGCGACCCGGCCGTCGGGCAGAATCAGAGTGATCCGGCAGGCCAATTCCCGCGCGGAACGGCGCAGGAACGCATCGAGGAGATCCGGCGGCACGCCGCGCACGTCTTGAGCCAGGTGGTCGATCTCCCGGACGATGCGCTCGGTGATCCGGTCCTCGACCGCTCGCGAGATCGTCGCGTCCGTCACGGCGATCAAGGAGAGCGCCGCGGCCGCCGCGAGCCCCGCGAAGAGCACGGTGAAGAGGGAACGGAGCCTCATGGGGGACGAGAAGCGGAAAGCGGGAGGCGAGAGACAAGGAAATCCTGGGAGGGCCTCACGGGGACTGGGGATCGCGGTAGCGGTAGCCCAGGCCGACCACGGTCTCGATGCGCTCGTCTCCGAGCTTTCGCCGAAGCGACCGGATATGGACGTCCACCGTCCGCGTCTCCACGTCCGCATCGTAATCCCAGAGGCGGGCGAGAATCGCGTCGCGGGTGACCACCCGGCCACGGCTGCGAATGAGCAGCCAGAGCAGGTCGAATTCCTTCTTCGTCAGATGGACGCGCTCTCCGTTCAACCGGACCTCGAAACGCGCCCGGTCCACGTGGAGCGCACCGTCATCGAAGACCTCGTCTTCCGAGGTTTCGAACGAGGCCACGCGCCGCAGGTGGGCGTGGACCCGGGCAAGCAGCTCGCGCATGGAGAACGGCTTGGTGATGTAGTCGTCCGCGCCGAT
>Ga0070708_100005351_pt1 | contig 10184 bp, 9 predicted proteins | sample KBSK5503metaG_FD_65469 | JGI IMG/M metagenome (GOLD analysis project Ga0070708, IMG submission 65469) | Corn, switchgrass and miscanthus rhizosphere microbial communities from Kellogg Biological Station, Michigan, USA - KBS K5-50-3 metaG | ecosystem: Host-associated > Plants > Roots >... | reverse complement strand
TTATGCTCACCATCCTAGTTGCTCTTGTGGGGAGTATTGCCAGCACGATTTACTACTACAATGCTCATGAAACCCTGCTCTATAGTGACTCTCATTCCCATTTAGGGATAGCTAGACGCCTGTTTGATAGCTCTAACCCTTGGGATATTACACAATTAGGAGCTGTATGGCTTCCGCTACCGCATATTCTCATGTGGCCTTTCGTCTGGAATGACTTTCTGTGGCACTCGGGATTGGCAGGAAGTATTGTCTCAATGACCTGCTATCTGATCACTGCCTGTTATATATATAAGTTTGCGTTTAGATTAACCAGGAATGGTGCAGCCAGTATAATTGGAACCTCTGCCTTTATTCTTAATCCAGATGTACTATATATCCAAACAACACCGCTTTCTGAGATGGTTTGTGCAGCAACATTTATGGCTTCCAGCTACTACTTCCTACGGTGGGCACAAGAAGACCGTACTTGTTATCTATCGTTATCTGCTGCTGCAATGTTTCTCGCAACGCTGAGTCGATACGACAACTGGGCGCTATTCTTAGTCTTCCTTGTTCTCGTCGGAGTCATTAGCTGGGTAAGACATCTATCTCGTGCTGAGCTACTAGCCCATATAATCATCTATGGAAGTTTAGCAAGCTTTGGTATTATGCTATGGTTTATATGGAACAAGGTTATATTCGGTAATCCACTATACTTTCAAGATGGACCCTACTCAGCAGCCACTCAAAATAGTGCCTTCCTCAAAATAGGGCAGCTTTTTACTTACCATAGTGTTTTTCTATCGATCAAGTTTTATGGAGCAGACGTGGTACAGATACTAGGCCAAGCGGTCATATTACTAGCGGCACTCGGCCTAGTTGCATATCTGATAGCAAATCGATGGAAGAAGGAAACCTTTGTTGTCCTGGCCTTATTAACTCCATTTGTATTCTATGTCTATAGTCTTTACTCAGGAAACGCCATTATTTACGTGCCTGGAATGGAGCCGACCACTGCTGTTAATCCACTTTTCAATGTTAGGTATGGTATTGCGATGGCAGCTCCATGCGCGGTCCTTGTTGCACCACTGGTAGCATCACTGCGAATTAAATGGAGAATGTTGGCAACTGTTTTCCAGATAGTAGTCTTGACTACAGTTATTGGGCAAGCCATGCTGACCTCCCACACAAATATTGTACTCGAAGACGGACTACATGGAATATCCTGTGAGATACCACTGGCTACGAATAGGTTTCTGGCCCAGTACTACAATGGAGGTAAAGTCCTTGAAGACAATTTCACATCACGTGTGGACGGAGGCGAGGCAGGGTTCAACTTCCGAGATGTGATCTATGAAGGTTCAGGTGATCTCTGGAGTAAAGCAATTGAACATCCTGCACGCTATGCTAAGTGGATAGTACTAAACTCAAACCCTGACGATCTCGTTCGATTACACATGGAAATTAATAACAATGAATTTCTCACTCAATATACACTTGTAGCTTCAGATAAAAGCTCAACACGGCTGTATCATCTCAAGAGTGACCCTCTAGTGAAAGTCCATAGCATACCTGATAATTTTCTCTCTGAATACAGCAAGTGTGCAATTCATTAGGAGAAATAACTATGCTATTCAACGAACTTATCGCTATCTTTGCCATGCTCGGCTCGTTCAGCATGCTGCCCTTCCTGGTCTTGTGCCTCAAACCTATTTGGCGCCCCTTGCGAGGGCCAGGCCAATCGCCCATGCCAGGATAATTCACAGACCCTGACTACTATAACAGATATATCCGTTACAAGTGATGCAAGTGTTACAAGTGCGACAAGTGCGACAAAACCGATTTTTACCGCGACTGCCTCATCAGCGCTCGCACCAGCCGGATCTCATCATAAGTATACTCATCTCCTAAGAACTCTTTGACTGGTTTGAGCTTGTCTTCACCCACCTGTTGCAGCGCGTCCGCAATCACCGCGTAATGCTCTGGCTGAACTAACCCATCAACATTAATAGCCTCGCCATCTTCGATGAGTTCTGTGAGGTGATTCAGTATTGTTTTCGGGGTCAGATTGCGCTCCCTGGCTATCTCCTCGACGCTTGATCCCTGTTGATACAATGCCAGCGTCCGTAGACGTGTCAGATTGCCATTGGCAGCTGCAGGTGGTGCCGCAGCCGGTATCTCTTCTGCTTCCGTGTCCAGGCTCAAGTCGTGTGCCATACAATAATCGCGAATCTCGCCGGTAAAAACCGTGAAATAGGTCGCCAGTTTGCTGCTGCCGACACCTGGAATCCGCGCGAACTGGGAGCGGCTTTGTGGTCGCCGTTGAGCCATTGCTCGCAGCGTCGTATCAGGAAAGACAGCATACGGCGGAACCCTCTGTTCATCTGCGATCTGTTTGCGCAGCGCGCGCAGGTGCCGGAATAACCCCTCCTCTTCTGGGGAGAGCTCAAGTGTATCGGCGGTCTTTGCCTCGCGCTTTGGGACGGGTTTAATGGGCGCGGCAATCCCGACCGCGCGCTCTTTTTTCAAGACCTCCCAGGAAAGTGTATTCAGGCGCAACACCGGGTAACCATCGGTCGTCTCATTCAGCAATCCCTGGTGTAGAAGGGCGCGACCAATGCGTTGCCACTCGTCTGCACTCAGGTCCTTCCCGAGACCGTAGGTGGGCAGTTGATTATGCCGGTAAGCACGTATTTTTTCGGTGTTCGCTCCGCGCAAAACATCGATGACCTGGCGCATACCAAAACGTTGCCCCGTTTTTGCCACGCAGAACAAAAATTTTATGGCATCGCCGGTTCGATCTTCCAGTGCTAATGGACGCAGGCAATTATCGCAGTTGCCACAATTCTCATCCTGTAAGGTTTCACCAAAGTAGCCCAGCAACACCCGGCGACGGCAGGTGCTGCTTTCGCCATAGGCTGCCATCTGCTGGAGCTGCTGGCGAGCAATGCGTTGCTCCTGCTCGTCGGGTTTTTGCGCAATCATATACTCAACCTTGGCTCGATCCCCGTGGTTGAAGAAAATAATGCACTGTGCGGGCAGTCCATCCCGTCCCGCCCGGCCCGACTCCTGGTAGTAGCCTTCAAGGTTGCGCGGCAGGTCATAATGGATGACGGCGCGTACGTCCGGCTTGCCTACGCCCATACCAAAAGCAATTGTTGCCACCAGTACCGGCGCATCATCACGAATGAAGCGTTCCTGGTGCTCGATTCGTTGTTCGTTGGTCAAACCCGCGTGATATGGCAAAGCGCGGATACCCTGGTACTTTAGCGCTTCGCTGAGTTCATCGACACCTTTGCGCGTCTGGCAATAGATAATTACAGGCGCATCTGGCTGTTCCCGCAGCAGTTGCACCAGCTCGCCAAACGATCCCTGGTTTTTTTGCCGGACTTCATAGTAGAGATTGGGCCGGTTGAAACTGGCAATGTGAACATGAGGATTGCGCAGCCGCAGTTGCGCCAGGATATCCTGGCGCACCCGTTCGGTAGCCGTTGCCGTCAACGCTAACATCGGCACATGTGGATAACGCGTGCGCAACTGCCCCAGCTGCCGGTACTCAGGGCGAAAATCGTGCCCCCATTCGCTCACGCAGTGCGCTTCGTCAACGGCCAGCAGTGACAGGCCCACCGTCTTATCGATCTGGTCTAAGAAAGCCAGGAAGTTCCCGCTCACAAGACGCTCTGGGGCCGCGTAGAGCAACTTTAGCCTGCCATTCAAAGCCGCCCGTTCTCGCTCCAATCGTTCGGCGGGACTGAGCGTGCTGTTAACGAACGTGGCCGCAATCCCATTGGCCCTCAGCCGGTCTACCTGGTCCTGCATCAGCGCAATCAGTGGAGAGATCACCACTGTAAGTCCAGGCAGCAGTAGTGCTGAAAACTGGTAAATAAGGGACTTTCCAGCACCCGTTGGCATCAAAACAAATGCATCTCGCCCGGATAATGCATCCTCAATGATCTCACGTTGCCCTGCTAGAAAGTTATCGTGCCCGAAATACTGCTTAAGCGCCTGTTCAATCTCGTCCAAATTTGCTGGCTCCTGACTACGTATTGCCTCTAGATGATACACCATAATAATACTGTTCCGGAACCTATAATAGGAAAGAAATGGGACATCTGACATTCGACCGAGAATGCCTGTCACCCTGAGCGCAGCGAAGGGCCTCTCACGGGAAGTTTTCTCTCCAAATGTCTAACCATCGACTTTGTGATTCGACGCTTAACCTCCACGCCTGGTATAATGCTCTCTGATGAGCATTATTTTTGTTGCTGGTCACAGGTGATTCCAAAGACTCAACGAGGAGATCAAGCATGTCAATCTCATACCCAACCCCGTCAATGGTGCAGGGGCAAATCTACCAGAATTTTATTGGAGGCGCATGGCGCAGTTCACGTAGTGGTGAGACGTTTGTCAGCACCAACCCGGCGCACATCTCCGAGGTCATCGGGCTCTATCAAAAATCAACAGCAGCCGATCTCGAGGATGCAATTGCTGCCGCGGTCGGGGCGCAGCCCGCCTGGGCAGCAATACCCGCGCCTGAGCGGGGCGAAATTTTATTGCGCGCGGCCCTGCTGCTGGATCAACAGAAAGAAGAGCTTGCCGCGTTAATGACCCGTGAGATGGGCAAGATTTTGAAGGAGACACGCGGCGATGTGCAGACCGCCATCGATGTTGCCAAGTATGTCGCGGGCGAGGGACGACGGGCGGAGGGCGAGACCATCCCTTCGGGCTTACTCAACAAATTCTGCATGACTATGCGCCAGCCCATCGGCATCGTCGGCATCATCACTCCCTGGAACTTCCCCCTGGCCATTCCAGCCTGGAAGACTTTCCCCGCATTGCTTGCAGGTAACGCGGTGATACTCAAACCGGCCAGTGATACTCCCTTGTTGTCGCTCAAACTCGCGGAAGTGCTGCAAGAGGCCGGTTTGCCTGCTGGCGTTCTGAATGTGATCACCGGTCCAGGCGGTTCCCTGGGTGACGCACTGGTCAGCCATGAAAAGGTCAACATGATCTCGCTGACGGGTTCGACCGAGGTGGGGCGGCATGTCGCGGAGATCTGTGGCCGCGACCTGCGCCGCTGTGCCCTGGAACTGGGCGGCAAGAATGCCGTAATCGTGCTCGAAGATGCGGACCTTGACCTCGCAGCCGAGAGTGTCACCTGGGGCGCATTCGGCACTACCGGCCAGCGTTGTACTGCTACGAGCCGTGTGATCGTACAAAAATCGGTGCAAAATGCATTCACGGATCGCCTTGTGGCCGCGGCCGAGAAGCTGCGCGTCGGCGACGGCCTGAGCCCAGACGTTGACATGGGTCCGCTCGTGAATACCGGGCGCGTAAAGGCAGTACAGGAATACGCTGAAATCGGCAAACAGGAAGGTGCCACGCTCGTGCTGGGTGGCTTCCCGCTGACCGGAGGCGACTATCGCGAGGGAGCATTCTACGAACCCACCATCTTTACGGATGTGGCCCCGTCGATGCGTATTGCTAAAGAAGAGGTCTTCGGTCCCTTACTCTCCATTATTCCCGTCGCCTCCTACGAAGAAGCCATCCAGGTCGCGAACTCGACCGAATACGGTCTTTCAACTGCCATCTTCACCGAAAGCACTCGCGTCACCTTCCGCGCAATGCGCGACATCGTGTCCGGCCTGGTCTACTTTAACGCACCTACCACGGGCGCCGAGGTGCACCTGCCTTTTGGCGGTATGAAAGCCAGCGGCAACGGCCACAGGGAGTTAGGTAAGAAAGCCGTTGAAGAGTTCAGCGAGACCAAAACCGTTTTCGTCTCATACCCAGAGCGAAAATAGGAGAATGTGGGAAAACGATGATCGTCGGTGGGGGCGGGAGCAAGCCCCAGAGGCGCGAACAGAAGCGTTTCACTGAGCGGTTGTTCCGCACCACCCCCAGGGCGGGGGCAAGCCCCGCCCCTACTATACACGGGCTTTGCCAGCGGGAATCTAATTTACGCCGACTCTACGGTCGGGGTGCCACCGCCGGGAGTTGCTTGACCCGGAGCTGCCGGGGGAGTCAAATCTGCGAAATCGCCTTCCTGGGCAGGCCGCTTAAAGATGTAATAAGCTGAGTTCGAGGTCAGGGGCTGGATACTTGTAAGTTCCCAACCATCTTTGCCGAGGGTGTTCATGTAGCGACGAGCAAAGGTGCTGCGCCGCTCGTTGCCGATGAGCGTCTCAAGTCCCTCGCTAGAAATACGCCCACGATAATCAATATATGCTACTTTATAAGCCCATTGTGCCATGATATTTCTCCTTTTCGCGTGTGTCCCTTTACCCTCGTTGACAAAGGGAATAGTTACGTTGTGTGCCTTTGCGGGTCCTACCAGCATAGCCCTATAGCACCACATCCGATGACGCCTCTACACGAAACGCTTTATGTCAGTTCGCCTCGCACGCAACTTTCGGAGCGTTCCGCCTGAACACCTGGCACCGCACCGGGTTCCACAATCAGCGCTGTGCCAGGTGTAGGACTATGCTGGTAGGTTCCTCTGCACATAAGTATATCCGCAAACACCCCACCCGCGCACCGCTAGTTTCGACGGTTTTTGTTGCAGATAATTATGACGGGTTTGACCTGTAGATTTGTACAGGAAGGCGGTCTATGATAGAGGCAAATCAAACGAAAAGGTCGTGCCCTGATTTTCCTCTTTAGACTGCTCAAGACGGATTTCTCCCCCGTGGGCCTTAACGATCGATTTGGCGATGTACAGGCCCAGGCCCGAGCCTTTTTGGAGGCGGGAGCGGGAGCCTTCCAAACGACCGTAAGGGCGGAAAAGCTGATCCAGATCTGCCAGCGGAATGCTCGTCCCCTGGTTATGGACGCTGATATGCGCTTTGCCTGGAGTTTGCCAGGCTCGCACTGTAATGGTGGTTTCTTCGTCGGAATATTTGATGGCGTTGTCCAGCAGATTCCCTAACGCCTGCTGCACGCGACCGCAATCCCAATTTCCAACCATGGGAGTATCAGGCAACTCGACTGCGAAGTGGTGATAGGGAGCGACCGGTCGTAATTGCTCTACCACTTCTTTGACCATCACAACCGCATCGCAGGGAGCGCAAGACAGGCTAAACTGTCCGCTCGTCAGGCGTGAAGAATCAAGCAGGTCGCTTACGAGGCGTGACAAACGCCAGGCCTGGCTGGTAATAATGTTTGTGCCGCGTTCGATAGCCTCACGGCGCTGATTGGGGCGGGCTACTATCTGAGCATAGTTGATGATGGGTGTCAGGGGGCTTCGTAACTCATGAGCAATCATCGCAACGAACTGTGCTTGACGTGCTAACTGATCTTTTAACAGGAGATTTGCCCTTGTAAGTTCGTCCACCTGATGTTTCAAAGCCTCTATGTCTTCGTCCTGGGATTGCTCTTGCTCCACTTACATGCCTCAGTTGTCTCCCACGTATTCAACCAGGGATGGTTGTGTCATTAGTATACCCTCTGGCGCCTGCACATGCCAAAAAGAACCCCACCCCTAGGAATATCGGGTAGGATCTTTCTTTCTACAGAGCCAAAATGTTCTGTTATCTATGCTTATTCGGCAACAGATCCGGTATCCGTGTCCGGAAGCAGGTCCAGTTCTCGCAATTCTTCCTGGGCCACCTCGCTGAGTTGAGCTAGATCCAAACTTGGATCAGCATGCGCGATGAGATGGCGCAGGCGCTCAACAATCCCCAAGCGCATGTAATGGTCAGAAGTTAATAACAACTCACCAATGGTTATTTCAATCTGTCGCCGTTGCATTGTGGCAAGTATCGACTCAGCCATAGTTGATTACTTTGTTTCAGTAGCTACTTTGCTCTCGCTCGATGTTCCCGAGCTACTCTCGCTAGACTTGCTCTCGCTGGAGGTCTTCTCCTCGCCAGCCTTACCGGGCTCAGTATGTCCGTTCGACTTGGCGTGACCATTCTTATCTCCTCCGGAGCTGGAGGCGTGATCGGTCTTGTAGAAGCCGGAGCCTTTGAAGACTATCCCGGCAGGGAACAGTACTCTGCGGATGTGTCCGCCACATTCAGGACAAATTGTCAAAGGTTCATCAGTCATTTTCTGCCAGGTCTCAAATCGATGGCTACAATCCCGGCAGGCATATTCATACGTTGGCATACAATTGTCACCCCTGGGTTATCTCGCTATGCGATAGCTAACGCTATATATATCATTATAACGTGATGGGCGTTGGAAAGTATTCCCAGCAGCATATATTGGGCTGAGCTATTCTATCCGCCCGATATATTCTTTCACTTTCTCAGCAGCTTCGCGCGTCATGCCATTGAGAGTTGCCAGGTCGTCCACGCTTGCATCGCTGATCGCTCTGACCGAGCCGAAGTGCTTCATCAGGGCTTGTTTGCGTTTTGGCCCGATGCCTGGAATCTCATCCAGCACCGATTTAAACGTGCGGTCAGAACGTAACTTGCGATGGTAAGTGATGCCGAAGCGGTGAGCCTCGTCGCGGATGCGCTGCACCATGTAGAGTCCCTGCGAGGTACGCGGCAGGATAATCGGATCGGGTGATCCCGGTATAAAAAGTTCCTCGTTCTCCTTCGCCAATCCCGTCGTGGGAACGTCGATATGCAGTTCCTGTAAGACCTCCATGGCAGCGCTGAGTTGCCCTTTGCCTCCGTCGATGATAATCAAGTCCGGCATCGCCCAATCGTGCTCCAGGGGAACTTCTTGTTCTATTTCTTCAGCGCGTTCTTCATTCTGTTGAGCTTGCCTGCGAAATCTCCTGCGCAGCATCTCCTGGATGCTGGCAAAATCGTTTGGCCCCTCGACTGTTTTAATCTTGAAGCGTCGATATTCGTTGGGCCTGGGTCTGCCTGCCTCGAAAACAACCATCGCCCCTACCGAGTTTGTGCCCTGCGTATTAGAGATATCATAACATTCGATACGCATTGGTGGCGCGGCAAGGTTCAGCACATCCTGGAGCTCCTCCAGCGCCATTTGCGTTTTCTGGCTATCGGTCAGCCATTTAATGCGCTGCTGCTCCAACACCTCCTGCGCGTTTTGTTTGACCATCTCGACCAGGCGCAGCTTTTCGCCACGTTTGGGCACGATAAACGTAACCGCACCTCCACGTTTCTCCTTTAACCAGTTCTGTATAATAGCGCGGTCGTCCGGTTCGACCTCGACTATCACCTCAGCAGGAATGTGTGGTGAACTTTCGTAGAATTGTTGCAGGAATGAACTCATCACCTCGCCGGGGCTGCTATCTCGCGTACCCTGCAGGATAAAAAATTCCCGCCCGATCAGCTTCCCACCGCGGAAAAAGAAGACCTGGGCACTGGTCTCATCTTCCTCGCTGGCAAGGGCAATTACGTCCTGGTCTTCCTGCCCCTCGGTGTGAATGACGCGCTGTCTTTCCAGGATGCGCTCGACCGCTCTAATACGATCGCGGGTACGAGCCGCCTCCTCGAAGTTCAGGTTATCAGCCGCCTCTTCCATCTTCTTGCGCAAGTTATCTACGACTTCTTCGTGCTTACCCTCCAGGAAAAGAATCACCTGCTGGATCACTGCATCGTATTCTTCGCGCGTGGCGTATCCAACGCAGGGAGCGATACAGCGGTGAATATAGAATTGCGTGCAAGGACGCGCCAGCAGCCTTTGCTTCCATCCTGCCGGCGGCTCGGCATTAATTGGTGGGGCCCAGTTACTGGCGTCATAGCGGCAGGTGCGAAAGGCAAAGAGTTTATTCAGCAAGTCCAACGTTGAATCTACTGCGCCAGAATTGGTGTACGGCCCGAAGTAACGATTGCCGTCACGCTGGAAACTGCGTACGCGATAGACACGCGGGAAGTCCTCGGTCAGTGAAACCTTGATATATGGATAATTTTTATCATCACGCAGAAGCACATTGTACTTGGGGCGATACTGTTTGATGTAGTTACTCTCCAGCACAAGCGCTTCGACCTCATTTTTAACGACGAGAAACTCGATATCATCGACCTTCGCCACCATACTACGGTTCTTTGGACCAAGATCGCTAGATTCCTGGAAGTAGGAGCGCACACGATTGTACAGCGAAATGGCCTTACCCACATAAAGAATCTTTCCCTCGGCATCTTTCATCAAATAAATGCCTGGCTTATGCGGCAGCGAGTTGAGCACGGATTGGATTTTTTCGTTCATGTCCCTATCCTAGAGGACCACGGCTAGACGGTGTAGTTTTGGAGTTGTATTGCACACTCATTATAGCATAATGG
>Ga0070708_100005349_pt1 | contig 10185 bp, 7 predicted proteins | sample KBSK5503metaG_FD_65469 | JGI IMG/M metagenome (GOLD analysis project Ga0070708, IMG submission 65469) | Corn, switchgrass and miscanthus rhizosphere microbial communities from Kellogg Biological Station, Michigan, USA - KBS K5-50-3 metaG | ecosystem: Host-associated > Plants > Roots >... | reverse complement strand
GCGGATCTGCTCGCGCAGATAGGGCACCGAAAATCCGCTGCCGCCCAGCACACCGCAGCCACCGGCATTCGACACGGCAGCCACAACCTCAGGCCCGGCACCCGCGGCAAAGCCGGCCGAGAGGATCGGGTGCTCAATGCCAAGCTGTTTGCAAAGTTCCGTCTTGAGCATGGTGTCTCCCTCCTCGCGGCCGAAGCCGCCAATAAGACTCTAGCCTTGCGCTCGCTGAATCTCGAAGAGAAGCGCGGCCGGGGCGTGGGGCGGCTACCAGAGGTGGTGGTGGAGGGGGCGAGATTCGAAGTCGCGAACCGGGTACGCCGGTTACGGCATTTCCGGTCCAGACACCGAAAACCTCCTCTCTTAAAGGTTCAACCCGAACAAAAGGCCCCGGAGCCTGCGTTTTATTGATCAGGCAGAGGTTGTCGCGGGGCCGCCTGGCTTGTCGGTCGCGCAGTGCAGGCAGGTGCCGGACCGCGGGGAGGAAGCCGATCAAGAGCATATGCCGGTTGGACGATCGCTGCGCGTGTTATGTCGAAGTCGATAACACCCATGGTTACGTCAGGTCGCGGCTTCGAATGGGGCGTGAGTGGCGTTGGCCTTCCCCAACGAGACGCGCCTGGGCAGAATTCGCGTTGACGGGAGGAAACGCTTATGGCGAAACTTCCGGCTGACGCCTGCCCATATCCGCGCCCCTTTCCGGCGGAATTTGCTGAGTGTCCCCTCTACGAGGCGGGGCGCTATGCCCCAGCTGATTCAGAGGAGGTCCCCCTTGGGCTGATCTGGATCTGTCGTCACCTGGTTACGCGAACCTTCAACAAGCACGGAGTCACGCATCATTACGCAGCCTGCCAATTTGGAGGCCGCGCAGCCAGAGGTCGCCTGATATTGACGAACTGGTTCAAGCGTCTTGTCGCGGCCCTATGAAAGTCTCAGAGCGTTCAGATGCGCCCCACGGGTTTTGGGCGTCACGCGACATCGCCCAGCGGCGTTCCGTTCCGGTTTCGGGATGGTCGTCGGTAGCCTCCGTACCTTATCCACATCTTCTTGCGCGCCTGATACGCAAACTCCCGGCAGACATGGTCGCAATACCGCTGCAATGGGCCGCTCCATGCTGGCAGGTCCGCTCCACAAAACGCACAGAAACGCACGGGCGGCACGCGCCTAAGGCCTTTGCCAGATCCTGCTCGCACTTCATGCCTCCTCTGTCAGGTGCATCAGGGCGGAGAAATGCCTGAGTTGCGCCTGATCGCGCCGCCGCTGACTCGAGGGTTGCAGCCCGAATGCGTCTCGGCCGAACACCCTAGATCGCTGCCCAGCCCGATCTCGCCAACTTACGCATACATTAATCATGTTAACCATGATATCATATATCCATGAAACAGAGTTCCGCGATTGAGGCCCGTGGGGTGGCACCGCATCCGTCAGGCAAGTCCCAAGGGCTGACCAGCGGGGCCCACGGCATGGTCTCGGGGAGTCTGCGCCAACCGGGGTTCCTGGTCGGCCTCACGTTTCTGGTGGTACTCGTCGGCAGCGTCCTTTGGAGCAACCCGCTGGCTGGCGCCGCCAGGCCAGCGCCCGACGCGGTCCAGCGCCCGACTTTGCCGAAGCACGACTGGCGGACCCTGGATACGCCGGTCACGCCATCCGTCAGGCCAGCCTCGACCCCGTCCGCAACAACGGCCCCGGTTGCTCAACCGAAGGCATGGCCCGCCCCAATCATCAGTTCGACCCAGCAGTCTCTAATCAACCAAGACCGGGCGAGGGCCGGGCTGCCGCCGCTTACCTGGAGTCCCTGCTTAGCGGCAATCGCCGGACAGAACGCTGTGCGCATGGCCGCCCAGGGGTTTATCTCACATACCAACGGCGTCATCCTTGACCTTGGATGCCACCTCAGTTCTCGATCGGGCGAGAACGTCGGCTATCTCAGCGGCGGGATCAACGATGTGTCAATTAACAACCTCTTCATGAACAGCCCGGAGCACCGGGCGAATATCCTTGGCCCGTTTCATTACGTGGGGACCGCCTGGGCGGTTGCGCCAAGCGGGTACGCCTATATCGCTGTGGAATTTAGCTAACGAGGGAGGGACGCCGTCCCCTATTAAGGCGCCATATGCTGGAGCGGACGTTCCGTTGCGCTACCGACCACTTGACACAGAGTCCTCTAGGGCCCACGCTCTGTGGCAACCAATGAGCGAGGACTTCGCCGCCCGCATCGCCGAATTGAGACGGTTAGCGCATGAGTTGCGGACGCCCCTGACACTGATTCAGGGCTACCTCAGTTTGCTCGAGGATGACGAGCTGGCCTCCGAGCAACGCCGCCAGGCCTGTGCACTGATGCGCGAGAAGTGCGCAGAGATGAACCGCCTTATCGGTAGCTTCCTCGATGAGGCGTCGGAGCGGGTGGAGCTGGCAATCGAGAGCGAGATAGGCGGCGTCCCGGCCGTCGCGACTCCCTCTCCCAGGTTGACAACTACCTGAGTTCGTCGACCGCAGCTGCGCTCCTCAACGTCCTCAAAAAGGGGCAGATCGGTTTTCCTCTTCTTCAACTCTGCTTTAACTGAACCCTGTTTTGGAAATGCCGTAGGCTCCAGCCAGGAAATGCCGCGACCTCCCGAGGTCGAATTCGACAGAGCTGGCGCCGAGCAGTGGCGCGTATACGGAGATTAGGCCAACTGTTGAGCTTGCTAATGCGGAGCTGGCTGACCCCACGTGCACCAGCCCGGGCCTGATCGAGTGGACCAGGCCCGGGCGGTCTATCGATCAGGTCCCGCTGACGTGGATGGTTCCCACCATGAAGTCGTGAACTGTGCAGTGATACTGATAGGTGCCCGGTTGCGCGGCCGCGACGGACCATGATTCCGCGCCCGGATTCACACCGTAGGCGCTTCCCACCAGCACCCCGGAATCGGTCAGCTGGTTGGCGTTCAATCCCTGCCCGGGTCCCCGGGTGCCGGGATCGAGAATGATTTCCGGCCGGCCGTTCTCGAATTCGGTGCACGGAGGGGGGACGAAGGCCGCGCCGGGAGATATCCCAACGTAGCTCGTCCGGCAGTCCCAACCGAAGGGTTGGGGAAGGCTCGCGTCGGGACCGAACCCGACGGAGTGTGGTTCGAGCGCGCCCCAGAGGAAGTTGACGCTATCCCCAGACACGACACTCGAAAGGTTGTTCGGCATCATCCCAAGAATCGAGGTGTGCCGGCTGCTCGGGGTGTCGCCGACGTGAACCGACCAGGTCCGGCTTCCGGGGGAGCCGCTCGGTACGGCACTGTTGTCAGCACTGATGAGGTTCGTTGCCTCCGACTGATCGGCGACGAACTGGTCTAGGCTCGATTGCGTCTCGAGTTGATTGCCGGTGTCGCTCGTCGCGGCCGAATCCACGACGTGCAAGACGCCGTGCATTCCGGGGTGGATGTAGCAGAAATACGCGTAATCGCCGAGCGGTGTGGTCGACGCGATCTGGACGTTCCAGTCGACCGCTGTCGGGTTGCCGCTCTGGTCGAAGCCGGCGATGCCACCTGCATTGACCGGGGTTGTCCCGTCAAAGACGCAGTCAGGCGCGCCGAATGCCCCACAGGTTGGCTGAGCGAACGCCAGGAATAGGCCCGGCCCGCCGCCGACCTTCGGAAGTCCGGTACCCTTCGCGGGAGCGTCATCGCTGTCGGCGTAGAAGACTGGCAGGGGAATCACCGCGGGCGCAACCGCGATCGAGTGAAACTCGGTCGGCTGCGTCTGGAAGTCGATGGTGTTACCGCGGTGAACACTGACGCTCCGTCCGAAGAAATCGGTATAGCTGATGACCGGATTGCCGGTGAATGGATTCTGATGGAGGGGATCGGAATGGCCGACCCCAACGGTAACGGTTGGACCGGTAGCTGCCGTCGCCTTAACTGGGACGGCCAGTCCGATGGTCAGCAAGCCGCTCGAGGCCAACACAGCGATCGCACGTCTCCAGCGCATAGATTCCCTCCTCGGTGCCCCGCCCCTCTTGAAGCCACCCAGTGTGGCGTTTTCGCCTACGTAATTAGTCTGTCTGGTCCCAAACGTCAATACGCCGGATGGCGTATGCTCTGGGCCAGGAGAGGGGCGTGGAACGACTCGGACCGTCGGACTACGAGGCCGTGTTGGGCTTCCTGCGCCACCTCTACGCGCCTGACCCGGTGGAAGCCTTTCCTCGGCGAGCGCTCAACGGGCTCAGCGGCCTGATCGAGGCCGACATCCTGACCTACAACGAGATCGATCCTGCCCGGCAGCGCGCCTACACGATCCAGGAGCCGGTGGGCGTGATCAGCGCCTCGCAAATCGGCACCTTCGAGCACTTCACGGACCAGCACCCGCTGATTACCCACTACGCGCGCACTCGCGAGAGCAAGCCCCGCAAGATTTCGGATTTCCTGACACTCTCCCAGTTCCACAACCTCGACCTGTACCAGGAATTCTTTCGAGAGGTGGGCATCAACTACCAGATGGCCGTGACGATTCCGTCATCGCCCGACCTCGTGATCGGGATCGCGCTCAACCGGAGCCGGAGCGATTTTTCGGAGCGCGACCGATCCATGCTCGACGTGATCAGGCCACACCTGGTGCAGGCCTACCGCAACGCCGCCGAGCGAGCGGCTCTGCAAGAGCGGGCCGAGACTGCGGAGCGCGTGCTCTGGTCATCACCGGCCCGGTCCCTCTCGACCCTGTCGGTCCGCGAGCACGAGGTGCTCGTCCTGGTCGCCGACGGCAAGACCAACCGCGAGATTGCCGAACTTCTGGTGCTGAGCTCACGCACGGTACAGAAGCACCTCGAACATATCTACGAGAAACTCGGCGTCCATACCCGTACGGCTGCCGCCATGCAACTGCACGCGCAGGAACGAGCCCGACCGACGTACCCCCTCCCCCACCCTCCCCAGAAGGGGGAGAGGGACATGAGGTCTTAGTCCGATCTCTTGGGGAGATCGGCCTTTGCATCGAAGCTGTCCGTCTCAACGATGCCCCGGGAGCGCTGACAACGCGGACAAGCTCGTCCTCGAAGCCGGTATCCACTTCCGTTTTCGAGCCTTGCAGCAGCAGACTTGAAACCAAGAGCGCCGTCGCTTAGGCCGTCACTCGACAACTAACGCGAAGTGCGTAGTTTTTGGCGCTTACAGTGGCTTAGCCGACGCATAGTTGTAGATCAGGCGGAGGTGGCGAAAAGCTGCATCTCCTCGGGCACGCCTTTGAGATGGTGGATGCCGCGGTCCTCGAGCTCGATGTCAGATCCGGCGACGATGTCGCGCAGCGCTCGGGAAACCAGCACCTCATCGCTCGCTGCCGCTGACATCACTCGGGAAGCGACATGGACCGCCACCCCGGTGATGTGGCTGCCATCCACCTGGACTTCGCCGATGTGGACCCCGATCCGCACCGCGACGTCAAGGGATCTGACCGATTCCACGATCTCGCGGGCGCAGCGCACCGCGCGCCCGGGGCCCTCAAAGGTCACAAAGAATCCGTCACCGGCGGTGTCAACCTCCTTCCCTGCATAGCGCTTCAAGCACCGCCGCACCGTGGCCCGAAAGCGCAGCAGCAGGTCCCGCCAGGCGCGGTCTCCGAGGCTATAGGCGTGCTCGGTCGAGCCCACCAGGTCCAGGAACATCAGCGTCATCACCGTCTGGTCGGCGACGAAGCGGTCGGCGATCCGGAGCGCACGGGTCCGGACCGGCAGGAACAGGATGGCAATGGGGACCACGGCGCCCAGCAGCACCAGCTCCGACGGATGTCCGGTCACCCTTTGCAGCCCCGCATTGGTGACAGCGGTCAGGATCACGAAGCCGAGGGCCAGCACGATGGTGATCGCACCGTAGGTTAGCGTCCGGTTGAGGATGCGGTCGATGTCGAGGAGCCCCTGGCGGAAGATCGCGATCCCGATGGCCAGTGGAATCGCGATGACCGCCAGGGAGAGGAAGGCGGAGGTCAGACTCCGGAAGACGAAGGCGCCCGCTGACAGGGAGACCTGGGGAAGAAGGCTCCGGACCGGAATCACAGGGAGGTACGCCGCGATGAACACGACGCCGCCGAGCAGGGCCCACTTGATCTGTTGTCGCTGGACTACGCCGGCCCGGCGCCAGTACCGATACGCGACCGACGCGACGGCCGCTAGGACCAAGGCGTAATTCAGGGCGACCGCCCAGGCTCCCAGCGTTGCCTGGTCGATCGCTGGGCCGACGATGCCTCGCGCCGTCGACCAGGCAAACCACACGAACGCGGGGATGATCGACCACCGTGGCACGAACCGTCCATCCGGAAAGGTGTAAACCCAGGGCGTGGTCAGGGCGTTTGCCAAGGCAATGATCACGGCCGGCCACGGTGCCCAGGGGTCGCTGCGGCTCATGGGCATCATGACGTCTACATCGGTGAACATGATCCCGAAGGAGAAGAAGCTGGCCGACAGAAACAGGCCGTACAGGTCGTGCGAGCGGCGGTAAAAGACGAGGCCGGCCAGGATCATCCAGGCGACCGAGGACAGGATGGCGACTGTTGCGACCCCGTAGACCACCGTCTGGTACGGAAAATGCCCGCCGCCCAGCCGTGCAGCACTGCTTGCTCCAGCGACCTGAACCTGCAGCCAGCGAGGCAGCCAGCGCACATACATGAGCAGCGCCAGCGCGGCGAAGAGGAGCACGATGCCGCGGCCCGCGGCGAGAGCCGGGCCGCGGAGTTCTCGTCGGAGCCAGACGCCGTCCGACCGCTGAATCCGCGGCGGCGCTGCGACCTCAGCCAACCCGGCTTCCCCGGCGTCCGACGGTAGCTTGCAACCGCACTCTCCGTCCCTTTCGGGCTCTACCCTAGACCAAGAGCCGCCTTCTGTCGAGGTCGAGCTGACGGACTGTGGGCGTTCAGGGAAATGACCGCTCCTAATTGTCTTTACACGACTCGCCGACCTGCTCTTCGCCGACGCCGTCTGAGCTCCGCGATTCGGCTTGATGTTCGCAGCAGCCTCACTGCCGTAGCCCATCGGGGTCACGCTGACTTTTACTCGGCGCCGGCGTCACCAAACGGAACTTTCCGTTAGTCTTCGGATTCCGAGCCGGTCGCGGCATAACCTGAGGACCAGCCGAATTTCACGACAATGCCGCGACCTTCGGGCAGCCCATTCGTTGGCGACGACCAGCATCGTGCGCCCACCGGTGCAAGACGCGGGGGCCATTGCCTTCAGCCGCTACGAAGCGGTGGCGGCGGAGCGGGCGAGATTCGAACTCGCGAACGGGGTACGCCCGTTACGGCATTTCCAGTGCGGACTCCCAAATCCGGCTCATTTTTGGGACTTAGTGCCCCTTAACTTTAATTCGCCTTGAACTCGACTTCCACTCCTCTTCAACTCTTCTTTAACCGATCCCTGTTTCCGGAAGTGCCGTAGCCTCGGGCCAGGAAATGCCGCGAACTTCATGCTGGCAAGACTCCATGCTGTCCATTCAATTGTTAACAGTAAGCTGGACTGGTGCAGTACACGAGCCCGGAACTCGGCGGAGGTGTCGAAAGCGGCGAGATGTCGGGGTTCATGTCGAGGGGATCGCCGGCGCTCCAATTTGTCTCGCGGTTCTGGAACAAGGTGTGTGACAGCGTGCCGTTGACGATCTGGTAGGCCTCAGCCGACGGAAAGCCCTTCAGGTATACCAGCAGCTTCCAGTTACCCTTAGGCTCTGCCCGGAAGGAAATCTGGGCGTCGATCTCGCCAGCCAACCACGCGCCAATAGGCGATATAAAGCCATTTGAGGCAGCGAGCTGGAGCAGGAATCCATTAGCCGCCTGGCGCGCCAGGACGTTATTTTGCCCGAGGGTCTCGGCGTTGCCGAAGGGTATTGGGCTCTGCCATGGCACTATCGGGTTTGGACCCCCACAGCTCGTGAACTGACCTTCGCCGGGTCCAGCGTTGAAAAGCGCACAAGAGGTGTTGACCCGCATGAGGCCCTGGCCAGTGGTGAAGTCAAAGGTGAAGATGACGCGTGCATGCGACGGCTCGGGCAAACCATCGCTCGCAAAGCCGCGCCCGTCTCCAATTCCGGTCACGAGCACGTTCGGGAGCCACGGTATCGGCGAGGGCACCGGGAAGGTCTTCGCAGAAATAAAGAAGGCCATCGTTATCATCCCGTAGTTAGGACCTAATCGTGGCACCGGGAATGTGTAGAAGGCGGGCGGAGCCAGGGTGGAGCCGCCGTATAGGGAATAGTTCGCAGTGGGTGGTGTGGCGACCGTGGCCACTACCATCAACTGGACGCTTGGGTTCCCAGTGGCCCAAGCGATGATGACGGTGACTTTGAAGTGGCCGGAGATAGTGTAGGTGTGCTGCCCCTCCACAAGGTACTCGCCGATGTTGCGGCAATTTGGTGGACAGTTAGCAGGGGCCTCTGCTTCTGTGACGTCGCCCGCACTGAGGGGACTACCGTCACCCCAGTTTATGCTGACGTTGTAGTCCTGCGCGGTTGAGGTTCCGCTTGAGTTGTCACTGAAGGTAGCGATCCCCTGCGCAAATGGCTCATCAGAATAGGCGCTGATAGCGACTCCGGCGGCGGTGATGGTCGTAGGGGTTGGGCTCGTGACGGTTATGCTGATCGGCGGGCTCACGCCTTTGGCCGACTGGACCAGTAGGTCCGAGACGCCCAGCGTCTGGGCTCCAAGCGTATAAAGCGTCACCGCGAACGTATGGACGCCGGCATCGCTCAAGGTGAACTGATAGGGTCTGGGCAGCACGGCTGCTGGATCGGTGCTAGAGAATGTGACGGTTCCGCCATATCCACTCAGGCGATTGCCCGAGCTGTCCTCGGCCATGACCGTCACTGTCAAAGCGGCACCCGAAGCTGTAGTAGTAACAGATGGGGTCACAGCGAAGTGGTCGATGACACTCGGGGCCACTAAGTTCACACGTCCGATCTTGCCGGCGCGCGCCTCCGTGAACCACAGGTTGCTATCTGGCCCGACGGTTATTCCGACGGGCTCGCTATTAGGGGTGACGCCGTCGGAGAACTCAGTCACCGCTCCGGATGTCGTGATTATTCCGACGGCACTTGTCGTGCCATTATCCGTGAACCATACGTTTCCATCCGGACCGCTTGTGATCCCTAGGGTCTGTGCGCCTGGGTTGAACCCATTCGAGAATTCGGTGACGACACCGGATGTCGTAATTCGCCCGACTACGCCACGCTCCTCCGTAAACCATAAGTTGCCATCCGGACCAGTGGTTACTCCAAACAGCCCGGTTCCGGTGATGCCGTTTGTGAACTCGGTGACAACACCAGTGGGAGTAATGCGGCCAATCTCACCGAACTGCGTGAACCACAAGTTGCCATCCGGGCCTTCCGTAATCTCCTCCGGATTGCTATTCGGAGTTATGCCCTGCGAGAACATCGTGAGCTGTCCACCCGTTGTGATCTCCCCGATTCGGTTCCCGGTCACATCAGTGAACCAAAGGTTGCCACTCTTTGTAGCCGTGATTCCTAAGGGCGTACCCCCTGTGCTGTAGGTGTTAAGTATCGATCCGATCGAAGGTGAGACCACGGCAATGGCGCTGTGCTCGCCGGTCGCCAGCCACAGATTTCCGTCGGGCCCTGTCACGATTCCATCGGCCCCGATGCCCGAAAATTCGGTGACGGTGCCCGCTGGAGTGATACGTCCGGTGATATTCGCTGTCTGGTCCCCCCACCAAACATTGCCGTCTGGCCCCGATGTTATAGCCACCGGACTCCCCCCGCTCGTCTGGTACTCAGTGATGGTCAGGGTTGATGAGGCCGTTGCCGCGGCAGTTGGTGCGGTCGAAGTGGGCTGCGACGCAAGGGCTGGTAGCGCCGAAATCATCCCTTGAGGGATCGCTCCAATTAGTGGTAGGGCGCTAGCCAGTACGGCAACGCACAAGCGTCGGCGACCCCAAAGGCCTGGGTTGCGCCAGCTACCACGTTGACGGGCAGACGCGTGAGCCAGGAAGGATCGCCTTGTCGCCCCGCCTTTTTCCGCGGACCACCCTGACCGTCGGCCCCGACTCTTCGTTATCCTCTCCCCGGCGGGTCCGTCGTGCCCCACCAGGAGCAACTATTTAGTCCTCGCGAGACCAGTTGTCAAGGTCGGCCGGCTAGCCCAAACCCCAACGAGGTTCGATTCGGCTAATCCATTTGCTCGTTTCATGACAGCGTCCGCCAGCCAAATCGTGTAGCGCTGCCGCATGAAACG
>Ga0070708_100005348_pt1 | contig 10185 bp, 7 predicted proteins | sample KBSK5503metaG_FD_65469 | JGI IMG/M metagenome (GOLD analysis project Ga0070708, IMG submission 65469) | Corn, switchgrass and miscanthus rhizosphere microbial communities from Kellogg Biological Station, Michigan, USA - KBS K5-50-3 metaG | ecosystem: Host-associated > Plants > Roots >... | reverse complement strand
GCAGGAACCGGACAGCGGCGAGATCCATCTGGGGACACTCAATGTCCTGCGGCAGAAGCAGGAGTTGCGCAAGACCCTCGGCTATCTGCCGCAGGAATTCGGCGTGTACCCGCGCACCTCGGCACAGGAAATGCTTGGCCACCTGGCGCTGCTGAAGGGCATCACCGACTCGACGCAACGTAAGGAAACCGTCGAGGCGTTGCTGCATCGCACCAATCTTTACGAACATCGCAAGAAGGCGCTGTCGGGATTTTCGGGCGGCATGCGGCAGCGCTTCGGCATCGCCCAGGCGTTGCTCGGCGATCCGAAATTCATCATCGTCGACGAGCCGACGGCCGGCCTCGATCCCGAGGAGCGCGTGCGCTTCCACAACCTCTTGGCCGACATCGGCGAGAACGTGATCGTCATTCTCTCCACGCACATCGTGTCCGACGTCAGCGACCTGTGCGCGCAGATGGCGATCATCAACAAGGGCCGCGTCCTGCTGACCGGGGAGCCGCTGGCGTTGACGGAGAGGCTCGCGGGCCGCGTCTGGCAAAAGGCGATCCCGCGCAGCGAACTCGATACCACGAAAAGCGCGTTCCCGGTCATATCCACGCGGCTTCTCGCAGGGCGGACGCTCATCAACGTCGTCAGCGATGACCTTCCCGGTGATGGCTTCGTGCCGGTCGAGGCGTCCCTCGAAGACGTCTATTTCGCCGCCATCACCGGCCGCCTTGAATCGCAAACCCCCGCGATGCAGGACGCGTAATGCGCAATTTCGCCGCCATCGCGCGCTTCGAGGTGTCGACGCGGCTCCGTCGCATCTCGACGTGGGTCTACTTCGTCGTTTTCGCCGCGATCGCGATGATGTGGGTCGGCGCGGCCGGCGGCATTATTCCCAATGCGATCGTTTCATTCGGCAGCAGCAAGGTCTGGATCAATTCGCCCTACGCCGTCTCGCAGACGGTTTCCTACCTCGGCATGGTCGCGATGACGGTCGTCGCCGCCCTCATGGGCCGCGCGGTCCAGCAGGATTTCGAATATCGGACCGATCACTTCTTCTTTTCGTCGCCGATCCGCAAGTGGCAGTACCTGGGCGGACGCTTTGCCGGTGCGCTCGTCGTGCTGCTCGTCGTCCTGTCGAGCATCGCGATCGGAGGTTTTCTGGGATTGCTGCTGCCCGGCATCGATCCCGATCGCGTCGGACCGTGGCGGCTCTTGCCCTACATCATTCCGTACGGCACGATGCTGCTGCCCAACCTCATCGTCATCGGCGGCATCTTCTTCTGCGTCGCCGCGCTGACGCGCCGGATGTTGCCCGTCTACATCGGCAGCGTCATCTGCCTCGTCGGCTATCTGAGCGCATCGGGGCTCCTGCGTGACATCGACAACAAGGTGCTGGGTGCGCTTCTCGACCCGTTCGGCATCATCGCCGTCGCGCGAGTGACCGAATACTGGCCGATCAGCGAGCGCAACACGCGGCTCATTCCGCTGGAAGGCCTGTTGCTCTGGAACCGCGCGCTGTGGCTTGCGATCGGCACTCTCGTTATCGCCGTCACCGCCTGGCGGTTCCGGTTTGGGGAGGCGGGAACGTCCGGCCATCGCGAACGGCAGGCGGCCGGCGAAACCGCGGACGCGCCGCATCAGCGCGCACCGACGATGATGCCCGGCATCGTCGACGCATGGCGGCTGCTGCCCAAGCTCGTCGGGCTCTATTTCCGCGAGACCGTGAAGAATGTCTACTTCGGCGTCCTCGTGTTTGCCGGCGTCCTCTTCATGATCGCCGTCAGCACGACCGCCGGCAGCCGCTACGGCACCAGCACATGGCCGGTGACGTGGCAGATGCTGGAGTTCGTATCGGGCACGTTCGCCGTGTTCCTGCTGGTGATCGTCACGTATTACGCCGGCGAACTCGCCTGGCGGGAAAGGGACAGCCGACTCGATCAGATCCACGACGCGCTGCCGATACCGACGTGGCTGCCATTCCTGGCCAAACTCCTGGCGCTGATGCTGATTCCGGTCGTGCTGCAGGCCGTGCTGCTGGTCTGCGGCATCGCCATTCAAACGGCCAAGGGCTACCACCACTACGAACTCGGGCTCTACCTGCACGGCCTCTTCGGGATCGAGCTGATCGACTACTGGCTCGTCTGCGTCCTCGCGCTGACCGTTCAATCCGTCGTAAACCAGAAGTATCTGGGCCACTTCATCATGATCGTCTACTACCTGGCGGTCGTGTTCCTGGTCGTGCTCGGCATCGAGAACAATCTTGTCATCTATGGCGCAAGCCCGGGATACGAATACTCGGACATCAACGGCTTCGGCCATTTCCTGCCGCGCCTTCGCGCATTCCAGGCGTACTGGACTGGCGCCGCGCTGCTGCTCGCCGTCGCGGGCTACGTCTTCTGGACGCGCGGAACCTCGGTGGGATGGAAAGGCCGCTTGGCAATCGCCCGCCAGCGGTTCACGCGCCCGGTCGCCGTCACCGCAATCGCCGGCGCATTCGCGATGGCGGCCGTCGGCAGCTTCATCTTCTACAACACTCATATCCTCAACCACTATCTGACGAACCACGACCAGCAGGCGCGCCAGGCCGATTACGAGAAAAAATACAAGGCGCTCGCGAGCGCGCCGCAGCCGAAGGTCACGGGCGTCAAGCTCGCGGTGGATCTCTATCCGCGGGAACAGCGCGTGCGGATGCGCGGGACCTACACGCTCGCGAACAAGACGGCGCAGCCGGTCGACACGATTCACCTCTTCTTCCTCGCGGGAGAGCAGGTCCGCGTCAACGCGCTCGAATTCGGCGTGCCGAGCCAACTCGCCGTCGATGACGTGCCCATCGGCCTGCGCAGCTACAAGCTCGCGGAACCGTTGGCACCCGGCGCAACGGCGGAGTTGAAGTTCGACCTCACGGCCGGCGCGCATGGCTTCACCAACCGCGGCTCGTACACCGACGTCGTCTACAACGGCTCGTTCGTCAACGGCATCACGGTGCTGCCGCTCATCGGCTACCAGGAGCAGGGCGAGCTGGTGCTCGACCGGGATCGCAAAAAATTCGGCCTCCCACCCAGGGAACGGATGCGCGACCGCGACGATCCCCTGGGGCTCGCGCAAAACGGCCTGTCGTCCGACGCCGATTTCATCGCGTTCGAAACCACGATCGGCACCGAGGAGGACCAATTCGCCATCGCTCCAGGCTACCTGCAGCGGGAATGGACGGACAACGGCCGGCGGTATTTCGAATACCGGATGGACAGCCCGATCCTCAATTTCTTCGCGTTCCAGTCGGGGCGCTACGCGGTCAAGAAGGACCGCTGGCACGACGTGGCGATCGAGATCTACTACCAGCCCGGCCACGAATACAACCTTGACACGATGATCGGTGCGACCAAGGCCGGCCTCGATTACTTCACGCAGAACTTCGGGCCGTACCAGCACAAGCAGTTCCGGATCATCGAATTCCCGCGCTACCAGTCTTTCGCACAGTCGTTCCCCAACACGATTCCGTACTCGGAAGGCATCGGCTTCATCGCCCGCGTGCGCGAGGACGACAAGGATGACATCGACTATCCGTATTACGTGACCGCGCACGAGCTCGCGCACCAGTGGTGGGGGCACCAAATCGCCCCCGGCAACGTCCAGGGCGGATCGATGCTCGTCGAGACGATGGCGCAGTATTCGGCGCTGATGGTGATGAAGCGCAAGTACGGCGACGCGAAGATGCAGAAGTTCCTGGATTACGAACTCGACCGGTACCTGCTCGGCCGCGGCACCGAGCAGAAGAAAGAGCTGCCGCTCGCCCGCGTCGAGAACCAGGACTACATCCACTACCGCAAGGGCAGCGTCGTCATGTATGCGCTGCAGGATTACATCGGCGAGGACAACCTCAATCGAGCGATCCATGCGTTCCGCGACGAATGGGCATTCAAGGGCCCGCCGTATCCCAACTCGGAACACTTGCTGTCGCACATCCGCGCCGTGACGCCGCCGCATCTGCAATATCTGATCGACGACATGTTCGAGACCATCACGCTCTACGACAACCGGGCGACCGGCGCCAAAGCGAAAGCGCTGCCCGGTGGCCGCTACGAGGTCACCGTCAAGGTGGTTGCGAAAAAACGCCGTGCGGACGAGCTGGGCAAGGAGTCGGACGTGCCGCTCGCCGACTGGATCGACATTGCCGTGCTGGACGCCGACAACAAGCCGCTGTTCATGGAAAAGAAGAAGATCGACCGCGAAGAGATGGAATTCACGGTCGTCGTCGACCGGAAACCGGCGCGTGCGGGAATCGACCCCTACAACAAGCTGATCGACCGCCGGCCCAAGGACAATACGATCGCCGTCGACATGGGCTAGGGCGGGCCAAACTGCAACACATCGGCGGCTCGCCGCGCGCCGCGCCTTGGGGAAGCGCGGCGATATCCCGTAAAATCAGTGCATTCGCCGCCTTGAGAAGGACCCGCGGGAACCGCTTCCGCGCGCCCGTCGATGCTGACGTTCCAAGAAGTCGTCCTGAAACTCCAGAGCTACTGGGGCGCGCGCGGCTGCGCTCTGCTGCAGCCCTACGACATGGAAGTCGGCGCCGGGACGTCGCACACGGCGACGTTCCTGCGCGCGCTCGGTCCGGAGCCGTGGCGCGCCGCGTACGTGCAGCCTTCGCGCCGGCCGAAGGATGGCCGGTATGGCGAAAATCCGAACCGCCTGCACCAGCACCACCAGTTCCAGGTGGTGCTGAAACCATCGCCGCCCGACATCCTCGACATCTATCTTGGTTCGCTCGCAGCACTCGGCTTCGATTTGAAGACGAACGACGTGCGCTTCGTCGAGGACGACTGGGAGAATCCGACACTGGGCGCGTGGGGCCTGGGCTGGGAAGTATGGATGAACGGCATGGAAATCACGCAGTTCACTTACTTCCAACAGGTCGGCGGGCTCGATTGCAATCCGATCACCGGCGAAATCACCTACGGCCTCGAGCGGATGTGCATGGTCCTGCAGGACGTCGGGTCCGTGTACGACCTGCGCTACACCGAAACGATGTCGTACGGCGACGTGTTCTTCCAGAACGAGGTCGAGCAGTCGAAGTACGCGTTCGACGAGTCCAACGCGCCGAAGCTCTTCGAGCAGTTCACGTTCTTCGAATCCGAGGCGCGGCGGCTGCTGGACGCAAAGCTGCCGCTGCCCGGCTACGAGATGATCCTGAAGGCCGGGCACGCGTTCAACCTGCTCGAAGCGCGCGGCGCAATCTCGGTGACCGAACGCGCCGGCTACATCGGGCGCATCCGCAATCTCTCGCGCCTGGTTGCAGCGGCGTATGTGGCGTCGCGCGAAGCCCTGGGCTTTCCGATGCTCCCCGACATGTATCGGAAGGCGGCGGGACCCAGTGTGGCGGGCCCATGAGCACCACCACCTTGCTGGTCGAACTGTCTGCGGAGGAACTGCCGCCGAAGGCGTTGCAGAAGCTCGGCGACGCGTTTGCGACCACGGCCGCCGAGGCCTTGCGAAGGCGCGGATTCTTAGGCGCAGGCGCCGTCGTCACGCCCTTTGCGACACCGCGTCGGCTGAGTGTCGCCATCACGGACGTTGCCGCGACGATTACGAAGCCGCCGCGCGCGGTGCCGCTGCTGCCGGTCAATGTGGCGTTTGCCGCGGATGGCGCACCCACCGAGGCGCTGGAGAAGGCGATCAAGGCCAAGGCCGGATTCGCGAGCTTCGGCCTGGTGCCGGCCGAGCGCATCGAGCGCCGGCAGGACGGCAAGATCGAGCGCGTGTTCTACATCGAGCCACCCGTCGCCATGAGCTTGAGAGCGGCATTGCAGGACGCACTCGACGAGGCGATTGCCAAGCTTCCTATCCCGAAGGTCATGAGCTACGCCGCCCCCGGCGGTTACTACAACGACGTCAAGTTCGTTCGGCCAGCACGCAGGCTCGTAGCACTTCATGGATCCAGGATCGTCCCCGTCGAAGCGCTGGGACTCACGGCGGACCGGGTCACCGGCGGCCACCGCTTTCTCTCGCGCGACGACCTCGAAATCGAATCTGCCGACACCTATGCGCCCAAGCTCGAAGCCGAGGGCAAGGTGATTCCTTCATTCGCCGCACGCCGCGCGAGGATCGTCGTCGCGCTCGAAGGCGTCGCCGGCGACGCCGCGCCGATCATGCCCGATGCGCTGCTCGACGAAGTCACCGCACTTGTCGAGTGGCCCGTCGTCTACGCGGGCACGTTCGACGCCTCGTTCCTCACGGTTCCGCAGGAGTGCCTCATCCTCACCATGCAGCTGAACCAGAGGTACTTCGCGCTTGCCGACGATGCCGGGAAGCTCGTCAACCGCTTCCTGCTGGTGAGCAACATCGAGACCGCCGACCCGTCGGCGATCATCGAAGGCAACGAGCGCGTGCTGCGCGCGCGTCTCGCCGACGCCAAATTTTTCTTCGACCAGGACCGCAAGCACACGCTCGAATCACGCATTCCCAAGCTCGCAACCGTCGTCTACCACAACAAGCTCGGCACGCAAGCCGAGCGATCTGCGCGCGTGGCCACGGTCGCGGCAGCGATCGCCGGACAACTGGGCGCCGATCGCGAGCAGGCGCTGCGGGCAGCAAGCCTCGCGAAGGCCGATCTCGTCACCGACATGGTCGGAGAATTCCCGGAATTGCAGGGCCTCATGGGCCGCTATTACGCCGAGCACGACGGCGAGGCGCCGGAGGTCTGCGCCGCAATCGAACAGCACTACTGGCCGCGATTTGCCGGCGATGCGCTGCCCAACGGCCCGGTCGCGCAAAGCGTGGCGCTGGCCGACAAGCTCGACACGCTCGTCGGCATCTGGGGCATCGGGCTCGTTCCGACCGGCGACAAGGATCCGTTCGGACTGCGGCGCCATGCGCTGGGCGCGTTGCGAATCCTGCTGGAGCGAAGCCTTCCGCTGGAACTGCGCCGCCTCATCGCGCTTGCCGCGGAGCAGTTTCCTGCGGCGGCGCTGGGTCCGGAGACCGCCGGCGGCGTCTACGGATTCATGCTCGATCGGCTGCGCCAGCTGCTCCGCGACGCAGGTGCGCCGCCGAACGAAGTGGAGGCGGTGCTCGCCGACGATCCGCAGCGCATCGACTTCGTGGCGTCGCGCCTTGCGGCCGTGCAGGCCTTCGCCGCGCTGCCGGAAGCCGCCGCACTGTCGGCCGCGAACAAGCGCATCGTCAATATCCTGCGCAAGAGCGGCGCGGAGGCGTCGGTCGCCGTCGACCGCGGCCGGCTCGCCGACGGCGCTGAACACGATCTCTTCATGACCTTCCAGAAACTCACGCCGCAGGTGGAGACCGACTTCCGGAACGGGAATTTTGCCGGCGCTCTGCGCGCGCTCGCCACGGCAAAGCCGGTGGTCGACCGCTATTTCGACGATGTGATGGTGATGGTGGACGATCCCGAAATCCGCGCCAACCGGCTCGCACTGCTGCGTAGCGTGGCCGCGACGATGAATCGCGTCGCCGACATCTCCAAACTGGCACAATAGCCGGGCCTGTCAACACTCCATTCCTATGGTCCAGCTCGCCTCCGACGCCGTCGTCGCGACCCGCGCGGCCAAGCTCATCGTCCTCGATCGCGACGGAGTCATCAATTACGACAGCGAGCAGTACATCAAGTCGCCCGATGAGTGGCGGCCGATCCCGGGAAGCCTCGAGGCCATTGCCCGGCTGAATCATGCCGGCTATCGGGTCGTCGTCGCCACCAACCAGTCGGGCATCGGGCGCGGCCTGTTCGACATGGGGACGCTGAACGCGATCCACGACAAGATGCACAAGGCGCTCACCCACGTCGGCGGCCGCCTGGACGCCGTATTCTTCTGCCCGCACACGGCGGACTCGAAGTGCGACTGCCGCAAGCCCAGGCCCGGCATGCTGGCCGAAATCGGCAAGCGCTTCAACGCCGAGATGACGGGGGTGCCCTGCGTCGGCGACTCCCTGCGTGACCTCATGTCGGCGGACGATGTCGGCGCGCAGCCGATGCTCGTGCTCACCGGGAAAGGCGAGAAGACATTGCGCGACGGCAATTTTCCCAAGAACACCGTGATCTTTCCCGACCTTGCGTTCGCCGTGTCGGCGCTGCTGGCCGTCGATTAGGAGCCAGGGCCCACGTGTCGGCGCTGCGCTCCCTCCTCTTCCTGCTGTTCCAGCTCGTCGTGACGCCATTTTATGCAGCCGCGATGCTGCTCATGTCCTGGTCGCCGCGCATCACGACCTACCGGATGGCAGCCAGCTGGTGCGCGGTCAACCTGTGGGCGGCGAAGGTCATCTGCGGCATTCGCTGGCGCGTCGACGGGCGCGAAAATATCCCGACAGGCGAAGCGCTCTCGCCCCACATCGTCCTGTCCAAGCACAGCTCGACGTGGGAAACGCTTTCGCTGACGCAGTATTTCCCGAGCCTCGCCTACGTCGCGAAAAAGGAGTTGCTGTCGATCCCGTTCTTCGGTTGGGGTTTCGCGACGGCCTCCCCTATCACCATCGACCGCAAGGCCGGGATGGACGCGATGCAGCAGATCGCACTGCAGGGGCGCGAGCGCTTCAAACAGGGCTTCTGGATCGTCATCTATCCGGAAGGCACCCGGATCCGGGCCGGCACCCGCGCCAAATACAAGACCGGCGGCGCCCGCCTCGCCATCATGCTCGACGTGCCCGTCATTCCGGTCGCGCACAACGCCGGTTACCTTTGGCCCAAAGGCATCTTCGGCAAGAAGCCCGGTACGATCACGATGACGATCGGCAAGCCTTTGTCCCCGACGGGCAAGGAGCCGCTGGCGCTGATGCAGGAAGTGGAATCCTGGATCGAAGGTGAAGTCGCGCGGCTGGGCGTACCCACATGAAGCGCCCGCGAACGGCCACAGCGCACCTTCGTTTGGACGAGATCAGTCGCGGTCCGGACACCGCGCGTCGTGTCCGCGACGGGCTCGCCAAGCGCATCGTGCTTTTTGGCGAGGCCGTCGATTACCGGCTGATCCGCGCGCGCCGCCGCACGATCGGAATGGAAGTCGACCTCGAGGGGCTGACCGTGCGCGCGCCGCGCTGGGTGACGCTCGGGGAAATCGAAGCTGCGCTGGCCGAACGCGCGAAATGGATCGTCAAGGCGCTCGCGGAATGGCGCGCCCGCCGCCGCGACGTCATGCCACGCGTCTGGAAATCGGGGGCGCCGATCCTCTTTCGCGGCCACGAGCTGGCGCTGGAAGTGTTTCCTTCGCGGCGCAGCACCGTGGCGCCCGATCTCTTCCACCTCACGGTCCTCCACCCGCACGCGCACGACGAGCGGCAAGTCGCGGAGGCGGTCAGCAAGTGGCTCAAGGACGAGGCATGGAATCTGGTGGCGCCGCAGGTCGCCCGGTACGCGCAACGGATCACTCGGGCCACGCCCGCGGTGCGCCTGTCCAACGCGCGAAGCGAATGGGGAAGCTGCAACGCGCGCGGCGAAATACGCCTCAACTGGCGACTGGTGCAGCTTCCGCCATTGCTCGCGGAGTACATCGTCGCGCATGAAGTCGCGCACCTCGTGGAACTCAACCATTCCGCGCGGTTCTGGGCGATTGTCGAGTCGCTGATCCCCGGGCACGCAGCGCTGCGCCGGGAGCTCGAGGATTGGACCGCCTTGCTGGCCGCTTGATCGGCCGACACCGACCTCCGGTGTCACCGTAGTGGTGCCCGTCGATTCTTCGGCAACCGGTCAAGGCGCGGGCCGCGGCAAGCCCGTCAGGTCGACGTCCAATCCCGCCTGATCGTGCAGCAGGCGCGCCAACTGCGCGGCCAGTTCGCCACCCGAGCGCGTATCGCGCCACGCGCCGCCCTCCGCGCGAAAATGAAAGCCGCCGGAACGCGCAGCGACCCAGATCTCGCGATTGGGAACGTGGCGATTCACGATGAGCTTGCTGCCGTCGGCGCACTCGATTTCGAGGATGCCGTCGATGAGACGCCAATCCGCGTCGTTGTCGGATCCGGCAAGCGCCGCGTCCAGCGCGGAACCAATCGCCGCGAGTGTGGCGTCGGCGGAAGCGATGAAGGCGCTGTCGGTGATCATCCTGGCGTGTTGCGCGTGATAGCATTCGAAGCGGGATTCGAACCTGATGTTACGTCAATTCCAAATCGCTGCCTTTGCGCTCGCCGCGCTTGCGGCCGGAGGCTGCGGCATCAAGGGGCCGCTCGTGCTGCCGCCACCGTCTGCACCACCCGCGG
>Ga0070708_100005347_pt1 | contig 10186 bp, 8 predicted proteins | sample KBSK5503metaG_FD_65469 | JGI IMG/M metagenome (GOLD analysis project Ga0070708, IMG submission 65469) | Corn, switchgrass and miscanthus rhizosphere microbial communities from Kellogg Biological Station, Michigan, USA - KBS K5-50-3 metaG | ecosystem: Host-associated > Plants > Roots >... | reverse complement strand
GCCACGGAGCTCCAGGTCTGGACGGCTGGCGGTCACTCTGTCTCCGGCGGCCGCGGAAGCACCGGGATCTGGGATGTAGGTCTGCGCTACGGCTGGGTGCTGATTGACCTGCACGGTCCGGGATTCCTCAGCGGCAGATTCGAATACGCGCTCGACGCCGTGCCCCTCTATCTAATTTTTCAGCCCGCGAATGCCGCCTACGGAGTCGGGCTGAATCCGGCGAATTTAAAATGGAATTTTGCCACGCGAGGCCGATTTGCGCCTTATACAGAGCTGGGCGGCGGAGTTTTGTTCACCACACATGAAGTTCCGTCGCGAACTTCAACCGTAAACTTCACGCCCTCCGCGGCGTTTGGCACGCATTTTCTCGGCGAACGCCTGGCTTGGACGGTGGAAGCGCGCTATCTGCATATTTCTAATGCTGGACTGAGCCGGTTCAATTCAGGGATCAATACATTCGAGGTAAGACTAGGAGTGGGGAAATTTAGAAGAGGGAAGTGAGAATCCGGTATCGGCATGGCCGCCCCCTTGGTCTGGGCGCGGCATCACTTCTTTAGAATCGGACTATAGCCGTCGCTCACCAGCTTTGCGCGCATGGTTTCGGCGTCCTTGATGTCGGTAAATGGTCCCACCTGCACGCGAAAAAGCTTGTCGGACGCCGGATTCGCGATGAAAGCCGAATACTGCCTGCTCTTGAGCGACTCCACCAGGGCCTCTGCGTCTTCCTGCTTGCTGACCGCCGCAACTTGAACAAAGTAGCCAGTACCAGGCTGGATTGGCGCCGGAGTGGTTGACTGATCCGGAGCCGGAGTGACCGTGTGATTGTTCGAAGTATTTGTGTCAGGCAGAGCTTGCTGCTGCGGCCTTTCCGAGGGTTTCGATTCAGGAGCAGAGGCCGGCGTGTTCGGCTTATTGACCGCCGAGGGTCGTGTGGCTCCGGAGGAACCTGGGGAAGGGAGCAACTCCGGCCCCGACCTTACGGAGTTTCTGCCCATCGAAAAACCCATCCCGAAGAATACCGCACAAAGAATTACCAACCCAAAAAACAGCGCCAGCATTTTGCCGGTGCCAAGAGTAATTTCGGTGTCGTCGCTTGTGCCCATGGTCGGCGCGCTCGATGGAGTCATAGGGTTTTCAGAAGCTCTAGCTTCATTTTGCTGGCGGAGGGCCGTCTTTTGCTAGTAACTTCTGAAGTCCGGCAAAGAAGTCAATCGGAACCGGGAAGACCACGGTCGTATTCTTTTCTACGCCAATTTCGGTCAACGTCTGCAAATAGCGCAGTTGCACGCTGACCGGCTCCGACGCCAATAGATGCGCGGCGTCCACCAGTCGCTGGGCGGCAGAGAATTCGCCTTCCGCGTGAATGATTTTGGACCGCTTCTCGCGCTCCGCTTCCGCCTGCTTGGCCATGGCGCGGAGCATGGATTCCGGCATGTCTACCTGCTTGACTTCGACGTTCACAACCTTTACTCCCCAGGGTGCAGTGTGCGTGTCGAGGATGCTTTGCAAGCGCAGGTTGATCTTCTCGCGATGCGCCAGGAGTTCGTCCAGTTCCTGCTCGCCGAGCACGGACCGCAGAGTCGTTTGCGCGAACTGAGAAGTTTGATAGACGTAATTGGATACCTCGACCACAGCCTTGTTTGGATCGATCACGCGCAGGAAGATCACCGCGTTGACCTTCAGAGTGACGTTGTCACGGGTAATAATGTCCTGCGGCGGAACTTCCAGGGCTTCCTGCCGCAACGATACGCGCACCATGCGATCGATAGGCGCGAACACCAGAATCACTCCCGGCCCTTTAGACTGGTGCAACAAGTGGCCTAACCGGAAGATGACCCCGCGTTCATACTCCGCGAGAATCTTGATCGAACTCAGGAGGTAAAGGACACCAATCAGAATGATGACGGTCAGAACCGTACCGACGCCCATATCCATCTCATGCCTCCGGCTTTGATTTCAGGTGTGAGGAGATTGTACTGCAATCATTTGCTGCCAGGGCGTTTTTCGGAGATCCGGAAGACAGAGCGATTTGAGTTATGGATTTGTGGGAATCATGCCACGGTTGTTTTCGCCGACTCGACCGGCTTCACTTTCAGTTCCAGCCCATCCACTTTCTGGACCACAATCTTCTCGCCGGGAGATACATTCTCTGACGCCACAGCATCCCAAATCTCGCCATGAACAAACACCTTCCCCGCAGGCGCGAGCGCGGTCTGTGCGACGGCCACTTCGCCTACCAGGCCTTCGGCTCCAGTAACAACTTTGTTTGCGCGGGCGCGCAGTGCTATCGTCATCAGGAACACAGTTATCACCCCCAGCGGAATGCTCACCGCCAGCGCGGTCGCCAGCTTCACCCGCATTTCGGGAATCGGCGCATCCACCAGCAGCAGGCCGCCGATGACCAGAGTTGTGATTCCGCCTATCGCCAACACACCATGGGTGGCGAACTTGGCCTCAAGGGCGAAGAGCACAAACGACGCGAGGATCAGCACCACGGCAGCAAAGCGCGTCGGCAGCAGATTCAGCGCAAAGATGGCCAGGAGAATGAAAACCACACCAACGGTTCCAGGAACCACCGCGCCGGGATGGTTGAACTCGGCATATAGTGCGAGGGCGCCAATGGCGAGGAGGATAAACGCGACATTCGGATCCATGATGTAAGCCAGGATGCGTTCTTTTAACGTCTCTTCGAGCACGCGCACCGGTTTTCCGCTCAGGCTCAAAGTGACTGTCTGTCCATCGAAACGCTTGATCGGTTTCGATGCGATCTGCCGGAACAGGTCCTGCTCGTTCGGCGCGACATAATCAATCAGCTTTTGCGAAAGCGCTTCGCTATCGGTGAATGACTTCGACTGGCGGACGGTGCTCTCGGCAATGTCCACGTTGCGCCCGCGTTTGGACGTGATGGAGCGCATCAGGGCCGCGGTGTCATTTTCGATCTTCTCTTTCATCGCAGAATCCATCTGGCCGCCGCCAATCGTCACCGGATGCGCCGCTCCCGTGTTCGTTCCCGGCGACATGGCAGCAACATCTGCGCTCTCAAGGAGGAAAAATCCCGCCGATGCTGCGCGGCTGCCACTCGGGGTCACGTAAATGATCACCGGCACAGGCGAGGCGAGAATCCTCTGGATGATTTCGCGCGTAGACTCCAGCAGTCCGCCGGGAGTGTTCAGTTCGATCAGCACCGCATCGTCTTTACGGGCTGTGGCTTGGTCCAGCGCACGCTGAATACGTTCTGCGGTGACCGGATGGATGGTGTCATCGACCACTAGTTTCAGCACGTCGGCAGTCGCGAAAACGGAAAGGAAAATGACTGAGATCAAGATGGCAAACGGGCGGCCACGACGCATGATTCTACCTCCCACTGGACGGCTGGCTATATTGTCTCGCAAGTTGCCAGCGTAAGCACAGGATTCGTGCATCAGACCTGCTTGACCGACTGGCTGAACCAATCCCGATCGTCTAGCAGTAAGCCAAGGCAAATCTGGCGCGCATGAGGGCACCTTCAGGTGTGCTTTCCCGGCACATAAGTTACTCAACAAAAGACTTGTCATCCCGAATCTCACCGCTAGGTGAGAGAGCGACCTCACGCGGCGCGGGAACCAAGGCAGGCGTGTGCAGGAGTGCAACCCGACTGCACAGGTGGGTGCTAATTGACGTGAGGTTCCTCTCCCGCTTGGCAGCGGATTCGGAATGACATCATGCGAATCTTGAACGTTGCCTACCTTCGCGCCACTGGCTCTGCTTGATCTTTTTTTTCGGATTCACTCCATCCTGGCAGCGTCGTGTCCCCGGTGATCAGCCTTGCCCCGCGCTCGTACGTAACGTATGACCAAGCCCACTGGATGAGGACGATCAAGCGATTGCGGAATCCAATTATGAAAAGAATATGAATGAAGAGCCAAGCCAGCCAGGCGAAATATCCGGAGATATGGATCTTCCCGATTTGCGCAACCGCTGCCGCTCGTCCGATCGTGGCGAGGCTACCTTTATCCACGTAGTGGAACTCTTTGCGAGGCACGTCCTGAAGATCGCGTGCGATGGACTTCACAACGGCGCGTCCCTGTTGCATGGCGACTGGGGCAACTCCAGGGAGCAGATTGCCCTCGGCATCCTTCAAAGACGCGAGATCGCCGACGACAAAGACTTCGGGATGATTCGGGATGCTTAGATCGGCATTCACCGGGACTCTGCCAGCACGATCAGTCGGGACTCCAAGCTTTTTGCCCAGCGGAGAAGCTGCCACTCCAGCGGCCCACAAGATTACGGCAGCAGGAATTCGCTCTTCGCCAACCCAAACTGCTCCGGGAGCGATCCTGGTCACCATCGCCGAAGCGCGCACTTCGACGCCGAGTTTCTCCAGTTGGCGGACTGCACTCTGCGAGAGATCGGAAGCATACGCCGGCAGAATGCGCGGGCCGCCTTCCAGCAAAATAATTCGCGTGCGCTTCGGATCGATGGAAACAAATTCATCGCGCAGCACCTGACGCGCGATCTCTGCCAGCGTTCCTGCGAGTTCAACTCCGGTCGGTCCTGCACCTACGATGACAAAATTGAGGTCTGACGGCGGCTTTCCTGCAGACGCCTGCCTCTCCGCCAGCTCGAATGCCAGCAGCACGCGGCGGCGGATTTCCAGAGCATCTTCCACCGTCTTCAGGCCAGGCGCCAATGGTTCCCATTCGTCGTGGCCGAAATAGGAGTGCCGCGCCCCCGCCGCCACGATGAGATAGTCGTACGGAATCTCGAGATCGGTTAGTTTTACAATTCGCCGCTGCAGGTCGAAGTCAACGACCTCGCCCAGCAAGACTTCAACATTGCTGCGGCCACGGAGAATCCAGCGGATCGGGGCCGCGATCTCGGCGGGAGAAATGCCAGCGGTGGCTACCTGGTATAACAGCGGCTGAAAGGTGTGATGGTTTTTGCGATCAATGATCGTGATTCGGACTGGCAACTTAGCGAGTGCGCGGGAGGCCTCAAGCCCGCCGAATCCGGCGCCAATGACTACGACACGAGGTTTTTCATCGCGCATGGTAGCTCCCGTCGGCCCCGATGCAATCCCGCAGCCAGGGCCGCGCATCTGAACGTTATATAGATTCATGTATGCGTGAGAAGTCAGAACTTTTTTCCTCTACAGAGTCAGGCGAGTTAAAGCCGTATTGCTTGAATTCCAATACCGTGACGGCGCACATCACGCGGGACCTGCTGGAGATTGCACTCGTCCTTGCTTTCATCCTAGTCGCGGTTTGGACGCCGCAAGGCAGAGTAAATTCTTTTTTCAGCATTGTGGCAGCCGCATGCGTCGTGGCATTCGCGATTGCGGGAAGATGGGGAGCGCGCGAAATGGGATTAACCCGGCCCCTCGCTGGAACAGTGAACATTCTGTTCGCGGGAGCGCTGCTATGCGGAGCGATTGCCGCCATCGGCACTGCGCTAAGGTTCGCCGGCGCGGGTTACCCTGTGCCATGGAGCCGGTCTTGGCAATACGTGTTCTGGGCCTTACAGCAGGAATTCATCTTGCAATCAGTATTTTTCTTGCGACTCGAAGCTGTACTAGGCAGCCGTCGTGCAGTGTGGGCGGCCACATCGCTGTATGCAGTGGTCCACGTCCCAAGCCCCTTGCTGACGATCCTTTCGTTTTTGGGAGGATTGCTCTTTTGCGAATTCTTCCGGCGTTGGCGGAACTTATATCCGCTGGGAATCATCCACGCGGCGCTGGGACTTACCATTGCTGCAAGCCTGCCAGACAAATGGCTTCACCATATGCGCGTGGGGATCGGATATTTGACACTGCATTGACGACGGCTCCACCCTGAATCGAAGCGATTGACCACAAAGGGCACGAAGGTAGACGAAGGAAGATCCGGGCAACAAGCCGCTTTCGTCTGGTTCGCAATTTATTCCTTCGTGTACCTTCGTGTCCTTTGTGATTTATGCAGTTACTTCGTATCCACGCCAAATCCAAGAATTGCATTGACCTCAACGGTCTCCTCTCCGCGAAGAGCAGGGCTGAATTTCCAATCCGGCAGAGCGGAAAGAACTTTTGTCGAGAAATCGTGAGAATCAGACTGAAGCACACGCCAATGTTTAAGCACGCCATTCCGGTCCAGTACGCAAGCGATGAGCAGCCGGCTTCGCTCGAGATCGGACGGCAGATCAACGCGTATCGCTTGCGGCGCGCTGAGATCTGTGTCGTAGGGATGTGCGGCCGATGCGGGATCGGCAAATTGCATCACAGCCGTCCCAATCGCCGTCTTGATGTAGATGGTGTAAACCCGATCGCCCATGAGCGCGCCATATAAGTTCGTCGCGCCACCCGAACGCGGACTCGCCACCACCGTGACGGCGTTGCTGCTTGGCTTCTCAACTGTTGAGCGACCGGCAGCATGAGGATCAGGCGTTCCACCAAAGCTGGGAAGCCTGACTACGTTGTTGCCGCCTGAGACTGAGACTCCCGGGACTCGCGGCGTCCCGTTGCTCAGATTGCCCGCGCCGCCGGGCCCTGGATAAGGCGAGTTTCCAGTCCGATTGGACGCGCTGGCGCCTTTGCCAGCTCCAGAATTAGCTGCGCCTGAGTTCGCGCCAGACGGGGAGTTGCCGGAACCGCTGCCGTGGGCAACTCCGCTGCCGCCGCCATCTCCACCCGCTCCCAGAAACGAGCCAGAGGGGGACATTGCCAGCGTTGCTTTCTCAGAATTTGCCGGCAGCCCAGGCTTGTCGCCGGGTCGAGGCGAGACAACCACTCCTGTGCCTGAAGACACCGGCCCCGTTTTTTCTCCGGCGCCGCCAGAATATTTACGACCGGTGTCGGACGAAGACGCTGCCGGAGGAATGACTGCAACACTTGCCACCGCTAGGGTTCGTTGCTGACGAACAGAGCTGATGTCAACCGTGGGCGGCACAGCCGTAGTGTTCCCCACGACCTGGCGTACGTTCGGTCGCAGGTTCTGGAGTTCCACCGGCGGTGGCACAACCGTTTGTTTCTCGTTTAGGGCAGCGGCTGAGGCTGTTGTTCGAACTGCGCCCAGCTCAACCGGCGGAGGAACAACACGCGGAACAAACTCGGCACTTCTCTGGCGGAAGCGAGTCACGCCACTCATCTCCGCAGGCGGAGCAACAACTGCCTCTCGAGGAAGCGTCAGTTGCGCAGCACGGTTTGTGGCTTGAACCGGAGCTGAGACTGGAGGCGGAATCACCGCAGTGGCCAACGGAAGACTGAGCCTTGCGGAAATATTCTCATGGGGCAGCTCAACAGGAGGAGGCACAACCGCAGGAGTTGCAAGCTGCATCGGGCGCAGTTCGGAGCGCAGAATCTCTGGACGCGGAGGAACAACTGCAGCCGGCATCAGTGGAGCTTGCCGCTTCAGAGTCAATGCCTCAGCCGGAGCGGGGCCTGCATCCGCCCGGTATGCGAGCAGATTGGAAAGCCGTGAATCAGATTTCGGCAGATTCAATTGGGGCGCGTCGGTAACTTTTTCACGCAGGACCTCGTCGCGAGCAACCTTTATCACCTGCGTGGGGTGATGTATCGCTGCTCCACCACGCTGTCCATGGCTTCCTCTTGCGACGCCGGCCAAGTCCTGGGTGCGCGGTAGTTCATCGGCGGAAAAATAAATCACGTCCCGCGTAGGCCGCGGAGTCTGAAGGGCAACTGGTTGCACACCATTCACAGGAACCATGGCAGCGGCGAGCGCGGCGATCTCGAGCAGCACGGTGACCAGGATTCCGCGAAAAGGGAACAGCCCGGCGCGAGTTTCGAGACTGAGTCGCGGAGGTGACCGCCTGAGGGCAGGACCAATGGCAGAACAGAACTCCTGCCAAGGGGAGGACCATTCGACCAGCAGTTCAGGAGCGTCGGTCATGCGGCCATCTCCTCAGGCTGATTGGCCGTCACTATCTCGATCTTGTCGCCGACCGCGGTCGCGCTCTTCCGGATTGTCCCGCAGGGTAATTCGACGACTGAAGCTGCGCGGAACTGGACTGGGGCCAATCGCCAGGGCTTTACGTTTTCTTCCAGGCTTAGAACATTGCCGAAGCGGTCGAGATAGATCAAATCCAGCGGGAACCGCATAGCAAGGGTGTGTACGCCATGGCAAGGGACAATCCATAATCCCTGGCCGGGGCCGAAGCCGGATTCCGTGGTGCCGATTAACCCGCGCAGGCGCGCCCAATGGCTGCCTGCAACTCGTATGTTTTCCGCGAGGCAGGTCCCTCGAGTGCGGTTAAACGCGGCCATGGGGGCTGGATACGGCATTACGAAAAATCTACCTTCCGTGCAAATCGCGGAACAATTCAATGAGCGCGGGCCCAAGAGTCACCAGCAAGAGTGGCAGCAGCGCGAAAACCACCAGAGGAATGATCATCTTAATCGCAGTCTTGGCTGCTTGCTCCTCAGCCCTCCGGTGCCGCTCGGTCCGCAGCGCATCCGAATACACACGCAGGGCCTGAGCGACGCTGGTACCAAATCGATCGGTCTGAATTAACGTCGCCACCAGCGAGCGGATGTCATCCACTCCCGTGCGCAAGGCGAGGCCGCGCAGGGCTTCTGACCGCGGTTTGCCGGCACGCATCTCCAAATTGGCCAGATGAAATTCTTGGCTGAGTTTAGGGTGCGCATATTTCAGGTCTTCGCCGACCCGTATCAATGCTTGATCGAGCGGAAGTCCGGCTTCCACGCAGACAACTGTCAAATCCAGGGCATCCGGCAAAGCTATCGTAATCAGACGCTGGCGTTTGCGGATGAGACGCTTGAGCACAAACCGGGGAAGGAAGAAACCAAGAAGGGCGGCTCCTATCACTATGAGGACAGACTGAAAATGAACAATCGCTACGGCCGTGCCGAGTAGTGCCACCGCGCCAAACACTCGCAACCCAACATAGATGACAAGATGCCGTCGTTCGCGAAAGCCTGCCTGGACGAGCCAGCTGCGCGTGCGAGAAACGTCGCCAGACGATAACGGCAGAGCTTTGCTCAGAGGATCGAGGACCTGGTTGATACGTTCCTTGATGGAAGGCCTCGATCGCACCGCCGGACGCTCAAAGCCCAGTGACTTGAGGCGTGCGCCCAACAGAGACCAGGGAGCATAGGCCGCGGCCCCGAAAAAAAAAGTGGCCACCGCTGCTGCCACAAAAACGATGCTCGCCAGCACTAGCAACATGAATCAAACCTGGATCTGAATGAGTCTGCGAATCACAAAATATCCGACCGTCTGCAAGGTAATGCCCGCGGCTAGGAACCCGTGTCCGATGGGATCGGCAAACAACGGCCGAATGAATTCGGCCTTCATGACCAGCATCGTGACGACGATTACCGGAGGCATAGCCATCAGCAGCATCATCGTCAGCCGCCCCTGGGCCGTGTAGACGCGGACTTGCCGCAAGATCTTGAAACGCTCGCGAATCACGTAGGAGAGATTGTCCAGGAGTTCGGCCAGATTCCCTCCGGTTTCACGCTGTAACATTACCGCGGTCACGAAGAATTTCACGTCCACCAGCGGGACGCGTACGGTGAGGTTCACCAGCGCGTCGCGCACCGGCATGCCGTATTTCTGCTCCTCGTAGAGCTTGCGGAACTCAGTAGCCACCGGCTCTGCGAATTCGTTGCACACAATCTCTAACGCCATGGTGAATGCGTGGCCGGCGCGGACCGCGCGCGCCAAAGTGTCGATGGCTTCCGGAAACAACTGTTCGAATTTCTGAAAGCGGCGGGTGCGGCGCCAGGAAACGTACGAATAGGGCAGAACCATCCCCAGCACCGCTGCCGCGACGATAACCAGCAGTACTTCATTGGGCGGCAAAGGTTCGACGGCAACATACACGGCCGCTGTCACCAGTGCTGCGCTGACTAAGCAAAGGATCAGCAAGTTCCCGGCGCGAATGGGAAGGCCGGCCTGATCGATGAGGGTTTGCAGTCTGGAAACTCGCTCCGAACGACGCAGCAGGGTATCGAAGAGAGGGATCCGGCTGAACATCTCGTCGCGAAGCAGTGCAAGGGTCTCACGTTTTCCTTCCGCTTGTTCGGCAGCCAGACGGTCGCGGACCAGGCGGGCGCGAGCACTTCGTTGATCGAGCAAGACGCCGGCAGCGAATGCCACGCACGAAACCGCGACGAAAACCAGAATCGGAACCGCGGCTTGGATCACCCTTGACCTAGACCTCCACGCGAGAGTCGAACAACTCCGCTCTCAAT
>Ga0070708_100005342_pt1 | contig 10188 bp, 9 predicted proteins | sample KBSK5503metaG_FD_65469 | JGI IMG/M metagenome (GOLD analysis project Ga0070708, IMG submission 65469) | Corn, switchgrass and miscanthus rhizosphere microbial communities from Kellogg Biological Station, Michigan, USA - KBS K5-50-3 metaG | ecosystem: Host-associated > Plants > Roots >... | reverse complement strand
TGTTCGATCGCCAGCGCGTATTCGTCGGTTCGATGAACCTCGACCAGCGCTCGCTGCATATCAATACGGAAATCGGCCTGATCATCGACAGCCCCGAACTTGCGGGCCAGATAGCACGTCGGTTCGCGGAAATTGCACAGCCGGCCAACAGTTATGTGCTCCTTCTCGGCGACGCCGATACCCTGGGCCGGCGCCAACTTGTCTGGCGCACGCTGGAGGATGGCAAGCCGGTGGACCACCTCCACGAGCCGGCGGTGACGCTCTGGCAGCAACTGAAGGTCGACATGCTCTCGTTGCTGCCGATCGACGAGTTGCTCTGAGCGGTCGATAGTCGCCCATGAGGCTGACTCCGCTGAGATTCGTTGCGACGCTGCTGCTGGCTGTCGTGCCCGTCTGCGCCTGGTCCTCGGGGACGGATCAGGACATCGTGGTTGAGGTGCGCAAGGACGGGCAGAACATTGCCGTGGACGTCGACTGCCCGGTCGATGCGCCCTGGCCGGTCGTCTGGGAGGTTCTCACCGACTACGACCGCATGGCGCATTTCATTTCGGGTCTCGACTACAGCGGCATCGACTCGCGCGCGGACAACGTGTTGCGCGTGCACCAGAAAGGGAAGGCATCGCGAGGCATCCTGTCGATCGAGTTCGACAACGTCCGCGAGATCGAGCTGGTGCCATACCGAGAGATCCGCTCGCGAATGATCAGCGGCGACCTGAAAGCTTCCGTGTTCACCACGCTGATCGTGGACGTCGGCCAACGGGTTCACATCGTCAACAGCGGCCATTACACGCCGAAGATGTGGATCCCCCCGTTCATCGGCCCCGCGTTGATAGAAGCCGAAACGCAGAAGCAGTTCGGCGAAATCAGAGCTGAGATCTTGCGTCGGAACGCATTAGTGCACCCGCCGACGTAACGCCAACGCAGACGCTATGTGCTCCACCGCACGGACGATGGCGAGGCGTAGAAGTAATGTATCGATGCGAATTTCTGCAAGCGAGATTGTGGAAATTCTTCGCAACCGCGCTCGTCAGGCCGGACGCCAACGTTGAATGGAAGGACCCAATGCGCATCGGACTCGTATTGCTTTGGACGCTGCTTTGCTCGATCACGTCGGCTCTTGCCCAGGTCAGCGTAGGCATTGGGCTTCCCGGGGTCAGCATCGGGATCAACCTGCCGGTCTATCCGAGCCTGGTTACGATCCCCGGCTACCCGGTCTATTACGCGCCGCAGATGAATTCGAATTATTTCTTCTACGACGGCATGTACTGGGTCTACCAGGACGACAACTGGTATGCGAGTTCCTGGTACAACGGGCCGTGGGCGCTCGTTGGCCCGGAGGCCGTGCCGCTGTTCGTTCTGCGCGTCCCCGTGCGTTATTACCGGCGGCCACCTTCGTACTTCCACGGGTGGCGGACGGATGCTTCGCCGCGCTGGGGTGAGCATTGGGGAAACACGTGGGAGCAAAACCACAGCGGATGGGACAACTGGAATCGCAGTTCGGTGCCTGCACCGGCTCCGCTGCCCATATACCAGCGACAATATTCGGGAAGTCGATATCCGCAGGCGCAGCAGCAGCAGGCGTTGCAAAGCCAGAACTACCATTACCAGCCGCGTGACGCCGTAGTGCAGCAGCACTATCAGGCGCAACCCGCGGCGAGCGTGCCGGTAGCGGCGCCGCAAGCGCGGCAGGTTCCTCGAGAAGCAAGGCCCCCGCAACCGGACCAACGCGTTTCCGCGCGGCCACCGGCGCTCCAGCAAGCGACACAACCAGCCCCAATCGCGCAACCGTCGCACGCGGCGGCAGTGCGGGAGCCGCAGGCTGCAAGGGTGCAAAGCCAGGACAAGGCGGTGCAAGCCAAGGTCTTGACGCCGCAATCTCCGCCAGCGGCGGCATCGCCTCAGCAGCAGATACTAAAGGCGCAAGCCAAGCCACCCGCGCCGCAACCCACCGCCCAGCAGAAATCGCCGCCACCGCAAGTCGTGGCCCACAGCCAGCCACTGCCGCCAAAGGCACAGGCGCAGGACAACGCACCTCAAGGCAAGGGACCTGCGCCGGAGGCGAAGAAGAGCCAGGACAAGGGCGAAGGGAAAGCTGAGCAGCAGGGCGGCGAACACAACAAATGAAGCAGGACAGACCCGTTCGCCCGGAACATGAGGTCGCCGAACGTGCGCATGCGGGCGGCGGCCAGCAAGACAAGAGGCACGCAATCGAAGAGGGCGTGATCATTGGCAAACGCGCCCGCCGACGTCGCGGCTCGTCTCCCGCGTCATGAACCCTACTGCAGTTACGGCCCCAATCGAGACAGCCCACCCGGCGCGTACCGCGGAGGAACCCGCCTCTGCCGTCGACGCCGCGCTCGCCACCCTTCCCGCGACGCGCACGCCGGTGGATGCGCGCGGATTGGCTCTGGGAATTCTTGCGGCGCTCGCGGCACTTTTCGCCCTGTCGTGGGCGCAGAACTTTGTAGTGCCGCTGCTGCTCGGCATCGTCCTTGCGTACACGCTGAGTCCTCTGGTCAATTGGCTTGAAGCGATCAAGATCCCGCGCGTTGCCGGCACCGTCATCGTGATGGCGAGCGTGATCGGTGCGCTCGCTCTCGGCACGTATTCGTTGCGCGGACAAATGCAGACCATCATCGAGCAACTGCCCGTAGCGGCGAGCAAGTTCGCCACCGGAATTGCGCGCCTGCAGATCGGCCAGGTCGGCAACATGCAAAAAATGCAAAGCGCGGCGAGCCAGGTGGAAAAAGCGGCGACGCAGGCGGCCGGCGGCACGCCAGCTCCGCTCCAGCCTGCTACTCATGTCATCGTGGACCAGCCCACGTTCAAGCTCGGCAACTATCTGTGGCAGAGCTCGATGGGCGCCCTCGGCGCCATGGGCCAAGCGGCAATGGTCGTCTTTCTCGTTTTCTTTCTGTTGCTCGGCGGCGATACGTTCAAGCGGAAACTGGTGCGGCTGACGGGTCCGTCGCTGTCGAAGCGAAAGATTACCGTCAACATTCTCGACGACATCAACGCTTCGATCCAGAAATACATGCTGATGTTGCTGGCGACGAACTTGCTGGTTGCACTGCTCAGCTGGATCGCGTTTCGCTGGATCGGCCTCGAGAATGCGGGAGCCTGGGCCGTTGCGGCAGGGCTGCTGCACATCGTTCCCTACCTGGGTCCGGGCATTACGGCCGCCGCAACGGGAATGGCCGCGTTCACGCAGTTCGATTCCTTTGCAATGGCGCTGCTGGTGGCCGGTGCATCGCTGGCGATCGCTACCATCGTCGGCACGTTCGTGACCACCTGGATGGTAGGGCGGATCGCCAGCATGAATTCGGCGGCCGTGTTCATCTCGCTGCTGTTCTGGGGCTGGCTGTGGGGCGTCTGGGGACTGCTGCTCAGCATTCCCATCATCGTCATCGTCAAAGTCGTGACGCAGCATGTGGAGCAGTTGCATCCGATGGCCGAAATGCTGGGAGATTGACATATCTGTTTCCAAATGTGCGTCGCCGCACGGACATACTTTCGGAGTGTCGTCATCATCACTTCAAATGGAGCGATTGATGGCGAACCCCGCGACGCAAATTCGGCGATCAGGCAGTTTCGTCGCCGGTCTTTTGATCGGACTTTCGATCGCGCTTGCAACGTTTGCCCTGACCGACGGGAATTCCGGTACTTGGCAGATCGTCTTGCTCGTAGCAGCACCCGCCCTCCTCGCGCTCGGGTTCGCGCTGCAGGTTCTGGCTACAACCGGTGCCGCAACGGTCGCACATTCCTGAGTCTCCTCGACCGGACCACTGTGTACGCCAACGCACGGACCCGATTCGTACGTCCGGGCAGACTATTCGCATCGTGTACTGGTCATTGAAATGAGGCAGGTCATGAGTCACGACATTCGTTGGACGAGATGGATTTCAACTAATGGAGGCACTCCCTTCTCGCGGTCTCCGCGCAAGAGCTTCGAAGAACGACCGGCCCCCAAGGTCGAACTTCATGAAAGCGAGAACCAGGGCGACAATCCGGCGTCCTCCGAGGATGGGTCAGGGGGCATCGTGACCACCGGTTCAGCGTGAGTGTCTCCGCAGCTTGATCTAGCGATGGGACGACGCTGTCATCGAAACGAGCGTGCGCCACGTTATTGCTGCACTTCGCCTGGATTGGCGGGTCGCGTTGATCCGCCGCGGGATCTCGTCATTCGTTGAACCAATCAATGTTTTCGTCGCGCGATCCCGATCACGGGATCGAACGGCGCACTTATCAAGGAACCGCAATGCCAATGCAACTGCACCGCTTTCGGACCTTCACCTTCGCCGCCGGGCTCGCAGTCCTGGCGTTCAGCGGTTGGGCCAGCGCGGATCCGCCGTCGCGCGTCGCGCGTCTCGGTGAAATATCCGGCGCGGTCAGCTTCTCGCCGGCCGGAGAGAACGACTGGGTCCAGGCAACCATCAATCGGCCGCTGACCAGTGGCGATCGCCTTTGGGCGGATGCGGGAGCGCGGGCCGAGATCCAGATCGGCGGAGCCATGGTCCGGATGAACGCGGGTACCGGCGTATCCGTTCTCAATCTCGATGACCGGATCGCCCAACTGCAATTGACGCAGGGCGCATTGAACGTCGGCGTGCGTCGCCTCGGGCCCAACCAGGTATTCGAGGTCGACACGCCGAATCTCGCCTTTACGCTTCGGCAACCCGGCCAATACCGGATCGTGGTGGATCCTGACGGAAGCGCAACGACGATCGTCGTGCGCAAAGGCCAGGGCGAGGTGTATGGCGAAGACGCGTCCTACGTGATCGATTCGCGGCAATCCTATCGCTTCACCGGGACCGGGTTGCGCGACTACCAGTTAGTCGAAGCGCCGCGGCTCGACGAATTCGATCGCTGGTCGAGCGATCGCGACAGCCGCTACGACAATTCGGTCTCTGCTCGCTATGTATCGCAAGACGTGGTCGGTTATCAGGACCTCGATGCGAACGGCACCTGGCGCGTCGACGCGGCCTACGGCAACGTCTGGGTCCCGAATCGCGTCGCCGCCGGCTGGGCGCCTTATCACGACGGACATTGGGCGTGGGTCGATCCTTGGGGTTGGACGTGGGTCGATGACGCGCCATGGGGCTTCGCCGTTTCGCATTACGGCCGTTGGGCGAATTTTGATGGAACGTGGGGTTGGGTGCCCGGTCCCGCACGCGTCCAAGCCTACTATGCCCCGGCACTGGTGGTGTTCATGGGCGGCAACGGCTTCCAGCTCGCGATTTCCGGCGGCAACGTCGGCGGAATCGCGTGGTTCCCGCTCGGGCCGCGCGACGTCTATCGTCCGTCCTACGTGGTTAGCCGCGGCTATTTCGAAAGCATCAACCGCAGCAACACGGTCATCAACACCACCGTCATCAACAACTATTACAACAACACGAACGTGACCAACGTCGTGTACGCCAACCGGCAAGTGCCGGGCGCCGTCGTCGCCGTTCCGACGACCACGTTCGTGCAATCGCAACCGGTGGGGCGGGCGGTGGTGCGTGTAACGCCGGCAATGGTCGCCAGTGCGCCGGTCGCAGCCGTTGCGCCGGTCGCGCCGACCGAGAGAAGCGTGCGCGGAGCCGCTGCTCCGGGCGAAAAGCCGCCGCCGCCGCGCGTGTTCGAACGCCCGGTGGTCGCCCGCACTGCGCCCGCACCGGCGCACGCCGGTTTCGCGGCGCAACAGCAGCAACTGACTGCGCAGCCAGGCAAACCGCTCGAGGACGCCGCACGCAGGGAATTGAAACCGGCTGCGGCAATGCCGGCGCCCGTCGTCAAAGTAGTTGCCCCCACGCAAACAGCGGTGCCGACCTTGCGTCCGCCGGCGGCGGCACCTGGTGCCAAGCCGCTCGATGCGCGCGGAAAATTCGACGAGCCAAAGGCTCCTGCGACACCTGCGATTTCCGGTGCGCCCGGAAAGTCCGAACAGCGCGGACAAACCCCGCCGCAACCTGTGACGCCGACTCCGGCCGCACCACCGCAAGTCGCTCCGCCAGCGCCGATTGCGCAGCCGCCCGAGCAGCGCGGAAAGGTCGAGCAACCCGGCAACGGCGAACGGCGCGGGCAACCTCTTGCACCGCCGGCAGCACCGCCGCAACGCGTGACTCCGGCTCCGGCCACACCACCGCAAGTCGCTCCGCCCGCACCAATCGCGCAGCCGCCGGAGCAACGTGGAAAACCGGAGCAGCCTCCCAAGGTGGAACAGCGCGCGCAACCGGTGGCACCGCCGCCCCCGCCGCCGCAACGTGCGGTCGAGCCAAAATCGGCGCCGCAGCAGGTTGTGCCCCCGGCACCCGCGATGCAGCCCCCGCCACAACGGCCGGCACCGCCCACCGTGGCCGCGCCACCGCCGCAAGCAGCACCAGCCGCGAAACCTATGCCGGCCCCTGCTGCAAAGCCGGCCGAATCGCCCGCGCCCGTGGCAGCGCCGAAACCGCCGCCGCCGCCCCAAGCTGCGCCAAAGGCGGAGGCGAAAGGTCAAGAGTCCAAGCCTGCCGCGGGCAAGCCGGATGACAAAAAGAAAGACGGCGACCCGCAGAAGCGTGACGACGCAGGCGGCAAGCAAAAAGAGTAGCCGTTTCTGCGCGCGCGGGCCTGCGTTGGGCGAGGGGCGGGTGCACAACGCACCGGCCCCTTCGGCCATTTCACGGTGCCGTTCCGGGAGCGACGCGCACGAAAGCCGAAGCGATGCTCGGAATAGCATAGTGCGTCATCGTGAACACGCGTCAAAAGTGTGTACCCTTGGCGTCATCAAGATGAGATATCGATTGAGTATCGGGCGCGTGAGATGACCTACTGTATTGGCGTAATGCTCGACCAGGGAATGATTTTCGCCTCGGATTCCCGCACGAATGCCGGCATGGACAACATCGCCAAGTTCTGCAAGATGTCGGTGTTCGAACGTCGCGGCGACCGCGTCATCGTGTTGTTGAGCTCCGGAAACCTGGCCGGAACCCAGGCCGTGATCGGTGTGCTGAACCAGCGCTGCATTGACGGCGCCGCGTTCGCCAATCTCTGGAGCGTACGGAGCATGTTCGACGTCGCGATGCTGGTCGCCGACGCGATGCGCGATATCGAGCGGCGTGACGGCGATTACCTGCAAGAGAACGAGGCCGGCTTCAACGCCTCGTTCATCGTCGGCGGGCAGATCAGCGGAGAGCCATTGCGGCTTTTCCGGATCTATGCCGAGGGCAATTTCATCGAGGCGGGCGCAGACACACCATTCTTCCAGACCGGCGAAACCAAGTACGGCAAGCCGATCATCGACCGCGTGATCACGCGTTTCACGCCTCTGGCAGACGCTTCGAAGTGTGTGCTGGTGTCCTTCGATTTGACCATGCGCAGCAACTTGTCGGTGGGCATGCCGATCGACCTGATCTGCTACGAGCGCGACAGCTTCGAAGTGCAGATGCGGCGCCGGTTCGACGATGGCGACGCCTATTTCTCCGCGCTCAGCCACGATTGGAGCGAAGGCACGCGACAGGTGTTTCGCCAGCTGCCCGACCTGCGCTGGTGAAAGGACGCGACGCCGTGTTCGATTCCTTCGTTGTCACCTGCGAACATGGCGGCAACCGGATTCCTGCGCCCTATCAGCGATTCTTTCGCGGGCAGCGGGCGCAACTCGACTCACACCGCGGGTACGATCCCGGCGCACTGATTATGGCCAAAGAGTTGGCCGGGGCCCTCAACGCGCCGCTCGTGACTTCGACCATCAGCCGTCTGCTCGTCGACCTCAATCGCTCGATCGGTCATCGGCAGCTCTTCTCGGCGGCGACGCGCGGCGCGGTGGCCAATCTCCGCGCGAAGATCGTCGCGCAGCACTACCGTCCCTATCGCGCGCAAGTCGAGCGACTCGTCGGGAAGGCAGTGTCGCGCGGCCGGCGCGTGATCCATATTTCGTCGCACAGCTTCACGCCGGAGTTGGGCGGCAAGGTGCGACGCGCGGACGTGGGTCTGCTCTATCACCCCGGTCGGCATGGTGAGGCAGAGCTCGGCGCTCGCTGGAAAGCGTCGCTCGCGGCAATCGCGCCGGAACTCAAAGTGCGCCGCAATTACCCGTATGCCGGAAAAGGCGACGGGCTGACTTCGCACTTGCGCCTGCGCTTTCCGCAGGGCGCATACGTCGGAATCGAACTGGAGATCAATCAGCGAATTGTTTTCGCCGGAGGCCGACGCTGGACAGCGCTGCGCCGCGTGCTGATCGATTCTTTACGCATGGCATGTGCGCTGAGCATGCCAAGGACCGGAGAACCATGATGCAGATTCGCGTCGGCTTCGAAATGATCTACGACTGCCCGCAGCCCACGCCGATGATATTCAACCTCAACGTCCACTTCACGCGCGCGTCCGATCTCGTCGGGCGTGACGATCTTAAGTTCGACCCTACGGTCCCGACGGCGGCCTATCGCGACAGCTTCGGCAACTGGTGCACGCGCATCGTTGCGCCGATGGGCCGGATGCGAATTTCCGCGGACGCGCTGGTGAACGACACGGGATTGCCTGACGTGGTTGTCCCCGGGGCCCAACAGCTTGCCGTGCAGGACCTGCCGGAAGAAACGCTGCTGTTTCTGTTGGGAAGCCGTTACTGCGAAACGGATCGGCTGTCCGAGACGGCGTGGAATCTCTTCGGCCATGCGCCGACGGGGTGGGGCCGAGTTCAGGCGATCTGCGACTATGTCCATCGCCATATCGTCTTCGGCTACGAGCATGCGCGAATGACGCGATCGGCCTTCGAGGCCTTCCACGACCGGACGGGCGTGTGCCGGGACTACGCGCATCTCGCAGTTGCGTTCTGCCGGTGCATGAACATCCCCGCGCGCTACTGCACAGGCTACTTGGGCGACATCGGCATGCCTCCGCCGTACGGAACGATGGATTTCGCGGCGTGGTTCGAGGCCTTCCTGGACGGCCGTTGGTACACTTTCGACCCGCGCAACAATATTCCCCGCATCGGGAGGGTGCTCATCGCCCGGGGCCGCGACGCCTCCGACGTCGCGATCAGCAGCACGTTCGGCCCCAACACATTGTCGAGCTTCAGGGTGTGGACCGATGAGGTACGCCCTGGTTGAATAACCGCGAAGATCGGGTTTCATGACATCGGCATAGAGCTACCTTACGTCGGCTTACTTCCGTGCTTGCAGACTACAACTCAGGCGCTTTTGGGCCCTCACAGCGGACCAAAATGAGGCCGGCAGAGTGAAACGTCCCAGCCTGCTTCGCTCGTCTCTTGAAAGCTGCGCTGTACAAACTATGCCGAATATTCCCATCCGCTTGACACGGGCGGCCGCAGGAGTACAAATGTGCCTCGCTTCGCTCGGACGACGTCCGGGCCGCCGACTTTTCAATCAACGCCTTCTGGGGAAAAAAATGAACGGCATGCGCAACGGTTTCTGCTTATTGATTGCGGCGATGCTCATGGTGTTCGCGCTGCCAGCCAGCGCAGACAGCAAGGTTTACACGCTCAACCTGACCAACGCCGGAACCACGCCAACAATTCCGCCGGCAGCGCCGGCGCCAACTTTGACCTTAGCGAAGGGGGCAACGGGAGCCGGCGTCTGGGCAACCTTCGCGAATGTAACGCCTGCGGGTAATTCGACGTACAAATCGCTCAAGCTATTTCCACCGACAGGCATCAAGATCAAGACGGCAAAGGTGATAGCCGGTTCCTCGTATACGGCCAACGTGGTGCCGCAGGCGGACGGGTCGGTCTTTGTGGATGCGATCAACCAGCCGGTCAAGCCATTCGGACCGGTTTTTGTCCTCGATATGACGGTAGATGTGGATTGCATCGCGGGTAATGGAAATTGGACCACGGTGGGGGGCGGTTTCGAGAACGTCTGGACCGGGACACCGTTCTCCGGACAGAATTTCTTTTTGTACACGGGCGCGGACTATCCGTCGAACAGGGCGACGATTGTCACGGGCGGGTGTCCTTCGCTCACGTTCACGAAGCAGCCGAACAACGCGCTCTCGGGCGCGCAAATCAATACCGACAGTTTCGGCAGCAGTCTCAATCCCCCGACGGGCGACAACGTGACGGTGCATGCGGACCTTGGCGGACCGGTTCAGGGATTGGTTGTATCGGTGAATTCCGCCGCGTGCGCGATTTCGGGCAGCGCAACGACGAATGCCAGCGGCGATGCGGTGTTCGCTCTTCCGACGAGTCCGCTCAAGAGCACTTCTTCCATA
>Ga0070708_100005341_pt1 | contig 10188 bp, 8 predicted proteins | sample KBSK5503metaG_FD_65469 | JGI IMG/M metagenome (GOLD analysis project Ga0070708, IMG submission 65469) | Corn, switchgrass and miscanthus rhizosphere microbial communities from Kellogg Biological Station, Michigan, USA - KBS K5-50-3 metaG | ecosystem: Host-associated > Plants > Roots >... | reverse complement strand
CGCCGGCTACGCCAACTTCAGCGGCAATTTCTACGTCGTCTGGAAAAATGCTTTCGACTTTGCCGCAAGTTCGTGCCTCTTCGCCAGTCCGATACCCGCGCAGTCGAACGGCGGCATCGCGCTGACGGTGCTCCTGATGGTCGCGGTCGCCTTCACGCAGCGGCGCCGCCCCCGCGGCAGCGTCTAGGCGCTCCGTCACCGTCCGCGCGCCGCGGACCTCGACGCGTTTTCACGATGCGCTTCACGGTTCTCGCCACGTCGGGTGCCGCCCGCCGCGGCCGGCTCGAACTCGCGCACGGCGCCGTCGAGACGCCCGCGTTCATGCCCGTCGGGACGTACGGCACAGTCAAGGCGATGGCGCCGCGCGAATTGCAGGAGCTGGGCGCGCAGATCGTGCTGGGCAACACGTTCCATCTCTGGCTGCGTCCGGGCACCGAAGTCATCGAGGCACACGCGGGCTTGCACCGCTTCATGGGTTGGGATGGCCCGATCCTGACCGATTCCGGCGGTTTCCAGGTATGGAGCTTGGGGCCGCTGCGCAAGGTCGCCGAGGAAGGCGTGTCCTTCGCGTCGCCGGTGAACGGGGACAAGCTCTTCCTGACGCCGGAAATTTCGATGCGGATCCAGCGTTCGCTCGATTCGGACATCGCAATGGTGTTCGACGAGTGCACGCCGTACCCCGCGTCCCGCGACGACGCGGCGGAGTCGATGCAGTTGTCGCTGCGCTGGGCGCGGCGATCGCGGGAGGCGTTCGCTGCGTCCGAAAATCCGAATGCGCTGTTCGGGATCGTCCAGGGCGGCATGTACGAAGACCTGCGCGACGAGTCACTCGCGGGATTGGTGGAGATCGGATTCGACGGCTTCGCGATCGGCGGCCTGTCGGTCGGCGAGCCCAACGAAGAGATGCTGCGCGTGCAGGCGCACATCGCGCCGCGCCTTCCCGCCGACAAGCCGCGCTACCTGATGGGCGTAGGCACGCCGGAAGACTTGGTGGCGGCAGTGACGGCGGGAATCGACATGTTCGACTGCGTGCTGCCGACGCGCAACGCGCGCAACGGTTGGCTCTTCACGCGCTTCGGCGACATCAAGATCCGCAACGCGCGCTACAAGGCGGACACGCAGCCGCCGGATGCAAGTTGCGGGTGCTACGCGTGCCGCAATTTCACCCGCGCTTACCTTCACCACCTGGACCGGATCAGCGAAATCCTGGGCGCCCGGCTGGCGACCATTCACAACCTTTTCTACTACCATGTTCTGATGGCCGAATTGCGGGAAGCCATCGCGGCCGGCACCCTTGCCGGCTACGTCCAGCGGTTCAGGGCGGACAGGGGTCGCATGGTAGAATCGCAGGCTTTCGACCCGTCCGCGCAGGTTCCACGCAGCTGACGTTTGCGCCGCCGCGGCTTTAAGCAAAAGACAACCGCGCGGCTGCCGGTTCGCGCGACAAAACGCCTTCAGGAGACTTCCCTTGCTCATCTCCAACGCCTATGCACAATCCTCCGGTGGCTTCCCCGGCGGCGACCTCATGACGTTTCTGCCCATGATCGCCATCTTCGTCGTCTTCTATTTTCTGCTGATCCGGCCGCAGCAGAAACGCGCGAAGGAAACGCGCGCAATGCTCGAAGCGTTGCAGAAAGGCGACGAGGTCGTCACCGCCGGAGGCCTGGTCGGCAAGATCTCCAAGCTCACGGACCAGTACGCCAGCGTCGAAATTGCGCCCAATGTCGAAATCAACGTGCAGCGCGTCGCCATTTCGCAGCTGCTGCCCAAAGGCACGATCAAGGCGCTGTGACGATAAGCATGGCCGCGCCAAGGCGCCGTCCCTGACTCAAATCCGCGCGCGAAATTCTTTAGCCCTTCTCCTGATACCGGCCGCTTTTCATGAATCGCTATTCGCTCTGGAAGTACATCGTGATCGCCGTCGCGCTGGTCGTCGGCGTCCTCTTCACGCTGCCCAACTTCTTTCCGGAAACGCCTGCCGTGCAGGTCAGCGCGCCCAAGGTGAAGGTCGAGGCCGCGCTGCTCGGAACGATCGAGGACGCGCTCAAAGCAGCGAACATTCCCTATCGCGGCGCCGTCCTCGACGCCACCGGCATCAAGGTTCGCTTCGAGGACACCGACACGCAATTGAAGGCCAAGGAGGTCATCCAGTCGAAGATCGGCGACAACTACATCGTCGCGCTCAACCTCCTGTCCTCTTCGCCGCGATGGCTAACGTCGATCGGTGCGCTGCCCATGTACCTTGGCCTCGACTTGCGCGGCGGCGTGCATTTCCTGCTGCAGGTCGACATGAAGGCCGCGCTCGACAAGGCAGGCGACCGCTACACAACCGATATCCGCTCGCTGATGCGCGGCGAAAAGATCCAGTACGGCGGCATCGCGCGCGACCAGGGCAACGTGGTGCTGCGCTTCAAGGACGGCGCCGAGCGGATCAAGGCGCGCAATGTCATCGAGAAGAACTACCCTGATCTCGCGTTGCGCGACAGCGAAGCTGCCGGCGGCGACCTGCTGCTCATCGCGGGACTCAAGCCCGAGGCGCAAAAGCGCATCCAGGAGGGCGCGGTCCAGCAGAACATCCAGATCCTGCGCAATCGCGTCAACGAACTGGGCGTCGCCGAGCCGATCATCCAGCAGCAGGGCGCGGAGCGCGTCGTCGTGCAGTTGCCCGGCGTCCAGGACACGGCGCGCGCCAAGGACATCCTGGGCCGCACCGCATCGCTGGAAATCCGGATGGTCAACGAGGAGCCCGGCGCGCTGGAATCGGCCATCGCCGGCAGCGTGCCTTTCGGCAGCGACCTCTTCGTCGAGCGCGGCGGCCAGCCGGTCCTGGTCAAGCGGCAGGTGGTGCTGACCGGTGATCGCATCAACGATGCGCAGCCGGGCTTCGACCAGCGCAACAACGAGCCCGCCGTGCACGTGAACTTGGACGGCAGCGGCGCGCGGATCTTCAAGGAAGTGACGCGCGACAACGTCGGCAAGCGGATGGCCATCGTGCTGGTCGAGAAAGGCAAGGCCGAAGTCATCACGGCGCCGGTGATCCGCGAGGAAATCGGCGGCGGCCGCGTCCAGATCAGCGGCCGGATGAGCACGCGCGAGGCCACCGACGTCGCGTTGCTGATGCGCGCGGGCGCGCTGGCGGCGCCGCTGGAAATCGTCGAGGAGCGCACGGTCGGGCCGTCGCTGGGCCAGGAGAACATCGACAAGGGCTTCAACTCGGTCAAATACGGCTTCATCGTCCTCGCGATTTTCATGTGCGTCTATTACCTGCTGATGGGTCTCATCTCGACGATCGCGCTGTCGTTCAACCTGCTCTTGCTGGTCGCCATCTTGTCGATGTTGCAGGCGACCCTGACGTTGCCCGGCATCGCGGCGATCGCCTTGGCGCTCGGCATGGCGATCGACTCCAACGTGCTGATCAACGAGCGCATCCGCGAGGAATTGCGCTGGGGCGCAACACCGCACGCGGCGCTGCAGGCGGGTTACGAGCGCGCGTGGGGCACGATCCTCGACTCGAACGTGACGACGCTGATCGCCGGCATCGCGCTCCTGATCTTCGGCAGCGGACCCGTCCGCGGCTTCGCCGTCGTCCATTGCCTGGGCATCATGACGTCGATGTTCTCGGCCGTGTTCGTCTCGCGCGGCATCGTCGCGCTGATCTACGGGAGCCGCAAGAAACTCGACAAGATATCGATCGGCCAGGTGTGGCGCCCCGGCGTCGCGGTCGCGCCGAAAGCCTGATCGAGTCGAACGGCAAATAGAAAAAAGGCTCGACGATGGAATTTTTCAGATTCACGCGCGACATCCCGTTCATGCGCCACGCGCTCACGTTCAACGTGATCTCGCTCGTGACTTTTCTGCTCGCCGTGTTTTTCCTGGCCACCAAAGGCCTCAATCTGGGGGTGGATTTCCGCGGCGGCACCGTGATCGAGGTGACCTACGGGCATCCGGTCGACTTCGTGCGTGTCCGGGAAGCGCTCGACAAGCTCAACGTCGGCGAGTACTCGGCGCAAAGCTTCGGCCGCTCCGACACGGCGCTCATCCGGCTGCCGCTGAAGGAAGGCGTGTCCACTGCCCAATTGTCCGATCGCGTGATGTCGGCACTGCGCGCCGACGATCCCGCGGCGACGCAGCAACGGGTCGAATTCGTCGGGCCGCAAGTCGGCCGCGAGCTCTACGAAAACGGCGCGCTGGCGCTCCTCCTCGTGTCGCTCGGCATCGTCGCCTACCTGGCGCTGCGCTTCGAGTGGCGCTTCGCGATCGCGGCGATCGTCGCCAACCTGCACGACGTCATCATCATCCTGGGATTCTTCGCGCTGTTCCAGTGGGAATTCTCGCTGCCGGTGCTCGCGGCGGTGCTCGCCGTGCTGGGGTACTCCGTCAACGAATCGGTCGTGATCGCCGACCGGATCCGCGAGAATTTCCGCAAGATGCGCAAGGCCACGGTCACGCACGTCATCGACAATGCGATCACCAGCACGATTTCGCGCACGATCATCACCCACGGAAGCACGCTGATGATGGTGCTGTCGATCCTGTTCTTCGGCGGCGAGACGCTGCACTACTTCGCGCTGGCGCTGACGATCGGCATCTGCTTCGGCATCTACTCGTCGGTGCTGGTGATGGCACCGCTCGTGATGTGGATGGGCGTGTCGCGCGAAGACCTGGTCAAGCCGGAAAAAAAGGCCGGTCCCGGCGGCGAAAAGATCCTGCCCTAGCGTCCAGACACCGCCAGCCCGATGCTGACGACGCTTTTCTACACGCTGTTCGCGCTCGACCAGTCGCTCGTCGGCCTGGCCGGCCAGTACGGACACTGGCTCTACGCAATCCTTTTTGTCGTGATCTTTGCCGAGACCGGGCTCGTCGTGTTCCCGTTCCTGCCGGGCGACTCGATCCTTTTCATTTCCGGCACGGTCGTCGCGACCGCCGGACTCGATGTGCACCTGCTGACCGTCATATTGGTCGCCGCGGCGATTGCCGGCGATTCGGTGAATTACGCGGTCGGCCATTTCATCGGCCCGAAGGTCTATGAAAAACCCGATTCGCGGTGGTTCAAGCAGGCGCACCTGCGCCGGACGCAGGCGTTCTACAACAAGTACGGCGGCGTCACGATCATCATCGGGCGCTTCGTGCCCATCATCCGCACGTTCGCGCCGTTCTTGGCCGGCGTGGCCGGCATGAGCTATCGCCGGTTCCTGTCGTACAACGTGGTCGGCGGCGTGTTGTGGATCACGCTGCTGGTCTACGCGGGTTACCTGTTCGGCAACATCCCGTGGGTCAAGCACAACCTGTCGCTGATCGTCATCGGGATCGTCATCGTCTCGCTGATTCCGGCGATTTCGACGTTCGTGAAGGAACGCCGCCTGCGCAAATGAGGTGTCAGACCCGCTTGGCGAGCAGGGCAGCCATACCGACGTAGGTCGACGGCGTCAGCGCCTTGAGGCGCGCCTTCGCGTCCGCGGGCAACGCCAGGCCATCGATGAACGCGTGCAGCGATTCGCGCGTCATGCCGGTTCGGCCGCGCGTCAGCGCCTTCAGCTGCTCATAGGGATTGACCAGTCCATGGCGGCGCATCACCGTCTGGATCGGCTCGGCCAGGACCTCCCAGTTCGCGTCGAGGTCGGCGGCCATCTTCGCGGCGTCGACCTCGAGCTTGTCCATGCCTTGCCGCAGCGACGACCATCCGAGCAGCGTGTAGCCGAGTGCTACGCCCATGTTGCGAAGCACGGTCGAGTCGGAGAGGTCGCGCTGCCAGCGTGAAACCGGCAATTTTTCCGCGAGGTGGCGCAATACGGCGTTGGCCAACCCCAGGTTGCCCTCGGAATTCTCGAAGTCGATCGGGTTGACCTTGTGCGGCATCGTCGACGAGCCGACCTCGCCTTCGTTCAGCCTTTGCCGGAAATAGCCGAGCGAGACGTAGCCCCAGACATCGCGATCGAAATCGATGAGGATCGTATTGGCGCGCGCGATCGCGTCGAAGAGTTCGGCCATGTAATCGTGCGGCTCGATCTGCGTCGTATAGGGATTGAATTCGAGCCCGAGCCCCGCGACGAACTTCGCCGACAGCCGTTCCCAGTCGACGTCGGGATAAGCCGCAAGATGCGCGTTGTAGTTTCCGACGGCGCCGTTGGCCTTGCCCTTGATCGGGACGCGTTCGATCGCGGCGATCTGCCGCTCGATGCGCGCATAGACGTTGGCAATTTCCTTGCCGAGCGTCGTCGGCGTGGCCGGCTGGCCGTGCGTGCGCGACAGCATCGGCACGCCGGCATTGGCGTGCGCAAGCGAGCGCAGCGAGCCGGCGATGTCACGCAGCGCGGGCAACAGCACGTCCTGGCGCGCCGCCGCGAGGGCAAGCGCGTGCGCGAGGTTGTTGATGTCCTCGGACGTGCAGGCAAAGTGGATGAACTCCGCGACGCGCGCGATTTCCGGCACGGCCTTGATGCGCTCCTTCAGCCAGTACTCGACGGCCTTGACGTCGTGGTTCGTCTTGCGCTCGATGTCCTTGATCCGCGCCGCATCGGCCGCTGCAAATGATCGCGCGACTTCATCCAGCGCAGCGCGCGCGGAATCGGAAAACGGCGGCACTTCGGGGAGGGAGGCCTCGCCGGACAGCGCGATGAGCCACGCCAATTCGACGCGAACGCGATGGCGAACGAGCCCGAATTCGCTGAAATGCTCGCGCAACGCCGCGACTTTGCCGGCATAGCGGCCATCGAGCGGCGAGAGTGCGGTGAGCGCGGGTAAGGAGGCTTCGGCGGACACAGTGCAGGAGTCTGGTGCGCAAGCGGCTTTGTCGCTCGCCTGGAAGCGCCGCAAGTGTAGCACGCGTCCGCGCTTGCGCCGGTTGCCGCGTGCATCGACTGTGTGGCGAAGGCGCAATCGCGATCGGCGCCGATGCTATACTTTTCCTCCACCTCCTTGGGACCACTGCAAGCCGTGCTCAACCTGATCGCCTCGCCGACGAGCCCTTATGTGCGCAAAGTGCGCGTCGCCCTTGCGGAAAAGAAAATCGAATACCAGATGGTGAACGCCTCGCCGTGGGAACCGGGCAACCCGGTGCACGCTTACAGCCCGCTCGGCAAGGTGCCGGTGCTGGTGCTGGACGACGGAACGCAACTCTTCGATTCGCGCGTGATCGTCGAGTATCTCGACACCGTCAGCCCCGTCTCCCGGCTCATTCCCGAGCCCAACCGGCAGCGCATCGAGGTCAAGCGTTGGGAAGCGCTCGCCGACGGCATCTGCGACGCGACGCAGGCGATCGTGCTCGAGCACCGCAGGCCGGTCAAGCAGCAGAACAAGGATTGGATCGAGCGCCAGCGCCAGAAGATCGGCGCCGGCGTGGCCGAGCTCGCGCGCGAGCTGGGCGACAAGGCGTGGTGCAACGGCGAGGCGTACACGCTGGCCGACATCGCGACCGGCTGCGCGTTGGGCTATCTCGAACTGCGCTACGCTGAGCTCGATTGGCGGCGCGAGCATTCGAATCTCGCCAAGTTCGCTGAAAAGCTCGCGAAGCGGCCGTCGTTCCAGGAGACCGCCCCGCCCGCTGCGTGAGCGCCGCACGACGGCGGGCCGCCGCTCGTTTGTCCGAGTCCGCCCTCTGCCTTGAGTCGACTCCTTAGTTGACCTGTTTCAGTTGGTCGAGAATCGCAGGGTTTTCCAGCGTCGACGTGTCCTGCTTGATTTCCTCGTTCTTCGCGATCGAGCGCAGCAGGCGGCGCATGATCTTGCCCGACCGCGTCTTCGGGAGATTCTCGCCGAAGCGAATGTCCTTCGGCTTGGCGATCGGCCCGATTTCCTTCGCCACCCAGTCGCGCAGCGTCTTCGCGATCTTGTCGGCCTCGGCGCCGGCGGGCCGCGTCTGCTTCAACACGACGAACGCGCACACGGCTTCGCCCGTGAGGTCGTCGGGGCGCCCCACGACCGCGGCCTCGGCGACCAGCGGATTGGCGACCAGCGCCGATTCGATTTCCATCGTTCCCAGCCGATGCCCCGAGACGTTCAGCACGTCGTCGATGCGGCCCATGATCCTGAAGTAGCCTTCGAGGTCGCGGCTGGCGCCGTCACCCGCCAGGTAATACTTGCCGTGGAAATCGTCGGGGTAATAGCTCGTCTTGTAGCGCTGCGGGTCGTTCCAGATCGTGCGGATCATCGCCGGCCACGGCCGCTTGATGACGAGGATGCCACCCTTGCCGAAATCGACCGAATGGCCCGTCTCGTCGACGATGTCGGCCATGATGCCGGGCAGCGGGAACGTGCATGAGCCGGGCTTCAATGGCGTCGCACCGGGCAGCGGCGTGATCAGGTGGCAGCCGGTCTCGGTCTGCCACCATGTGTCCACGATCGGACAGCGCGATTGGCCCACCGTCTGGTAGTACCACATCCACGCCTCGGGATTGATCGGCTCGCCGACGGTGCCCAGGATCCGCAGCGACGACAGATCGTACTTTTTCGGCAACTCGCCGCCGGCCTTGATCAGCGAGCGGATGGCCGTGGGCGCCGTGTAGAACACCGTGACCTTGTGGTCCTGGATCGTCTTCCAGAAGCGGCCCGCATCCGGATACGTCGGCACGCCCTCGAACACGATCTCGGTCGCGCCGACCGCGAGCGGCCCGTAGGCGATATACGTGTGGCCCGTAACCCAGCCCACGTCGGCCGTGCACCAGAAGACGTCGGTCGGCTTGTAGTCGAACGTCCACTGCATCGTCAGGATCGCCTGCAATAGATAGCCGCCCGTCGAATGCTGGACGCCCTTGGGCTTGCCGGTGGAGCCCGACGTGTAGAGGATGAACAGCGGATGCTCGGCGTTCACCCACGTGGGCTCGCAGGTGTCCGGCTGGTTGGCGACGGCGTCGTGCCACCAGACGTCGCGTCCGGCCTTCATCGCAATCGCCGATCCCGTGCGCTTGTAGACGAACACGGTCTTGATGCCTTCGCAGCCGCCCATGCCGAGCGCCTCGTCGACGACCGGCTTCAAAGGAATTTCGCGACCGCCGCGGAACTGGCCGTCGGCGGTGATGAGCGCCACGGCACCCGCGTCGACAATGCGCTCCTGGATGCTCTTCGCCGAAAAGCCGCCATACACCACGGAGTGCGTGGCGCCGATGCGCGCGCACGCCTGCATGCCCACGACCGCCTGGATCGACATCGGCATGTACATGAGAACGCGATCGCCCGTCTTGATGCCGCTGGCCTTCAACGCATTGGCGAAGCGGCAAACCTCGTGGTAGAGCGACTTGTACGTGATCTTCGTCACCTTGCCGTCGTCCGCCTCGAAAATGATCGCAACTTTGTCGGGCTGCGTGGCCAAATGCCGGTCGAGGCAGTTATACGAGGCGTTCAATTCGCCGTCGTGGAACCATTTGAAGAAAGGCGGGTTCGACTCGTCGAGCGTCTTCGTGAACGGTTTGTGCCAGAGGAGGCTCTCGCGCGCGTGCCGCGCCCAGAAACCCTCGAAGTCGCGCTCGGCTTCCGCGCACATCGCCTTGTACGCGGCCATGCCGGAAATGTTCGCCTGCCGGACAAAAGCCTCGGGGGGCGGAAATACGCGATTTTCCTGCAGGACCGATTCGATGCCGGACGACATGCGGGTTCTCCTTGGCGAAGATTCGCTGACGGATATGGTCTTAAGAGCGCGAACTGGCGAGTCTAACCAAACCGCGGTCGGGGATGCAATGACGCAGGACAAGGAAAGCGGCCCCTCGCCACCGGTTCCGGACGCACACGCCCAATGCTGCGATCGAGGATTCGCGCACGGCGGATGATAGACTTTCGAGTTGCCCTGACCTATGCCACGCCGTCCCCCGCCCAATGACCACGATCCGCCAGCAGGACTTAATCCAGAGCGTCGCCGACGCGCTGCAATTCATTTCCTACTACCACCCTCAGGATTACATCGAGGCGCTGGGTGCGGCGTACCGGGCCGAGGAATCGCCGGCGGCGAAGGACGCCATTGCGCAGATCCTGACCAATTCGCGGATGTGCGCGGAAGGCCACCGGCCGATCTGCCAGGACACCGGCATCGTCGTTGCGTTCGTGAACGTCGGCATGGACGTACGGTGGGAAGGCGTGACGATGTCGGTCGCCGACATGGTCAACGAAGGCGTGCGCCTGGCCTACATGGACCCCGAGAACCGGCTGCGCGCGTCGATCGTCGCGGACCCGGCCGGTGCCCGGAAGAACACCCGCGACAAC
>Ga0070708_100005340_pt1 | contig 10189 bp, 4 predicted proteins | sample KBSK5503metaG_FD_65469 | JGI IMG/M metagenome (GOLD analysis project Ga0070708, IMG submission 65469) | Corn, switchgrass and miscanthus rhizosphere microbial communities from Kellogg Biological Station, Michigan, USA - KBS K5-50-3 metaG | ecosystem: Host-associated > Plants > Roots >... | reverse complement strand
TTGCTGGGACGGCCAATGCAAGTTGCGCGGCCAGGTTTTCGCCGCTTGGAACATGCGGACGTTCGGATTACGGCCGCAGCGAGGGAAGCGTCTTGAAGCGTGGTATTTCCCTTGCTGCGGAAAGCAGCAGCTCGCCATGCAACCACCCTTGCACGTGATCTTCGGCGCCGGCCAAGTCGGCCATCCTCTTGCTGAGATGCTCCTCGCGAAGGGCCTGAGGGTGCGCATCGCCAAGCGCTCACGAACCAGGATCCCCGTGGGTGCGCAGCTCATCCTGGGCGACGCCGCCGACGCCGCCTTCTGCACCGAAGCAGTCAAGGGCGCCGCAACCGTCTATCACTGCATGAATCCGCCGTACTTGGCGAAGGTGTGGGCGGAGCTCGTGCCGCGATACATGGACCACCTTATCGCGGCGGCCGGAAAGGCGGGTGCGCGCCTCGTCGTCCTCGACAGCCTCTACATGCTCGGGCGCACCGGCGGCAAGCCGATGAACGAGGAAACGCCCATGAACCCGTGCAGCCGCAAGGGCGAGATCCGAGCGCGCGCAGCTACGCGACTATTCGACGCGCATCGTAGCGGCCAACTGCGCGCGGTCAGCGGCCGCGCCTCCGACTTCTACGGCCCGCGCGGCGAGGTGGCCTCGCACCTCGGCAGCTTCTTCTGGAAGTCCGCGCTCGCCGGTAAGACCGGCCGCGTGGTCGTCGACGCCGACGCGATCCACACGTATCACTACATCCCGGACGTGGCCGCGGGGCTCGCCGTGCTGGGCACCTGCGACGAGGACGCGCTCGGCCGCGCCTGGATGCTCCCGTGCCAGCCTGCCGAGACGCTGCGAGATCTCGTCGCACGGATGGCACGCGTCCATGGTCAGCCATTGCGGATCGCCCGCATGCCGCGTTGGATGCTGCGCACTCTGGCGCTCTTCGTTCCGCTCATGCGCGAGCTTGACGAGATGATGTACCAGTGGAACGAGCCCTTCATCGTCGACGACCGCCGCTTCCGCGACCGCTTCGGCGTGCTCCCGACCGATCGCGATGAGGCCGCACGGAAGACGATGGAATGGTTCTCCCTGCGCTAGCTGTTGTTCCCGCCCGCCCGAAGACAAAACGGCTCTATGCACCCACGAAGTGCGGAGAGCCGGAGTGGAGCTAACCGGGATCGAACAGGTGACCTCTTGAATGCCATTCCGGAGTGATACTGAATAAAACCCAAAACCTGGTCACAGGAGCTCGATCAGAGCCCGTTGCCGTTCAGTGCTTTTCAGTGCGGCGCGAGGCGCCACCCATGCGCTCCGGGCACGCCAGTGCTGTCGGCGTTGGCCGCCTCAATTACGAGCGATCGTAAATCTCTCCACGAATATTCGTAATACCTCAGGCCGCAAGTGCGAGCCTCAGCTCCGACTGCGGTCAATCCACTCGCGCACGTAGCCAGGGCAATTCCGAATTTCGATCTGCGCGTCCTCACATCGCGCGAGAAACTCGACGGCTTCCGCCTGCACGAGTCGAACGCCCTTGAGGTCCAGAATCACTCTGTTACCCGCCGAATCCTGTTCGAAAAGCCGCCGCAACTCGGACACTGCGACTTCGTCGATCCGGCCACTCACGAGATAGACGATCCAGTGCTCTCTGGAGGACCTCAGGATCTTGAACATTTTGTATTCAGCAAAAGCAACGCCCATACCAGTGAGCTTTCAGTGCCCAAAGGCGCGGTGGCACGCGCTGTGAATGGAGCGATCGCGCATGAGAGAGTTACACGCCATTGCGGAAGCGTTTCGGCAGGCTAGGTCGAACGGCAAGGCCATGGCCTTAGCCAGCGTTGTGGGCGTCCAGGGTTCTGCCTATCGACGCCCTGGCGCGCGGATGTTGATTACCGAAGAAGGGCAGACAACGGGAACCATTAGCGGCGGATGCCTCGAGCGCGACGTGATCCTTCGCGCGCAGCGGACGATGGATAATGCTCAAGCGACTCTAGCCACTTATGACTCGACCGATGAGCGTGAAGTCGATTTTGGCGCCGGTCTGGGCTGCGGCGGTGTGATCCACGTCTTGATCGAGCCTCTGCTGCGCGCAGGGGAACCGGGTCATTTGCCCTGCCTGGACGAGTTGCTCCAACGCCGGGAGAGAGGCGTGCTTGCGACCGTATGGCGGACGAGCAGTCAGCAGATGGCGAGGCGCGGCTCCCGCCTTCTCCTTGGGAGCCATGGCGAGCTGTGGAATGACATCATCAATCCGCAGCTTGCGGCCCGAATCCGAAGGGATGCTCGCCAGTCACTCGAGGAGCAGCGATCCGCAGCGCAAGGGTATGAGTTGCCAGCGGGGCGGGCGGAGGTGTTTCTGGAGATTCTCCAACCGCCGACTCCACTCGTTGTTTTCGGCGGCGGTTACGACGCTGTTCCTCTCGTGCAGTTTGCGCGGGACTTGGGGTGGCATGTGACCGTCGTGGACCATAGACGTGATGCTGCGAGCCATATCCGCTTCCCCTGCGCCGATGTGCTGAGGCTTTGTCGCCCGGAGCAAGTGAGCGATCAAGTCCCGCTGACCAGCGATACGGTCGCGGTGTTGATGACTCACAACTACCGCAACGATTTGGAGCTTTTGAAGCTCCTGTTGCCGTCGCCGGTCCGCTACGTGGGCCTGCTTGGATCTACGACGCGGTCCGCGCGGCTGCTGCGGGAGTTGAGCGAGGCCGGCATCAATGTAACTCTGGAGCAGCGACGCAGGTTGCATGCGCCGATCGGATTGGACATTGGCGCCGAGACCTGCGACGAAATCGCGCTCGCTATCGCCGCCGAGATCAAAGCAACTCTCGCGCGGCGTACCGGCGGTCTACTCAGAGAGCGACGGATACCCATCCACGACCACGTGCAATGGCAGGAGATACGCCCAATGCAGGGAGCGGCAACCGGGTGCGCGTCATGCCCATGATGGATGACGACTCGGGGTGCATCGCCGGCGTCGTTTTAGCCGCCGGCACATCTAGCCGAATGGGTCGGAACAAGCTGTTGCTGCCGATAGGAGGCCTGAGCGTGTTACGACGCGCCGTCTCCATCGTGGTCGACGGCGGGCTGGACCCAATCCTCGGATGAGCTGGATCACGGAACTCCCCAAGACGTAGCTCCACTGAATCTACCGCTTTGCTCGAGTCACGCGAAGAAACAAGGACGCATCGCCTTCGTTTTCTCTTCCACCGAACCGGCCGAATTACCCTTCCGTCGCAATCACAAGTCGTGAGCAGAACTCGGGGGCACCTTCACGAGTGCTCCTGCCCCTCAGGGGCGCCGCTGCCTCGCCGGGCGCCCCAGAGCTCGAGGATAAGTCGCGAATTGCGAGCTTTCGTGATCGCGACACGATACTTCGCAAGCGGCTATAGCTACGGCAGCGAGGTCGCGACATGGCTCTTCCATCGGGAAACAGGCAGACGCAGTGGGAAGACGACGAGTGGATCGTTTCCCGCGTCCACCACGACGGAGGTTCGCGTCTCCTCGTCCGGAGCCGATTCGGCGAGCGGCCTGGGACTCTCGCTCGGCTCGAGCGCGTCTACGAGCTGCGCGACGTCCTCGACTCCGCGTGGGCGACACGTCCCCTATCGCTCGTGAACGAAGGGCTGCTCGTCGAGGATCCGGGTGGAGAGGTGCTGTCCGCTCTGGTGGGCCGTCCCTGGGAACTGAAAGAGTTCCTCCGCGTTGCGATCGGAATCGCCGAGGCGCTCCGCCAGTTGCACGGCAAGGGCGTCGTGCACAAGGACATCAAGCCGGCGCACATCATCGTCGAACCAGGCACCGGCCAGGCCTGGCTGACCGGCTTCGGCATCTCTTCGAGGATTCCGCCCGAGCAGCCCGAGACCATCGCAGGCACGCCCGCGTACATGGCGCCGGAGCAGACGGGCCGGATGAACGGCTCAGTCGACTCGCGGAGCGACCTCTATGCCTTCGGCATGACGCTCTACCAGATGCTCACCGGCGAGCTCCCCTTTGCCGCCGCGGAGCCGGTGGAGTGGATTCACTTTCAAGTCGCCCGAGCGCCGACGCCTCCCCGAGAGCGCGCGCCCGGCATCCCCGCCGTCGTCGAAGCGATCGTTTTGAAGCTGCTCGCCAAGGCTGCCGAACAGCGTTACCAGACCGCCGCGGGAGTGGAAGCGGACCTGCGCAGGTGTCTCGCCGAGCTCGAATCGGCCGGCCGCATCGATCCCTTCCCGCTCGCCTCGCAGGACGTGCGCGACCGCCTCTCGATCCCCGAGCGGCTGTACGGGCGGGAGCGCGAGGTCGAGAGCCTGCGCGCGGCGTTCGCAGGATTTGCGGCGAAGTCTACGCCGCAGCTCGCGCTCGTCTCCGGAGCGCCGGGCATCGGAAAGTCGTCGTTGGTGAAGGAGCTGCAGAAGTTGTTGGACGGCAGCTTTTTTGCCGGCGGGAAATCCGACCAGTCCAAGCGCGAAATCCCCTATGCGACGCTCGCGCAGGCGTTGGAGAGCGTCGTCCGCAGCATCCTGAGCCAGGGAGACGACGAGCTCCGTCGATGGCGCGATTCCATCGGAGCCGCGCTCGGATCCAACGGCCAGCTGATCGCGAGCGTGGTTCCGGAGATCGAGCTCATCATCGGAAAGCAGCCTCCGGTGGCGGAGCTTCCGCCGCAAGAAGCGAAGAATCGATTCGAGCTAGTGATCCGCCGGCTGCTCGGCGCGCTCGCCACGCGGGAGCATCCGCTCGCGATCTTCCTCGACGACCTGCAGTGGCTCGACGCGGCGACGCTCCAGCTCCTCGAGCACGTCGTCACGCACGGGGAGGTCGGGCATCTCCTGATCATCGGCGCCTATCGGGACAACGAGGTCGGCCCGGAGGACGCCCTCTCGAAGTCGCTCGAACGCATCAGAGCTGCCGGCGCGCGCGTGAGCGAGGTTCATCTGGAGCCGCTCGCGGACCACGACCTCGGCCGGCTCCTGGCCGACGCGGTCGGGTGCGACTTCGAGAGCGTGCAGCCCCTAGCGCAGCTCGTCCACGAGAAAACGGGCGGCAATCCGTTCTTCACCCTCCAATTCATCGCCACGCTCCTGGAAGGCAGGCTGATCGACTTCGATTCGTCGCGAGGGCGCTGGGCCTGGGACCTGCCCGGTATCCGCGCGAGGAACTACACCGACAACATCGCAGATCTCATGGTCGAGCGCCTCGCCCGGCTCTCACCCACCACGCGCGAGGGCCTCAAGCAGCTGGCTTGCCTGGGAAGCGCCGCGCCGGACTGGGTGCTGAGCGCGGCCCGCGACACTCCCGAAGAGGCGCTCGAAGCGGCGTTCCGCGAAGCAGTCGAGGCGGGGCTCGTCGTCCACCAGGACGGCGCCTGGTCCTTCTTGCACGACCGCATCCAGGAGGCTTCGTACGAGCTCATCTCGCTGGACGAGCGCGCGCGCGTTCACCTGGACATCGGCCGGGGCCTCTTCTCGCGCGCGCCGGCAGAGAGGCGCGACGAGCTCATCTTCGACATCGCTGGACAGCTCAATCGCGGCGCCGCGCTGGTGACTTCCCCGGACGAGCGCATCGAGATCGCCGGGCTAAATCTCGCCGCCGGCCGGCGCGCGCGATCGACGGCGGCCTACGCCTCGGCGCTCGGCTACCTCAGCCACGGCGGCGCGCTGCTTCCCGAGAATTGCTGGGAACGCTCCTATCCGCTTGCCTTCGCCATCGAATTGGCCCGCTCCGAGTGCGAGTACCTGAACGGCGCACCCGCCGTCGCCGAGGAGCGCCTCTCGCAGCTGTCGCGGCGCGCGCGGGACCTCATCGACCTCGCCAGCGTCGTCTGTGTCCAGATCAATCTGTGCACGATGACGAACCGCGAGGATCGAGCGGTCGAGATTTGCCTGGAGTATTTGCAACGAGCCGGAATCGTGTGGCCGCTTCGGCCGACTGATGACGACGTGCTCCGCGAGATGCAGCGACTGTGGAGCGAGGTCGGGGAGCGGCCGCTCGAATCGTTCCTCGACTTGCCGCGCATGATCGATGCCGAATGCCGCGCGACCATGGACGTGCTGGCGGGGCTCCTGGGTCCCGCCTATTCGGTCAGCATCAACCTGAGCGCCCTCGCCGTGGTCTACATGACCCGGCTGAGCCTCCAGCGCGGGAACACCGACGCCTCGGCGATGGCGTACGTCTTCCTGGGCGGGATGATTCTCCGGCCTCGCTACGGCCGGCACCGGGAAGGCTTCCGGCTCGCGCAGCTGGGCATCGACCTGATGGAGAAGCGCGGATTCGGCCGCTTCAAAGCCCGCATCTGGGTGGTCTTTGCTTCGAGCGTGCTGACGTGGATTCGCCACCTCGGGGAGAGCCGCGCGATCTGCCAGCGCGCGTTCCAGGCGTGCCTGGACGGAGGCGACGTCGCCTATGCGGCGTACGCCGGCTGCCTCGCTGTCACGGCGCGTCTGGGCGCGGCAGATCCGCTCAACGACGTCCACCTCGAGGCAGAAAAGGTCGCCGAGTTCGCCCGGCGCGCGCAGGTCGATAACTGCGTCGGGTACGTCGGCAACCAGCTCGCGCTCATCCGGACCCTCCGCGGCCTGACGCCGAGGTTCGGGTTTTTCGACGATGAATCGGGCGAGAGCCGCTTCGAGCAGCAGTATTCGCGAGAACAGATCGCGGTCGCCCAGACGCCGACCTGGTACTTTGTCCGCAAGTTGCAGGCCCGCTTTCACGCCGGCGAGATCTCGGATGCGCTCGCGGCGGCTTCTAGGGCGCGCGACCTGATCTGGACCATCCCAGACCGATTCGAGCTGGCCGAGTACCATCTCTACTCTGCGCTCGCGCATGCCGCCGCGAAGGAACGGCTGGATCTGATCGAGAAGCATCACGATCAACTCGCGCGCTGGGCGGAGGACTGTCCGGAGAACTTCGCCTGCCGGGCGACCGTGGTCGCCGCGGAGTTGGCGCGGCTCGAAGGCAAGGAGCTCGAGGCCGAGCGCCTCTACGAAAAGGCCATCGGGCTCGCGCGGGAGCAGCGCTTCGTGGACATCGAAGCGATCGCCAACGAGCTGGCGGCAAGCTTCCATCTCGCCCGCGGCTATCCGACCATCGCCAATGCGTACCTGCGCGCGGCCCGCAATTGCTACCTGCGCTGGGGGGCGCTGGGCAAGGTGGCCCAGCTCGACAAGCGTCATCCCGGCCTCGAGGAGTCCGCTCCTGCGGGACGCACGCTCCTCGAGCAGCTCGATCTTGCGACGGTCCTGAAGGCGTCGCAGGCGCTGTCCGGGGAGATCTTGCTCGAGAAGCTGATCGAGAAGCTCATGGTCAGCGCCATCGAGCATGCTGGCGCTGAGCGGGGGCTCTTGATCCTCCTGCGCGGCGGCGAACCCGGAGTCGTGGCGGAAGCGAGGCTGGACCGCGAACGGGTCGTGGTGGAGCTGCGCCGAGCGGCCGTCGCTACCGGCGAGCTGCCGGAATCGCTGCTCCGCTACGTCATCCGCACGCACCAGAGCGTGATTCTCGAGGATGCTTCGATGCAGAACGCGTTTTCCGCGGACCCATACCTCGCGGACAAGACCTTGCGGTCGGTGCTCTGCATGCCGCTGCTCAAGCAGGCCAGTCTCAAGGGTGTGCTCTATCTGGAAAACAATCTCAGTCCCCGCGTCTTCACCCCCGCGCGCATGGAGGTGCTCGAGGTGATCGCGTCGCAGGCGGCGATCTCGCTGGAGAACGCGCATCTCTATGCGGATCTGAAGGCCGCGGAAGAGAAGACGCGGGAGGCCGAGCAGAAAGTCCGGCGAGTCGTCGATACCATTCCCGCGCTGGTCTGCAGCGGCACTCCCGACGGCCAGGTCACTTTCTTCAGCCAGCGTTGGCTCGATTATACGGGCCGCACTCTGGAGGAAGAGCTCGGCCAAGGATGGCTCGCTGACGTCCATCCCGACGATCTTGACCGGGTAAAGGCCGCAATGCAGAGGTTCTTGCCCTCCGGCGACCCGACGGAGATCGAGGTGCGGCTGCGGCGCGCCAACGGGACGTACCGCTGGTTTCTCGGCAGGGCGGTGCCGCTGCGCGGGGCGGCCGGCGAGCCCGTCACCTGGTTTGGAACCGCCACGGACATCGAGGATCGCAAGCGCGCGGAGGAATCGCTGCGTCGGAGCGAGGCCTATCTCGCCCAGGCCCAGCGATTGAGTCACACCGGCAGCTTCGGATTGCGGCTCTCGCCGGAGGAGCTCATCTGGTCGAAGGAGACGTTCCACATGCTCGGGCTCGACGAGAAGATCAGGCCGAGCGTGGAGGCGACCCTGCAGCACACGCATCCGGACGACGTGGCGCTCGTCAAGCAAGTGCTGGAGGAAGCCGCCCGGAACGGAACAGGGATGGATTTCGAGCATCGCGTGGTGACGGCCGACGGCACGGTCAAGCACGTGCACGTGGTCGCAGACGCACTGAAGGATGCCTCCGGCCGCGTCGAGTTCGTCGGGGCGGTGCAGGACATCACGGCCTCCCGGAATGCCTTCGAGGAGATCCGCCGGCTGCGCGACCAGCTCTTCCAGGAGAACGTGGCGCTCCGCGAAGAGGTCGATAAGGCGTCGATGTTCGAAGACATCGTCGGCAGCTCGCCGCCGTTGCGGGCGTTGCTTTCGCGCGTGAGCAAGGTCGCTCCCACCGATTCGACCGTATTCATCACCGGAGAGACGGGCACCGGCAAGGAACTGATCGCGCGCGCCATCCATCGGCGCTCGCCGAGAGCTTCGCGGGCGTTCGTGGCGGTGAACTGCGCGGTCATTCCCAAGGATCTGATCGCGTCCGAGCTGTTCGGCCACGAGCGAGGCGCATTCACCGGCGCACTGCAGCGGCGCGTCGGGCGATTCGAGCTGGCCGAGGGCGGAACGCTCTTCCTCGACGAAGTGGGAGAGATTCCCCCGGACACCCAGGTCGCGCTGCTGCGCGTGCTCCAGGAGCGCCGATTCGAGCGGGTGGGGGGAACCGAGTCGATTGCGAACGACGTACGAGTGATCGCCGCCACGAACCGCAACCTGGAGGTGGCGATGAACACGGGCGTGTTCCGCCGCGACCTGTTCTATCGCCTGAACGTCTTTCCCATTCAGGTGCCTTCGTTGAGCGAACGCCGGGAGGACATTTCGCTCCTCGTCGAGTATTTCCTCGATCGCTTCGCGACCAAAGGCGGCAAGAGGTTCGACCGCATCAACAAGAAGAGTCTCGATCTGCTGCGGTCGTACGACTGGCCGGGGAACATCCGCGAGCTGCAGAACGTGATCGAGCGTTCGGTCATCCTCTGCGACGGCAGGGAATTCTCGGTGGACGAGCACTGGCTCGCTGCCAGACCGCCTCCGATCGAGCCGAGCGCGCGAACGCTGGACGAGCACCTGGACGACGAAGAGAGGAAGATTATCGAGGCCGCTCTGGCGGAGTCGGGCGGCAAAGTCTCCGGTCCCTCGGGCGCTGCGGTCAAGCTGGGAATTCCGGCCACCACGCTCTCGTCGAAGATCCAGAGCATGAAGATCGACAAGCGGCGCTTCAAGCGATCTTGATTACGGATCTCACGAAGAGAGTTACGATCGATCGGAGCCACCGCTCATTCTCCTCGGCATTGAGCCGCTTCAGATGACTGGGCATCGTGGTTGCTCATGATCGCGGGCGCAGGGGAAAGCCGTGCGGCTCTACGAAGCCATCCACCACGTCGAGTCCACCAGTCAGGGAATGTCCGCGCTGGCGAAGCAAGGACAAACTCACGAGAGCTTGAACACAGCCCGTGACCGTTCAGTGCATCCGGAAGCGCATCACCGAAAAAAAACGCGCAGCTCCGCGTATGTCTCATCAGGGACCTCCTCGGCGGGGTATGCCCGCAGGGCAGCATCTTCCCGCGGACGTCGATCGCGCGCTCCCGGCGGGCCCAAACTGTAACGGCTAACTCAAGGTAGCTATGGCACCAGCTTTTCGATCACCACGTCGTATCCACCGGCTGACGTCTGGCCCGGCAACGTGGCATTTGTCCCCCCCAGTTGGGCCTTTGAATTAAGCGCCGCAAGTCCCTGGTCCTAGGACTTAGGGGCTCCGACGGATTGCTTCAGATGGGGAGCCACCAGAATACCAAGGCACTCATCTTCGCCCATTGCAACGCTCGCCTTTAGTTAAGCTTAGCCGAAGTTCGGTCGCCCCTTCCAAGCACAAAGTAGGCGCCACGGGCAGCGAGGTCGTCGATAGCATACTTAGCAAATGTCTTAT
>Ga0070708_100005338_pt1 | contig 10190 bp, 8 predicted proteins | sample KBSK5503metaG_FD_65469 | JGI IMG/M metagenome (GOLD analysis project Ga0070708, IMG submission 65469) | Corn, switchgrass and miscanthus rhizosphere microbial communities from Kellogg Biological Station, Michigan, USA - KBS K5-50-3 metaG | ecosystem: Host-associated > Plants > Roots >... | reverse complement strand
GGCCATGCGTGGTCGTCCCTTCTGGTTTGGCGTCGCGCCCGGCGGACGCCCTACTGCTGTTCTCATTCTCTCATCCGAGCGATATGCATGCAACTATGCATACATAATTTTCTGACGTCTAAAGATAGGCGTCCGCGATCTGGTCCACGTTCTTCCGCAGCGCCGCTGACTCACCCTCGAGAACGATCTCACCCCTCCGCAGGACTATCGCACGATCCGAAAAGGCCAGGGCCGTTCCGACGTGCTGCTCGACCAGCAGCACGCCCAGATCCTGCTCGGCTGCCGCGGCTCGCACCAGGTTCAGCAGCCGGCGAGTGATGATGGGCGCCAAGCCCAGTGAAATCTCGTCCAGCATGAGCATCTTGAAGTCGCCAGCAAGTGCCCGGGCCAGCGTGAGTATCTGCTGCTCCCCCCCGGAGAGCAGGCCAGCCCGGCGATTAGACAACGCCCGCAGCTCGGGCATGAGCTGGTACGCGCGTTCCACCGGTCCCCGGCCGAGCCGAAGGTTCTGCCGGACCGTTAGGCCCATGAAAAGCGAGCGCTCCTCCGTCAGGAGGCCAAGGCCCGACCGAGCGCGCACGTACAGCGGACCTCGCGCTTTCGCGCCGAGCCAGCGGATCTCACCGGATTGCACGGGAACCTCGCCGACCAGGGTCAGCAATGTCGTAGTCTTCCCCGCCCCGTTCGCGCCGAGCAGCGCGACTACCTCCCCGCGGGCGACCGACAGCGACACGTCCCGTAGCACAGGTATGCCGTCGTATCCGGCGTTGATCTTCACTGCCGCCAGCAATGCCCCGCCGGTCGACCCATTGTGGTCCCCGGCTGCCGCGGCACTGCAGGGTTCCGCCGGTTGCCGCATCACCTGGCCTCACCCTCACGAACAGCCGCAGCATCGAGATTCATCGAAGCCGGTGCCGGTGCCGGTGCACCATCCTTGACTTCCTCGCCCATGTAGGCCTCCAAGACCCGCGGATCCGCGCGCACCTCAGCCGGCGTCCCGTGAGCGATCTGCTTGCCGAAGTCCAAGACCACGACCCGATCGCAGATCTCCATGATCAGGTCGATGTTGTGTTCGATAAGCAGCACGGCCACGCCGTGCTGTTTCGCGAGCTCGAGGACCAGCCGGCTGACCTCGGCGACCTCGACGCTTCCGAGTCCGGCCGCCGGTTCATCCAGCAGCAGCACGGACACGGTGGCCGCGGCCGCCCGCGCGATCGCGCACAGCCGCCGTCTGCCGTAGGGCAGCTCCCTGACCTTTCTGGTCAGATCCTTCTCGAGATCGAACAGCGAGACGATCTCGTTCGCCCGGGCCGACAGGCGGGACTTACGCGGCAGGATCAGATCGGTAAAGTACCGGCCGGTTCCGTGGGGATCGCATGCCACCTGGAGATTCTCATAGACCGTCAGGTCCTCGAACAGCTCCAGATTCTGAAAGGACCGCCAGACTCCGCACTGCGAGCGTTTGGCCACGCTCATGCCCTCCAGCCGCCTGCCGTTCAGCTCGATGCTGCCGTGCGACACGTTGACGTAACCAGTGATCGCGTCGATCAACGTGGTTTTGCCCGCTCCGTTCGGCCCGATCAGGCCCAGAACCTCCCCCGGATGGAGGTCGACCGACACGCCGTCCAAGGCGCGGACGCCACCGAAACTGACCGACAGATCCTTGATGCTCAACGACTGGGGCGGGACGCGTTCCACGGTCTGACCGGATGCCGTTGCACTAGGGGCAGAAGGGCGCGCGCCGCGCGCCGGGATGCTCGTGCTGTCACGGAGAGCGACTCTAAGGCGCGACAGCCGTAGCGGGAGCCGGGCACGTACCACGCGCCCGGCCGTAGTGAGCTGATCCGACATCTGCTTCGCCATGCCATCCGGCGCGCTCCAAAGGACGAGGATCATCCCGATGCCCCCGATCAGCGTCAGAAGCTGGTCATGACCCTGCCGGAGGAAGTCAAGTAGCTGGTACACGAGCCCGCCGGGAGCGACCGATGCCGACGAGATGATCGGTCCGGCCAGGAAGCCGAGACCTCCGATCACCGTGTAGACCAGCGCGTTTATCGAGAGGCTGTAGTCGTAAGAGGAACTGTAGACCAGTACCGGCAACTGGAAGGCGAGGACCATCCCGCCAATCGCGGCAATTCCCGCGCCCAGCGAGAAGGCAAACAGCTTGGCGGCGTACACGTTGATCCCGAGAGCCGCCGCCGCCCTCTCACTGCCGCGCACCGCGAGCAGACGCCGCCCGAGCGTGCCCCGCCGGATCTTCGCCAAGAGCAACGCGAGGAGCAGGAAGACGATCACGGCGAACGTCGCGTATCGCGCCGGATAGGCCGATGCATCGAGACTGAACCCGAATATCCGCAGGGGACCGATGCTGTCGCCGAAGATGCCGACCAGGCTGCTGTTGTTGAAGACCACCTCTTGCAGGACGATCGCGAATCCCAGGGTGAGGACGGCCAGACTGACTCCGCGGCTTCGCAACGCGGGCACGCCGACCACGACACCGGCCGCGAGCGCGACCACGATCGCCACGACGATCGCGAGCAGCAGGGGCAGATGGAACGCCGTCACCAGCCGGCCCGTCACGAAGGCCCCGATGCCGCCCAGGGCGAACTGACACAGAGAAATCTGTCCCGTGTAGCCGGTAACGAGCACGACGGACAGCAGCACGATGGCTGTCCCCGCGGTCACGATCATCGCGTTCGCGTAATTCGGGCCGAACCCCCACGTCACCGCGAGCAGAGCCGCCAACGCGATCAGGAAGGGAACCGGGCGAACGCGGCCTTTCCCGACCTCTGGCAGGCGATCCCGCAGGTAACCTCGGCTGGGAATGCCCCGGCCACGGAGCAGCATCAGGCCGAGAACGCCCGCGAACGGCACCACGACGGTCAATCCCGGAGTCGTGGGAAAGTAACCCGCTACCAAGGATTCACCGATGCCGATGGCCAGGCCGCCGACCAGCGCCGGCAGGAACCGATCCATGCGTCCGACGAGGGCGGCAGCCAGCGACGGGAAGAGCAGGGTGGTGATCGTCGCGATCTGCAGGCCGAGGATCGGCACGAGCAGCACTCCCGCGAGGCCGGCTAGGCCGCTGCCCAGAAACCAGTTCACTGTCGCCACGACGTCGGGCGAGATACCCAGCGCCGAGGCGGATCGCTGGTTCTCGGCCACGGCGGTCGTCTTCAGTCCGAACATGGTCCGGCCCCAGAGCATGCTGAGTGAAATCGCCGTGAACACGCTGATCGCCAGGAGGATGAGCTGGTTGTAGCCGAGCACGAGTCCCTTGGCCACGTGCCACGCCCCACTCGGATAGAACGAGGGCACGGAGAGCTCATTCGATGGCTCTGCCATCAGCAGGGCCGCGTTCACGATAACGAAGACGCCCAGCGTCGCGATGGTCCGGGTCAGCGACGACGTCTTCCGCATCGGCTTCATGACCAGCAGATACGTAGCTGCGCCCAGCAAACCTGAGACGAGGGTCCCGGCGACCATGGCGATCGGCCAGGGCACATGGTCCTGAACCACGAGGTCGTAATAGACGAACGTTCCGACGGTGGCCAGGGCCCCGCCCGCGAAGTTCACGACACCCGAGCCTCGGTAGACCAGGATCGTGCCGAAGGCGGTCATGCTGTAGACCGAGCCCGCGGCCAGGCCGAGGACCATGTAGCTGATAAAAGTCAACATGAGTGCGGACCCCTCGTGGCGAACGGGTGACGATGGTCTGACGCGGGCAAGCGGTCCGCGTGCTGGATTGCCTGGCTGCCGTGGCGCATGTCTGCCAAGATGGACTCCTCGATGTCGGCCGCCTAGGTCCGGGAAGGTCTCCGCCGGGCCCGGCCGATCAGGTCACTACGGCACGAGCGTGCTGCCCGGGAGGGGCTCCCTTCATCGGGAAGCCCTCCTTCCACCAGTCACGGGTCTGATATGACCTTAGATTAATGCATACATCTTCGCATACACAAGAGAATGCATGTATCTTTGGAAGCACTTTGGAAGGTTCCGTCTGAGCAGGCGGGTGGTTTCGTGAAGGCTGTCAGCGACAGGCCGGCTCGTTGCCGACGCGCACAACGCGGCCGGCGAGGCGGCTGCGTTCGTGACGGGCGAGGCGGGTGTACTCGCGATGGCCGGTGAGACAGGCCCAGCCGGGCCCATGCAGCTGACCTTGCTGGCTGCAGCGCGGATCCGGGGTTTGATCATCGACGGGGTCCTGCTCCCCGGGGAGAAGGTCCGCCAGGCTGACCTGGCGGCGAAGATCGGCGTATCGCGCAGCCCGCTGCGAGAGGCGTTGCGCACGCTCGAATCCGAAGGCGTCGTCAGCTACGAGATCAACCGGGGCTACGTCGTGGCGCGGCTGGAGCCCCGTGACCTGGCTGAGATTTACCGGATGCGCGCACTGCTGGAAGGCGACCTGCTGCGTTCGGTCAGCCCGCCCGGCAAGGAGACCCTCGGCGCGCTGGCCAGACACAACAGGGAGATGATCGCCGCGATCGACGCCGCCGATATCAGTGAGGTCTTGCGGGCGAATCGGGAGTTTCACTTTACGATCTTCGATCTGTCGCCGATGAACCAGTTCAAGCATGAGATCCACCGGCTCTGGCAGCTCTCGGAAGGCTACCGGACGTGGTGGTGGCGGCTGCCCGATGCCCGGACCCGGATCGACCGGGAGCACACGAAAATCATCGAGGCGCTGCGGAAATTCGACTTGGAGCGGCTGGTCCAGGTGTCGAACCAGCACCGCGTCGCCGGCCACGAGGGCGTGGTCGTACTGCTGGGCAGCTTGAGCCGCGCCGGGACGGCATCCGTTCGGCACGCTCCTGGGCAACCGGGCGCCGGCCCGGTCGCCGAAGCTGGCCGCGTCCTGGACGATCGCTGAGGATCTGCGCCAATAGGCTGGCCGAGTGGGGATCCGCGTGACGCCGATCCCCACTCGAGGCTAGGTCAGCTGGGGAGATACGTCCTGGCGTCTATCAGGCCCACTTGGGCGACCTTGCCGTCCTGGGCGCCGAGGACGTAGAGCTTCGTCGAGAAGATCCGGCTGATCGAGGCGAACTGCGTGCGCTGGGTGAAGTTGACCGGCGGGGTCATGCCCTCGGTGTTGACCGACGTCGCCTTGCCGAGCGCCGCGGTCAGCGACTGCGCTGTGACCGGGCCATTGATGGTGCTGGCGACCTGCGCAAACGCGTACCACGACGCCCAGGCCAGCTCGGAGAACTCGCTCAGCGTGTCGCCCGGGGCCTTCGCCTTCATCTCCTTGAGGTACTCGACGATCCCGGGAGCCTGTGAGTTATCTGAGGCGAGCCCGCCGAGGCCGTTGGCCGCGCTCGCTAGCGAGCCCAGTTGCGTCACCCAGTCGCCCGGTAGCGACAGCTGGTTCGTGGCGAATTTGAAGCTCGGGTCCTGCTGCAGGATCGCCTTCATGAGGATGATCCCGTTCTGCCCGTCGGCGACATTGGCACAATCGGCCTTGGACGTGACCGAGCGGGCGATAGCCGGGGCGTTCGCCAGGCCCTGGGTCGCCGGGAGCAGGTACGGGCCCACGTACTTGACCCCAGCGGCGGCTACCGCCTCCTTGTCCAACGCGAGTGGTACCTGGCTGTTCGAGCCGGCGTCCGCCTGGATGTCGGCGATCGCCTTGCAGCCCTTCACCTTGGCGAGGTACCCGAACGAGCTCGCGTTGGCGACCGGGGCGGCGGGCGTCACGGGCCACGCGTTCGGCGAGGTCATATCAAGCGGCCCGTACTGCACCAGGCCGATCTCCGGGATGCCGGCGGCGTTGATGATCGGCCAGATGCTGGTGCCGACGAGGGTGAACACGCCAAGCAGGGCGGCGACGTGCTCGCGCACGGCCTGCTGTGCACACTGAGCACCGACGTTGGGATTGCTCTGGTCGTCGCAGCCGATGACGTCGATCTTGTGGCCGTTGATGCCGCCCTTGGCATTCTGCAGCTGCGCCTGGATGCGCACCGCGTCATAGTTCGCCTGCGCTGGCGCGACCGCAAGGGTGAACGGGGCGATGACCATGACCTTGATGTCTCCACCGGAGGTGGTGCCGGTGGTGGTGCCGGTGGCGGACGAGCTACAGGCGGCGAGCAGAAGCAGCAAGGCCGCCGACAGGGCCAGCACGCACCTTCGTCTCACGGAGATGCCTGATCGTCCAGCAGTTATCGGGAGCATGATGTATAGATCCCTTCCGGTTGAAGCGGTCTGTTGAGCGGGAACTTGGTTCTGGTGGGGAACAGCCGACGTCCTGTTTTCCGGCCAGCCCTCGACCTCGGGCGGCCGCACCGGACGTGCCTGTGTTGCGGCAGTATATGCAGACATTTTTGTATGCACAATAGTATTCACCGATACTGGCGGATAGACCTTCAAGTTTCGCGATGCCAGCGCCGGCGCATGGCTACCGCACGAGACCGCGCATGCGATCCTTGCCGAACAGCGGCTCGACCCACGGCGTCGCGTCGAACGCCCGGTTCAGGGTCTGACCGCCGTCGACGCTGATCACCTGGCCGGTGAGCCAGCGAGCCTCGGGGCCGACGAGGAACCGCACGACGCCGGCTATGTCGCGCGGCTGGCCGAGGCGGTGCAGCGGAATGATGGACAGGAAGTCTTGCTTCATCTCGGACGGCAGGTCCTGCCGCGGTACTTCCACCAGGCCGGGGCGGACGACGTTGACCGTGACGTCGCTCGGGCCGAGCTCTACAGCGGCGATTCGGCACAGCTGCTCGATGGCGACCTTCGCACTCGAGATCGGGCCGGCGAAGCGGGCCGTGAGGTGCGCGCTGATCGACGAGATGGACACGAACGAGCCACCGCCGGCGCGCACCAGCTCCCGCGCGCCGTACTTGAGCGTCAGCATCGTCGCGACGACGTTGTTCTCGAAGACGCTGCGCCACTGGTCGAGGTCGAGTTCGGTCACCGGCGCCATCTGTCCCCGGGGCTCCCCCGCGCACGCCACGACGGCCTGCAGTCCTCCGGTCACGGCCGCCGCGGCGGCGATCGCCTCATCGCATTCGCTCTCTACCGACACGTCCGCGGAGACATCACGCAGCCGGGCCGGATCGGCTCCCTCGGATTCGAGCAGCCGGCGCGCCTGCCGAAGGCGTTGCGCGCTGCGACCGACGATAGTGACGGTCGCTCCCGCGGCGAGCAGGGTCCGAGCCACGTCCAGACCGATCCCGGACCCGCCCCCGGTCACTACCGCGCTGATCTTCAACTCTTGCATGTCTTGCCAGGCGCTCCTCTCAACCAGTGCATACCCCTCCACGGAGACCGCATCGCGCAATCTTTGAGGACATTATTGCATACATAGTTGCCGGGCGCGTAAGGTCAGTCTGACGGCAGAAGAGGCGCCAGTGATTCCCGCCGGGAGGACCGGTCATGACGAACATCGACGTTGAGAACGTTCCGGTCGAGGACCTGCTACCGCACCTCGACCTCTATGACCTCGAACATCGAAAGCGAGTGTGGGAGGCCCTCGCTCGCGCCCGTGAATCAGCGTGCCCGGTCATCAAGACCGATGCGGACAACGGCTACTACGTGATCACGCGCTATGACGACCTGCGCGAGGTCGCCTACGACCCGGAGACCTTCAGCTCTGTCGAGCCGGCGCTGCGTGGCGTGCCGGTGCGGATGCCGCCGGTGAGCGAGGACCCGCCGATTCACCACGACTTCCGCAAGATCCTCAACCCGTACTTCTCCCGTTCGTACCTGTCGCGGTACGCCGGTGCCATACGCGCCACAGCGCAGGAGCTCCTCGAAAGCGTGGTCCCCGCCGGGCGCATGGAGTTCATTCACGACTTCGCTCTCCCGTACACCGCGGAGAACCTCTCGCGGGTGGTCCTCGGCGAGACCAACAAGGAACGCGTGGAGCGAGCACGCGTGGCTGGGTTGCGCCTCAGCACCGAAGGCACTCCGCAGGCATTCATCGACCTGGCTCAGGTAGCCGAGGAATTCCTGCACGAGCGGACGAGCTCCGGCATCGACGGCAACGACGTCCTGTCGGCGATCGTGAACGGGACGGTGATGGGCCGCCCTCTCACCATGGAAGAGAAGATCGGTACCATCACGACGCTGTTCACCGGCGGACTCGACACCGTGCGGGGCGCGCTTAGCAACATCGTGCGCCACCTGGCCGAGGACCCCGGTGTGGAGGACCGGCTCCGGGATCCCGCCTGGATTCGCGGCGACCTCGACGAGCTCCTCCGCCTGGAAACCCCGCTCGCCTTCCTGGCCCGCACCGTCACACGGGACACAGAGGTCAACGGGTGTCCGATGAAGGCCGGCGACCGCGTCGCGCTGCATTACGCCTCCGCCAACCGCGACGCCGACCATTTCGACGACGCCGACCGGCTTCGGTTCGACCGCCGGCAGAACCCGCACGTCGCCTTCGGCATCGGCATCCACCGTTGCCTCGGGATGCACTTCGCACGGCTGCAGATCGAAATCGCGATCGAGGAGCTGCTGGCCCGGGTGACCAACCTGCGCATCCCGGACGGGGTCACGATAGAGCTCTCCAACGGTGCCATCCTCACCCCGGAGCTGCTCCCGGTGGAGTTCGACCGATGAGTCGCACCGCGGAGTTCCTGGACAATTTCCGTGCCGCCGTGGCGAGCCACGAGCCCGACCGCGTGGCCGGCTGCTTCCGCGAGGACTGCCGCTTCGACTTGCCGGTCCACCCCGCACGCAGCTTCACCGGCCGCGACCAGGCGCGCCAGAACTGGACCATGATCTTCGCGACCGTTCCCGACCTGCAGATCGAACTCGTCGACGCGGCTCATGACGGCGATACCTGCTGGGCGGAGTGGAAGTACACCGGCACCCGGACCGACGGGACCCCGCACCTGATGCGCGGTGTCACCGTCATCACCGTCGACGACACGAGCCGGCTACGCGAGGCGCGGTTCTACGTCGACTTCGTGGACACCGCCGACGTCTCGATCACCGAGCACCTGGAGGCGATGAAAGGGGGGGCACGGTGACCACCCGCGTGGCGGCCGGCGCGGCCCGCACGGCAGGCTCGGCATGATACTCGGCACCGCGGCCCACCCGTTCCGGCCCTTCGAGGACTGGATCCGGGTCGTCCACCTCGTCGAGGACCTCGGCTACGGCATGACCTGCCAGTCGGCCAACCCGCTCAGCCGCGGCGACCCCTACGTCGAGCTCGGGGTAGCCGCGAGGGAGACGAAGAACCTGCTGCTCGCGACCACGGTGGCGGTCCCGGCGCCGGCGAACCCGGCGCTCATGGCCGCCTCCATCGCGACGGTCAACCAGATCTCGGGCGGGCGGGCGGTCCTCGGCGTCGGCCGCGGCGCCGTCACGGCCCGGCTGCTCGGCGAGCACAGCCTCACCACGTCGCAGCTCGAGGAGTACATCCGCGCGCTGCGCGCACTGCTCGCCGGGGACGAGGTCGCCTGGCGCGGGACGCGGCTGCGGCTGGGCTGGGTCGACCGAGCGGCGCCGGTGATCCTCGCCGCGTACGGTCCGCGGACACTGCGATTGGCCGGCCGCTGCGCCGACGGCGTGCTGATCGCCTCCGCGGTACGCGGCCGCGTCCTGCACGAGGCGATCAAGACCGTCCGCGGCGGCGCCGTCGAGGCCGGACGGGATCCCGACGCGCTCGCGATCTGGGTCATGGGACGCGCGTCGGTCGGCGACGAGGACGAGGCCCTGGGCGACCTCAAGGCGATTCTCGCCGGGGCCGGCCGACAGCTCGACGAGCACGACCCCGATCTGGGCGAGGACCTCCGGCCGGCCGTCGCCGAGCTGAAGAAACGCTATGTGGAAGCCGACCACGTCGTCCCCGGCGGCGCAAACGACGCGCTCATCGAGGAGCTGGGGCTCGTCGACTACCTGGCCGGCCGGTTCGCGATCGCCGGCACCGCCGCGCAATGCCGGCAGCAGCTCCAGGAGCTGGCCGATCTCGGAGTCGACTGCGTCTTCCTCAACGGCGCGATGAGAAATGAGGAGCGCATGATCGTCTCGATGGCGGAGAAGGTCGGCGTCTCGTTCGAGGCGAGCGCGTACGGAGCGAAGCCAGCGGTCCCGCAGGCGCATGGCTGACGCTGGCCCCGCTCGCTATGAAAGGTCCGCACAGCGACCGCATCCAGTCCCGTCGCGTCCTAGCCAATTACTGATATTTTGCTTACAAAAATACATGCAATATAGTCCACATGATCACCGAGGGGAGCACCCCATGA
>Ga0070708_100005333_pt1 | contig 10194 bp, 9 predicted proteins | sample KBSK5503metaG_FD_65469 | JGI IMG/M metagenome (GOLD analysis project Ga0070708, IMG submission 65469) | Corn, switchgrass and miscanthus rhizosphere microbial communities from Kellogg Biological Station, Michigan, USA - KBS K5-50-3 metaG | ecosystem: Host-associated > Plants > Roots >... | reverse complement strand
CGAAGGGAGCCTCGCGATCGAAGAACCCGAGACGAGGCCTTCGGGTGATGGTCGCTTGCGGCAACGAGGTGGTCAGATCGCCCACTCGGTCTCCCGATCGAAGAGATACGAGCGATTCATGTCGAACCAGAGATCCACCTGCTGCGAGGGCCGAAGTCCGGAGTAGATCTCGGTCTGCATCTGAAAGACGCCGACAGCGCTGCGCGCCGTCACGACCACATCGCGGCCCAGGGGCTCGACGACGTCGATCGTCGCCGGCACTTTGTGATGGTTGCCCGATCCATCGGCCGAGAGTCGGATGTGTTCCGGCCGAATTCCGAGAATCACCGGACGATTCGATCCCTGCACGTCGCGGCGTGCGAGCGGCAAGTTGACGCCGCCGTTCAGTTGGACCGACGCCCCTGCGCTGTTCGCCGTGAGTGTTCCCTCAAAGAAATTCATCGGAGGCGTACCGATGAAGCCGGCGACGAAACGATTGGCCGGCTGGTCATACGCTTCGAGCGGCGTAGCGATCTGCAAAATCGAGCCGGCGTTCATGATCACGATGCGGTCGCCCATGGTCATCGCCTCCACCTGGTCGTGAGTGACATAGACCATGGTCGACTTCACGGCCTGGTGCAGCCGCTTGAGCTCCGTCCGCATATGCACCCGAAGCTTGGCGTCGAGATTGGAGAGGGGTTCATCGAAGAGGAGCACGCCGGCCTGACGGCAAAGGGCGGCGCCGACAGCCACGCGCTGGCGCTCGCCGCCCGAAAGCTGCCGCGGCTTGCGGTTGAGGCGCTCGGAAAGTCCGAGGATCGCCGCGACCTCCTTGACCCGCCGCTCGATCTCCTTCTTCGGCGTGTGACGAAGCCGAAGTGAGAAGGACATGTTCTTGTACACGCTCATGTGCGGGTAGAGCGCGTAGCTCTGGAAGACCATGGCAATGTCGCGATCGCGCGGAGGGAGACCGACCACCGATCGGCCTCCGATGCGGATGTCCCCGCTGGTGATGTCTTCCAGTCCGGCGATCATGCGGAGCGTGGTTGTCTTTCCGCAGCCGCTCGGACCGACCAGGATCAGGAATTCTTGATCTTGAACGGTGAGGTCGATCCCTGCGACCGCCCTCACCTCGCCAAACTTCTTCTCAACTTTCTCCAGAACGACATCGGCCATGATGGGTCACTCTGGATGGGGCACCGTCATACCGCGCGAAGCTTCTTCTCCGCGTCCTCCATCGCTGCGCGCGGATTCTTTCCTTTTGCCACCTCGGCGAACATGGTGGGGATGATGAACTTCGCGTACATAGCCGTCGCCGTTTTGGTCATGGGGCCGGGGAACCCGATGAAGCGCACGTCCTTGTGATAATCCTCCAAAAGCTGAAGCTTCGGCTCGTGCCCGATCACCGGCATCGGCTTCTTGTAAAGGGCATTGAGGAAGGGGTGATTGTATCCGGTGGACGCTTCCATGCCCGTCAGCCCTTCCTTGTTCATGGTGTAGAGGAATTCCTTCGCCAGGTCCTGAACCTTCGAGAAGTTGTAGATGCCGTACGACATGGTCCGCCCGCCGTTCACACGGATTCCGCCGGGGCCGAGCGGCGTCCTGGCGATCTCCAGGTTGCGGTAGACGTCTGGATTGTCCTTCGCCGCAGTCCGATAGGCGCTGATCGGATTATTAACGACCGAGCCCTTTCCGGAAATGATGAAGCGGTTGTTGGACGTGTCGTCCCAACTGAGGACTTCGTCGGTCATGGTCTCGTCGAAAAGAGCCTTGCCGAATTTCAGTGACTCCACGACCTCCTTCTTGCGGAACGAGATGTTGCCGACTTTGTCGAAGGTGTAGGCCTTGAAGGCCCACATGAGCGGAAGCAGATTGTCATTGGAATCGGGCGTCTGCGCGACGGTGAATCCGAGAGGGTGCCCAGCCTTCTTGAGCTTGCGCCCCATGCGCAGAAGCTCCTGCCAGGTCGTCTTGTCGGTGTACGTTTCCCCGACCTCGGCAAAGTAAGCCTTGTTGATGATGAGCGGGAAACTGATGAACCAACTCGGAATGGCCAGCCAGCGGCCGTTGACTACACCGATCGATTGCGAATCGCGCAGCCAGCCTCCGAACTCTTTCGAAAGCCGGTTGGCGATGTCGCTGACGTCGACGAGTATTTTGTCGTAGAGCCAGGCCCCGGTCCCGTTGAGGTGAAACACGTCGTGTCCGCCGCCTCGGGAGATGTCGGCCGCGATCGCGGTCGGAAGGTCCGCCGTGGCCACGTAGTCGACCTCGACCTTCGCTTTGTGCTTCTCCCCGAAGTCTTTGGCAAAGACGTCGAAGTATTTGTCGTAATCCGGAACGAAGTGTTTCCACTGAACGACCTTCAGCACCCTCTCCCCTCCCTGCGCGGTGGCCTTGCGGACGAAGATCATGGGCGCGGCCAGGCCCACTCCTGCAACCAGCGATAACTTCAGAAAATCCCGCCGCCCAAGCCCCGATTTTCCGGGGTCGACCGGCTCCCCGACCGTTGCCGCGGAGTCCGACCGGCGGATCTCGACGGCCTGTGCTTTCCTGCTGGGTCTCCTTTTCTTGCGGTTGTTCATTCGATAGCTCCTCACTTACCTAGCGTTGGTTAAAAGCCCTGGAAGAAAGGAATTCACATCGGCGCTGTTTAGCCGGCTGCTGGAACGAGTAACCCGGTCGCGCATTCTTTCACCCAACGTTGCGCGAGGCAAGATCGCGCCGGTTTGCGAGCTACATTCCGAGGAACGCCCTCTGGACGACATCGTTATTCAACAACTCATGGCCGCTTCCAGACAGGACAACGCGGCCCGTCTCCAGCACATACGCGCGATGCGCGATGAGCAGCGACTGACGAACGTTCTGCTCAACCAGCAGAATCGTCACTCCCTGCCGGTTGATCTCGGAGATGATCTGGAAGATGTTTTTCACCAGCAGCGGCGCCAGGCCCAGTGATGGCTCATCGAGCAGCAGCAGCCGCGGGTTCGCCATCAGTCCGCGCGCGATGGCCAGCATCTGCTGCTCCCCGCCCGACATCGTCCCGCCCAGTTGTTTCTCCCGTTCCTTCAGCCGCGGAAAGAGCGAGAAAACGCGCTCGAAATTCTTCTCCCGATCTTTGCGGGAGCTCCTGTGGAACGAGCCCATCCTCAGATTTTCCGCGACTGTCATCTCCGGAAAGATGCGGCGTCCTTCGGGCACCTGAACGATGCCCCGGGCGACGACATCGTGGGACTCGAGGCGCGAGAGATCTTCTCCGTCGAAGGTGATGCTCCCGGAGGTCCACTTCAACAGACGGGAAATGTTCTTGAGGGTCGTCGACTTTCCGGCGCCGTTGCTGCCGACCAGCGTGACGATCTCACCCTGGCGAACCGTCAGATTGATCCCCCACAGCACCTTGAGATCGCCGTACGCGAAATCGAGCTGATCGACAGCGAGCATCGGCGATTCCGTTGTCATTCGCCCGGCCCCAGATAAGCCTCGATGACCCGCGGGTCGCGGACGATCTCTTCCGGCGGCCCCTCCGCCAGCTTTGCGCCCGAGTTGAGCACAACGATGCGGTCGGAGAGCCGCATGATCGCTTTCATGTCATGCTCGATGACCATCTGCGTGATACCCGCATGACGGATGTCGAGGATCAATCGGATGATCTCTTCGCTTTCGGCGGGGTTCAGGCCGCCCATGACTTCATCGAGCAGAAGCAGCTTGGGCCTTGTGGCAAGCACGCGGGCGACTTCCAGCTTTTTCCGCTCGCCGATGGGCAGCGCGCCGGCGGCGAGAGCGTTCTTGTGGTCGAGCCGCACCAGACGCAGCTGCTCCGCGGCGATGTCGCGAGCGCGCTTCACGGAGTTCGTGCGGCAAAGCGCGCCGACGATGACATTGTCGAGGACCGACAGATTGGTGAGCGGGCGGACCTTCTGCCACGTCCGCACCATGCCGAGCTTGCACACTCGATCCGGCTGCAGTCCGTTCATTCGCCTTCCGGCAAAGATGACTTCGCCCGTCGAGGGCGGGTAGTAGCCTGTGATGCAGTTGAAGAGCGTCGTCTTCCCCGCACCGTTCGGGCCGATCAGGCCCATGACCATCCCCTCGGCCACTTCGAACGACACTCCGGAGTTTGCTGCGAGTCCGCCGAAAAACTTACTGACGTGCCGGATCTCCAGGATGGCCATTGCCGCTACGCCTTCGCTTTTTTCACAGCGATCCGGCGCACGAAACCGAGCACGCCGTCCGGCATGAAGAGGATGACGATCACCACCAGGATGCCGTAGATCAGCACGTGGGCATGTGCCAGGTTCTCCTTCAGGAATGCGCCGACCGCCGAATCCTCACGGACCAGGCCGGAGTTGATCAACCCCTGGGCGATGACGTTGCTTCGGAGCGCCTCCGACAATGGCACGAGCACGAGCGCGCCGACGACCGGCCCGAGAATCGTGCCCACGCCGCCGATGATGCCGATCATGAGAATCTGCACCGAGAGATCGAGACCCAGAACCGTGCTCGGGTCAATGAATCCGACGTATACGGCATACAGACTGCCTGCCAGCGAGGTGAAGATCGCCGAGATCGAGAGCGCCGCGTTCTTGTAAAGAGTGAGGTTGATTCCGAGCGAGTGCGCCGCGTCCTGGTCTTCGCGGATGGCCTGAAAGTAGTAACCGAGCTTGGAGCTCCGCACCAACCGGCTCACCAGGATGACCACCAGCGCAAACACGAGCCCGACGTAGTAGAAAGGCACCTTGGATTGCCAGTCGGTGATCGTGGCGCCGCCGACGGTCCACGGCGGGATCTCCGTCACCAGAATCCCTTCCGCGCCGTTCGTGATGTTTTTCAGGTTCAACGCCGACACTCGGACGATCTCCGCCACGGCGATCGAAGCGAGCACGAAGTACGGACCTCGCAATCGGAAGCAGATCGAACCGATGATCAGCGCGATGACCAGGGCAGCCGCCGCCCCCGCCCAGACACCGTACCAGGGCGGAACTTGGCGGAACTGCAGCAGCATCATCGTGGTGTACGCGCCGACGCCGAAGTAGGCCGCGTGACCTACGGAGTACTGGCCGGTATATCCGCCCAGGATGTTCCAGCTCGAACCGGTGATCACGCTGATGAAAATCAGAATCATCATGTGCAGCGCGTACGTGCTCTCCACGAACAGCGGCAGCATGAGGAGGATGCCGACTACGAGCGCGATCAGCGGAGCAGCCGGACGGAACGCCCGGTTTGTCACGTTGTGGATTTGCCGAGCAGACCGGAAGGCTTGAACAGAAGGACCAGCAGGAAGAGGACGAACACGACGACCTCCTTCCAGCCGGATCCGAAATAGACGCCGCCGACGGATTCAGCCACGCCGATGAGCACGCCGCCAAGTGTGGCTCCGACGACGCTGCCCATCCCGCCGAGCACGGTGATGACGAACGCCTTCAGCGTGAATGCGCTCCCCACCTGCGGAAAGATGTAGTAGGTCGGCGAGATGAGTGCGCCGGCGGTCGCAGCCAGCGCGGAACCGAGGCCGAACGCGATGATCGACATCCTGCTCACGTTGATTCCCATCAACCGCGCGGCCTCACGATCTTGGGCAGTGGCCCGGATGGCCTGGCCCGTATCGGTCTTGAGCAGGAACCAGTAGAGGGCGACTGTGATCACGGCCGTGATGGCGAACGAGATCACCAGCGGAAGCGAGATCGAGATGCCCATGATTCTTACGCTGCTGGAGGAGTACTTCGTCGACAGGATCTTGTAGTCCGAGGTGAAGGCCAGCATCACCGAGTTGCTCATGATCAGACCGAGGCCGATGGTCAGCAGGATCTGGTTCTGCGGCGGTGAGGCCAGGGTACGGTTGATGACGATCTTCTGGAGGAAAGCGCCGAAGAGAAACATCAATGGCATCGTGATGAAAATCGATAGAAACGGATCGACATGAAAGAGTGAGAAGAGATAGTAGGTGGCGTACATGCCGAGCATCAGCAGTTCGCCGTGGGCGAAGTTGATGACCCGCATGACTCCGAAGATGATCGTCAGTCCGATTCCGATCAGCGCGTAGACGCCGCCGATCAGAATGCCGCTGATCAGAGACTGGAGGAAGATCTCCATTCGCAGAAGGATCTCGAGGGCCCTCTCCCGCGTGAGCGGGAGAGGGTGGCGCCCCTCGCACTGGCTCGGGACAGGCTCCGCGCCGGGTCAGGGCTTTCCCCCTTGATCCGTCGCATCACGTTACTTCTTGAATCCGGGGAATGGATGGACCGGTTTCCCGGAAGCATACTGAGGCGGGTAAACCGTCACGAACACACCGTTCTGGATCTGCTCGACCAGCATCGGATGTTTGTTCTGGTTCGTGTAACCGTCGTAGTCGGCGAATCGGACCACGCCCATGATGCCGTTCCACTTTCCGCGTTTGAGCATCTGGCGCGTCCTCTCGGGACTTCCTGCTTTGGCCGCCGTCTCGCCCATGATGATCATCGACTCGTACGCCGTCGAGGCGTGATACGTCGGTTCCTTGCCGAACCGGACCTTGTAGCGCTCGTTGAACTGTTTCGCGCCGGGCCAGTTCACATCACCGGTCCACTGAGTGCTGGAGAAGACATTGTTGGAGATGTCCTGCTCCTTGGCGAAGGGCACGGTGGCGAAACCGGCGCCCGCTCCAAGAAACGCCTGCGGCTTCAGATCGATCTCGCGAGACTGACGCATCAGGAGGATGGCGTCAGCAACATACGAGACCATGAACACCAGATCGGGGTTCTTGGCCTTGATGCCCGCCAGCGTCGAGCGGTAGTCCGGAGATCCTGGCGAATACGATTCCTCCGCGATGACGGTGATGTGCTTCGTGGCTGCATACTCCTTCGCAGACTTCGCTCCGGAGGTTCCGAAGTCGGTGTTCTCGTTGATGATGGCCATGGTCTTCGGCTTGCCGAACTTCGTGGCCATGTCGAGGAGAACCGTCGCATAGTCCCTGGTTGTGGCGCTGAGGCGGAAAATCCACGTCAGGCCCTGCCTAGTGATGTCGTCCTTCGACGCCACCGGGATGAGGAGAGGCACCTTGTACTTCTCTGCGAGTTTCGCTATTGCGTTCGCGGAACTCGAGGTGTACGGCCCCACGATGCCCGTTACGTTGTCACGCGTGGCGAGCTTCTCGAAGGCGGCCATCGACTTGTCCGGTTTCCCGGTGTCGTCCTCTTTGATGAGGTCGACGTCGATCCCTTCCTTCTTCAGGTCCTCGATGGCCAGAGTGACGCCGTTGGAGAGGTTCTCTCCGATTGGCGCCTCAGGTCCCGTGATGGAGTTGATGAAGCCCAGCTTGACGTTTTTCGCCGGTGCCGCCAGCGAGAGGCCTGGAACCATCAGGAAGGTAGCTGCGATGAAAAGTGCGCGTTTTCCCGTCATGACGGTGCCTCCTTTGTATGTTGAAGGCCGAGCAGGGTATCACACCGATTCTTTCGCTTCGGTGGGTGTGTTCAGAGAATTCGAAGTGAGGAAGACCACGGTGCCAAGCGCTGACTTGACATCTGTTCTTCCGCCCGAAGTTCTTCTATAGTATGCGTCAAGTCCCGCCAAGGCCGTGATGATGTTTCCCCGCAGCGCGAGCTGCTGCGATTCGCAAAGAGGAACGCGGAGGAAACCCGACATGGACCACCAGAACCCCACCCGGGCCGATCTTCCGCAAGGTGTGATGGTTTGACGTTCCCCGTTTTTCACTGCCGCGTTTTTCCTACCGACGCTCATGTCTTCCCACTGGATGATCCGTGTCTAATCGCCCGCAACCGGGTGGCAGTTCGGTGTTCTTCAACCCCATTCAATTTCGAAAAAGGGAGGTAAAAGGAATGGCAAATCGCACCATGCGATCCACGGTATTCGGCGCGCTCGTGATTGCGGCGGTTCTCCTGGTGGCCGTCCCCGCTGACGCGCAGGTGATCATGAAGGTCAACGATAACGTCTTCTTCAGATTCGGCATCCAGTTGCAGAGCTGGGCGGACTTGCAACAGGATGCTGCGACGAAGGGATACGTTCAGAACCTGTTCATACGCCGCGGCCGTCTGCTCATCACCGGGCAGGTGGCGCCCAACGTGACATTCTTCTTCCAGACCGACAACCCGAACGTCGGCAAAGTTCCCAAGGCGCTGGGATCAGGCTTCCTCCTCCAGGACTTTTGGGCCGAGTGGAAGTTCAACGACGCTTTCGCCCTCAGCGGCGGTGAGTTCCTGGTCCCGCTCAGCCGCATGGCGCTGACATCGACGACTTCCTTCATCACGCTCGACATCAGCCCGACCGCGACGGTGTTCAGCACCCCAACTCAGTCGAACGGACTGCGCGACACTGGCTTCCAGGCCAAGGGATATCTCGTCGATGGACGTCTCGAGTACCGCGCCGCGCTCCTCCAGGGCATTCGGGATGTTGTTGCCGGCCAGCCCACCGGGCGCAATGCCTTACGTCACTCAGCCTATCTGCAGTACGACTTCTTCGAGAAGGAGAGGGGCTACGTCTATCCCGGGTCGACCCTCGGCAAGAGGAAGATCGTGGCGGTCAGCGGCGGATACGACGGGCAGAAAAAATACAAGGCCTACAGCGCAAACGTCTACGCTTCGATTCCGATGGGCACAAACGGGTTCGTTGGCATGATCCAGCGGTCTCATTACGACGGAGGGACGTACATCGCCTCCCTCCCTCGCCAGAACAACGACGTGATCGAATTGGGGTACTACCTCTCAGCCCTCAAGCTCGAGCCATTCTTCAAGGTTGAGGACCAGAAGTTCAAACCGTCCCCCACCCCGTCGAAGGACCAGAACCGGGTGGGCGCGGGCGTCAACTACTATGTCTCGGGGCAGAACCTGAAGTTCACCGGTCAACTCCTGCGCGTCAAGCCGAAGAACAACGCCATCAACAGCACGAACGAGGTCACCGTCCAGATGCAGATGTGGTACTACTGACGTTTCGCGTCAACGCGTGAGGCTCCAGGCGAACTCGTCCGGAGCCTCGCAGCATCGAAATGAGCTGCAGAACTGCAGCTCATTTCTTTTTTGCGCAACGTGTGATTACGGTTTGGGCACGGTGAGGTTGTCACCGCCGTCTGTTGGCGTGGGAATGAGGTGACGAACGACACTCCTGAGAATTCGGACGAATGGCTCGAACGGGCTGTCGTCTCTCCGTGCATACGGCGTGCTGAGTAATAGGGCACTGAGCAGAATGATGGTGTAGCGACGCATGGAATCCCTCCGGTCTGTGCGCGCATTGCGCGCACGTCAGTTTTTTTGGAGGGACGCGCGTCCCCGTCTACGGCCGCGAAGTAGTGATCGGCGTAGGGGAATTGCTACCCGGGTGCAAAAAAAAGATTTTTTGAGTCAGGAAATCGGCTCGTCGAGTGGTAGGAAGAGTCGGGTTGGTTCACGTCGGAGTTCGTCCAGATAGAGGCGTACGTGAGCCACGATGCGGCGGGGTTCGGCAGCGGTGGGCACGAGGTCGTGCAGGTAGGAGAGTGCCGTCATCGCCCGTGCGTTGAGCCCCGCGGCTGTGAATTCGGCGATGACCTGATCGGTGAGGGCAATGGCCCGATCACGCTGTTCAGTGGCGATGGAGGCGTCAATGAGGTCGAGGCCGACCAGAGCTGCTTCCTCGGACATGGAGCGCGAGAGAAAGTATGCTCGGATGCGCTGCAGTGCATTGATGGCGTTGGTGTACTGGCCGATGCTGAGCAGAATCCTGGCCAGTGTCCAATCGGTCCGCGTCTGCTCTGCAGGCATGTCCAGGGCCTCGAAGAGAGCGCGCGCGTGCTGCAGTGCGAGCAAGGCGACGGATGGCTGACCGAGGTCGATGCAAACCTGACCCAGGTTGTTGTACACGGCCGCCAACGTATGCAAGTCGTCTGTCCCCTCGAGCAGGCTTACGAGCTCCTCGTACGTCGTGCGAGCCGCTGCCAGTTCACCGCGCCGCTGATGGATGATCGCTTTCAGCAGCGCTGCCTGGTGAAGGCGACGGCGGTCGCCGAACTCGTGCAGCACGGGCGCTGTCTGGGCGATCAGCGCGAGAGCATCATCATGCCGTCCCATGTCGCTCAACGCCACGGCACGGGCCAGCTCGATGATCGCCTCATCGTGAGCAAGCACGCTGGTCCTGCGGACGGAGCGGAGTGCGGCGTCGTACGCGCGGAGTGCGGCGTCATGTTCGCTGAGGAACCGGTGGGCGGTGCCGATCTCCTTCCACACCGACGCCTCCAGTTGCGCCTGAATC
>Ga0070708_100005332_pt1 | contig 10194 bp, 15 predicted proteins | sample KBSK5503metaG_FD_65469 | JGI IMG/M metagenome (GOLD analysis project Ga0070708, IMG submission 65469) | Corn, switchgrass and miscanthus rhizosphere microbial communities from Kellogg Biological Station, Michigan, USA - KBS K5-50-3 metaG | ecosystem: Host-associated > Plants > Roots >... | reverse complement strand
GAGCAGTCCTAGACGTTTGCCGCGAGCTTCCGATCGGCTCACTCCGCAGGAGCTTCAGATCGCCCAGATGGCCGCCGCCGGGATGTCCAACCGCGAGATCGGGCAAAGCCTCTTTCTCTCGCACCGCACCATCGGTTTTCATCTTTATCGGCTGTTCCCCAAGCTCGGGATCACCTCGAGGAACCAACTGCGCGGGGCGCTCGACGTCGAGGAGCTGACCGCTTAGCTCGGACGTCGATCACGCAGCCGGGCTTGCGGAAATCGGCTTCGTCACGTGCGCCGCCGATCGAAGCCCAAAGCCTCTGACGATCAGCGTCACACCGAAGATGACAAGCCAGAAGCCGAGAAAGACAGTGAGGAAGAAGAGGGACGAGATCGGAAAAATCACCACCACGCCGCCGGCGACGACGCTCAGGATGCCTGTGATCCCGATCCAGGGCCGCCACCGGACCTCCGAATGTCCGATTGCGAGGAACAGCTCGATGATCCCGAGCGCAATCCAGTAAATGCCGATCACTGTCGCTAGCACCAAAAGCGTCAGACCTACGTGCGCAAACAAATAGATCGCAACTACGAAAGAGAAGACAGACAGCAGTGCGAACAGGGCTCGGAGCCATCCGCTCTCGTTCGGAACGGCAAACGCGAAGACAAATTGGTAGATCGCACCCGCGAGGAGCTGAACCGCAAAGATGATCGCGATGACCACCAGGGTGGAGCTCGGCCATACGATGGCCACGACACCGGCCAACACCGTGGCGACGCCGTAGGCCACGATCCATCCCCAAGCGCCTCCAAGCCGCGCCAACATCGCCGTCATTTCGCCGCCTCGAGCCGCATCCATCTTGTCCTCCTTGGTCACCGATTGAGCGGCAGGACCGTGACCCATTGTTCCGACCAAGCCACGAGTTCGCTTCCGTCAAACGACTAGGTTTCAAGCGGACCACGAGTACTCGAACGTGGCGTTCTGTGATGCGCCTGGCTTGCTCAAGTGGCATCGCAACCCCGAGTCCGAGTTCAGAATCTGGTCGGAGGCCCGGCATTTGATCCCAGGGTCGCGGTCCCGAAGCACGCGTCGTCAGTCTGAAGCCCGGTCGACGCTTAACCGGGTTGGCGCGAGAGGCTTCCTCAAAGTGATCGCTGATGCGAAGGGGAAGCTGGTCGGAGCCACCACGGTCTCGAGGGCGGCCGGAGAAAAACGATCAACGAGCTCGCTCTGGCCATTGATCATGGACTGACCGTTTCAGATCTCCCCTCGACCATGCACGTCTACCCGACTTTGGCTTCGCGGTTCAGCAGCTCGCGGCTGAAGTATCCACTGACGCCGTTACATCAGGCGCCAGAGGCAAGGTGACGCGCGCCCTTGCGTCACCTGAGCTGATCAGCCGGATAAGGCGTAAGCCGCCGGGGAGCCCGATCCGACCACCTTGAACGCGATCCACATTCCTTCGGGTTCATGGCCAGGCACCAGGCACGCGATGCGGAATGTCCCAGTCCGGTCGGGCTTGAACGAGAGGCTGGCCTGCTGGCCAGCGGCCAGCCCTGCGCCTGGATTCGGTGTAGTGGCGCCGTTGAAAAGGGGCTGGCTCGCTGACTCGTCGGCGACCACCGCGCACGAGTGATTCAGCGGCCCCTTGTTGTTGCACGTGATCGTCACAGCCCAACCTTGCGGAACATCGATCTCGACATTTCCTCCTGAGTAGCCGTCGAAGTTGAAGCCGCTGTTCGTCCCGTTGTAGCCCGCGACCAGGATGAAACTGACTGTCTTTGCGTTGGCATCCGAGCTCAGCGAAAGGGGCGGCGACGACGCGTCGGCGATGGGCGTCCTGGACGAGCCACCGCCTCCACTGTCACCGCCACAGGCGGCGACGGCGAACAGAGCCGCCGCCGCCACGGCGATCCGTAGCCACATCAGGACCCGAAGACCACATCCACCGAGTCCATGATCTCCGGCATGAGCGGGGCGTGCTGATCGTCCGTGAGGTACACGATCAGCAGATGGTGGCCAGCGGGAAAGCCCTGCGTATCCATATGAAGGACGTTCTGGCACGACATGCGTGCCATCGTTTCCATGCCCATCATTCCGCTGTTCAGAGTCTCGAGATTCACGTGCCAGTGCCCGTAACCGGCCACATCGGGCTTACCCTCGAGCGCGCAGCTGACGTTGTAGTTGGACACCTGTACCGAGATGTCGAAGGCACCCGACAGCTGAGTCCCCTTGGCGGGACTCATGATCTTGATGGAGGGTGTGCCTGGGAAGGTAGCGGCCGTCAGCGCCGGCAGCGCATGTGTGGGTTCGTAGTCGATCGTCACCGACGAGGCGTTCATTTCCACGTCCATGTGGTTGGTGAGAGCCGGCTGAGCGGTAATCGTGTGGGGGCCTGGCTGCAGGTTCTGCATCGAAAGCGTCGCGTCGGGCGCGCAGAACATATCCACCAGGGACTTGTCGATCAAGAGGTGATAATGCCCTTCGCCCTGGACAGGCGCGAACCCCGACGCGCACGTCGACTGGAAGCCGGTCGTGGAAACATGAACCTGGACTGTGTTGTCGGTGATCTTGGCGCCGTTCGTCGGAGATTGAATCGTCACTTTCATCGCCATCGCCCAGGGCGGCACTTCCATCGCCATGTGCGGGCTGGGAGGAGCGGATGATGTCGAGCTGCTGCCACCACATGCGACCGCCGCGAGTGCGGCTGTGGCCAGCGCGCCGACCACTCGAACCCATGGGACAGGGATTAGGGACATGCTCACACCTCCGCTAGAAGGGCTGGTCACTAAGCGGAAACCGAAAGTCGCCTTCCTATTCCCGCGCCCCTCGCCCAGGAATTCGAAGCGCGTCTTCGTGTTGAGGGAATGTGGCCCGTCGTCGCAAGCAGAAGCCCACGCGGACCCCTGCAGATCGGTCGTCACCACCACAACGTCAGGTCGCTCCCCGGCGCGTTACCAGGCGCTCGGTTCGCCCGACGTTCACCTGGCGGTCATTTGCCTGGCTCGCGGGGGGTGCGGTCGTCGTCGTGGCCGCCGCCTCACTCGTGGTCGCAAGCGCCATCAACCACCCGGGAGCCTCGCTACCGGTGCCGAGTGTCGCCGCGGGGACATTGGTGCGAGGCCAGCCGCCGCCTGACTTCACAGCGACAACCTTCGACGGCGGTCAGCTCACCCTATCGAGCTTGAAGGGCCACCCCGTACTGGTCAATTTCTTCGCCTCCTGGTGCACCCAGTGCGCGCACGAGCTTCCGTTCATGGAACAGTCGTATCAGCGGCAACAGGCGGACGGCTTCAACATCGTCGGTGTCAACGGTCTCGAGACGGGGGACGGAGTTGCCTTTTACCATCGTTACGGACTGACGTTTCCTGCTGTGCACGATCCGGGAAATCCGGGCAAGATCGCCATCGCCTACAACGTCACCTCGAGCCTTCCCGTGTCCGTGTTCATCGACAAATCGGGAACTGTCGACCTGATCCAGCTTGGCGCGTTGACCCCCGAGCTGCTGGAGCAAGAGATCCAGAAGCTGAGCTGAGCGATGAGCCTTGAGAGCGTGACTGTGCCGCTCGCGTTCGCGGCCGGAGCCGTTTCTTTTCTATCGCCGTGCGTCGTCCCGCTGGTGCCCGTTTACGTTTCGTATCTTGTCCGGTCGCCCGGCGACTCCGGAGAGCTCGATCGCTCGCGCTGGGCGGGATTCACAAACGCGATTGCCTTCGTGGCGGGCGTGACGTTGGTTTTTCTAACTTTTTTCTATGCGCTGCGGACACTGCTGCAGCCGGTACGAGGCGTGATCCTTCCAATCGCCGGCGTCCTCGTCGTTGTATTCGCACTGCACCTGGCGGGCTTGATTCGAATTCCAGGGCTGGACCGCGAGTACCGGCTGTTCCAGACCGCTCCGCGCCGCGCCGGCCCGGCGGGCGGCTTCCTCCTGGGCCTAGCGTTCGCGGCCGGATGGACCCCATGTATAGGGCCGGTCCTGGGAGCGGTCCTGAGCTCTGGTGCTGCTGTTGGCACCACGGCACAGGGACTGCTGATGGTCGTGGCGTACTGCGCCGGTCTCGGCGTTCCCTTCCTCCTTCTCGGCTTTGGAGTTGGCCGTGCTTCGGCGGTGGTCCGGCGTGTGAACAGATGGCGAAGACCCATTGATCTCGCGTCGGCGAGCGTCCTCGCGGCCATGGGCCTGCTGCTCTTGACCAACAGCCTGACCGTCATCACTGATCTCGCCAGCCGGGTGCTGCCCAATGTGGATCCGTTCGGGCTTTAGCGCCCTCATCTCCACGCCGCGGGCTCGATTGGTGATTGCTGCGTTGGTTGCGGCGGCGTTCGGTGGAGCTGCGCTCTATGTCACTCGACCACCCGTGTCCGGTCCGGAGCTCGCACCATCCCAAAACCCTGATCCGCTCGCGAGCTCTGAGATCGAGACCATTCTCTCGGCCGATGCGATACGTGCGATCGACCACCCGACGTTCGTTGGGGCAGGCAAAGCCGGCATGAGCGAAAACCTGAACGTCATCGGCGTTGCACTGGGTGGGGAGGCGCATGCCTTCCCGATCGCGATCATGAGTCGAGTCGAGATCGTCAACGATCGCCTGGGCGGAAAGAACATTGCAGTCACCTGGTGACCGCTCTGCTACACGGGCATCGTGTATGCCCGAGACGTCAATGGAAGGGTTCTGACGTTCGGTGTATCTGGCAAGCTCATTCGCAACTCGCTGGTCATGTTCGACCGCGAGACCGGAACGTTATGGAGCCACCTCACTGGCGAAGCGCTTCGGGGTCCACTCATGGGGCAGCATCTCCAGCAGCTGCTCTCAGAGCAAACCACGTGGGGAAGGTGGCGAGCGGAGCACCCCAAGACCCTGATGCTCGACGCCGACCTCAGCGGTGTGGAGTTTGATCCTTACCAGTCTTATTACGGCGCTCCAGACGCCGGCGTCGTCGGGCGCAAACGGTCGGACGATAGGTTGCCGGTGAAGGAGAAGGTGATCGGGGTTCGTTTCGGTGGCGAGGTGAAGGCTTATTCGTTCACGGCGCTGGCGCGAGATCGAGTTGTGAACGACACGGTCGGAGGAGCGCCGCTGGTCATCGTCTTCGACCCAGCTTCTGCTTCAGGAGCGGTCTATCGCAGGGACCCGGGCGGAACGGCGCTGACCTTCACCGCCGGGTCGACCGGACTTTCCCTGCGGGATGACCAGACTGGCTCGCAATGGGATGGCCTGTCGGGCAAGGCCACGACCGGAACCGATGCAGGAATGGAGCTCGAGCAGGTGCCTATCACCTACAGCTTCTGGTTCGGGTGGGTCGACTTCTATCCGAACACAGAGGTCTATCGCTGACTAAGCAAACAGCTCCGACTCGGGGTAGAAATTCGCCCACGCGAACCAGAAACCAAACGTGATCGGCACCTGCTCCATGACGGTCCCACTCAGCGGCCCAGTCGTCGCCTTGCCTATGAGACCGTTCCACGTTGATCCGGTCTCCATATCCACCAGCTCAAGCGGGTTCGACCCTGGGCGGAAAGTCAGCATCCTGCCATTGGGGTTCCGACGGAAAACGGCCCCAGACGCTGTGTTGCCGTCGAAGACAACCACGAGCGGAACATCCCCGACGAGGTCGTTGAGAACTTTGTCTCTCGCGAGGGCGCCCATGCTGTAGGCCTTGGAATGGCCATCCAGGCGCACGCCGAGCACTTTCTGCTTCGCTCCGAGCCGTGGGTCGACATCATCGGCTTGTTCGCGGTCGACTCCGAGCTGCGGGCTTAGGTAGTAGGTGCTGTACGGATCGTCGACCAGTGAGGGGTCGAACGCAAGCAGCAGCGATTCCGGATGCGCGTGGTGCCAGCTCCCCCAGCTTGCCTGGGTCGACGCGATCAGCTGCAGACCCTCTCCTGCCAGAGGTCCAGCCAGAGCCTGGCCGGTGAGATGACTCCACAAGCTGCCCGTCTCGTGGTCGTACATGACGAGCGAATTCCGCACCAGAAGCCCGGAAACGCCGAAGGTAAGAGTTCGATCACCGACCCCGCGGGCATACACGATGCCCGTGTAGCAAAGCGGTCACCAGGTCACGGCGATGGCCCGGCCGCCAGCCTGGTCGTTGACGATCTCAACTCGGCTCAAGAGCGGAATTGGATACGCCTTCGCTTCGGCCCCCGCCGAGACCCCGATCACAGGCAAGCGGTCCGGGACCCAACCGGCAGCGCTGGGCGAGATGAATCCAGGAGCGTCGATAGCTTTGATCCGGTCGCTAGGCACCTGGTATCCAATTTCGTCGGCCGTCAACGGGTCGGGTTCGTGCACGCTCGCGAAGGTGCGTCCGACCGGCTGGTGTGAACTGGTCACGTGAGAGGCGGGAGCCGGACGGGTGACATAAAGAGCTCCGAGTGCCGACAGCACGCCGATTGACGCGGCGATCGCCCACGTCCTGAGATCGATGCGCATTTGCGGTTCCCCTGATTTCAACACTTCGAATCCTTTCCAATTCCGGACCGGAATACAGGCCCGGACTTCGGGTTGCGCATGCGGGGTGGTCTGGTGAGTCAGTGGCGCAGCGGGGTACTGCTGACCCTGGCCCTGTCGATCATCGCGGTGGCCGGCGTCCTTGGCTACCGACACCTTGAAGCGACCCATGCACAATCCGCCACCACCCTGCAGCTGACGCGACTCGACGGGCCCGGAACCAGCCGCCTCGAAGACTGGCGTGGGACGCCATTGGTTGTGAACCTCTTTGCTTCGTGGTGCCCGTCCTGCCTCACTGAGATGCCGGCGTTCGAGCGGGAATCTCATGAGTACGCCGGGCGGGTCGTCATTGTTGGGGTTGACAGCCAGGACTCTCCGGCGGCTGGACTCAAGCTTGCCCGCCAACTTGGGGTCAGATATCCCCTGCTGGCAGACACCAATCACGCGGATCTCTACGCGCTGCTGCAAGGCCAGGGCATGCCGGTGACGGCGTTCGTTCGAGCGGACGGCACGGTCACTCGCGTCTACAGCGGAGAGCTCGACGACGCGTTGCTGCGCCAATTGATCGAGCAGCTGCTCAAGACCTGATCTAGGTCGCGGTGGATTCGATGGCGGCCGCGGTCTGCCACATCTCGTCGGCTGACGATCCGGTGACCACGGCGGTGCCGGCCGCTGAGTGGACAACCAGCAGTTGATGGCCTGAGACAGTCCTGTCCTCGACACCGGAACCGGCCGGGGGCTGGCCCTCCAGCCAACCGACGGTGATCCGGGCTCCCGAGGGCGCGGTGTAGACCACGGTCACGACGTCCGTCGAAGCAATTCGATCCATCCTTGCTCCAACTACTTGCATGCCATCGAGCCGAATCCTGGGTAGCGTCCGGCCCGACGCCTGCAGACACCATTGACCGACCTCGGAAGCATCGCCTGACTGGATTTGCAGAGGCTCGGACGAGGCGACGACGGCCGCCTGTACCGGGTCGGGCCGGGAGAGGGCTGACCACGTAACCCCGGCCGCGGCTACCAGGATTGCGACCGCGGCACCCACGGCAGCTACGCGCAGGCGTCCTGACGTCGCGAGGCCGAGGCGCGGCTCGGCTGGCTCTCGCTCTGTCTCCTGAGTGGCCTGCCTCAGCTTCGTGGTGAGCAGCTGGTGCGCTTGTATCTCGCTGGTGCAATCGGCGCAGTCGCTGACGTGATCGAGCGTGGCCGCGGGCACGAGCTTGGTCTCACCGTCTGCGACGGCGGCCAGGAACTCGCGGTGGGGCGTGCAGGCGCTCAACTACTTGCCTTCCGCAAGTCGTGAAATCACAAGTCGCCGGCCGCGATAGACACGCGACATGACGGTGCCAACCGGAATGTCGAGGATCGAGGCGGTTTCGGCGTAGCTGAGCTCTTCAACCGCCGTCAGATACAGCGGGATGGCGAAGGTAGGCGGAAGTGTACGAAACACATCCGCGACCCGGATCAACGCCGCGCGCGCGATGACTCGGGCCTCGACAGGGTTCACGTTCTGTTCGAGCGCTCCGGCAGGGTCGACCACGAGCTCCTCGATTGACACCAGGGGAGGATGCGTCCCAGCAGCGCGGAGGACATTCAGGTGGATGTTGCGGAGGATTCGAAACAGCCAGGCTTTCAGGTTGGTGCCGGGTTGAAATCGCCACTGCGACGCGAGAGCGCGGGCGATGGTCTCCTGAGCCAGGTCTTCTGCCGTTTCACGCTCGCGGGTCAACGACCAGGCGAAGCGCAGCAGCCGCGGCTGGAGTTTTACGATCTGAGCTGCCAGATCGCCATCCGCCTCGGGGCTCCTTTCACTCACGTCTCCCGCGCTCCATTGTCGAGCCGAGAATACCCCGACCCATGCGCCTCGGAGCCTGACGTTCCGCGATGCCATCGTGGCCATCGCCTGCATAACACGGCGAGGGACACAAACTTCCCGCGGCCCTAGCTTCCACCGAACGTGGGTGCGTTCGCCGCTCGCCGAAACGCACCCATTACCGTGGCCGCGGCAGGACGGTCATCGGAGGATTTACTGACATAACTCAGGGTGAGGTTCCCCTCGCGATCGAATACGAAGTCACCACCCATCTGAGCAAGGTCGAGCTGCTCCGGTCGCCAGATCCTTCCCCGCAAGATCAGCCGAACGTAGCCCCAGATGACGCGTGGTGGTGCGATTGCCGCCAGCCCATGGCGCCTTGGCCCGAGACGCTGGTAACTGAGGCGTTGCGGATCGGCCAGCCACAGAAAGGGATGGCCAAGGCGGTCGGCGAAGGCTTTGAGATGCCCGGGGCTCGCAAATGAGATCACCACGACTTGGCCCTGCCGCGTTGCGATCTCTTGATCGAATTCCCGCAACTGCGAGAGATGCTCCTGGCAATAGAGTCAACCGAGGTAGCGCAGGAGCACAAGAATGGTCGGGCGGCCGAGAAGTCTGCGCGCGGGGAAGGCTTGGCCTTCGACGGTGAGGAGGTCGAAGTCAAGGTCGATCGTCACAGGGACATGATGCTTTGGTCGGGACAGCGATACGTGATCTGCATCACAGCGGAGCTATGTTGCTCAGGCCTTAGCGCCCCTTCCAGCGTGCCGGGCGCTTGGCGAAGAACGCTTCGATGCCCTCGCGGAAGTCTTCGCTCATGTAGGCCTTGATCACCAGGTCCGAACCCCCGGCCGGCGGCGTCATCTGCACGCGGATGCGGCGGAGCGCCTCCTTGGCCGTCTCGAGCGTCAGCGGTGCATTTTCCGAGACGGTGGTGCAGATCTCCATGACCCGCGGCTCAAGTGCCTCTTCGGCCGCGACCACCTCGTTCACCAGCCCGATCGCCGCCGCCTCGTCGGCGCCCACCAGCCGCGCCATGAAGATCAGCTCCTTGGCCCGCGCGGCGCCGATCAGCAACGTCAGACGCACGAAGTTGGCCATCGACAGCGTGTTTCCGAGCGTGCGTGCGATCGGAAACCCGAACTTGAGCGACGGGGTGCAGACGCGCAAATCGCAGGCGGCCGCGATGCCGGCGCCACCTCCGGTGCACGCCCCGGCGATGGCTGCGATCGTCGGTACCCGCACGCTTTCGAGCGCACTCAGCACGCGGTCCATCCGCTCCTCGTAAGCGAGGGCGTCTTCCTCCTTGTCAAAGGCGCGGAACTGCGAGATGTCGGTGCCCGCGGCAAACGCGCCCCCTGCGCCCGTGAACACGACAGTCCGGACCGACGGATCGGCGTTGACCTCGAGGCAGACCTCCCCGATCCGCTCGTACATCGCAAACGTCAGCGCGTTGCGCGCCTGCGGGCGGTTGAGCGTCAGCCAGACGATCTGACCCGAATCGCCACGCCGCTCCTCGAGCAGTTCCGGCTGAGCCTGCGGCGCCGCATCCTGACTCATGTACCGCCCACGACCCCTTTGGTCTTGAGTTCCGAGATCTCGGCGTCCGTCTTTCCGAGCGCCAGCAGCACCTGCGAAGTGTTTTCCCCCAGCCCTGGGCCAGCAGTGTCCTGACGCACTGGCGTCTCGGAGAAATGGATCGGTGAGCCGATCTGCTCGACGTCGCCCAGCTTCGAGTGCCGTCCCTTCCAGAAGAAGTTGCGCGCCCGCAGCTGCGGGTCGTGGAAGACCTGGTCGTAGCTCTGGATCTCGGCGCACGGCACACCCGCCTCCTGCAGCAGCGATACCCAGTGAGCCCGAGGCCGGCGCGAAGTCACTTGTTCGATCATCGGGATAAGGAGGTCCCGGCGAGCGTGCCGCGAGGGGTTGTCCTTGAAACGTTC